>Ga0065711_1002793_pt1 | contig 31621 bp, 13 predicted proteins | sample Hoacrofraction12_FD_59098 | JGI IMG/M metagenome (GOLD analysis project Ga0065711, IMG submission 59098) | Hoatzin crop microbial communities from Cojedes, Venezuela - Epithelial fraction 12 v2 (version 2) | ecosystem: Host-associated > Birds > Digestive system > Esophagus > Crop | place... | reverse complement strand
CGCCGGGGCCGCACCGAGGGACCCGCCGCGCCGGGCCGCCCTGCCCGGGGTGTCCGAGCTCCGCCGCCCCGTCCCGTCCCGGGGAGCGGCAAACCGCAGCGCCTCCGGCGAGGCTCCCCGAGCAAGGGCCGGTGACGGCGCGCAGGGGCTCTTCGGCCGTCCGGGGGCCCGGCTGCGGGGGACAGCCCGGAGCGCCTCGAGGGCCGCTGCCACTGCCGAGGAGCAGGGACCCCCCGTCCCGGGGGACCTCTGACCGCTCTGGACGCGCTGTCAAAAAAACAGAACCCGGGACTGCAAACGAAGAGATTTACTGATGAGCCATTAGAAACACACCACTGGAACAACATTATTTTCTAAGCGGCAGATCTGTTTGCAAAATTAAACTTATATTCAGAGATAAAAACTTCTACGGAGTTTGTAGCATCTTCTCTGGGAAATTTAATATCACCCAAAACTGGGCTTCGGTGCAAATCGTTATGAATCTTGGTAAAGGCTTTATATTTTTTTTACTGTGCTGTTCTGATTGTGCAATTCATAGGATTTTATCTGGCAAATTTAACTCTCTCTGAAAACCGCTACAAATAAAACTTTATTCATCTCTCTGCCCTGCGAAGTCCGACACGTGTCTGCAAAGTTGCTCAGGGAGAGGCCTGCAAGGGGCCCCGACTGCGCCCGTGGGGTGGCCCTGGCTGGGGCGGAGGCGACGGGTTGTCCGTGTAACTGACGGCGTCATTCCTCGGGGAGGGTCACAGTGCCCCGCGCTTTGTCACGGACAGTGAGCAGCGAAGCGGTCTTTTAACCAACGCAGTGGCAAATTTACGATAGGTACCAGAAGATGAGTTGGAGAGATAATAAAACAGAAACAAAAACTCTCCTGAGAAGTAGAAAAGGGGATAAAATGGAGTGGGTGGAGCCACAACTTCCTAGAAGGTGTGTTCTGTTTTACTTTGAGACACATTTATAATGTATTAGTACTGCTGACCTTCTTAACTGAGTCAGAAGTCAGACTCAGAAACTTTTTTAAAAAATAAAATTAATATTTCTAAGTATAAATAAGCATTTGCATCCTTGTCAATACTGGCGAAATGCCGTGGGGATAGCCAAACTGAAGGAGCACAACGCTGCCCTTTTAACATTTTTGAGTTCTTGACTGTGTATTCTTCCAATATACATGGCTCTTTCATGTAAAAAATATATTTCTCTTTTAAGACCCTTCTTGTGCATGACAGATAAGTCAATTCTCTCGAGCTATAGAGCTTTTTATTTGTGGCTTGCTGATCTGAATCCAGGAGGGGTTTCCCGCCTGAGCTGGGAGTCACCCTTAATGTTTTGTGGTGACCCCCTGGGAGGAGGCAGGGTGGGCCTTCCTCCCCCGGCCACCTCGCCCGCTCCGCAGGCTCTGAGGGACGCAGTTAACAGAAAGAACAAAAACAGATGGGCCTGGAAAAATGAACAAATCTGTCTGTCAGGCAGGCGAGGGGGGGATGCGAAGTTTCCTGTGCCAGACACCATCATTGCCACAGACTATCAGTCTTGCACACTTGACTAGCACTGTAGCACCCAGCTTCTGCAGTTCTGCCTTTATTAAAGTAACACCCACCATGCAAATTAGACATTACTTCATTTTCATTAAATGTCACATGCAGCGCTAGGCAGTTATGTTGATTTTCTCTGTACTGACAACAGCCTCTGACTCTGGGAACAAAGAAGAGATGCTCAGCAGGAGGATGCTGGTACTGATATATAAGAACATGGCGTAATTAGCGATGTGTGGCAGAGAGCTCCCAAGCTAGGAGTGCAGATTTGCAAATCCAGATGTTTACAGAGGGCCAGGAATTACATTACCCCAACTAATTGCAAACTGCCTTGTTAATCAATGTCATTGAGATACAATAGGGCACTTGTCATTCGGATACAATGGGAAGGGTGTCAACGTATTAACAATCTGTAATAGATGTTGTAGATATTAGACTGAAACAAGCCTATTTCTCAGACAGAGCTCTTTGTTTGCTTGATGTTTGCTTTTAAGAAATACTTCTGTGGATATGGAGAAAATGTGTGAACTGCCCATTGCACTGTAACTAGCCATGACCTTGCTGTTGACAGATTGACCACAGACTATTCCTTTGTAGAACTCCCCTAATGTTTCACCCATGGTTAAAGAAAAAAAAAACAACCAAACAACTTGGAAATAACCCGGAAGGAAAATATTTAATGGAGCGATCCTCATAAGTCTCTGAAGAACCGTTTCGGGACTGCCTACTATTCTGCTCAGACCATGAGAGGGTTGCTTATTTTGTACCAGAAAAAAAGATATGGAGAGACCAAAATAAGCTGTTTCTTACCTCTTGCAGAAGCAAGTTTAAAGCTCTGAGGTACTGAACCATTCGTTATCTGTAGAAACCAAAATATAGTTTAGCCACAAAGCAGTTTAAATCATGAGCAGCAGCAGCAACATTACCCACCCTGCAATTACACTGTCAGTGAGCCTTAATCCTGTTTTAGGAAAATCACCCTTGGAAACTCAATCTCACTAGATGTTTAACCTCAGCTTCGCTTATGAAGAAAGCCTCTAAGGGAGACAAGCATAAGCTCTGAAAACAAGTATGGAGAAAGCTACTGGAAACCTTTATTTTCCTTCAAGAGAATAATTTATCAAGAGTTTAGCTAGCTGTGTATAAAACCACCTTTTCAGAAACTGCTTACCTTTTGATTTAATCCTTCTTGAGTAAGAAATGCAAGGTCTGACCCTTAACTGGATAACTTTTATGAAATGCAGTTTGTTCACAGTTCTGAAAACACAGTTTGTTCACTGCTATATTCGTTTATGAAGTATAAACAGCAAAAAGCAATACATGCCCATATAAACTTAAGATACGTGTCTTCCCAAGCATCTGCTGGGATTCCGTACGAAGTCTGAAGATGTGTGAAAATCTGATTTAGAGCAAAACAGCTCTTGTTGATCCATACTGTGCACTATCTACAACCACCTGATTTGATGTTTTAAGAGAGGTTTGCATATATTTATGGTGATTTGCTTACGGTGTCACCTTCAGCTTCCATGGCAAGCAATTAAGGTGTCTCAAAGAGCAGACTGATTTCAGTGAGAGAGTGCACAGCAGGAGTAGATGAACTGTTAAGGTGCCATCCAGCAGAAATTATCTGCAATGTTCCACACCCTGTACAATAGGAAAGGCCACCTAGACTTGTGTGCCACACACCTGCCAGCGCAGAAAGGACACAAGTGGCACACAGCGGCTGGCTTGGGCGCCAGGGGAGACCACCCCCAGGCCAAGAGAATTCTCCCGTGATCACTTGTGGCTGCAGGAGGAAGATGGCATCGCTGAGGGTAAAACTCACCAAGCACGGACGCCTGAAGAGTGCTTTCCAAGGTGTGTACCTGAGAATAACTGCCAGGTGATCGTCTGCATATGTTCATAGCCAAATGCTTTGTAATTTTATTTGATCAAATCAAACCAGATTGCTTCGCAAAATTAATCATGCACTCCTTCCTACAGAAAAATCGTTCTGATTTTTACTTTCAGATCTCACTTCTGGCCGGAGAATATCAAACAAAAGCTTAGTGTTTTCCCTGTGCCTTCATGTTTTTTGAAATGTTCAAAAAGATTTTGATAAAATGTTGAAATAAGAATTCACCTTTTGCAGTTTGTAATGTGGCAAACCTCAGCCTCAGAGTGGGAATTTTTGATGGATATGGGTAGTTACAAATAGAAGGTCAAAGGGGAAACTGTTACACAATCTTAACCAAAACAGGGATTTCAGCAGTAAATGAATACAAAATTGTCCATCTTGAAGGATCATTGGGCTGCATAGATATTGCATTTTGTATATTTATAAGAACAACACAATTATAAGAACAACACAGTTTATTAAGATAATGTGGATAATATCATCTGGTGCTTTTTATTGACTGCCTGCAGTACAGTATTTGACTTCTAATCTCCCATTTATATATTATATAGGGCAACTTTAAAACTGGGAAAGACTATTAGCTCACTGCTAAAGATATTTGAAAACGTTATCCTTGAGACAACTATTAATCATCCTGGTTTATACAACCATAATTGTCCATATGTAGTATATAGTGCTCTCAAGCTTTTATTTTTTTCTTCTTTTTTTTTTTTTTTTTAGAAAGGAACATTGGATTTCAGTCTTACCTTAAGTGATGTCTGCGTTACAGCTAGATCTCTGTTGTTGTATTTACTGATAACATGCAAATGAATTCATTACTTGGATGGGATATTAGCAGGTTTTCTTTCAGGTACAAAAAAAATGCTAAGTGAGCAATGATGCCAAGGTCAGGAGCTTGATTTGTTTTTCTTGTCATAGACTTCTGTCAAAACAAGTGCATTGTTACAAATAAATAACTCAAACTGGAAATTACTCACCATTCAGATAGGTAATTATATTTTAACAGGGCAAAATCCCAACCCAAGCTGCCAGAGAACACTCAGCTAAAGCCAGCATGGGTTGGAACAGCGTGTGTGCTTGCTGTAATTATAAGTGTGGCTACCTCGGTCATGCTGCCTCTTCAGATTTAAAAGAATTAAGACCAAAGCTGTCCAAATGTTAACTGCAGCTCCTAATAATTACAGGCTATTAGGGGATGTTGGTTGGCTTTATTTTCTACCACAGTACTCTTGTGTTCGTGGATTCTATTTATACGGAGAATTAAGAGCTCTGTTTGAACAGGTAATCCAATCTCCTCTGTGTAATTCAGCCAATGATTTTATTTTTTTATCTGGCCCTTAATTTTGGCTGTGTTTTAGGATGTGTGGTGAAACCACAATACTAAAAATAATCTCATTCAATTATCTTTTGTCTGAAAGGATAAACCAGGCCAGTTTACACATGCTGGGTAAAATTCTGGATTTTTTTTTATTTACGGAGCAAGCACCAGAGGTGCTGAGGGGAACTCCGTATGCATCCTTCCCTCTAGTGGCTGCTCTTCTCAAATAAAAGTACCAACACTTCAGCACTTCTTCTGTATTAGGTACAAAGTGATGGATACATGACGGAGGGAAGCTAGCTGGGAAGAAGACAAGTAGACATAAACCTTTAGGTACTAGGATGTTCAGATCTCACGATGGGCCATATCAAGACAGAGATGTTCAACAAGAGCCATGGATTTGACAATTTTTTTGTGAAAAATGCAATGTGTTCTTCAAAGATGACAGTTATTGTGATCACTCGCGTGCAAGATCAGCTTCTCAGCCACTTCGCAGTCTCTCCCACTGACCCTTTTTATTGGTCTGTCTTGTTTTCCCATATTCCCAGTGCTTGCAGGACTCACAGAGTTGAAAAAAAATCAGTAACAGCCCATAAACGAGCTGTCCCTCTTGTACCCCTTCCATACATTTTTCTCCTGTCTGCTACGTACTTTTTCCCTTTTGTCTGTCCTTTTCTTTTCAGCACCAGTAAACCCACATCCAACTTTCCATGTTCATTGCTTACTGTTTGGTAGAAAACAAGGCTGCAGGGGTACAACCAACACATGGTGTATTTCGTAAAGGACTCACTTATTGTCTGCACACGGCAGGGAGTGGTTGCACGCAACGAAGTCCATGCACCGTATTGCATTTCTGGCCAGCTTTTCCAGGCGTTGAACCAGGGAGTCTGTGGAGTTTAAACACCTCAAATAGAGTGGGTAGACTGCAAAAAAAACCCAACAAACCAAAACCACAGAAGGTGAGAGAAAACATGCTGGAATTTCATTCATGTCTCACATCGATGCTAAACTGTGAGAGTTTTCCAGCCCTTCAGCTGAAGACATGTCTGTTCCTCTCTGCTTACTCTCACTCTCTTGCTTTCTTCTATTTTTTACTAGTTTTATAGCAGGGTTACTCTCTCCTGCCAGACTCATTTATTCTGGTTCTGAAGAGAACGGTCTAAATGCTTGTAATCTACAGTAGCTGGGAGATCTGCTTAACACTTTTCATTTACTGCTCTGACAGTATATGATAACAAAGGCTATTAGATACCTCCCCTTTTTCACTGCACATATTGGACATACATGGTACCTGGCACACAAACTACTACAGGGCAACCCCAGGGTGCATCCCAGGGCACATTTCCCTCAGAAATCAAAATCTGACAGGACAATGATGAGTATCAGATCTAGGGGGTTAACTTTAACCATAAGTTACCATCAATTAAAATCCTGGTATTAATACTTCACTAAGGGCTCCTCCTTCTGAGCAACGCACTTGTTATTCAACCAGTTAAAAGTCTCTATCGCCTTCCCAGCAGAATTTAGACTAACTCGTGGTTAAAGAAAAAAAATTTTAAAATAATGCATTACTTTACAAGATCTTTGAACTTCTGCTGGGACAATTCTTGCTGCATTTATTTCTCTCTAGGTTTGGATGGGAAAATTATTAGTAGTTATGTGTATTTTCAGCAAAAAAGTAAAATACTAAATTCCATCAAACACTGACTACAGCTACTTTTTATCATAAAATTTTACAAATTCCCCACCAGTGAGCTCATTAGCGTAAATGATAGAGTCTTATCTCAGGTTTAAAGTCAGCATTTTTCCTTTGCTACCAAACAGCCTGTTTTCTTTCGTGACATGGTAATAGAGGACTTTACTCCAGAGAGCAGGGAAAATATTTCTCTCCGTTCTTGCAGGGCAATCAAGTAGGGCTGGTAAAAACCAAGCAGACTGAGTGGGATTTCAGTGCTGTCGGTATCCTTCTGGAAGCCTTTCCTAAAAGAAGCAGAGCCTTTGCAGGGGAGAGAAGTGCACATTGCACCACAAGCCTGTTGTGAGGGGCAGATATCAAGGGACAACAGCAGAGGAAGGCTATTTCTAAAGGAAATAATAGGGTCTCCCTATTCTCCCTCCCTATTCTACCCTACAAAATCTTTGTGACACACAAGCATTACATGACGTACACGTTAGTATACCAGGAGAGCATCAGTGTTGCTCAGCACACACAGGTACCTCACCAGAGCTGGGAAACTGTGGAGTCATGCTGGCAATAGGCACAGGCAGTGGAGGAGGTCTCCTCACTTTCCAGGAGCACCCGCAGAGGTAGTGGAAAGAGGAATGAGGTTGAGCTCTTAAAGACACTGGCAACTACAGATAAAAATAATGCTTAAAAATTTTGACCGATGACTTCGTAAAAATGATGGCTTCAGATTACTTCAGCAGCAGAGAGAGGGGAAATGGAAGGCAAAACCCTGAGTACCAACCAAATTATAGTGACTCACAGTTGGAAAGAGCTAGCCTAGTAACTGTAGGGTAAACCTGTATGCCAGCATACGAACACTATTGCATACTGTTCACCGAACTCTGCTTTTTCTGTATAGTGGTCTCACATTCATCACAGTACATCAAAATAACTCAAACTAACACAGTCAAGGGCTAAAGCTGGACTGCTCAGAGGGCTTGCTGTGTTTGGGTTAGCTGTTCAGAGAGGGGGAGTTCAGTATGTCTGGAGTTCGTCTGCTGCTTTCTGAAATTGCAATATAGCAAATTTCTGCCCTCTGAACGCTCCCAGTATTTTAGAGTTGTTTGTGGCTCTGAACAAGAGCCCCATCCTCCAGCACTCATTCAGACACAACCCTGTTTGGCTCCCAGCAGTGCTGGGAAGCACGGCTCATGTTGGCACCCGCAGCTCCCAGGTGCCAAGTGGGTGCTGGATGGGTGCCAAGCCACCGGCAGGGCCAGCAGGCTCCAGCAGCTCTGCTCCGACCTCAGCGGCAGGCAAGCTGCAAGGCAGTGAGCTGGAGAGACATGAGAGGGAAAATACGATAGCTGCAGACTGGAGAGCCTTTTCTGGTGAAACACAAGCAGGCTCCAGCAGTGCAGCAAACAGAGTAACAAACAAGGGGATGTGGACAGATAGATTTTGTATGTTTGAGTTAATCAAGGCTGGAGGGACATAGCTGTTTGTGCCACAAAGTCAGCAAAGATTTCTGAAGGAAGCCTTCTGTCCTTAGAGTCAAGTGCAATCTAGTTTGAAAAAAATCCTGAAAGGAAGTGCCTTAATTTAGGGAGGAGAGAATACATCTCATAGAAAACCAAATGTCTTCAATTCACTCATTGGAGCAAGATTGTTTAAATATTATTAAGCTGTGAAACAAAGTGTTGTTATTAATTTAGCTTGGGTCAAAGCAGCGCACTCCCTCCTCTCAGTTCCAGAGATCTGATTTTGCAGCGAGCTGTGCCTGCATTTCCCCTGCGTGGGCAGGTCCCCCCTGCCACGACAGCATCCTTTGGAATGCTGATTCCCTGTAAACCTCCAGCCAAAGTCTATCAGGCTTGGAGTCCATTTTTTCTTTCATCTTCTCTCAACCTTGAATTTACCTCACCATCCATGGATTCGGATGTTTTATGTAATTTCTGGAACTGCATTTGCACTACAAGATAAGGGGAGAAAAAGAACAAAGAGAACTGCTTCACATGAAGAGCAGACTTTCAGATTTCCATTTTTTTCAGGTTCACAGAGCACAGGGAAGTGCCTGTATGCTGCAGTAAGCTCTGGACCTGCTACAAGGCTCAGAGGAGTCGAGAAAGGATTTTTTTTTTTTTATTTACTGAGCATCGCAAGGATCCCCTCAATGGCACCAGTGTGGAGAGTGACTGGGATATGTAGGCAGTTCTGCTTTTCCCCAAGGGCCAAATCTGCTTGTTTTGGAAACTGCTGATATACATGAACTTCAGAGGAGACACAAATTGCACTTCATGTAGTTGCGGCTACTACCTGGGCCAAATTCTCATTTATAGTGGAGTAATTTTTGCATATATCTTAAATACCAGAGAGGTGGAAAGAACTGTTGATGAATATGGCTACCTAGTTCTTCATCTACACTGCCTCCACATGTACATTTCATCCCCTGAAAAAAAAATTCCCAGTTAAGCCTGTCACAAATATCACATTTTCTTACATATTCCTGCCTCTAACTATATCCACAAGCAGATTGTGCAGCAGTGCCGCCAGCAGCTTGTGACAAACTGCTGTTTCAGTAATTACTGAAGGTCTGTATTACATTTGTGATGCTGTTCACCAGAGGGGTTCAAACCTAGAAAGACAGGCATCATCATTTTTCTTTTGAAGCTGAGACCAGGCCTGAATCACTAGGCTGGTGCTGGCCACTGACCGGCTCAGCAGATCAGCAGTGGCACCAAACATATTGTATTTATTGAATATTACAGAGGGGAACAATGAGCTATAGGATAGTAACAGCAGTGATACAAAGCGAGCTAGACAGCAGCGGATAAGGAATCGAGTCAGATATTGGCCAGCCACTAGGATAAGCATATTTATAACAAAGATCATTTGAGGGTCAGAATCAGGACATAAAGGGAATCTGCTTTGTGTGCAGTTCCTTATGTTTGGAATGATCCACACTTCACCACCATTGTTCAGCACATCTTTAGGGTACAAAAATGCCTACGCACTTACCAAGATTTTAATAAAAAAAAATGTTTTTGCACTTGATTATTCTTCTAGCTTTTCAGGTAAGCTGGGATTTCTTCATTTGGGTTATGTAAAATATTTACCTATGGAGCAGCCTAGCTGCATTCAATGACTCTGCACCACACCATTTTCTTACAGGGTCAGCAAAATTCTTAAAGGCTGGAGTATAAAAATTGTGTTGCATTGCATTTGCGCATTGCCTTTCCTTTATCCACAGAAAGTCACCCCACTTGCCTAAGCCCTTTTGCATATTAGATTTTATTTACAAATTGGCAGTAAAGTGCTGTAGTCTCTTTGACAGTTTGCAATTAATTGCGCACAATCTGTTTAGGCTTCAAGATGCACCTTTCATAAATGATGATATATTTCAAAAGGCAGTCCAATTGGCTGCTTTGCATATTGCATATATTTTTCATATTTCTGAGACAGGACATATGCAAAATCATTTCACTGTGGCACAAACACAGGAAAGATGATTTGGAAGAAAGGCCAGAGGCCAGAGGTTCTGTTTCTAATACTTCCACTCACCTGCTGCAGAATGTGGGTAAGTCATCTAATATTTCTCTGCCTTTCTTCTGCATCTGCACAAGGTTGTTTATTCTTCTAAAAGCAGAATTCAGTGAATGAAACTCTAATTTATTATTATTAATATATTCCAATAAATGGTTGCAGTGCTTTGGCATTGCTTTGAAGTCAGTCAAATAAGTATTAAAGAAATCGTGAATTATAAGAAATGGCAGTTCAGTCCATCTGATATGCCTGCAATTGAAATGTTACTTGTGGGATGACCTCCTCAGAACACAAAACTGATAAAGCTGTATGTGCTAAATGGATCCCAGAGTCTTGAGAAGCTTTTTCTCTTTTCACTCATCCATTGTGCAAAGAGTGATGTGAGTCATGCAGCCCAAATCACTAAAAGCAACTTTTATAACATAAAGCATTTATATGTGCCAGTAAATACCTTATATTGGCATCATACCTATCATCATTCTTACAACCAGCTTCTATTACTCTCATTATTCTTTCCTTCCTCCCACCCTGTCTTACTGTTTTGAATTATGGGCAACTCCTGAAAAAGCGACATACACTTTAATTACACATGTAATACTGTAATTGAATCAAACTACTTTGTCTCCCCAAAAAGCTATTCTCCATTTGTTGGCAGGCTGCTTGTTTATGATCCTAGCATTGTCAGGCACATCAGGAAAGCCATCTTAGTCACAAAACAGCTATTGTAGAGGAAGTATTATTGGTTCTGTATGGGGCTCTTTAGCAGTAATTACGTACAGCTTTTAGTAATTTTGAGAGTCACCCAAGCATCATTGATACAAACCATTTGCAATGACATGCAATGATGTCTGCACAGTATTTTTACAAGCAAACTAAAATAAGACATTTTGGTGGTAACACGTAAATTAGCCTTGAGGCTTGCAATGCAATGCTCATCAAGTGTGTAACATTTAATTACAAGACCACTGAGCATGAGTGAAGTCCTCTGAGCTTTTCATCCCTACAAGAAAGACTGTCCCACTGAACTGACAATTTGAATCCTCTCATCAGATGTGGAGCAATTCCATCAGTCCCTCATCAGGCCAAACTGACATTTAAGGAACTGATGTCTTTCAGGACCCTATCTGGTAAACTACATCATGGAGCTACTGGTGCTTGAGATACCTTGTTGAATCCCACCTGTGAGGAACCGAGAACTGCATGCACTGGGTACTACATACCACCAGCCTGGCACCAGCAGGAGTTGCTCCTAAGGTAGAAGAGCTCAGTCTGGGCCAATCTCTGTTTCCACCTTAATAAACAAAATTGTACGGCACTTCAGGAGTTACATAATATGCAGTGTCTTCATACATTCATGCAGATCGGTTGCTTCCAACATGCCTAAGTGTACAGGAGCACAGGATACTCCAGCAAGTCTGTGTTCTGCACTGTATTGGTGCAGTTTGCATCCACTTGTACATGGAAATATGGATTAGATCTTTCATTTGCTCTAGCCCCTAGCACAAACAAAACTAAAGTATTATTTGTCTCAGCTTTTACTTAGTGTTTCTGAAAAGGTAATGAATGTTTCGTTGTGGGGTCTAGGTTTCAGGCTGGGTACATATTTTCTATGCCTTGGACTCTGACATTCATAAGGTGGCTGGTGTGGCCAAAGAATGGTAAACCAAGAGAGAAATGCCACAAGACAGATTAAACACATGGACATAAGTCCTCCAAACCCATTCAAAGCAATATTACTTCCTTGCCCTCTACAGATACCTCGTAATCCTCCTGTTAGGGTTCCCAGGGGAGAGGCCTGGGGGCATCTGACAAAGCAGAGGACTAGCAGGTGCCTAAGAATATGCACACAAGGGTTTCACTTGTTCCCAGTCTTTCTCCAAGACTGACCACACACGATATGTAATGAACAACCATCCTCCATCTGTTTCTTTCTCTGACTGACTTTCCCCTGCCTCTGACAAACATCTTACAGCTCTTGACCAGTTCAGAGCCCAGTGACTACTGTCCCCAGATTTTGGGGGCTTGTGAGCCAAGCCCCACAGCCCTGAACCAGAGCTCCCTGTCCTCATCAAAAAGAAACAGGACCGCGGCAAAGGTGAGGGAAAGGGACAACCGGGAGACTGCACTGAAGTCCCTGGCAGCACTTAGGAGGACCAGAGAATGCTATATAGAGGTGTTTGCATCTGGTTACCCAAATACTGTATATATTGTGAGCTTTCATTTGGGGCTCATAGACCCTCTGTTAACATGTTTTGTTTTCTGGCTGTACACATTATTCTCCCAGTGAAACTGTCAATGAATGCACTCATGGGTGTTTTTCATGAGTAACTCTACCAGCTGAGTTATACGGCTAGAAAAGGACATATGTGGAAATTGCAAAGTATCTCACCCAGGTAAATTCTCTGGCAAACATTTGCAGCTTACGAAGTTTTGCCTAGTCTGATAATGAATGCTGTAATTTCATATGTGTTTATTCAAGTCATAAAGCTTGGAGCTACATAAATAGGTGCAACATTTGGCCTTTGTTTAAAAAAAAAGTGTAAAAAGTTTCTATCCACATTTTTAGTCTCTATCTTTCATGAGCTACACAAAAAAAAACCCAAAAAACCAAAACACCCAACCAGAAAGGAACAAATACTGTTGTGAAAGAGTAAACTGTATAACAGTCCAGTCTTGTGCAAAATTTTAAGGGCCTCCTCATTTTTGAGTTTTGAATACTTGAGGTTGACAAAATTAGCATGTCAGGAGGAGGGAAAGTTTACAAGAATTTGATTGCAAGAATTGATTGAAATTAATTGAATTAACTTCTTGACTACAAGAATCAAATAGAAAATCCATTAGACATTTCAAAATGCAAAATTGATGCTGTTTTCAGTTATGCTTGAGAGTGAAAATACTATTCTGTAGGTTTGCTGGAGATAGGTTTCCTTTTCAGCATCTATCTAGTGTAGCAAATGTATTTGCTAACTGATTTGTTATAGCAACATTATGTGTGTGCTGTCCCAGTTCTCTAGACGCTGGAAAATGAGAAGCCTGAGGAACTGGCTGCCCTGCTGGATGTGGCAAGTGATATGACTCGATCCAGGACAATTACTGCTAATGTTCTAAAAAAATCTGGCTGCCCAAGACTGAAGTGTTACGTTTTTATGCAAATAGTAGTCGCAACAGCGCGCTCAATCTTTGCTATTTCAGAATTAGTGTTCTCATGTCCAATCAATAAATCCCCAGAGCCTCCCCCTGTAATGGCCATTTTGCTCAGTCTCTCCAGCAGGGAGGTCTATTTAGCAGCAGGTTTTCAGCAGACCAAAATGTGGAATCAATAGCCTGAGAATAATCTGCCCACTTGTCCTTATGAAATATTTGTGTTTTTCCATGCAAGTTCTAACAGACCAAATGGCTTTTCCAATATGTAAGGGTTTAGTGCCTCATATGGAAATGCATCAACTACACAATTGCCAGCACACGTGATAGGATCTCTCAAGGTCACTAGTGAATTGACTGAAGAGCTTCAATAAAGCTTTAAAGTCAAGCCATGTAGATATGGAACACCCACCTAAACTGTTACAAATTGCCTGTGAGCAACTACAGCGCATAGGTGAGCATAGCCTAGGGACAACATGTGCCTTTCCTCTTGTGAGCTCGCTTCACACAACTTACGTCCTTTCTGTTTAGTGACATCAAAGTCGAAAACCTCTGTGCTGTATGTAACTCTTACCTAGGGAAGGGACACTCCTTTCTCAGTTGTTTTTACCTGCCTGCGTGGTTGGAGCCTGGCACAGTACATGAAAGCAGCCCACTCCTCAGTCTGTCCCTTGAGCAGAGAGCAGGGGTGGGGGAGCAGCTCTGCATGCACATCTGCATTCTGTTCCCCAGGTATCCCTCTCTGGTGTTAATTGTAGCATGGGACCATTTTTTCCTTTGAAAAGTAAATACAATAAAATTATTATTAATAATTATAATAATAATAGTGATTTAAGATTTAAGCTATTCACAATTAGTTTCTTTTCTTGACTCCTTTTACACAGTCACAAGAGTACAGTAATCTCCACGTCTTTTCTGACCTGGGATATATCTGTTCTTATCCTGGCTTTCAAAGAAGCAGCCCTCAGCCAAGGGTCTGAGGTTACATTTTCATTTTTAGCTTGGTTTCCTAAGGAAATCAGGGTCATGCCATTGCTGTCTGTCTGTCCTTATTTTTCTCTCATACTGCCTTACAGGAACTTTTGAGCCTGTCAGTCAATCTCTGCCAGAATAAAAAAAGCATTGTAAGTCTCCAGAATAAATACATGCCTGTAAGACTTCATGGGCATTTTGGGTTGGAGAGCAGGGGGAAACACAAATTACAGCTCTTGCTGAGCAAAGGCGAGGAGAACGCAGTCGGTGCCATCTGCTTGGCAGCAGCCAACGGGCAAACCAAGACCGGCCACTCCTCAGCACGAGGCGAAGTTTGGACAAGCCAGGGCAGAGATGGCTTCTTGGCTGGCGAGGGTGCAACAGTGAGACCCAGCTGCGCCCATGCATGGGAGGCTCCCAGGAGCACCGGGCACCTCTCCCTCGCAGGCATGTCTCTAGTTCTGTGCTTCACAGCTGTAGTTCCAGTTCTATCATCAAATTCTGTTTTCCCTGCCAAAAGAGTCACGATGTTTTGCAGATTACATGTGGCAATACCATTCCTGTTCTAGAGAGATTACAATTCAGGGATATAAATTATATTAATTCCTAAATCCTACTGTCTGTCTAAATTTTGAGTTACAGACTAGAATATAATCTCACTATATCAAAACTACCCAGTTGTTCTCGGATAGGGCCTGATCCTTTTTTTAATACAGCTGAAATAAAGCTCTCACGGAGTTTAGTGATGCAGGACCAAACTAGGTCTGTGCTGCTTTTTATTTGGTTAGCAGCACTTGACAGGGCAATGTAAGCACTTTTTTAGTTTATACTTCATATGTAGTAGCACTGTGTGGTAGGCAAAAGCAGTGAGAGAAATCCCCACAAAAATAATTACAAAAATGAACAACCGATGGTAGCAAAGAAAAAAATTCACCATGAAAAAACCCACAAAATCAATAATTATGAAAGTTACCCTGAGGTTTCCACTGCTATCACCTTAAGGTTTTATTATCAAATATCAAAACATTCATAATAACAATGTAAAACCTCCACTCAATCTGTTCCTGCAGGGATCTGATCTAAAAATCTACAAGAAAAAAAAAATTTCTGTGAAAATGGCAGTTAGCCAGTTCAATCATCCAGCCAACCTGGTTCTGTAATTGTGCACTAGTCTCTGCATTTCACTGCCACCATTGTAGATAACTTCAAAAGAATTGCTCAAGCAAACAAACTATAACCAAATCAGATAAAATAGGAACCCTTTTGGAAAAGCTCCTAGTGCTGTTATCAGGTGTTCCATTTGTGGCTTCATGTCTTTTTATATCTACCATAACTGATTCCCTATCATTTAGAAATTATAATTTATAAACCCTACCTCGCATACTCCTGCAAAAAACCTGATTCTTATCAACTTTGATGTTCCCCAGATTTCCTTACCTCAAAAGCAAGAGGTACTCCAGAAGGCATAGGAAACCTTCATCCTTGCTGTGTAGGGGAATGAAGTTTTAAGGAAATCAGGTTTCTATATGGAAGATTTCTTTTGTTTGAAACTAATTCTGTACCTTTCATGCGTACTTATGCATAGTACTTTCAAAACTAACTCCTTCCTGAACCTACAGACCAACAGAGCTTGTATGTCATAATGGCAATATTTGCAGGGGGATCATTCTCCATTTACTAGTATAACAAGGAAGAGAAAGAAAGCCTTCTGGTCCAGTTTGTCCTGGGTGATCTGCTTCACTCTTGTTTGACATTTGAAACACCAAGTCCTACCTGAGATTTATAACCCCACTCAGCTCTTTGTAATGCACTGTTGTATTTAACAGAGGTTTAGAAAAGCCTCCTGTACTTGGGGACAAATCATAAATATACACTAGTAACAGATGTTTGTCTTTTCTTAAGCTTAAAATAAGTAAAACCCACTGTACCTGGATTATAACTTGTAAAATTTTTACCTTTTTTGGGTGGCTTTCCTCTTGAATGCATGGGTAGCAGATGGCCCTCTGAATCCCAGAAAATGCACAGAGTCGGCTGACTTAGACCAAAACAAGAAGGTTTAAAAATTAAGGGGTGTACACAGGAACAACAGGGATAAATTAGGGTGCTTTCAGTTGGACAAACTCATGTGAGCTTACTCTGTGATTTTACATTTGGGAAGAAACCTGCGTGAAAAGTACCCAGACTCCCAAAAATGAGATCTTTGTAGGTGAGGAACATCAATTCAAAAAGGCATGTGAGCAGAGAGCAGATCTGATTTGTATATACTATATACTCCCGACATGTCCTTGGCTTTTCTTCTGCTACAGGCAGACTGTCTGAAGTCACCCTCCAGCCTTTCAGCTGATAATCTACTTCCCGACAATAACTAGCAAAAGACTAACATAGCACTCGGCTCTGCAGTAGACTCAAAACAGCCCACAGGCACGGCGCAGGGTCAGCCTGCTGCTAGGCTGTTTGTTTATTTTGGTTGACATTTTCCTTTGCCGCGAATCTGTTCCCTGTTATTCAGTACGTACAGCTCTGCACATCTCCTATCTGTTTAACTGTCTTTAGATAAAAGTGGGTATTTTCCCATGTCAATAAATGTTCTGGTGTGAAGCTGTGAGCTGGCCTCCAAGAGAACCACCCCCTGCTGAGTATCTCACTTCTGCACTGAGTTTTCTTTGTTAATCATGTGCAAAATAAGAAGGCTTTCTGTCTAGCAAAAACCCATCATTAATTTTTCATATGAGCACTAAAGTCTGGAACAGAATCCCTGAGTAGCTTCAAAGAAAAAGGAATAATAAAACCAAAGAGCTACATTTTCCTTTTTCAGATCTTATTTATTTGATATTTCAAGAAAACTTTCTAATGCAGAACTATAGTTCTCTCCACTTCATGGTGACACAGTCATTCTAAAGACTACATTTGACCTTCAACTTTGTCCTTCATTAGCAGGATTACACCTAAACACTCCTTCATTTTATTGCAAATGAGACAGATGCAATGTGTATTCTGTTCGACCCCAGCATTAGGATTATCCCAAGAGTGGCATTTATGTTCTTGTAGTTCTTTGATATAAATAAATATCAAAGTAGGAAGACCAATCTGTACTCCACTAGGAATAATAAACTAAAATAATATGGCACTGATTCTGTTTGGGTTGTCTAAATGTGTTTTTATGATTGTATATGTTTATGGCTTTCTCACACAGCCACCATGAATTCCAGGCAATTAAAAAGGACATGAGTTCTGAAGCATTTTAAAAGCAGCTTTGCTTTCCAAATGGTGTGTATTAAAAGCAGAATACATTTTTTTGACAGGGCTACTGCAAAGTCAACAGTCACACATTTCCCCTGCTCTAGATTTCTTCCCCTTCGTCTCCCACCTGAAATAACTAATTAGAATATTTCTGTAAGTTGAGAAGAAAGGGAAGGAAAGATTCCTTTTATGTTTGCACATATATTAGATGCATTGCTAGCTTAGGACTCAGCCTGTGGGTCCCAGATTTGAAAGTAGCTCAGATGGAGTATATAGCAGGTTTTGTATCAGGTGTATCGACCTACCTATACACTGTACCAGCTGCTTTTTCATGTTGAAGAAGTCCAGTGCCACCATGCGTGTGATCGAGAACAGTTCTGTCCTTGCTGCACACTGCCTGGCGTTCACCCCCCCCAGTTGACTGAGGGGCACAGATTTTTCAGTCATAGGTGTAGAGAAGAACTTTATTTAACTGGATAAGTTGGTAATTCTGCTCTAACCTACCTTGAACTGCATGGTCTGTGTGGTGTCATGAGCTACTGAATAAAGAAGTAAAAACATGAGCGGTAAAGAAGCAGTACTTTTGATCAGACTGTTAAACACTATTGGCTTACTTTTGTTATTTACATCAATTCAAGTACAAAGGGCTGAGAGAAAAAAAAGTCTTTAAACAAGTTTCCAACAATGAACTAAGTCCAGTTTCAAATGTTTATGTTCAAGAAATACTTTGGAAGACTAGAGAAAACTAGATTTGATAGGTAAATCAAACAGGTACATTTTTAAAAGGTAAAAATGCATTGTTCCTCCCTCAGGTCAAACTGTCCCTAACCACATGACTTTATACATGAGAAAAAGTGAAGAAGTGGAAGAGAGAGGGTGATAAACCTTGATATTTTGCTTTCTCCAGTAATTTTTAGAGGAGATTATGATTCCTTGATTTTAAGTAATCTATACCCTGTTCCAAAAAGCCTCCCACAGCAGTCAGTGGAACAACTCATGGACTTAAGTGTTAACAGCATAAAATTTCAAAATTTGACCAGATTCATCATGAAAGGAGAATTTATTAAAGCATATAGCTACAACAGTCACCAAACTGTTCATAACACATCTGGAACAAGCACCTGAAATCTCTGCGAGGTCTGGGGACACAGTGTCACAGTTCCAGCAAGTCCATGGCACACCCTCTGACACACAATGGATGTGGGCAAACATACACAGAAATTCTGGGTTAAGGTTCCAAAATGCTGAAATTCTTTCAGAGTCCACAAATAGCTGTATTTTATGGGAAAATCACTAGGAATTTCTGCCACTTTGGTCGTAAGATGTTGCCTCTTCTGCACTGTTCACTGTAGCTTTGGTCCATCCATTTATTACGTAAGTATTTTACTAGGTGTGTAGTCATAAAGAGAATTATTATCCTGCTGTGCTCAAGTGCAGAATGCCAGCTGTGTTATCAGAAATGTATCATCGTGTCATTATTAAATATTTATATTGTTGTAGCACCAAGAGACCAATCCTGTCAGGTTTCCTCTGTTAAATTTTTAACAAACGATAGCTCCTGACAAGTTGACATGAATCTGTGAATGAGCAGGAATTGACACAAGTTTCCTGTGTTTCCAGAGGAAGGGTGTAAATACTGCCCAGGACTCTTGTTTAGCAAGGAGATCCCTTCTGGGGACAAAACGGGCGCTCCTGAGGTAACCTCTGCCAGTAGCAGGGCAAAGAGGGAAAACTCTGATGAGCCAAGTGTTTCCAAAGGCATGAAGCAGCAATCCTGTCCCTCCGGGGAGGTTAGGAAGCAGGAAAAGAAAATAAGCAGAATGGGAAAAGTCCAGCTCATTATTTGAAAATTATAGCCCAGTTTTTACATGTTTATTCTAACCAAGTTCTAGCCTAGCAAAATTATCCATCATTAATGAACATGCCCGGGCTGGTTGTTCAGTACCAGCCTGTAGCAGCCAAGGCAGTGCTGCCCCGGGTGAGAGCTGCACCACCAGAGCGAAGCTCTCCTCCTTGACCGGGCGGAAAGTCTCTTGCTTGTCTACTGCAGCAGGAAATATTTTGAAATCTGAACAATGCAGGAGATCTGAAGGCAGACAGCTCAGATAATGAAAAGAAAAAAGAACTCTTACTTGGAAATGATTGTTGCTTTGTCACTTTTCCTTAATTTCCTCAGTAACTGGTAGAAACCGTTCCTTAAAAAAATATTTAGGAAATAACATCCATAACACCATTTCCCTGCCTCAGTCTTAGCCATTGTTTCCATCCTTCTGCTTTTGATGACAGGTGAGTTTCAATTGCAGTCCTTTTTATGAATACTCAGTCTATAAATTATGCAGATTAAAGTCTCTAATTTCAGAGTAAATTCCAAAGATTCTCCTCACCTTGAGATGTGTAACAACTGCGTAACATTATTATTTAGTTCTTCAAAGGCTTTATGATCAAGATTTTTGTTTTAAATAATGCCCATAAAATCCCTACATTCACTTATGAAAGCAGAAGCTGAAAAATTAAATAACAAGGTTTATTCTTCAGCTAATTTGTTAAACTCAGGTAAATAATACTGATATTCATACTTAATATGTAATTTGAAAGGAAAACTGGTTTTTGTAGTCTTTAATTGAATATGGTCCATGGCTAGAACAAAGTGACCAAGAGGCAGACCTTCAGCTGGTGCATAGTATTTTTTAAATCAATGCAGCAAAAGCAATGTATATCAACAAAGAACTAAAGTACTATGAAGGCTTTGATTCTGGAAAAAAACACCTTTGTCGATCCCCACTGAAATTGAGGGAGCTGCATGTGGGGGACAAGGATTCAGCTGTTTTGATTTTTAGGTTCAGGGCTCGAGGTTGGGAAATAATTTCCTCCATTTCCATTTTCATTTTTGAGTCTTCCCTGGAGTAGCAAACTCATTGGCATGTTTCTCTGCAATACAATGAAGAAAACTTTCCTCATTCTACAAAAAGTTTTTGGATTTCAAATAAACTTCTTGTCAGATGCTGGCATGGAAGATATCTCCTGAATTCACAAACTCTACACCAGAATAGCAAATACTTCCTCAGTACACAAAAGACCAGCTTTCAATGGATACTTAATTTATGTAAAACAAACCAGCTTGATCAGGAGGAGTTGGAACAAGGCTCTGGAGTAGTCCATTGCCTGATGGCTAGGTAACTTAGTAAGGACACGAAAGGTATATATGTGTGTGTCTGGTTAAATCAGGCAGAGACATCTGAACAGCAGTTTCCTGTATTTCTTGTGTGAGCTACCCGAACTACTGAGCTACTGGCGACATCGGTGCAGGCAAAGCCCTTGCTCAGTTTCAACCTTGTAAAAATCAGTATTTTGGCTCCTACAAAATGCCTTTGGCTTTGAAACTTGGTGTCTTCCAATGACACAGCATTTATTGGAACATTCCCAGTTTACCTGATTTGCATATTTTGAAATTAAGCCCAAAAATGTTAAGATGGCACCAAAACAGAGAAATATGAAAGTATCTTGAAAATAACATGTACCTTCCTATTTATGCTGCATCACAACTAAACAGCTGAAGGTCGGCTGCAGTCTTACAGCTATTAGGTCTGGATTGCTGTGCGTCACGAGCCTTTTCACAGGAATCTGACAAATCTCTCTCATTAATAACAAATGACAATCTCACTGGTGCTACAATGCATGTTACATTTAATCGATTTGCTATTTGTATTCATTATGTACATCTCCTATTTTCAGTCATGAAAAATTGAAAAGTAATTACAACACAGAAGAGCATCATGGATAACAAATGAGATAAGATGAGAAAAAGTACTATTAATTGGTCAATTGTGCTTGTCAGTACATTTAAAGTATTTAAGGCCAGGAATGAGACAATCGTATGTCTTTGAAGTAAAACAGAGCATCAGGATAACCACTGGTATGGTACCCTGATTATGACAAAAATTCAGTCATCTAAACATGTACAGTGTTCAGATGAGCTTTAAAGAGCTATTTAACTACAGCTTGTGCTTAAAGAAGTCAAAGTAACTTCCCTGAGCAAAATGTAATTGTAAGGCCTGGTAGCATGGCCATGCTATAAATAAGTCTGCCAGCATCTCCATTATAGCCCCTGCTGCCAGGGGCGGCTAACTCATCTCTTTTATATTTAAACAGCCTCAAAGAGGGCAAACAAATTAGTGATTCAGATGTCTATTTCTGCACTAAAAAAGGAAGAACAAGTTAAACTGTTTTTAATCAAGAGAATATCAAGATGCTGACAAATTCTTAAGATTTCATTTGCATTGTCCTGTGAACCAGAGCTTAATGTGGTATTAACTTAAGAAATGGAAGTGGAAGAAACTGTGTCTCTCCACGAGACAGAGATAGGCTGATGCCGTTTTGCACCTTGGTAAGACCCTGAAAAGTGGAAAAGCCACACTATCTGCATTTAATGAACAGCTGCTGAGTCCTTCTGTTAGTTTACGAGCCTTTTACCAAACCTATTAGTCCACATTACATCTGTTGCTGGTATACATAAACACAGAAGAACAAAGGGCCACATTCAGAAATTATAAACATGCCTAATTTAATCTTGAATAGAACTTTGAGGAACTTACATATCCACAACCAACGCAGCAGTCCTGGGAAGTCCTCTGTCCATCCGTTTCCTCCAGGCCCCGGAGGTACGTGACTCTCTGGGCTCCACAGTTTCAGCCAGGATCAAACTGAGCAGTATGCTCACATTTGGACCCAACCATCGCAAGCAGCAAGCACCCCAGGGGCTGGTCCTAGTAAGCTCACTGGTTTGGGCTTCTTAAAAATGCAATCATGGTCCATATTTCAAACTAAAATGTCTAACACTCAGAACAGTAGAGTGAAAACTGGGCTGGTCACAGGCAGTATTCTGTGTCTGCATTGTAGATCTTCCTAAAAAAAACCCCGAAATCTGGAATTAAAATTAATACATCAAGTTCTTAACTACTTCTGCTTCAGAATTAAAATTCACCTTTATAATCATGCTTTAGGAGAGGTAGTGGTCAGAGGTTCCTGCTATGCAGTCACAAGTGTAAACTTCAGACCATTTCTGCTGAAAAAGTTAGCTTTAAGGTTAAATTCAAACATAAAACAGAGTAAAGACATAAGAACAGAAAAAGCCATGTCTGACAATCACTTTCTTGAGAAAGAGAACCGCAGTGACAAGGGAGGACAAAAATGCTGAGGAAGGTGATGACTGTATTGCTGTACCATCTGGGAAGTAAGAGTGTGGTCATAAAAAACTGCTCAGCTTTAGCAATTATAGTAGCTTTTCTTTGACATTGTTCCTGAAGTTTAGAGGGAATATCATTGATTTCATAATGAAAGCTATTCATTTTGCAAAGGTTTATTGTAAAGTGTCATGAGGAAAGGCATCCTCAAGACACTAAGATATATAATGAAAAACCTGTGAAAAGGCGTAAAGAATTCTAAATCACTACATTGTCTAGATATTAATGTAAGTAGGTACTAAATGCACTGGCTGATTAATGCTTCCTTCCCCTTAAGGAAGGAGAATTACTAAAACAGTATTCAAACAAATGCAGGAGTGAATAAAACCAGTACTAGCAGCACAGCGATTACATGGGAAACAAAACACAGTAAAGCTAATGTGCTTTCTCAGATAGGATTTGATCTAGAAATTGACAGCTAAAGCTATTCAACTAGGCAACAGAAGTCTTCATTGCCTTCACATAAAACATTGTTTATCACTTAAGTACCTTGCAAGCTCAGTGTGTGTGTATACACTGTATAGTCTATTCTCCATCAGCAGTGGGTGTGAAAATTCTTGACTTAAGTCATTCTAGGAAAGAATTTCAGCTTATTAGGGTGCTTTTTTAAACTACTTGTTCAAAGGGATTGCAACTGTTTATTTGTCACCATTCTGTAGTCCACAAAAATGTTAGGGTTTTGTGAAATCAGAGAAGTATGAGCTTTTTGAAGAACAGACGACATGCGTATGCCTACTCTGAAAACCCTCTCAAGGAGAACAAGCATGTCTGTGTCCTGGATACAGAGCTTTGTAAATAAGGCTTCAGACAGTTCATTGGTATAAGCAAAAGAGTGAAGGCAAAGCTGAAAAAGAAGGTGATATACAGGATAGGATTTTCTAGACTGGTGTGAACTTCAAATGGAAAAAGAAGAGGTTTTGGTGTTTTATAGGACATGTCCCAGTCAGCCTCAGCACGACAAAACATGCTGGCTCCCAGCACTTTGTAGTGTTTGCTTGGACAACAAGACCTTGATCCCTGTTCCGCATGTCAGACTGCTGTATTGGTGCAGACCCTGCTGTGGCTTTCTGCAGGCACAGCAGTCTCCCCAGCTTGTAAGGTTGGGGCTGAAGTAGGTATATTTTATATTTTATAGCCAAACACATAACAGATATTCCAAGTATTACAAATATTAGGGAATGTAATAATGTAACTTCATGCATCCAGATTCCCAGATTTATTAATATATTTTACGTCTTGTGTTTATTTGGAAAGAAATTTATATATCAAGCACTCTGAGTAGTGGTAAGTAGTCAACTTCTATTGACGCACAGCTGGTTGGAAGTAATTATATGATTTCTCAATAAGCATCAGAAGTCAGCCATAAAAAGTTCAATTATTTTGACACGAGAGATCAATAACAGGGATCTGAAGCAATTATAGGCCCATGATTCAGAAGTTGCTTCGCTAAAAATAATCACGTGGTGAATCAGTCCCCAACTACAGCTGCAAGTTTAATCGGCAGTGTGGTTCTTCACATCAAAGCACATGTAATCAATGGTTTATGCTATTAATGTAAGCTGTTGTTATTCTGCATTTCCAGAGCACACCTCGCACCACAGGCTGCATCCTGGACTGAACACATTCTTTCCCAGAGTAACTCTGAACCTAATGTTCAAATCTGCCATTATTCATATCTGTGAAAAGTACAGAGATAACAGCATACATTCACTTCTTTTTTAAATCAGCATTTACATGCTGTCTCTCACATTAAATGTTGATCAAACTTCTGAGTCAACAAATTTCATCACTGAAGCAAACAGAAGGCTGTTCGGGGATGCTCACCATCAGGGCCAGTCCTGAGCAACTGCACTCCAAAGTGCTCCTTCTGCCCTTTCCCTCCCAGAAAGCAGACTGGCAGCAAGCTCTGCTGTCACAGCTCAGCTGCGTGGCCAAGTCATTACCACAAGTTTCCTAGCTCCCACACCACGCCGCCTCCTGCCCACTACCCCAAAGCAACACTGCTAATACCTAAAAGTGTCAGTAATACAGAGGTACCACATCTCTTTCATGATTGTCTTGTTCCTGGTGTCTTCTCCCAGTTCCTTTGCTGTAATAAGCAGACAGCTGGCACTAAACACCAGTGTTTTTTCCTGGGTATGATAATGATTTGACATAAAAGATAATGACAGACACAGTCAGGTACAGATGTGACTTTGGCAGTTTCCCTCCTTTCCCATTTTCTTCTGCTGCCTTTGAAGCAAGTCTACAGCAAGCAAAAATGAGCAATGAAGTATGCAGTGCTCTATTTTGCTTTATTTACTAGTGCTGCTGCATCTGGACAGACATTGACTGCTGTTTCATCTGAATGGGCCCAAACAGGGTCTACCATGAGGAAACTGAGTAATTTCCACTTTCGCATTGCAATCATTACATTCCAAGAATGTGGAGGATAGTTCTGAAGTACAACACATTAGCCTATGGTGCGAAAAATGCAAAAATACGTGTCATTTAGGCTCCAGCATTTGGAGCTTAAGGTCACAGCCTAGGCTGTTCAGTCATGTATTAAACAGCAGACAGTGTGTCTAACAACTTGACTAAGCAAACCATAGGGCTACTCTCAAAATGCATTGCTCTCTCTGTTTTCAAATGACTTATTCAACCAAGTTAAATAAAACAAACCCAACAACAAAAAAAAACCACCAAACCCAAGAAGGATTTATTCTAGTAGGTTCAATAGTTTGGATGTTGTTAACCTTAGAGATGAACATGTACCGAGTCCTTGTGCAGATAATTAAGAGTCCTTCTGTGTCCCTCTATTGCTGATGGTAAACACAGACCATGGCTGCAAAAAGACAAGACAAAAACCTTTCCATTTTTTTCTTACTTTCTATCCTAATTCAACAGTTGAAATATTGTTATTTTAAATAGTTTAAACGATACTAGAATGGGTATAAAACAGGGGGAGAAAAGTAATTAAGATATTGCTTATATTTTTTTCTCCATGAACCTTCAAAACTTTCACATTTTATTTTCAAATTCATAGATTTTGACCAGTTTACTCACCAAAAAAACCTGAAAAGCAGACAGACTCATGCCACTGAGAAGTGTTAAGAACACCCTTCAAGTTTCTTGCACAGCTGACTATGAAGAAGCCAGAGCTTTCTTTAGAAGCACCCATAAGGACTGTGTAGTCAAACACTTGAGATGCACAGCCTAAAAGAAAAATAACATCTCATATTCTTTAAATTTTGCCTCTAATATAGTTTTATATCCTTAAGAGATACCAATGAAGTTGTTGATTATACACTAGTATCATCACAATACCAGCGTGATCTTAATCGGTCATCATAACAGCACACTTCTAATTTTCAGGTATGGGTTCATTAACCAGACAGAAATATCCCAACATGTTCAGACCATTCAAATCATGCTTTAAAGCAGTGCCTATGTGCTGGTTGTGCTATGTGGGGACAACTTCTCAAATTAAAGCTTTGCAAACGGGGCTCCTCATTATTCTCCAAAGGGCTGCTTCTGTAAGCTACTACGCATATGTGCGTGCAAGGTCACATCAACAGCTACTTGTTTCTTCAGAGCAAAGTTCGTTTCTGTGAGCAAGCTTGCTTGGAAACTCCCAAGCCTGTTAAAACATCCCAGCAACCCAAGGAGCCAGCCAGTTCTTCAAAGGAATCTCCCAGACTTGGTGTTACTTGTGTGTTTTGCCCAGGGACAGAACATTTGTTGCTTGAGACTGGCGCAACCAGTGTAACTCGGCAGCCGAAGCCAGTCGCCCTGCATTGACTCCCTCCTGGCACCTCTGCCAAGGCTCATCTGCTCCCTGCATGAGGCTTTCCGAAACCAAATTCCTTTCTGGCCTCTCCCCAAAGAGACACTCACTCCTAAGCTTTCCCTGACCACTGGGACACCAATAAACCAGCAGAAGTGGGACTCAGACTACCTGTGTTAAAGGGAGGTAACATCTTCTGCCACTTGACACCAGTATGCAGATTTAGCATTATCTTGTGTTTTCTACCATAGTTTTTGATATTTCATAAATATTGACGTGTATTTTATTTGTGTTTTTTGGTTAATTTATAAAATTTGAGGCAAAGTTATTTTACTTTTTCCTTCCTCAGGCTCTGTGGTAGGCATCTGTGCCATTCTGTGTGAGCACCAGAAAATCCATCCTCCGGGAGACAACTAATTAGTCACATGGAAGGCTTAAGTTTCGTTCCTAAGGAAAGAGGTAATGTCATAGTGGCAAAACCTGTCACCTTTGCCTGACCAACCTGAAGGGAGAAAGACTGTTACTGCACAGCCCAATCCATTTGTTTGACAGGGGAAAACATACTGACTTATCTAGGGTGGAAAATGTAATAATCTAAAAATATTCAAAGAGAAATTGTCTCCAAGCAGCGCTAACATTTTCACAGGCAGCTCTCTTCCAGTGCCACAAACGAATCAGAGTGTCAGCAACTAGGTGATGGGCAGTTATTTAATGACTTAATCTCATTAGGATATTTGAACTCTCAGAAGAGGCTCAACCCATTAGCTACGTCAGAGCTTTGAAATAAGCCTGTCAAAAGGACTATAAGAATATATTTAAAATTGGTAAATATGCTGTGGACTTTACCAGGGTTCCCCTGCAGACAGGAAAAGGAGCACCAGGCTGTTACTGGTGAGCCTCTTTGAAAGCCCTGCAGCCACATAGCTAAGGGGCCCCAGTCACCCCTACAGCTCGTGAAGTACTATCACTAACAGTTTGGATTCCTGTTGTTGCTAAGGTTAACTTTGCTATTCCATGCAATTTCACCTTGCTTCCCAGTTTTGAATCCTATAGCTTAACCTGGCCTGGATAGTTAAACCTGGACTACGCTTACTTTGTATAAGACAAAAAAGTTAAAGTTACTCAACCTCACATTCTCCAAAGTGCTGGTATCTCCTCTAATCCTTTCTTTTTTTTTTTAAATTGAATTTAATTAACATAAATGCAGATTGTGGTTAACTAAATTAAGAAGAACAGCAGAGTCATCTAGAACAGCATCATGTCATTACTTTGATTTCAGTGGAATATGACAGCTTACACAATCGTACCTCTGGAATTTACATTGTATAACTGGTTTCTGCTCTTTATATTTACATATATTAGCTTCAGTAGAATTATTCACATCAATATAGTAAACAGTATTTGACCCTATAACATTAAATGAAAAGCATTAATAGAAAAACCTAGAGAATATCTTCCAGCAATAATTAAATCTCAGGGCAGAATAATTTTTTCTATCGTCATGAATCACAACGAAATGTAGATATCTAATGTCTGATTATTCAGATCTCCTCCACAAAAGCAGTCAAGAAATGTCCACATCTTAATTGCTAATGCAAAATGCATTTAGTCTATGGTTTTAAGAGCAGTGGTATGAAAGCTTTATATTGTTTAGAGTATTGTAAAATATAACTGTTAAGTAATGCACTTTCAAGAGTTTGGGGAACATCATTAAAGTTCATTTCCATGCTGCAGCTGCAGGAGCTGGAATTATGAAAGTGAAGAAGCTGTAAAACTGAAAAGGTCAGGAATGACATTCATCTATTCCAGCTGTCAAATCAAGGGAATGTTAACAAAACTAGTCTCTGGTAGAAAAGCTAATTGTCTGCTTGTGTTTCGGCTGCCCCAATACACGTACTCTACTGTGGCTAATCTATAGGAAGGACCACACTGGAACAGCACATCATTTTTTGAACAGACCTCTTGTAAACAAACGAACCTTATTTCCCTAAATAAGCAAGCTATAATTACACAGCAGCTAAGTGTTTCAAGTCAGTGTTTGAAGAAAACAGTATGTGAAAGAAGTTTGTATACTCCTGGAAGCAGAGTTAGTTTTCAGAGTGCTGGGAGTACAGGGCCAATTATAAATTTTACTCTAATATTGTCTTCTTGCAAGCAGCATTTCTAAAAGGTCTCCTACCAAGGTATATTAACATTTAANAACATATAGAAAAATTTCTGTCACAGATCAAATCTTTTGTCAATGACCTGTATTTAAAGGTCCCACAGTGTGAAGGACCTTCTCTCCAACTATCCACTCCCACAAGGTGAGACAGTGCACATGTAACACACCCAAACACAGATCATCAGTGAAGACTGAGTCTAGGACCTTTGTTATTAAACAACAGACCCCTGCCATGTGCAGGAAGAGCCCTCAGCAAGGAGCACAGAGACACTTGTGCTTTTTACGACCCACCAAATTCTGCCTTAGGGAATGACACTCCTCAGCAACCAAGGCCAAAGGAAGTGGCCCCAGATCTGTAGTATGCCACGCATTCAAGGGAATGCAGTGCTTAATCTACACAATTTTATTGCAAACCCCTCTGGCTATTTTCTATTGCTCTTTGGTTTTGTGTTTTCACCCTATACGCTGCAGGTGTTACCAGGGGCCTACACATACAACTCGAACCACCACACATAGCTGACACTGTGTGAAGACTGTATTCCCATAATGCAGATATGTACCACCTCAAATTTTTATTTGCCCTGTGTTATGTAATACAATTGTGACAGAAACATCCGACTTGACCTATGACAACATAGTATCAGGCCATTATGTAGCTTTCTGTGTTATGTTTTAAAAATCTTTCTGTTATTTGACTTTTTTCCCATGGAGAAGTATTGCAAAAGCTAGAAACACCACTGACAATTCATGAAATATTCAGGTGTACAGTTGCAACCCTTTAATAAATGGAAGTGACCTTCAAAACAGACATCCCAAAGATTAAGAGAACTTCTCAAAAGATGGCATTTGTCACTAATCAATGACTTGAAGAACTTACACTCCTCCTAGAAGTGAATACAAAAAAGGCCTTTCAGAATTATATCACTTCAAAAGCAAATCACTCACAAAACCCACATAAAAGAACATTAATGAGTTAACAAAACAATAGAACAAAATATCAAACAAGCAAATCGAAAGGATAAATCCCCTTCTGCCCATCAGTACCTACGTCCATGTCTAGAGTGCTGGAAAGCCATCCGCACATCTACCTGGTGTTCCCAGGGGCTGGATGATGCTATCAGCAGTAACTACCTTTCTTTGATTGCAATGTTATTAATACTTTGACATACAATATTTTACAAATGGATTTCCTGTTTCAAAGCCAAGATATCTGTGTGGCTATAACTGGGTCACCATATTGGAACAGATGTAATCTCAGCAGAATACTGTGAGAAATCTGGGCTATGTTAATGACTGATCCAATTACAATGGAAATCTCTACAAAATCCAGATTTATTAAGAACCAGGAGACAATTACAATGTATTTCTAGGGATGACCAGATGGACAAGCCACTCTCAAACTCTTTAAGTGGACTGGAGCTGAACAAGCAGTGCCTATGCCATTGACTACGTCACTGGAGAAATTCCCACTCTGAGGATATGATGAAAAAGCCAGAGACTCACTGCCGACACCTGGGGGAACTGGATCTAAACACGTCCTACCCCAGGAAGCAGCATGGCTTATGCACTGCTGTGAGGATAGGGTGACAGAGGAAAAGGTGTCCAGGAGAGAATGACAGAGCAGGAATCAAGAAATGCCAGGCAGCTTTTTGTCCAAGGAGAGTATTTACACAAAAGACCTCCTTATGATATAATATTGGTTCTTCTTGAAAATCTAAATTTTCTCTCCTGAATAGGAAATAAATGCCACCTTCCAAGTAGCAATCTGATCGAACGCTTAAGCAAACCCAACAATCTACCACAGATTTGCACCCAGAGAATGAAAAGTACTTCAGAAATCAGAGTATAAACAGCTCCTTTTATCACTCCAAAGGCAGGTAAAATTTCACAGCATCCTCTGTGATCTTGATAACAGGCTTCAACAGAGGGACCTGCCCTTGCCTCTAGTAAAACTGCATCTGTGGGTAGTCCCATTAAGGTAATTTGGATTTAACAGGATGTCTGAAGTTAAACACTTATTTAATTAGGAACTTTGCTGCATCAAGGTCTTTTTTTCAGCTAAATATTTTACCTTAGAAGATATATTAAACAGTAGAAGATAATATTTCTCATTTATAGAGCTTCCTGCCAGCTCCAAGCTAGTAAATATTTACATTTCAGCCACTCTGATAGCTAATGTGACCTTTCTGTTGTACACTTTACACCTGTGCTGTATTTTATTTTCAGCATTAACATTCTTTCTGGTCCATCTTGCATTAACAAGCAGTATTTAAATATATGCAAATTTCATATTTTAGCTGATGTTTTAGGAACATTTTTAAGGTCACCCTGTTTGATCTATCACACAGACATAGCAAATTTATGCACCATATATCCTATCTCTACTTGTTTTTTACCTACATCTGTCTTCTCTGATTGCATTTGAATGGGGTTATTTTCTATTTTAAATAAAAGATTTATGCCTTAGCTGTCAGTTTGCCTATATCTGAAAATTTAATTTTGTTTCTGGAAGTCTAGATTAATTTATTAGATTTAACTGTCCCTTGTGCGTTGCATCAATAGCAGAAGTATATTCTCCCTTATTGATAGAGTACATAAACAAAATGCTCTTGACTTAAAAATAAAAAACATTATTACTCAGACTACTACAACACAGTCAGTCCAGGATACAAAAACTAGTGCTTTCATTTTTAATAATGATGGTGAGCAGCGGGAATTGAGTAATAAATATGACAACTCACAAAACCAGGAGCCTCCAAAACCTGGGAAATGCTTTTCAGAAGTGGCATGCTTCTCTACAATGTCCCCTACACGTAGGTTAGCGAATATCCTTCCATGACACAGCACTACTGGGACACATGACTTGATCCCTGATACTCACGGATTTATTTAAATGAGGCAGAAATGAGAATCTGCAACAGTGATTCCAGTTAGTCACAGACCTATTTATCAATTCAGTGTGGTGTTTCACATATTCAGTGTGACATGTTCTTTAGCATCTCTCAGCAGTGCTACACTCATAATATTGTTTCTCAAGCCCTGGAATTTCAGGGCTCTCCTAAAAAGATAACCGACTCCTTGCAGTTGCTGCCTGTGGTCCTTGCAATGCCCAAAGCAGCTGAGTTCTCGGGGGGGGTGG
>Ga0065711_1030724_pt1 | contig 31625 bp, 18 predicted proteins | sample Hoacrofraction12_FD_59098 | JGI IMG/M metagenome (GOLD analysis project Ga0065711, IMG submission 59098) | Hoatzin crop microbial communities from Cojedes, Venezuela - Epithelial fraction 12 v2 (version 2) | ecosystem: Host-associated > Birds > Digestive system > Esophagus > Crop | place... | reverse complement strand
GTGGAGTCTCCTTCTCTGGAGATATTCAAGACCCGCCTGGACGAGGTCCTGTGCAGCCTGCTGTAGGTGACCCTGCTTCGGCAGGGGGGTTTGGACTTAATGACCCACAGAGGTCCCTTCCAACCCCTACCATTCTGTGATTCTGTGATATGTTGACTGCCTTTTTGTTTGTTTACTCTTGCTTTACTGAAGACCAAAGCTGACTAGAGTAGAGTTCTCAGAGTGTAATGCTATTCCTCTTCCTTTTAATTTCTGTTTGAATGATTAGAACACTGAAATTATTTTAAACTTCTCTTGCTAATAGTGTGAACTTTAGAGTTATTGGAAATTGAGTTCTTTGTATTTGACACGACTGATTTGAGTACTTCATAGAGGAGTAGAGACCAGGGCCAAATCATAGTTCTTGTTTTTCCTACGCTCTTTATTATAGGTTCAACAGTTAACTGAGACGCTAAATAGCGTATCATGTGAAAAAGACCAGTTATTGGCTGAAAGAAGTAGTCACTCTTTCCAACTTAAAGAACAAATCTCATCAATTAATCAAGAAAAAGATGAGTTACAGAAACTTCTCCAGGATGTCATTTCTGAGCGGGACCAGCTGAAGACAGAATTGCAAAAAAATGCTGAGATGGTTGGTGTTGCAAGTTGTATACCTAAGTTATTAATCACTTCTTTTCTTCAATGGTACTTGAATATGTCTGCTTTTATTTTAGTGTGTTGAAACAAATGCAAAACTGGAATGTGCTCTAGACCAACTGAAGCAGAGAAGCTTGAATGATATGTCTCTTCAGGTGAATCCACTAGATGATGCAGAGCAGATGGCTGATGATAGCCTGAAGGAGAAAAACTTGAAAATTAAGGTAAATTTACTTCTCTGCTTATTTTAAAGATGCATGTAAAACCTTGATACCATTTTTTCTGGAGCATAAATCTTGCTTCCGTGTACAATCCAGAAAATTGTTTGCATATCTTGCTAAGATACTGCAAACCATGGGATCAGTTGATTTGCTGTTGCTGTTCAGTGGCCATGCATTCTGTTCCAAGAATGTTAAATTGAACTTATCAGTTGAGACATATAACTTGATTTCATTACTGTCCAGCCACCCCAATGAAAATAACTAATCATGTAGAAGTGCTTTGCCATTTTCTTTTTGCAAAACACCCCCCCAAATCCTCCCTTCCATTACTCCCCATTAAAAATAAGTTGGCTTCCAATAAATTAGTTTCATCAAATAGCTTCTGTCCTCAAAATAGGAAGCTTCTGTAATTCCTCTGAGCTTTCGTTAATGAACTGTCCTGAGTACACTTTCTCACAGATGTGAGAAGTACTACTGACTCAAAGCCTAAATAAACCAGGATTTATGAATATCTATGAAACACTTTAAAGCCTATCATTATATTGCAGTCTGTACATCTGTGCAGCAGATTTGGGCGTCATTACAAACATGCTAGAAAAACCCCGAGTGCTTCTTCAGTTAACACAAAAAGTGGCGAAGGACCAAATTGCAAAAGTCAGTTATGTATAGCTTTCCCCATTCACACTGTATTTCTATCCTATGTCAGCAGTATAGAGCTAATAATGAGGGAAGCAAACAGCATCAGTTGATCCCTTTTAATGGCACTCTCCCCTTTTTACTTGTGTAATAGCTAAGATCTTGTCTGCCTGTTTCTTGTGCATTTTTCTCTAGTATCTTGTACTTATTTCCTGTTGGACATGGGGCATATGTTAGTTCCAATGCTTTTACAGTGGAGTGAAGAGTTAAGCTGGTGAATCCTGCTTTTTTCAACTAAAACAAAGATGGAGGCAGTTCACCTAGGAAGTTTTATACTTAAAGATGTGTAACCTAGCTTCATATGTGATACTTGAGCTGCAGTTTACTGGGAGTGCCCTGAAACCTATTGCACTTAGCCTGCTCACTGCTTGGTCACATCTCCTTTCTTATGGCAGAGTGCTAGAAATGATTTCATGATCCCTTTCTTTCAACAAAGGACCAAGTAGATCAACTTTGGAGCCCACCCTGAGGGCAGTCCAGCTAGCAAACTTGTGAACAGGCAACGATTTCATTTCAGGCCTGATCTACAGGCCTTAATGTAGCTAGGCAGTCTAAATTATTAAACTAATTTGAGCTTATGAAATATGATTTTCTGGGAAAACTAAAATTCTTTTCTTTTGTGCCTGGCTTAGTGTTTTTGTCATATTCCTGTGGCAAGTCAAAACTGAAGTCTAAGTTCCATTAACTTTTTTGTTGTAAAACCAATGCATACTGTAGGGGTTAGTCCTGGAGTCTGTTGGTTTGTTTGAAGCTTCTGTTTGTAGCTAATCACACTTTTCTTCATTGTGACTGAATTAATTTGTTTCACTTGCATTTAGGAGCTTCTTGAGAAATTCCCAAATATGGGGAAGAGATATGAATGTCTGTCTAGGGTGTCTCTTAAACTAAAGAATGAACTGGATAGTCGGAAAGAACTGATAGCTGTGATACTGACTCAGCTTTCATCAGAACAGAGTAAACAAGTCAAAAGACTTCAAACGGAAAATGAAAAAATAAATCGTCATCTTCAGAGTTTATTGAACAAACTGAAGGTACCAACTTAGAATGCTGAATATGTGGATGCTTCATATCACTTTGAGTTTTTTAAAAAGCTCTCAATATTAACAGCTAGGATTCTACATACTATAACTTTGATTTTTGTGAATGCATATCTTGTGGAAAATTAATAGTAAATGCTTTACAATCCTAGAAAACTGGAACTATTTAGTGAAGTTAACCTTAGTTTTTGACTGTAGTTCAGCTGCTTTGCACGTATTTCATTAATGTTAATCAATTTTAACTGGGAAAATGAATATTCTTTCTGTACGCCATAGATCAAATTATGGGTCCCTCAGTACATATTTTAGCGTGGGGGAAAGAAACATGCAAGATGCATGTTTACTCTGCAAAACTATCCAGGTAGTTTTATAACTTCTATAGCCTCGCAGACCTTCCCCAATTTGTAGTTCAGTGGTGAAACTGATTCCACTTATCAGAAAAAAAAATTCCTGTTAACATATTGTTTAGTATATTTCTGCATAAAGTTTTCTCTGTTTATTTACCATGAAATGTTATGGGTTTTTCTTGTTTGTGGAGGATGGAGTAGGGCCAGGGAGAAGGCAAAGTTCATGTCCAGTATACAAAAATACTGGATATGATCTTGAGAGTCAGTTGCTTCTATAAATATCCATTAACTAAGAACTTTAACAAGTATTCCAAAGAGCCTTATTTCATAACTTCACTTAGGGTTTTGGCGTTTTGATCTTTTTCCTTTTTTTCCATAGATGCCTTTCAACCTTTATGGTTGCAGATGTTTAAGATTTAAGTAGTGATCTTGACTAGAATAAAGCTTTACTTTTCAAAGTCTAGATTCAGGGAACACTGTCTAGAGCCTTTTAGACTTTTTGCCCTCTTCAGGAGTCTACAAAAAAATAGTTTACTTGAGAAATGCTGACCCCGCAAAAAGTCTTGTATGCTATTACTATACAGCATGTGTGAACTGAATTTTCTTACTGATGTTTTAGTTGTCCTGGACACCTATGGACTAGGAGAGTAAATAGATTGAATGATAAAATATGGAATTCTATCTGGATGCAGGTACCACTTTAAATCATACTCACTGGTATATCCTTTGCTTCTACAACAGTTTCTGTTCAGTTGTGTTTGCTCGAAGAAAAGAGACTATCATACTACTGTTAACATGTATGAAATAGAATTGCTTGAGGAAAAGAGAAAACAAGATCAGCTACGAGCTCAGATTCAATATCTCAGGAAGTTTTATTTGAAGCAGAATAAAATATCTTCAGAAGAGTTAAACATCAGTGAAGTTCTGCAGAATTTGCACATGGATGCAGAGGTAGCATTTGAAACAATTTTCATGCAGAAAGACTTGAGTATTTCAAGGCATGGGGTAATGTGGTGTTGCTAATCTAATGGCATTGCTTTTATCTGTTAATCATTCACTTGGGAGAGGGGGGTAACATTAGTATTTTTTAGTGCTACTAATTCTGTAATATGAAGATTCTGTTTTATAAAGTGGCTAAAAGTGAAATTATTAGTTTATAAAATAGTGGGAAGGTTATTTACTCATTTGCCCTGTAAAATATATACTACTCAATACCAAGATGGCTTCTAAAACAATGAGAAACTTTTACTAACATGTATGGTTTTTTTCCCTTTTCTCCTTCCCACCTGCTCCAGGAATGTAGGTTGTCTTCTTGTTTTCCCCAGTAGGGTCTAACTTAAGTATACCGAAATTCCTTTTATGTGATAATTGGATGCTAAAGCAAACTTTCTGCAAATATTGATAGCTAAGAGAAAAATGTTTATTTAGACATGCAGTTATCAAAACAATATTTAAACTTGAATTCCATCTTTGTTTAAAGAACATTCTCAAAGATGTATCAGAAATGGAAAGCGAACTTCTCAGCATAGAGGCAGAGTTGCAGCAGGAAGAAAGTGCTAGAAAAGAAACAACACAGTTCTGGGAAGCTTGTTCAGGAACTCGCTGTGATGCAGAGGAACTTGAAGAAGAGTTAAAGAAAGATAATGAAAGACTTTTGCAAGTCATTAACTTCTGGACTCCTAAAGCAAAGGTAAAGTTAAATCTTCTTTAATCAGAAATGTATTCTGTGTAAGCACTCTGTAAATGCCTCTAATCTGATTGAAAACAAAACACAAAAAGGCTATTTAAAGATTATTCATTATTATCAGTGCTTACCATATTCATACTTAACTGTAAGATGTAGGAATACTTAAAAGAAGACTTTTAAAGACTTCTTTCCTCATGCATCCGAGCTTGGAAACTTGCTTTGTATAAGACTTTCTAGCCAATAAATGGGGGAGTGGGGGCCACTGTTGTTTATTTGCATTTTTATTAGACTGAATTCTGGAAACCGTAGGTTCAAGATTGTTATATAGCTTTGCTTGCAGAACTTGGCAGCCCAATCCAATCAATTTCTCCATGCTTTATGCTCACAACATTGTTTACTCTCTTCAGGCCAACTGTATCAAATCTGCTTTAGCTATTTTAAAAGCTTAATGGTAATTTATATTCTCATACCTTTTCTGAATTTAGGAAGTCAAGTTATTCTAGAGGTGGTTCAGCCTTCCTTTCTCTTTTTACCTCCTGCTCCCTTGGCGGGGGGTGGGGAGGTGGACAACCAAGTGTTTTACAAGGTTAAGTGCATCATGAACAGGATTTAATGAGACTTCATCTCTCTGAAAAAATATATTAAATATATTGAACACTTCTCAAAAAACAGATTGTGGGAGGGAATCCACTAGCCTTCTGATTCATTGTTAGAAACAGTCTTCCTAACAAGTGTATCCTGGAAGTTCCTGATCTGTTCGTACTATTATTCCTTCAACTGGTATGGATCTGAAGTAGAAGAGCTCATCACCCTCCTTCCCCCAGTGTTGTGACTCAGCCCTGTCTTGTTAAGTTTAGCCTATTTTAAAAAGTTTCTTCTGTAAAGTCAATAGCCAGTCTTTGCTTCTTCAGGTTTTCCCAATGTTGGCAGGCTTTTTGGAAGAACTCCCTGACAGACACATTATGTGGATCAAAGCTTTTACCAAACAAAAAAAAAATCTAGTATAATGTTGTCATTTCCTCACAAGTATGAAGTTTTTATTTATCTGGCATGGTAAGTGTATGACTTCCTAGAACAGTCCAATGTGTATGTCTTCTCTCAAATGGTTTCAGTTACTTTAGTCAGTGGATACATTCTAGCCAAAACTTCTGCGAATAATTGTTCTTTTTTTATTACTGACATTCAAGAAATCCTTCCAATATAGTTGTTTAATTTCTGTAATGTTAGTGCTCGTTGGAGTCAATGCAGAAATATTGGTAAATTTGCAATCTTCTCTTGTGCCCCTTTCTGCCTACGCTTCTCTTGGAAATGAAACCAAACTTTTGAGGGTTAGTGATTCCACTTCTGATAGCAAGCATCTTCAAATAGCATGCTGAAACAATAATGTGAAATTAATATAGGCCAAGATATTTTCTGTTTTTTAACTTTTATTTCTAACTGATTCAAAAAATATTTAACATTTATTTTTATGACACTACTTATTTTCAGATACTCCTTCAACTTTCTTCAGAGCTGGATGCCAAAACTGCCAATTACTGTAAAAATGCTGATGTTGAATTGAAACAGAAAAAAGAGAAAAGTGAAGAGTTGCTTCAGGAACTAAACACTCTTAAAGAACAACTGGCCCCTGGTGGCTCTGCCAGTCTTGCATTAGAAGAGGAAAACTACAAGCTTCATAACAAATTAAAGGGTGCAGAACAGGATATAAAGGTACCAATATTTGTTTCTAAGGAAAATTTCTTTGATGCTTGTCTTCTAAATGAGAATACTTCAAACTGAAAAGAAAATAAGGATTGATGGCAACTGTAAATCTGTGCCACACAATACGCTGGCCCAGAGTGCACTTTATTTTTGTAGCTTTTTTATTCCCAGAGTGAAAGTTTGAGCTATTGCCTGTAATGTGATTATTTTAACTACCTGTTTTATGTACACAAATAGATGTCAGTTTAGAAATCCATGTGAAATGTTCCCATTTGTTTTTGAAGTATTGAGTTTGTGTGATATGCCTGATGCTCCCTTTAATTATGTGGCACATTCACTATGAAGCTGGAGAAGAATTCTGTCTTTAACCTCAAGAATTGAGGACTCTTTTTCTCTGTCCTATTTTTTTATGTTGCAGTTACCCCTGTTCAAAGCACTTTTTCTTTCTTAGACTTAAATGTTCCAGAGTACTAAAAAGTGACACAGAACTATGAGGTAGACACCAAAAGTTGCCATAAAGCCTATAATGTTGGATTTCTTGTGTGGTTTGAGTTTTTGTTTGTTTTTTCTTAAGAATATGACCATGTGTTGTTACTGTTATATCTCTTGGCACAACTACTCATAACTGGTTGATGTATCTCAATAGGCCATGGAAGTAAAAATTCAGAAGTTAGAAAATGTAATAAGTGAAGTAGGAAAAAATGTCAAAGAGAAAGATGACTGTATATACAAGTTACAAGCACAGATAAGAGTAAAAACAGCGACAAGTGAGCTCACCCAACTGCAAGCTAAACTGAATGAGACAGAGAAGTGCCTCAGCACTGCCTTAACAGAGAATCAGAGTCTCCAGGTATGAGCGAAATACTTTTCTCATTCCCTGCTGATCTCGGAGAGAGGGAGAGCGTGTGCTTGAGAACAGCTGTAGATGAAACACAGCTCGCTAAAGTCAGTCTATTGTTCTGTATGGCATTCTTGGAGTAAAACACTCTACTCGCCTGTTTAGCATGCAGTTTCACATTCTGCCAATGTAGCCTTCAGAGCCAAAATGAATACCTGATATTAGAAACTAAATTTATTGCTTGTACATCATGCATTTCTGAAATATTCTAAAAAATTTTTTTAAATTTTGAAACTGAAGCATGAGCTGTTTTCTGTGTAATATATTTGCGTACTAGTTCAAAATTCTCAGACTTATATCTGCAAACAAGTCAGCAAAACTTGCTAAAATACAATTGCATGTAATACACCAGAGTTTGGATACCAGCTAATGCTATAGTGCTAGTAGGTAGCGTGGGCATTCCTACTCCAAAATAACTTCTGCTCCCCGTCTTGTCCTGAAAAATCCAGCACATCATAGTAAAGATATAAAGTAAGCAACCCTTGAAGTCATTGCTAAGCAACAAGCCATTCTTCATACTAAATCTTTCATTTTATTTTCAGGCAAAATTAGATAAAGGTGCTGAGCTGTACAAAGAAGAAATTGATCATCTCAAAACACAATTGGTAAAATATGATATGGAAAGAATGAAACAATCTAACTATTTTGATATGAAGTAAGTTCAAATTTTACCTTGTTACAATTCTCAACTACTTAGTTCTTAGCTTCTACTTTTCTGTATATTTTTTTCACAGAATAAGAAGTGAGCATTCAGCTTTAGGTGTCCTACGTTTTTTTGTAGCTAGATTCCAGAGAAAGTAAAAACCATATACATCTCAAGCTGATTACAAAACTCCTTCCCTATACACCCACCAAAATTTCCCATCCAACCCATGTTCAGCCATAAGTGAAATAACTACTCTGGTAAAAAAAAAGGTGAGGGGAAAGCAGTAATTGAAAGCACTCTTTAGTCCACTGGAGAGAAGAGATACAGAGATTAATTCTAGTCCAACTTTTGGTTTTCTGCATTTTACCTGAAATCTAACTGACAGCCAGGTTTATATAGTTTTACCTGTATAACTTGGGTATGTTTTATAGCTCATTTGGAAATCAAACTAGCTCTCCTGCAACTGTAATAACTAGTAAACTGAGAATTTTTTTTTCTTCCTCTCTTCCTGCCCAATATAGACTTGCTAATTATAAAGCTCTTGCAGAACACCAAGAACAACAGTTAAGAAAGCTAAAAGAAGAACTTAGAAGAGCACAGCAAGAGCAAGATGTTACTGGTAAATTCAAGATAAATCTAAGGGACTCTTTCATGTTAAACATTCCGTTTTAAGGTTATATGGTTAAAGTCCAGATTGAGATGCAGGCCTTTTACCTCAAAGGGTGGGAGGAGGATTGGGGGCTTTGGAAGATGAAATGGAAAGTAAAATGTTAGCTGCACATATGCTGCATTAGAATCACAGCAGTTCTTTGTGTTTGCACTTGTGTAAGCTGCAGCTGTAGCAGCTTATGTTGCCATTTTTTTCCTTGGCTGACTTCACATACGAATAGCTAGTTCTAATCATAATTATGACATACCTGAAACTATAACTATTTTAACTCTAAATGGCTCAGTGAAGAATCTTTTATGTTTCTTAATATCTCCCTGGCAGTGTGAATACTGGGAGGTGTGTTTGTGTATAAAAAAGAATAGCTGTTGTAAAGGTACTTGGAACCTAGTGAGGTTTTGCATGTAAGACCATAGGAAGCAATAGGCTAAAAAATATATTGACTTGGCTTTAAGCATTGTCCAAATAATGCGTGCATCCATATGAAACTGTTTTCTAGTGGTGCTGGAAAAAGAAGCTCCTCAGCAATCCCAAATACCTCTGACTTGTGGTGGTGGCAGTGGTATTGTGCAGAGCACACAAATACTTGTTCTAAAATCTGAACAAGCTAAGCTGCAGAAAGAGAACTTGCACCTGAAGAAACAAAATGACCTTCTACTAAGGTAAGTGTAAAGCTGATCAGCAACGTGTCAAATCATTTGTTTTATTTAATTATGCATGTCATTAGCATTTCTCTCTGGGAGACCTATAGAAGTGAGTAACTATTTTTAATTTTAGACATTCTAGATTCTTCCACATCAAAAACTTATTTAAAGCTAATGATTTATTGTTTATATCTTTACAGCTTTTGAACTTTAAATTGCTTGCTTCCATAAGAATCTTGTAAAGACTAGAAGATATATTTAAATATACTTGTATGTTAGAAGGAATTTTAGCTTAAAAAATAAAGTTGTGCCTCAAAGCAAGATACACAGATATGGTCTTGCATTGCTGTGTCTGTTGTATGTCATCTGAAGATACAGGAACTGTCTGCTGTCAGGATTTTTTTCTTATTTAAAGGCACTGCTTTAAATTTTTCGTAATTAAATACTGGGGTGTTGTTTTTTCTTTTCAGTAATGAGCTTCAACTGAAAGAGGAACTTAGAAAATGGAAAGAAAGAGCACTAAAATGGAAAGAACGATCCTCAAGAGAAACCACTCAAGAGACAGTACCAAGGTCTCCAAGGAAGACAGTGTCATATTCCCTTAAAGAGCAAACGCCTTCACCCTCCAAGGAACCTATTTCTCAGGAGGCTGTGGCTCAGGATATATCAAAGCCTCGACCACTGACTTGTCCAACAAATTTCTTTGATAATTCCAGCTTGGGTACACTAACAGGTACGTAATGCACTGGTGTTGTCCTATAAAGATTTGGAGAGGCAAATATAAGGGGTGGTCTGACTTGAGGGTAAATGCTCTGTACTTTCTGTATGCAGACCTGAAACTTGCACGATAACACAGTTTTCTTGGTGAGTCAACTGACTGTTGAAGGGCTGACCAGCTGGAGCTGTGAAGCTTATATATGCTTTACAGAACCTAAATACTTAAAGGAGTCCTTCACCCCTGAAGGTTATACAGACTTTTGCTGCAGTGGAAGTGTTGAGGACTGACTTTAAAAAGTGAATTAGCAGGATATCATTATTACATAGCTGATGCTCTGAAATGTTTTGCTTTCTAACTTTACATTGGTTAAGCATGAACTTCTGGCGAAACTATTCAAAGCTAACTGCTGGTTAACTTTGTTCTGAATTTCCTTATTAAGACTTTAGTCTTTGACATTCAATCTGTCTGTCCGCCTGGCTCCAGCTGCAGTAATAGCTGTTTTGATGACTTCTGTTCCTCAGCCCTACTCAGTATTTCTTATATCTGGTCTGGTGCCTTTTGGGGAAGTTTTCTAGTGATCTCTATGCTAGCATATTAATGCTACTGCCCTCGTTACACTTGCTTCTAAAAACTCTCAGAAGGCCCCAGCAGACATGTTAAAGAGTTAAGCAGGTTTTCAGGGTATTAATGGCAGACTTCTGAAAGAGTATGACTCATTGCTGTTTCTTGTGATGGCCAGCTTGGTAATAGTACAGACTTCCTCACAACACAAAGCTTCTCAGAGGCAAGCTTGGATAGGTGACATTTAAAACACTAGTCAAGATTAAATTGCTGTATTCGTACTGCTTGTCTAACTGGGAGAGTTTAAGTGTTACTTTAATGTTCTTGTCTTCTGTATAGATACACGACTTACAGGAATAGAGCCCACAGGAGAACATCTCAAGCACCGGTGTGGAACTTCAGAGAAAGAGAAAACCCCTGAGTGTACCACCCAATAAGGTGCTCTATTTTTTTATAGCTGCCTTTGCAGTGGCTGCAGCCGGAATCTGGAGCTCCAGTGGTGTGCAAATCCCTCCAAATCTTGGAGTTGCTACTTTTCCCACAGCTGGAAAACCTGGAATACAAGAGCAAAAATGGAAAAGCAGTCATGTTGTCCACAACCTGCTGATCTGATGATGTTCCACTTTGGTGGGGTTTTTTGGATGGCAAAGAAAGAAAAGCCAATGTATTGAAGAACAAAATGGAAAAAGGAATGGATCACAAACTAATCTACTGTGAAACCTCTCAGTCTTAAACTTTTCTGTCATTCCTAAACAAGTCCACTTCTGGGTGGTCGATATTTGTTCAGAGTGCTGTTGAGTTGGAAAGAACTATGCTTTTTGTTTCTCAGCATATGGGGTTTTATACTATGCTTTCTCTAAGTCTGCAGAAAACTGCATTTTCACCACAATTTTAACCTCTCTATCTGGACATCGTAACTGAAGTTAGCCATTTTCTGTTTATAGGGCACACAGTCGAGGGTTCCTCTTAAACTCCTTACAGTATTTCTGCAGCTCAACCAATTACGGTGCCAAGAGTAACTGCAGTTTGCATCATCTTTCAATATACTTCTAGTTCCTGTCTGAAGTTGTGTATTGGATTTTTTTAGTAGTAAGCAATGGACTTGATGCTTTTCTGCTACTCTAGTGAATGGAAAATAAACTGGACAATCAGGGCTGCAAGACGGGCTATCTTACTAGCCTGCTTATCTGCACTGAGACTTTTTTTGTATGTTTTGTGTAAGAAGGTTTGTTTTAACAATAAAAGTTAATGTGCTAAGTGTTTAAAAATATTTTTGCTGGTCACTTCACTTGTAATCAACATCCTTGCATCATAGCGTAATATTCAGTGTCTATAGTATTCTTGCCACTTCCATCATTATTGTACTTCTTGTCCCTGTCCTCTAACTTTCTGCAATAATTGCTTTATGCAGAAATTTACTGTTGCTCAAGTCTGTCACCGGTGTTTTGATTAATTCTTCTTTCTGACTAAATCTTTGTCAGGAAACGTTTGAAGTCTAGAAAATAGATCCTGCCCACACACCCTCCACTGCTAACTAGATAGAATATTGACATTCAAAACCTAAGATCATCTCTGTTAAGAATTAAATCATCATTATGAGATGAGAAAGTCATACCTAACAAGGATATCTGCATTGAATGCATCATCCTTGTTTTATAGGAAGAAAGCTCTGTTTTGGGAAGCTTTTAAAGATATTGCTAGCCAAAAATACACAGCTTCTAAATACTATTACGGAGTTCAGCACTGCAATGTCTCCTTTCCTGCCACAGCTGTAGGTATGTAGGAGCAATTTATTTCCTGACAGTGGTAAGTGCAAAGCACTGGTTTTTGTGTGGTGGGGTTTTTTATTTTGTTTTATTTTGTTTGTTTTTGGGTTGGCTGGGGGGGTTGTTTTGTGGTTTTGGTGGAGTGAATTTTCTTTTTTGCAATTTCCCACTATGGTTGAACAGTATTTCCTTTGGCTATCAGCTTTTTTTTTTATCTCATCCATTTTGGTGTTCTAATAAATGAATTAAATTGACTTTTTCCTTACAGAAGGGGGAAACAAGGTATGTATACATGTACTTCTTTTATATACAATTTCAAGGGTGTTTTGTTGATTATTGCTTGTTTGGAACATTTCTGGAGACTCAAATTTGAAGACTTCTGGTGTCAGTTGAAAAACAGGAACCTATTGCAAGAGGTCTGTCTGAATTCAGTAAGCAAAAGGTGTTAGGGACAGAAGAATAAATGCTTTTAGAAAACCTAGTCATTAAAGATTTTGTTTACTGGGAAGCTGATTTACAAAGTCTTAAAAAGCTATCATAGTTTAGCAGAAAGACAAAATAATATTACTGAAATTTGTGTGTGCGTGTCCCAGTTTATCCAAACAATGGGTTTTCTGAGGAAAATGTGCCCAACTGAAGTTCAGTCAGGATTCCGCATTCTTTAAGAATACTGTCAGGGTAGCTTTACGTCTGGTGTGAGCTTATAACTAAATTGGTTTGTTCTAGAATTTTCTAGTCTGATATTAACTCTGCCTTCACAAACATAAGTTAAACCACCGGATGAAGATAAGTTGGTAAATCACCAGTTTAAAAAAAACAAAACAAAACAAAAAAAAACCAAACAACCACACCAACAAAATTTATCATGCAAGTATCATTCTAATTTGGAATTTGATAGCTTATATTATTAAAAAGAGTGTGCTTTAGAAAAACATGCTTGTGGCCTTTTCTGCTGGGAATCCTGTTGATTTCTTGAATTCCTTAGGGGGAATGGACAGCAATGCTGGTGACCCTTTTTTTGTCCTTTCCTGTGCAGGAGAAAATCACACTTGTAAAACCTTGACTTTCACTAGATGGCAGCTTCTCAATGTTTCAACAGGAAATTACATTTATATAGAGACACTTACCAGTTAGACTACAAATCCCAACAAGCACATCAAAAAAAGTGTAACACTTCCTCATGTACAAAGGTCAGTCCACATAACGAGCTGTTTCAGATCTCTTGGTGAGTGACTGTATTAATAGTTATTTTTAAATGCGTCATAGAATTGATGTGGCAAATGATCATAAAAACTGATTGTTAGATTGAAAAATGTATTTACAGTGCATTTTGCTTCTAAAGTGTTAAGGTGATTGGGGGAAGTACTTGGACCGATCGAGGTGTTTTCCCGCTGAAAACATGTGACGACAAAGAATAAGAAAAAGCTTCATCTGCCTTGAGTGAACACTTTGAGATCATTGAGATACTCGGGACTTGCTATAATAGAACCTTTCTCAGAATTTTATGTGTGAGGAGTTCCATTTTGGAAAGCTTGGTACATTGGAGAGGCAGTGCAACCTAGCTGTGTGTGTAATCTCATTTTGCTCAGTTAACTTCGTATTTTTCACCTGTCAATCCAAAAAGGTTATGCTAAAACAGGCCCGATCTCATACAACAACCTAATATAGCCTACTATCAGAGGCAGCCAAAGAGACGCCTTTTTACTAGCCAACCTAAATGGTGATTTTAAGGTATTGTGCTTTCCCCTAAATAGGAAGGTGCATCTCAGTTACTGTTTGCTTAGGAGACTGGTTGGTTGGTTTGTGCTTTTGTTTCTTTGTGTGTGTGTGCATGTGTGTCCCAGTTATGGGGGGAAAAACCTACAGTGAAACATTTCAGTGTCTTGAAACATAGTCTGTAATTCTGATTTTAAAACAAAGGAGATAATGTTTTTCATATTAAAATGGAAAGAATTTTTCAGTTAAAAATTAAAGATTTGTGGAACCTCTAACTTTCAGGGAAATGGTTTTGCTGCAACTTGTCAGGAAAAGCTGCTGGGAAAACAGAATTTCTTGTCAAAATCAGATAATGTGGTTTAAGATGTAGGACACTAAATTTGACTCAGTAATCTGAGTCACAGCGTGGATTTGAGGACCTAGCACTGGCTGCTAACCTAGGGGAGATAACAGCATCCTTATCTTAAAATTCACTGAGAAGTACTCTATGTTGGATTCATCGTACGTATTGAAAGGTGTGAACTTGAAGTCTTTATACGCTCATAGCTACACAAACAAATTTTGCTCTGTGGATTATGTAAGTGCAAAAAGTTTTGCTTATTGGGAACCCTGTTAACAAACACTAGATATCACACTCTGACTGGAACACAATGACCTTACTTTTTAGGCAGTTATTTAAAACATCCTATTAAGTATCTTACTCCTTAAATAACCGAAAACCCTGATGGAAACTTTTGAATCCATAGAAGTGAGGGGATGGCATTTGCTTTTACTTGTTTGTCTGCAACTACATGCTGTGTTTCTTTAAACATAATGCAGCATTAGCAAGCGTGTGCTTGGGCAGAAGAGGAGGGCTACATTTTGTCTTCTGGCTACTACACATTGAGTAAGGTATTTCTATATATAGTCTCAGCCTCCTAGAGGTTCCCTGCTGCTTGCCCCAAGCATGCTCAGTTCCCTGAGAGGAAGCAATACGAGGGAGGTGAGACAGGACAGAGCTTCATTCCTCCTCACCATCCTGCCTTGTTGGAGCTGGGAATCTGCTGTGCTGGAAGATTCCCAAGATAATTCAGAGCAGACACCGAGGCCAGGGTATCGTGTGGAATTTATTGCAACCTAGGAAGTTGTCGAGTTTGTAGTTTAAGCAGAGTAGAAGACAGACCTGCTTTCTAACAACACAATGGATCATGGAAACACTAGATTATAAACTATTATTATACTCCTGTTTCATCTTGACTTTTTCTGTTTAAGGAAAAATAAGGTCCAGTTTCTGTTATAATAAAGCTTGGCTTTTGAACTCAAATGCCTTTTGATCTGGTTGAGGCAGTCCCCCCCTCAGAACTCTGGATGACTTGGGGTCACACTGCAGCCAAACAGGACAATCTGTGATACGATTTGGTGGCAGAGGTTCTCTGAATCATGTCTAGTTTTTGGAACGTATTTGCATCTGATTGTCAGGGAGTATTGTTGGCTCACCTTTTCGTTAAAGATTCTGTGACATCTGTCTGCACAGGTCAGCAGTATGGGTCGGCTTGATGGGAAAATCATACTGGTGTCTGCAGCAGCACAGGGGATTGGACGAGCAGCTGCTATAGTAAGTTGGAAAATGTTTGTTCTCCTGCACCTAAGCGAGGTCTCTAATGCTAGGTTGTCCAATGACACCTGCACCAAACAAGTTCTTGAATTAATAAACCATAGATGAAGTGAACTACTCACTGAAAAATTCACTGTATCATGTATGCTTTGTGCTGTTTGAATTTCTGAAAGTCTTCAGCTCTGAGGGGTGATATTAGGCAAGGATAAGGGCAAGATCCGACAACAGCTGCAATGGCTTTTCTAACAATACCTGGCTGTACTGTCTGTACGTTTACTCCGATATCTCTGCTGCTTTATTTTGGGAGAAGGTAAGGAGGATAAGGGGAATACTTCCTGTTATAAGGCTGGATACTGCAAAGATCTACAGCAGAACCAAGATGTTTTATCTACATTAATAGCTGACATAACCAAGTCTACGTGATATTAACAGCACAGCTACAATGTTGTTCATAGTGAACAACTGTGAGAAATCCTTTGCAAATTTTATTTAATTACTGTTGAACAGAATTCAACCTATGTCTTAACTTTCTGATGAACTTTTAATTCCTTTTGACCTGTTCTTCTTTTGCTACTTCCTTTTTCCATAGCAAATAGAGAGACGAGTAGAGTTAGCTCAGTAATCAACAAGCCAGAAAAAGCTCCTGTAAGGAGGATTTTTGCCAGACTGGTTAGTAAGTAATTTTCCTGATGATTTCACATTGTAAATACCCAACAGGCCACAGAAGGCTGGCATGTTTAATGCCACTATCCTCTTAAACTGCACTTGAGACACTTAGTTTGAAGATTAGGGGCTACAATGCCCAATGTCAGAATGCTTTTGACATGGAGGTTACTTTGTTAGCTTAGCTATTGATTTATCAGTAATCACAATGCAGAGAAAGCAGATTTTGAGGGGAGCACCAAGAATGAAGGAATATCTCTGGTTAAGTATCAAAAAAAAGTCGTGCTGCTTTTAATATTGCTCTATTCCCATTATTCGGATGCAAAGTATTTTCATAAAGTTTATATACCACCATTCCTTTTTCAGGACTCATGCCTTTACCTGTCAAATCACATAACTTCATTTAAATCCAACAATGCAGACAATTCTAGTTCTACATGTTTGTAACATGCTTGCTAATACACATGAAGCTAATAAGGGCGACAATACCAGTTGTCTTAGTGTGGCTGCTGTTCTCATGCTTTATTTATGGATTCCTTACTTTAAGGAAAAGATTTTAAACCTGTCTTATGTCATGTATATTTACTTAGCTGTCTCCGGGAGTAATTGATGCCCATTACTTCCTGACATGTCCAGAATGAAAAGTGAGAGATCCAACTGTCTTCAGCCAACTTTTATTTCAAGCCAAAAAGGAAATGAGAGGAAAACAGATTTTCTCTGGTACAGTCTGGAACATCTAAATATAAACTGCTTCTCTTACTTGTATTATTCAGGCTTTTGCTAAAGAAGGAGCTAAAGTTATTGCTACAGACATCAATGAGTCTAAGCTGCAAGGACTGGTGACGTATCCAGGTAAATGACCTATAGTAGGCATTAGTTTAGCTCTTGCAAATTTTGTTGTAGACTGGCTGAAATGTAATTTGAGGATAGGGCAAACTTCGAAAGGCCAGAAAAAATGGTAAATATCCAGACTAATTCTTTAGATGTTGGCATTGCTTTATTCTGTGGTGTGGAATGGCAGAGATTTAGTATGTAAAATACTGTAACATCAGCATATCAGAGTATTATTCCAGGCATGTGGAACAACTTTGAGTTTCTTGTTGATTTCTGCTTCCCAGAATGGCACCCATTTCAATTACTTTTTGAGATCACTAGGATAAATTGTCAAACATATCACTCTAAAAGGCATGGGATGCTTTTCTCTGATCACAAGAACTAACATCCAGCTGTACAGAAAGTAGATATAGTGACTTGTATTTTTACAGTCCATACCTACTAAGGAATGCATTGAAAGAACAGCTGTCTAGTAGAATTCACATGTCTTCAGAAACTAATTCCACCAATACTAGATAAGCCTGTTCTGTTTGTACAAATGCTCAGGCCTGATGCTTGCTTTCCTACTGACATCACAGGAACATACTTCAAGGACCAGGTTTTACATAGCTGTATTTCTTAATCATTAGTGACACAAGTGTGGGACATTCAAAAAAATAGATTTTTAATAAAATCTTGAAATAAAAACTAAGACTTTGATATATTGCACAACTGACAATGCTTCCAACTTAATTTGATGGAAGGAAGTCGATTTAATGAGTTCCTATTACAGGGTGACAGTCAAATATGCAAAAACATTTTTCTCTGGCACAGCTTTTAGAGTGAACTTCGGTCTCTACTGACTAGAGTTCACCACAAGCAATCTCTTTGTAATTCTTTAGGAACTTCAGGACTTTCCAGGTTCGTTCTGAGGGTGTTTAGGAAACTGTTATGTTTTGAACTGTGCATTTTTTCCCTCTGCTAGTGTGTTCACAAGGAAAGAGGTAATTTTCCATATACTCAGAGCCATTTCCATCCTTTTGACATGTGATTAGTTAAGCTATAATTCATCAAGGCTTGGCACATTGTGATCTTTGAATTTTATCCAGGAGAGGTAATTCTAATGCTGATATTAATCACCAGCCTGTAGTCTAATTACATCGTTACACAGAAATCTCTTCAAAAGTGTCTATATCATTTAATTAAGGCATGTAAAGCCTGTTCATGGATTTGTCAGTTTGGCTTCAAAAGAAACAGGTTTTTTATCCATTTTAAATCAAATTCTCCTATAATTCAGAGATCACTCAGATGCTTTACAGACAGCTTTACAGTATTTCATAAAATCTTGTATGTTGGGTGAAACCTCTTGAGGCCATTTAGTCCTGCCTACTGCTCAAAGCGGGTTTGGCTAGAGCAGATTGCTCAGGGCTGCGAGTCAAGTTCTGAACATCGCCAAGGGTGGAATTTCCTCAACCTCTGTAGGCCCCTGTTCCAGTGTGATGACTCTTGTAGTTTCAAAATAATAATGATATTTTAAAAACAACACAAAAACCCCACCAAAAACCAAACACACCTTATGTTCAGTCAGACTTTCCCCATGTTCTAACTTCTTTCTGTTGCCTTTCATCCTTCCACTGTGGGCCTCTCAGGAGTCTGGCTCCATCTTCTCTACAGTCTCTCAACAGGTAGTTGTAGACACTTACTGGTCTATGTGTCACTAGTTGCATGTGACTAAATTGTGTTTTAAAAAAAAAGAAAGTTTTGAGGAACAGGTGTGTTCTGCATTGGATGTCCCTTCATCCTAGATGCAGGGTGTGCTGTGACCAGGCTGTGGCAAAAGGGTGATCAGCAGCAAGGCTTAGTGCCCTGGGAACCTAATTGTATCTAAGTGAATTACTGGAGTACACCCTGATTCCTTCTTTTCCACTCATCCAGGTTTCCTTTGGGTGAAAAGTTTATGTATTTGAGAAGGGGACACAGCTCAATCTCTACACACAGTATGGAGTGAGGGTGCAGGCAAAGTGTACCATGAAGTATCCCTATTCCATAGGAAGGACTCAGCCTTGACATGGGTGAGCGAAGCTAGTTGTGTTAGATTACTGGAAGCTACTTAAGTAAAATGAGATAAAATAACATGTAGATTATATTATATCATATATTACAGCTCATCTGGAAGAGCAGTTCTTTTACTTTGTTCTTTTTGCTTCTGGCCAGGGGATGGCATGGCTGTGGCCCTAAAGCAGTTCTGCTAGAGGATGATTCTATCGCATAATGTTCGGGAGAGTTGAGCCTGACCCTGTTTTGCAGTAATTACGTTTTTCGATCTTTCAGAGATAGTTTCTCTGGACAAAATAGAAGGGATTTTGCCTTTTTTTTTTCTTTATCAGTGGCTTTCTTGAAGGTACAGCACAGACGCAGCCAGTGCTGTGAGTGCTGACAGTGAGAGCTGTCAGAGGTTGAAATACATAGAAGCTTATAGTGAAAAGCAGTATGTTTCCAATCCTCTTCTGTGATTATAAACAAATAATTGCAAAAACGTGAGCATCAAGTTTTTAAACTAGCCTTTATGATAGAAGCCATCAATCTGTTACACGGCATCTTCATTTCTATTGTCTTGGCTATGACATCGTTCTAGGTTATGTAATCTACTGGCTTATGCAAAATCACTTTTTCTCATTAATTAAATGGTATAAAGCTGGTTCATCATATCCTCAACTATGCATGGATAGATGGCATGTAATGTGGTTGTGGCTAACACACGTAACTAGTTTCAAGTAGTTGTTATTCTATAATAGTGGGCATGAAAGCTTGTTATGATTATACAGGCTCTGTAGTTCTCCAGTTTAAGAGCACAGTGGAATTCAAATTTGTTGGAAATGTTTTTATGGTAACTACATTAGCTCATTTGCATGTGTGATGCTGTATGACAATCAAATTAGCTGATCTATTTTTTCATTCCCTTCTGAAATCTTAAATACCATGCCATGCTTTCCATTGCTGTCTTGATTTAACTATTGCAATGACTTAATCATTGAGTGTAGCTCTTGCTCGGTCTCCATGTCGTGGTGAACCACTGAGAGTGGACTGTTCCTGGCAGGGCACTGACGAATTGTAGATTCAGTCCTCAGCGCTTCAGAAAAATAAACCGCTGATCCTTACCCAAATACACTGAAATGAATACCATGTTTTTCTAGGCATTCAAATACGGGTTCTGGATGTCACCAAAAGGGAGCAGATAGAAAATCTGGCCAAGGAGATTGAAAGGGTTGATGTCCTCTGTAACATTGCAGGGTAACCAGCTTCTGTTTGTTCCTATTTCTTTTTACAGTTTTCCCTGTCCTCTGGAAGTAGTTTCTTTTACTTGAATGCATTTTATTTCTTTTGTTTTGAAGCATTTTATATCTTTAATATAAATTTTCCTATGTTTTTGTCAACTCTGAACTTTTTGTGCGTAGCTGTGTTACCCAGGCCAAGACTGAATGGCTCTGGAATTCATTATGTTTTCCACACTCTCTGGGTGCCCTGTACTGATGGCTTTGGCCCTCCTGGCACAAGTGAGCAAAGCTGATGGTCTGACAGTGCTCTCTCTTTTTTAATTTCCCTATTACTAGACATCTCTGCACATATCTGATCTGTCTTGTGTCCCTCATACTCATCAGAAGAAATATACTGTTGCTTGCTTTCTTCAAAAGAGCTCTTGTCCCTCCTTTTTAAGGTTGGAAGGGTTAGCTATTACAAAATAGCAATGGGAAAAATATGCATAAAAAGTTATAGAAATGGAAAAGACAGGCAGTGATCCACTCCATGCACTTGTTCTAGGTTTGTTCATCATGGAACAATTCTGGAGTGTGAAGAGCGAGACTGGAACTTCACTATGAACCTCAATGTTCGCAGCATGTATCTAATGATCAAGACATTCCTTCCCAAGGTAAGGCTTGGTTGCCCATGACTTTTGGTCTCTGCTGCATTGTGTTTGAAGTGTGAGAGGTCTAAGTTGTTGCCACTGTGACAGCATGGGGTTTGAGGTAAAAAGGCAAGTGTGCTGCTTTGAGTGATTTAGATTATAGCAATCCTACTCTAAAACTTTCTCTGTATTGTGTAATCCTTCAAGTAGAAAATCTCCATAAAGAATATGGCAGATAACTAAAATCCTTCATATGCAGAGCAGTGAGGGAACCCTTATAATACAGTACTATCGTGTTATACTATAGCACACAGCTGCACAATACCACACCTACAAAGTATTTATAAAATATGTATATTTGTATGAATTTTATGCAAATCTGGAAACTATCTTGTGAAGCAATTCAGTGCCACTGATGCCAACAAGCTGGTTATATCAGAACAACAATCCAGTTAGACAGTCTAGCAGCTTGAGGACATCTGTTGTGTTTGACATAACTAGGTTCAGGACTACAAATATCTGTGGGTTGAATAAGGTGTTTGTATTCCTGTGAATGCAAAGGCCAGAAATGGAAGCTGTGACTGTGACTGAATGATGGCTGCTTTTTTCAGTGTTGTTCCAGTCCTTTTTGTTTGTTTTTTGGGGGTTTTTTTGGTTTGGGGTTTTTTTTCTTAGCTGATCTTCATTTTTCAAAGGTTATCTGTAGCAACTTTGGGCATCTCTGATCTTGGGATGCATAAAAAGGTTATAACTTAAAGAAATGTAACTACAATTCAAAGACGCTAGAGTTGTGTTTTAGTCTTCTCCAAAGCAAGAAGGGTGTGAATGGGATCAGTGAATTGCTGCATTGGTAGATGGCATGAGTAGACGTCTACATAGGGTAACTTTGGTGACAAGAGGGCAATGCTTCAAACGTGTCTAAGCAGAAAATCCTTTCCTCTCATAGTCTTCACCTCTGAGATGACTTAAGAGAACCTAGTGAGAATTTCAGATTCTGCTTTACTACTTCAGTCAATAGATCAAAAAGAGATAAGCACCTATTCATGCCAATTAAGCTTTGTTACCCTGTGTATCAATTGCATGTAGGGCTGTCCTGCAGGTTGTTATGGGCTATTCTGCTGGACCTGCAGCTGACAACATAGTTTGCATTTGAATGACATAAGTATTCTTTTGCAGATGCTTAAACAGAAATCTGGAAATATTATAAATATGTCTTCTGTGGCATCCAGCATTAAAGGTCAGTAGCTTGCTAGAGAGTTCCTTATGTAAATCTATAAGATGATGGAATACAACATGAATATTGCACAAGTTTAAATTTAGAGGACACTGCCAATCCTGTGGAGGGATGCAGCTAAAAAAAAGGGAACACATCAACTTGCACACACGTGCAAGGACACGGATGAAAAATTGTAGAAACATTTAAGATTCTTGCCTTTTGAGCTTTTGAATCTGTGTCCTGAATGTTTTGTAGCATCCCTTTTACTAGTTTGTATTAACAAAAAAAGGAACTACTTGCAGTGATATGTTGCTACATATGTTCTTCAGAGAAACAATGAAGAAATGACAATTGCATAAGCACTGTAGCTATGCTTCCCAAGGAAACCTGGTGGTGACTAACAGATGGGTCTCTGCTGCTCCTGAATCTTTGCTTTGTTAACTTTTCTAGACTATTGTCCAAACTTAGACTATGGAAAGATTGTGCGCTTTACCCTAGCGTATGCCTGAGTAGAATCCTGGCAGTCAGCATTCTAGTTAGCCCGCCCTTATGGAGAGACTGTGGAGGAAATGGTGGAGTCCAGAAGCAGCTGCATATTGAACAAACTTGGTGCTTTTTTATGTTTCTATGCTGCTTTCACATTTACCTTCTTTTAGGAGTTGTGAACAGATGCGTATATAGTACTTCAAAGGCAGCGGTTATTGGTCTAACAAAGTCTGTGGCTGCTGATTTCATAGAACAAGGCATCAGGTGCAACTGCATATGTCCTGGTAAGTTTTCTTACATCATTTTGTAAACTTGGAGGGGATGCCAAGTGGCCTGATTTAGTTTGACATGATTAACAAAGAATAGACTTGCAAGTGGCAACTAAAGTTCCTAGCAATCAAAAAGAACAGGACATGCTTGAAACACTTCTGAGATTTGAGATTTAAAAGTTGTTACTTTTGTTGTAGAGCTGTATGTTTAGTCTGTTAACCCAGCACATGCACGCAATGTATGCATTACATAATATTTTGATGTTGATTTTCAAAGATGTAGTCTGGAAGTTAGAAGCAAGCAAGGGCTAGCTGACAGGATAGCCATTGTCTGACCATCTGAAAAGTATTGCATTGAATTCTCAAACATTTTGCTTCTTATTGAAATTTGGTCCTATGCTATGTTTATAGTTTTGCAGTCTTTCTCGTGAATCATACTATGAAGTTACACATAAGTGTTAAGACATACAAATAGAACCAATGAATGCATTTTTTTGTCGTGATAATAGATGCAGTTGATTTTTAACATTGAGTTTTAAACTTTGCTTAGGAACTGTTGACACACCATCCTTACAGCAAAGAATCAAAGCCTGGCCTAACCCAGAACAAGTAAGAAAGCAATTTATTAGTTTGGTCATGTGTGTACACATATTCAGCTCCCTCTGGAGAGAAAAAAAAAAAAAAAAAGAGAAAAAAAAGGCAGCATTTCTGCCCAGACTCAAGAATGTCCCTTATTTCAGATTACCAATGATAACATAACCCAGTGTACTAAAGGAAGTTGTGGCTTATGGCCTATTTCCAGTATTATTTTTTACGTCAGACTAATTAGATTAAAATAATTGCTTTATTTTTGTTATATACCAAATGGTCTTGTTTATCTAGGCATTGAAAGACTTTCTAGCCAGACAGAAGACTGGTAGGATGGCTACTGCTGAAGAAGTGGCCCATCTCTTTGTGTACTTGGCCTCTGATGAAGTAAGTATGGAATGGTAAAATTTCCTGTCACGGAATCCTGTGCTCCTTTGCTGCGTGACACTAGAGTGAATTTGTTTAAGGAGGATTTATATTGTCTTTGAGCTGGATTATTACAAAAATAAAAACTAACGATCATTTACTGAGTTCAACCTACAATACAAAAATTACTCTGAACGTTGACAGTGATTGTTAAGGCGTTATATATTTGATACCACAGCCTGGTGGTTTCATGTCATCTGAGCAAACTGACTGACCCCAGATCATCCTGAATGACAGGAGAAGTGGGCTTGTCTGCTTTTCCAAGTTTGCACCATGGCTAGATCATGTTTTAAGGAGGTAGAATGTCATCACCTACCTTCACTACTCAAGAGCAAATATTTGTGTAGAACTGCTGGAAATATTAGCTAAAAGGGCTAATGCTCAGAGTGAATCTAGCCTTTTGGCATAAGGGAAACAGATCCCCTGAGGTTATAGACCCCAAACTCTTAATGACCACTGCAAATACTACCAATGCTAATGAGCACACATCAAGGTTATTTCAGATGCCATAAACTTACTATGAATCAAAAATTGGACTGGATTCCTCTGGACTTGTCCAGTGGTCTTACTGAGCGTAACAGAATACTTTAATGGAATTAATTCAATCTTAACATTGCTATCTGTCAGTAATCTTTCTCATTTTCATCTTAGTTTTAGTGTTTCTGTAAAGCTGCTGATTTTTTCCGGTCTCATCACATGTAGACAGGATTCCAGTTTTCCAATATATTCCAGTACGCTTCAGTACTGGCATACAGAGAATGTCAACAGCTCGGTTGCTTACCTCACTTTTCTGCACCATCTAAATTTTCAGTTAAGTCCCCATAAGATTATTGGCTGACCTGCTCAGCTGAACAGACCTAATAACATCACAGTGTGAGGTATTATTCCTGCAGGTGAGGATATCTGAAGTCTAGCTTATGTGAATTTGTACACTCGAGGTGCATTCTCATCTTTATGCCTCTAATAATACTACACTCCCCCAAGTTAGCTGAAAGGCTTCCATTTCTAAATTTGTTTACATATTATTTGTTCAGCTATTTCTTTAAACAAAAAAAAGTGCTTGTATAAAAAGAAAGCAGTTTTTCTAATTCAAAAAAAAGTGTTTCCTTGTGCTTAACAGCCATGAAAAATTAGTTAAAATTATTGTTACTATTAATGTAATTTCAGTCTGCCTACATGACTGGTAATGAACTAATCATCGATGGAGGATGGAGCTTGTGATTGACCCTACCTGCAAATGGAAATTCATCCTATGAAAAGCTAAAAGTGAGAATCATCTTTCTCAGTTAAGATAGCTTGCAAAGATTTAGTTCACTCATATGATGTCTTTCAAAACAAATTTGGTGCATTTTTACTGCTATATCATCTCTTTCTATATTGATCTTACTGATTCACTTTACCTTAAGTAGTGAAATGCTAGAGTAAAACATACTTCACGTGGGTTTATTTAAAGATAACTCCAAAAACATGAAAGAATAGCAATTTAACATTTAATATTTCAGAGGACAAAATACTAAGTAACAAATTCTGAGTGCAATGAATTAAATACTACCTTTATTCTCATCCTGCAAAGTATTTGGAAGTTAATAATTCACAATTAGATTTCCTACTAGCATTGATAGGCTATCTAGAGAGAACGGAGCTACTACTATTAAATCGGCCAAACGGATCCTGAACTAAGTGTGGTTTAAACAGAAGGAAGCAGAAATAACAGAAAATTTGAAGATTTGAATGTTTGAATCATTTTTTTACTGGTAATAGATTAGAGAACATACTTTCAAGTACAGTTTGCAACTAGTATGTTCTGTTTTGCAAAGTACTTCAGTAAGTTCTTTCTGCTCTCTAATATTATTAGCAAAATGTTTTATAACTGTAATAGCTATAGAAAAACAGTCTGAATTGTTGAAAAGAATATATCCCAAGCCTGACAACACTTACAGATCTGTATTGGGTCTGGCTGAGATGGACCTAATTTTCGCCATAGCAGCCCTCATAGTGCTATGCTTTGTGTTGGTAGCTAGAAAGGTGCTGGTAACACAGCAGTGTTCTGGCTACTGCTGAGCAGTGCTTGCACAGCATCATGGTGCACTCTCCAACATTTTCCCCTCCCTAGCAGTCTGGGGGGTGGGCAAGATCTTGGGAGAGGACACAATCAGTGCAGCTGACTCAAACTGACCCAAGGGATATTTCATATACCGTATGATATCTGCTCAGCAATAAAAGCTAAGAGAAAGGAGGAGAAGGGGCACTCGTTATTAAGACATTTGTGTTCTGAAGGAGTCACTCCATGTCCTGAAGCCCTACTTCCTGGGAAATGGCTGGATATTGCCTGCTAATGGGAAGTAGAGAATAAAGCTTTTGTTTTCCTTTGTTCCATGTGCGGCTTTTGCTTTTGCTTTATTAAACTGCCATGAGGGGCTTTTTCCATCTTGTTTTCTCATCCGCCTGTCCTGCTGAGGAGGGGAGTGATAGAGCAGCTTGGTGGGCATCTCGTGTGCAGCCAATGTCAACCCACCACAAGGTCCAAAGCGGGCAGTGCAAGACAACTGCACTGTAGATACGTGGTGTATGAGCACATGAAATGTCCTGCATGTGTAGTAAAGAGTCACTGTACATGCACAGCTAGCTTCTCCAACTGCACTGTCCATTTTCCAGATCCTGGGTAAGTTAGGTTGTTAGAATCTGGAAAAGCACCAAATCGCAGGGCAGCATGCTACCTTTGGAAGCAGCAGGACTGGCCACTTTGTGGAGTTTGGGAGGGTTGGGTTTTTTTTTGTTTAAGCACATAACAATTCTAGACACTGTCTTCATGAAGCAAAAGTGATGAAGAGGAGCTTGCTCTAATGTTTAAGACTAAAGCTTGTATCATGTAGCGAGCATAGAGAATCATGTGTACTTTTACAATCAGTTAGAAAATGAGTACATCAACTAGTGCAAAAGAGGTCCTCGTGGGAGAAATAGAGGCCAGAACTGTTTCATTAATCATATAGATCACTCCTAAAATCATCTTGGAAGTATCATTACTGTATCTTTTTTTTCCTTCTGTGTACAGAAGGTATTATGCAAGACCATTGCCCTGGGTAGGCATGGATGGGGGTGTACGTGGAAGAAGTATTCTTATAAATACACAGGTGGATGTTTGTGAATATGCTTCACTTCTGGCACACAAGCAAAAGGAGTGGGTTTTACCACTCTAGATAGAGCAAATATATTCCTCCTCAAAAAGATATACTAATATTGGATAAATATTGTCAAATCTGTATGCTAGGTGCTAGGCTTTGGTATTCTCTTCCTTGATTCTCAAATATCAATACAGTTCATGCTAAAATACAAGGCTAAGTTTCTCTGAAAAGGACTGTCTCTACAAGAGTGTGTGTTGATGTTTTTATTATGATAGCACATTGTATTTTTGATTTATGAATGGGGAAACTGTTCTCATAAAGTCTCATACTCTGGAAAAAAGCATAGATCCTGACCCAGAGATATAAGGCAATGAAAAATCTGAATTCCAAAACTATTTGTTTTGTTAACGTGTTGTTAAAATTTACATGAATGACATGGGCTGACTGGCTATAAACATGATTACCTTAAAAAATTGCACATGGCTCCATATATCTAGGTTGTGAATGAAGCTGTATGCAATTTCGTATATATTTTAAATACATATATATGTGAGGGAAGGAACTAAGGAATAAACACTAAGCACAATTGATTGGTAAACAGGAAGCACGGGGAAAAATGTACAATATTTTCTGCATGTTTCTGTAACAACTGCTATGTTTTTAATATTATTCTTAAGCTTTTCAATATTAACTGAAACAATAATATAAATTATTTGGTTTAAAATATAATGTCTAGTTAAAGTCAGGCTTCTTATTTGTAGAAGCTACATTTACTTTCAATTTTAAAAAGAGAAAGTATTGTGGATTTTGGCTTCCTCGGGCTCACTATGGGTTTAACTTTTAATCATGGCTAGAACATTCTGATCTTGTGTAGTTTGTTTATGGGACTTTTGAATATCTGGTATGTCAATAAAGTGACCCTGGCAGCCAAGTATCAAGTTGAAGCAGAAATCCAGAGTTGTCCAAAATGGTTTCATCAGTGTTCACGGATGTAAATTCAAATGTTGAAAGTTCAGGCTGGCAGGATCCTGTTTCCATGCTTTGAGTTTAATACATGGAAGCCAAAGCCCTTCCTCTGTGCTGGGTGTAGAAGGCTTACCTTGGAAAGAGAATCACCCTACTGCAGTAACAAGGGAAGCTTGCTCTGTGTATTCTGAAAATAAGAATCTGAGAGAAAAATTCATTACACATGTTGCCTATTGAACTTTATTAGTTAACACTTCTAAGCTGACTGGTGATTGTAATATCCAGACATTCCTCACACAGTTTTGTCAAAGCACTCCTGCAAGAAAAGAGGATACCGTCTGCTTTTTACGTTGTGCTAAAAGCACAGAGATATGGGTTTTTCAGTGGTCCAAGAATAAAATATCCAGTGGCACTTGCTGTCTCTTGCCTTATTAGCTTAGAGAGAGAGCTTATTAGCGCAGAGAATGCTGCTTAATGCTCTTGTGACCCCCTAATTCCCTGGTCTGTTTTCATGGGACTGGGTAATTCTGTTTCTTTTCCTTCTATTCCGGTGATAATATGAAGAGGAGTTTTTTGACTAGGACAAATTTTACTCTTGTGGAGGAGGGGAAAAGAGACTTCCCCAATTCAAAGTCCTTCTGGAAAATTTAATCTGATCAAAAAACTGCTCTTGTTCCTTCAGCTTTTTAGTCAGTTCAGTTCTGTGTAATGCCGCCAGGAGCAAGGTAGGAACATCTGGCGTTTGAATCTGCTTTCACATGCCCCCAGCGCGGCTTGCAAAAGGAGAGAGGAGGTCTGTCCGGCTCCCTCCTGTGCAGGTACAGCCCGAGGCCTGTCTGACAGCTCAGCTCCAGCCGCCCCTCCCGGCCTGCCGCCTGCCCGGCAGCGCCCCGCTCACCCGGGAGGCGATGAAGGGCGGGAAGCCTCCGCGCCTGCCCCAGCTCCAGGCCCGCCGCTTACTGCCGCGCTGGTGAGGCTGCGGCTCCGGAGGAGGGACCGCGGTACCGGCGGCAGGGGAGGAGGGGCCGGGGCTGGCACCGAGCTGCGGCTGCTTGCGGGCAGCGGATCGTCGCTTCGCGCCTCCGCGCTGAGGGACCGGCCCTGACAGGGAGGCTGCGCGGGCAGCGGGTCCTCGCCTCCCGCCTCCGCGCTGAAGGACGGGGAGCGCGTCCTTCGCGCCCGGTGCTGCCGCTCCCCAGGTAAGCTTTCTGCCCCGTTAGCTCATCTCGGTCTCCGCGGGCAGCGGCGGGCGGGGAGGTGGGGGCTGTTAGCTGCCTTTGCCGGCGGGAAGCTGCGGGGAAGGACGGTGCGTCAGGGTTTCCTTGCGCCTTTGTGTGGATGGTGATGAGAGGTGTGGGTTGTCTCTTTCTCCCCCCACCATGTTAGTTTCTCTGGCGGCGGTTGTGGTATTTTATTTATATTCTTTTCTGAACGTTGCCAGTCACCAGGGCGATAGTGCTAATAATACGGGCATATGCAGGCTGCCTCTGTCAGTCATCTCATCAGCTCTCCCTCGCTTTCCTCTGCCCTACGCGTTAAAAACAATTAAAATGAGAGGGTCTAATAAAAACCCAGAATAGAAACCTTTCTTGTTTCAAAATAAGGAAAGTATATTTTGCAGGGAGGTACTGAAATAAGTCTGTTGCTGGCTGGTTTCCATGGTACAGGCCTTAACCCTGTGGTATGAATTCTGCTGCCTGATTTCTCAATCGCTGATTTTGTTTGTAGAGGAGGTGAAGCTTGAAAAACAAAACCAGCCTACAAAAAACAACCTAAATAAAAAATACCCTAAACAAACAAATACTACCAACCCTCAGAAAAACCCACCCTGATGTGAGTGAACTTAAGTGCCCCTTTGGTCTCGTTAATCCAACTGGCTGTTGCTTGAAAGCAGCAGTATCGAGAACCTGGCAGGGTGAAAACCTGTCCCAGAACAGGTAAGGGCAGCACATACACTATCAGACTCCTCACTCACGGCTTGAAGCCATTCCAGCTAAGCAGAACACCCCATCTCCTTGGTGAGTCGATCTTTTCTTTCCTATACGCTACTGTGAGCAAAGCATGCAGGAGCTGAAGCTGTTGTGAGGTGGACCTGGCTTTCTCAGAAATATTAACGTATTTTGTGTCAACAACTGCATGACCCCAAGAACTAGGGTGTTGCCCTTGGAGAGCAATATCCTTCTGTCCCTTACCCACATGCATCCATTTCAGAATTACAAAATTAAGTACGTATACCCTGGGGAAGTGGTTGGCGAAGGGAAGGAGGGAGGCACTGGTAGCTTGCTGATACTTGCTATTCCAGTTTGTAGGCTTGTATTTGTGGATTCCCAGCCCCAATGAAAGGATGAACAATACTATGAAAAAAACCAAAAGTATCACTGAATTAAAAAACTCTGAGACTACAACTTGCTGGTTCCACAAGTAGTAATTAAAAATATAGAAAATTACTGGAATTTGAGTAAATTAACACTTTTAAAAAGGAAATAAAGCAAAACTATTACCTTAGAATGTATTCTTCCTCTGTGCCTTGGCCATGTCTCAAGCCAGTTTCATATCAGAACAACTCGGACAAAACGACCTAAGTGTTACAAAAGCCTCTGTCTTTGTTCATGGCATCAATCATTCCCAAATATCAAACATATCATTATAAACTGAAGGCTTGATAATTGTGAGAATTGGCTCTTTGACTTGCTCCCAGCAATTTAGCAAGGAAGGAATTTCTTAGCTCAAAAGTTCTGGCTCAGCTTGAGTGGTGTTTTATACGGCCAGAGCAGCATAAAAGACTTAAAGAAAATGCTGTTAGCACTGAAATGTAGTTGATGAAGAATGTACGCACACCTTTGCTGTAACAGAGAAGAACACTAGCAAGCCTTGTCTTCAGATATGTGCGTACAACTCTTGCTGGCTCAGACTTGTAAAGCTACATTAAATATTTGCACACAAAAAAATTCTGACATACAGAACAGTACGCTGCCATCTCTCTTGTTAGCGTCTATGGGACAAGAAGCAGGCTGCTTAGACTGAGTAAATATAGTGACAATTATCCACAAGCAACTTGGACCTTGTTTCCCACTCGGACAACTGTCTCCATGGCATATAAGCAGTAACAAAGAGCAATGTTTTATCAGCCTCACTTGAACATAGAGTGCAAGTTGTGCATAGTTCAGAGAGGCATCTTCTGTTTCTTGGATATTCAGTCAATGCATTTGTGAATAGTGATGTCTAAGAGGACCACATTCTTGAAAATTCCCCCAAAAATCAAGCTGGATCTGGTCAGGTTTCAGTTAGGGGATAAGTGTCCCCTTGTGTGTATGCTTTAGAAACTACAGTTGTTGTTCTTAGCTTTATGAAACTGTTGCTTGCACTGCCATGCACACAGGCCCTGTGACGCTTTCAGAATTAATGGTCCGGGTAAGTGATGTTGACAGCAAATAAACCTTTATCTCATGCTGATAGGAGCCACAAATGGATATAGATAGATATATACAGCCATACTTTTAAAGAAGTGTTTTGGTTTCGGCTGCCGCCGGCAACAAAAGCGCCACGCGGCCGCCCCTCCCCCCGCCGGTGTGCGGAGGAGAATGAAAAGAAAGAGGCAGAAACCGGTGGGTCGGGATAAGGGCAGTTTAACAGAACA
>Ga0065711_1030723_pt1 | contig 31628 bp, 17 predicted proteins | sample Hoacrofraction12_FD_59098 | JGI IMG/M metagenome (GOLD analysis project Ga0065711, IMG submission 59098) | Hoatzin crop microbial communities from Cojedes, Venezuela - Epithelial fraction 12 v2 (version 2) | ecosystem: Host-associated > Birds > Digestive system > Esophagus > Crop | place... | reverse complement strand
CCACCACTTGCATCAGAAAGTTATCATCGATGCTCTGTAGGAATCTCCTGGATTGCGCCTGCCTAGCTGTATGGTCTTCCCAGCTGATGTCAGGGTGGTTGAAGTCCCCCATGAGAACCAGGGCCTGTGAATTGTGAGGCTGCTTGCAGCTGCCTGTAGAAGGCCTCATCAACTTCCTCCTCCTGGTCAGGTGGCCTGTAGTACACACCCACCGTAATGTCACCCTCATGAGCCTGTCCCTTAATTCTGTCCCATAAGCTCTCAACTCATTCTTCATCTGCCCCCAGGCCACGCTCAATGCATTCCAGTTGCTCCTTCACATATAGAGCAACTCCCCCACCTCTCCTTGTTGGCCTGTCTTTCCTAAAGAGTCTGTAGCCATCCATGACAGCATGCCAGTCATGCGATTTGTCCCACCACATTTCTGTGATGGCAACCAAGTTGTAGCCGTCCTGCTGTATAATGGCTTCCAGCTCCTCCTGTTTATTGCCCGTGCTACGTGCGTTGGTATAGACACACTTGAGCTGGGCTGTCAGTCTCACCCCTGACCCTGGCACACCAAGCCTGGGCTCATCCCTAGTGAGGTGGTGTATGACCCCTTCCCCCTTCAAACCTAGTTTAAAGCCCTCTCAATGAGCCCCGCCAGCTCGTGGCCAAGAATCCTTTTTCCCCTTTGAGATGGCTGCACTCTGCCTGTCGCCTTTTCTTTTTAAAGCAAAGTAATGATCTGTTGGTAGGAGAGAACCTTTCTCACATGCAAGAAATCACAAACCTGTAGAGAGGGAGAATCTTAAGTCGTGCTTGCGTTAATGGTATTCTCTTTATTTGGTGGTTCTGCTTCCCAGGCTCTGTATTTGGCATATTCTACCCTCTAGACTAGCTTAACAGCAATGGTAGAGGTACTCATGCCTGGGTAGAAATTGGGTCTTTTGTCTTTGCAGTTCTCAAAATTCAGACACATGCAGGGTATTAGCACGCCTGATTGTGTTATATGCTCTTTTGATATATAAACATTGTTTGGAATTTGAGATGACTACTTAAATGACTGCTCTACGCTTTTTTAGCTCTTGTGAAACTTGGTAATTTTTTATAGGCTTTCTGTGCAGCTTTGTTTTGGCAGTAGGGAAATGATTGTATGTTTTATTTCCAAATCCTCTTGATGCTACATTTTGTTTAAAGTCCGGGAGAAATACAGTCAGTAAAAACAGGCATGTCATAGATTTTTTGCTCAACAGCTGAAGTTGCTGACGCAGTGGTATTAAGACCATGCCCAGGCACGGGATGGCCCTGACTGAGGGAGGGGTATGGAAGAGACGGTGCAGCAGTGTTAGCCCTAGCTGGGTGCTCGGGCTTAGCTGCTCTGGGCAGCGGGCAGCTAACGTGGGTTGTGAATGAGGATGGGTGGCAGCTGTGCTTTATTCTTACCACCATTAGACCCCACCAAACAGCCTGAAAATGCCTGAAGGTATGTTTAGATGGGTATTAACTTTTATGATTTTGAGGAAGATGGATGCGAAGTTCTTAAAATAGCATGTTCACAATTGAAATACCCTGTGGCATTCTAGGATGTAGTTCAGAGAAAAGATACAAAACTACACTGCTAGATCTTCAATTATTTATCTCTGGAAAGAAAACATGCCATTTATCTTCAGCTTTGTCACTGCGTATTGAATCAAAATTGTTTCTTCCTACCACTTTTGAAGTTGTGTTCACTTTGGAAGAGATTTTATTTCCTACTTGCAAGAAGAGGTAATGAATAAGGGCTTGTTGTTATCAGTCAAGTCACATTAACAGAAGTTGCTGATTTTGTGGTATCTGCTTGACAGCAATGGAAGGGGTGAAGTATAAAATTATTTTTGAAGAATTCTCCCAGCTATTAGAATTGCTTTTGAAAGTAATGAAAGTTGGTCATTGAAGCTTTAAAAAAGACCTTTGCTGTAGACATTGCAGGTCAAATATTAGTACTATTTTCCCTTTCCGCGGGTATTGTTGTTATCCAGTTATTGAGTGAGTGTTACAGAATGTGCAAGGAAAATGATTCTTGAAGAAATACTACTTGTAAAAGACTACTGGCACTTTAACAGATTGCTGCAGAGAAATGTGCACTGTACATTCAGATAGTAATTTAAAATAATGAAATATTGATGATTCAGCTTTGTGTTAGCAACAAATTGTTCAGAGTTTGATGTAATATGAAAGCACAACCTGATCCTGAACCCACTCTGGTTATGAAAAATCACTTAGCACTTAATATTCGAGTGGAGCAGTTCATACTACTAATTAATACAGCCTGCAGAGAACACTTGCAGGTTCAGGCATTCTGCAGTCAAAAGTTGGTCTGCCAAACCTGTGCAGCTTTAGTTACAGAACTGCCTTTTTCTTGCTTCGAATGATGCATTTATCCCACCTCCTCGCCAGAGGTTGGGTTGGGTTTTTACTATCAGTGCGACTTCAAGGTGGGCTCTGCCTTACCTCACACGCGTGAATGTAATTGGGCAGAATGATCCCCGTGACTCAAATATCTGATTAATATCTTTGAATATCATTCTTCTTGCCTTCTCTCCTTTTTTCCCTTGTTCTTTTTTGCTGCTGTCTGATTTCATTTTTTTTACACCACAGTTGTTCTAGACAAGCCTTGCTACACTTTGACTATATATTCCTTTCCTCTTCTTCCCATGTTTTGTTTTACCGAGGTGCTATATTCACTTCCCATACTTGCATAACACTAAATTTCAGCGCAGCCTAAGCTTTTTTGCTGGAGATTGCCCTGGCACACCATGCAGCCCTGGATGAGTTAGGTATTCTGCCTGTACCTCCTGTTCCTTGGCTGTGTTTTGGTGCTTGGACTGTTGCTCTTGGAACTAGAAGTGTCTCGAAGTTTTTGCTCTCTTTTAATTATTGATATCTTATTGATATCATCTCAGGCACCAAAGGCATGAGGACTTCCAGAAAGAACCTTGTGCTGTTACCAGTTATCTGCTACATCATCTTCATTCTTTTGCCACTGAAGTCAGTGTGTCTAAAAGCACACTGGAGAGATGTGAATTCCTTTGTCTTGTCTTTTGCCTCGCGTCTTCCTCGTTCTTGTTTAGAGGACAATATAGGAAGCCAGACAACTGGGTTTCTGATAGCATGGCATCCAGCATCTCCTCCCCTTGCCCTCACTTTCTCACTTAGCGCACTTCAAACTGAGTTTGTTTTTAATCAAGAGGCTACTTGGTCTATGTGTTTTCAACAAAGTGGATGCCTGCAGGAATAACACGTTCATTTTGAATATGGAACATCATCACATATTTTGGGATTTATTATGTACACAAGAGAGAAGCCTTATAACCCAAACCCCTTTCTTCTTCCTTTTTGCATTTTAGTAATTAGTCGGTGTCATGCTGGGTGGTATGAATGCAGCCTGCTAAACCTAAAGCAATCTTGGTAACAACTCTGGAAAAAAATGTTTGTTTGTGGTCTACAGAAGCAGCCATTTGGCACGGTGATGCCAAAGAGGGCTGGTAGAGGCTTGCACACAAGACACAGCCTCTGTCCGCGTAATCTACGCAGGCTGGGAAATGTGCCCCGGAGTTGCTCAGTATTAGTACATCTGCGGAAATTGCCCAAGGGAGGAGAAGTTCATTGTGATGTGCTGCTTTTGAACTGTTTACCTGTATGCACCTTTGCAACATGCTCATCTTCCTCTCTGCCTTTGCCCTTCAATAACAAAATCTAGAGATTCTTGGGTTGTCTAGAGCAGAACAACCCAGGTGGATCTGCCTCTGTGCATCAGTGGGACACAGTCCTCCAGCTCCCTGATGCTTCAAAGGCAGAAGCCATACCTACCGTACACACACGCAGGTCTGCGAGTGGTTGTATGGCCAATGCATTTCCAGCTTCCTGCCACTGGCCAGAAGCCTTTCTGTCTCTGCATTTATGAATATTGCATTAATGGTATGTTATGCAGCTCTTGATTACATCCATTCTGGGTAGAAGATGAGATATGGCAGCTCTTGGTGATTAGAGAAGCATCTGTCAGTTCCTATTTATCTCTTAATATCTATGCTATAAATAAATGGAATTATTTGTACTTAGGTCTGTATTTCTAGTTTTTAATTCTGTGTGTAAAAATTATGCTGACTCATATTTAAATATTCAGATTTGCTGTAGGGAAGTGTACAGTGAGAGGGAGAATATTCATGTTTTAATGCTATGAACTGATGAAATCTCTCAAGTTTATCCAAATACAGTACAGCTGACCTAATCCAGCTTTGTCTCCTGTGGGCTGGTGTCCTTCATTCTTAGCATACCCTGTGCCAGATATTCTGATTCACAGCATTTTCCTCCAAAAGACCCATGGGGCAAGAGGCAGATGGTGTGTGCTGTGGCTGGTCCGGAGCTGTGCAAATGCTGGTCGTGTGTCGACCACACACTTGAGCCACCTTCCTCCTCCTGCGAGGCTGGGAACAAAGGTGTCTCTATTTAACTCTCAATTTTCATGCAGACTCTTGGAAATTCACTTTAGATCTTTACCTCTTTTTAGAATGATTGGCTGGTAAAGTTAAATATTTAACAACATGAATAAATCAGACTAGCTCCTCATTGTGTGCATCGGGGGTGGTGGGGTGTATGAGTTGGTTTGGAGCTTTTTTGTTTTGGAAATTGTGGTAAAAAGGTAATATAGAGATCGTGCATCTGTGGCATTAAAAACTAAATGAATAAAATAATAAATAACTCGCGTTTATTTAAAGGTCTATTTTTTTTTTCCCCTGTAGCTTTTAATTTAAACAATGTACACCTTAAAATTGTGGTTTCACAGTGCTGCTGTATTTCATGGAAATGCAACTCTTAAAATTATTAGAACAAAGTAATTCTTGTTATGGTCTGAACAAATTTGTGTTCTTCGATGGAAGTTTAATGTTGAAGTCTTGTACAATGTATCTGCCTAGTCACAAGTCATATACTTCTCATGATAAGCTTCTTTAAATTCGTTAGTTTTCAGCCCTCAAAAGTGTTCAGAAAAGTAGAGGAATTGGTATATTTTAAAATTTTCTAGACTTAAACCTCAGAAAAGTTTTGAAATGGTGAAATACAACAAAGTTTAGGGATAGTAGGAGCTTATGGAAGAAAATAACTATAACCTTTCATAGCTTCCTTTTGATAACTTGAGTCAGATGACTTTTGCCATCTATTCAATACTTTGTGCATTGCATTGATTACTTACGCCCAGCAAATTGACTGTCGTGTGGTGGGTCAATGATGCTCTTCAAATCGGGTGAGAGTACACAACATGTAGTACTAGCTAAAACAGCATTTAGTGTTTCTTCCTATGACCATAATCTAGAAAACATTCATATTTTGAACTTTCTCAGGAAGCAACATTTTGGTTTATTTTCCCTCCATTTTTTTGGACAAAGGACTTTTTGTGTTGCTAGTTTCATGACTACTCACTGTCACAACTACGAATACTGTGGTGCTGCAGATGACGGTGAAATGGGAACGCTCAAACTCACCGATTTAACAAGGAGCCCGAGAATGGAAATACGTCAGAATCTTCATATGCAGCCAAAGCAGCCTCTCCAGCATCAGCAGCGGGCGCTAAGTATTCATACATCCTTTAGTTCATCCACGTTGCCAGTGTCTTCCAAACACCGAGGCAAATTTATAAACCTACGCGACAGTGTAAAAAAGAGTCCTACAAAAAGCACAGCAAAAGTAAAAGCTGCTAGTGGCTGGGTGTCTGATGGCTCGTGTTCTAATTGTTCTCTAGAAAAGGTAGGTATTGCACTAGCTATTTATAGATGAGCATTTGTGGTGCAAATGATAGAAAGCATGTCGCACTTTTTCTTTCTGTAGTTTTGTCCCTGCTATTTCGAGAGACTTAATGTTACTTAATTTTCTTTTGTATTTTGTCGCTAGAAATCAAAGTAGTAATAATTGTAATTGGGCTGTCAAAGAAATACTTCTGACCAGTGTTTTCCCATTAACGTTGTTGCACTGTATACAGTTAAGGGTTTTTATAGTAATTTATTGAAAGTGAGGAAAGTCTGGTTTGCTTGATTCTCCTTCTCCAAAATATGTCTTGTAGTTCTTGATAAATAGCATTATGGAATTTGCTGGCTTAGTTGATCTGCTTCAGGATGTGTATGGTGCTTTGATAATTTCAGGTCAGTTGGTATTTCCTCACAGAACGAATTACCGCGTGTGTTGGTTAAACGTGAGGCAATGGGTGCATCCAGCATCTGGGCTTGGCCTTAGGTTTGGAGGCACTACTTTGAACTGATCGCTTAAAGGTATTATTAGCTTAGCTTTTTAAACATACCACTTTAAATTATTGTTTTTGTTTATAAATATTAGAAAGCCCATCCTAACATTTTAAAAAAGAATTACTTGACATTTATTGTTGTAACTGAATGGCTTTTGATTGTAGGTGTTAGTGCATTTATTTAGGCTGAAAGACTGTTAAAGTGAGTTATTGTTCAAGTCATACACTGCTATATATATACTTGCGTGCTATAGTTCATATATATTGCAAGTAAGGTTTTTAATTGGCCCATTGGTTTCTTTGTAGTTTAAAGAACTTTGTGTCCATTCAAACCAGAATTATTACATGTTGTAGTGAGACACATTTTTAGTTAGTGTTATTTTGACAATAAGCTTTTGTTTTTCACAATACTTTAGCATATTAATTTGGAGAGTTTCTAAAAATGACAAATATTTCTTGAAAATTTTTGGGAAGCAGAGCATTGAAAGCAATACCCTGAGCTGTTGGAGCCTCTTCAGCTGCTCTCACAGATACCTACACCATATAATAATTTTCAGTCTGATTATGAGCCATACTAAAATAAAATTAGCATTCTTCTGTTATAATGATGTTCTAGGTCTTCTTGCTCTAATGGTTAGAAACCTTTTAATTTCTTGCAGTAGCCTGCTTTGTGGTAGCCGTAGTATCTACATCATTTCACTGTACTCCATGAAACGTTTAAGTGAAGACAGTCCTCCTTTCATTTGGATTTGCCCATCCTTTGAAAGTGGTTGCTGGTGTTGTCAGCTCACGCACACGGTAGTGGAGAAGACTCAATCGGAGCATTGCCAGGATGCTTGGAGGAGCAGGGAGCAGCTCTTAAGAGTCAGTGGATACTAAACCAACAGTACAGAGGGAAAATACAGCAACGGTACTAATAGCTGATGAGACTGGAACCTGAAAGAATTGAACGACTTTGAGCAATGTCAGGTTTAAAACAATAAGGGCAGTAATTGGAACTGGTTGGGAGGGTTCTTGAAGCATTTGGGAAAGAGAAGCCCAGCGAGAGAAGGTAGTTAAGAGCTGAGGAAAGGAAGAAAGCAGGAAAATAAAGCTGCGGTTTGGTGCAGAGAGAGGTGTGCAGATTGTTTAGTCTGTAAGGAAGTCACTATGACTATGTCAGTTATTTTGCTAAGTCAGAGGGCAGGGGATTGTGGTCAGCATCTAAGAATAACTTCGATTGGTTTTTAACCTTCTCTTATTGCAGGAGTAGTAACTGTAAAGCTGGAATTTTTCTGACCTGCTAATGGTTAGCTTGTCAGCTGCAATGTTGTGTTATATTTTGATATGTAGTATGTATATATCTGAAATTTTGATTAACGGGATTTTTTACTGTGTGCATACATGGGAAGCTGCATGCAAGGCAGACTTGAAGGGGTGGCTTTTTTTTTTGCTCATGTAGGGCTGGGTGCTTGCTCAAGCTGTTTAATTTGATCTGGCTTCTAAAGGTTACATCGTTCTTCCGGTCACTGGAGGTTTGTTGCACTGAGCATTTCCTGCGTCCTTTGCAAAATGTGTAGTATCATTTTTCGAGACCAGTTTAGATTCTCCCCGGCCTCCCTTTTTTTTAAACATGTGTAAGATTGTGCTGTTGTCTACAGATGTAAGGATGTTGACATTACAATAGTAATAGTCTTTGAAGATACCAAATATGTCTTGTTCTTACATCTTTCAATAACTGCATCATTTTTCACCAGCTGTTCATTTTGGGTAGATTGAGCTGAAAAAAACCTGTAGAAACACCGTATGTACATTTAATAAGGGTTGCTACTCTTGGGGTGTTTCAAATTTCTTTAATATTTGCTTTTACCATTTAATTTGGTGTATGCTATTGGTGTGTGTTGTGTTGTGTTTTAAAATACCTCAGACTTTAAAAATATGTTTAACACTCTTGTGTTCTGGGTTTTTGGTTCATTTTCAGGATTTGATATCTTCTTTTGTCATTATGCTTCATTATACGTAAAGATGACGAGAATGTCTTGGAACAACTCTTTGATCTGCTGTTCAGCTTGTAGTTTTGACGATAGTTGCCAGTAGTTTATGTTGCTGGCAACTTGTTGTTAAAACCAGTACGTTAAAATCTCAGGATGATTTGAGTCAATGTTTTGCTCAAAATGCTATTTGTCATCTTGTTCCCTTGCAGCTTGAGTGTCAGTAGTTTTCCTGGTTAATATTTTAATAAAAATACCTGAGACTAAAATTCTCTTAATCTGAAGGTGCACGGTAAACCTGCGTGAAGATCTTTGAGCTAGATTGAATCTGTTTTAGGATCTTCTGCCCATTTGACAAAAAGATTTTCTTTGATTTTTTGCCCAGTTTAGAAAACTTAATGTACTTCTGATTCTTCCCCTTTATCAAAAAGGAGTATTAACTTTGTTCAGTGCTATCAGCTTTAGCCACCGTTTCCCTGCTTTTGCACACTGTTGTATGACAGTGAAGGGTTTCTGTTGCGAAACCAGCCCACAAAAAGCCTGCATCTGTCCCTTGACATGAACAGGTTTTCTGTTGGACCCCGAATTCTTATTACTCTGTACCACAAGGTGAGTAACTCGGTGTTAATAAGCAATGTAGTTGTGTCTTACTACTTTGGGTTTTCTGGCATCAGGGCGTTGCTGGGGATGCACTGCCATATGCAGCATGGGTAGAGGCAGTTGGTTGTCTTCAGTTGTGGTTATAGTCTCCAAATTCATATGCTATTTCAGAATTATTTTATTTTAAGCTGTTAAATTTGAATCTTGTTTCTTTTAAAATGTTTTTCTAGTTTGCAGTATTTTTGACGTTTTGTTGGTGATTTTTAGCCCACAGAAGCTGTTCCTTCCTCTTCTCCCATTGTCCCTGTGATCCCTGTCCCACCAGTCCCTGCTGAGACCACTGTCATCCCATCCACCATACCACAGGTTTTTATTCTTTATTTGTTAAATTTGTTCAACTTTTATTTGTTCAGTTTATTTCATTGCTTTGTTTAAATTCACGTTTTGGTACTCTTACACACAGGTCTGAGATGAACTTTGAAATAGCTGAATTAGTCATACATTGAAGTTTCATCCTAATTTTTTGTTTGGTTTATAGCAGCTTTTAGTCCATTTAAAATGTCTCTATTTTCATATGAAAGTATGTAGTAAGTTGTGAAATAGCTAGAGAAAAAACCTCAAAAGAATGGAAAGAAGCAATAGGATATTTTGTGTTCTCACATAATAATTTTAGAGCCATTGCACCCTTACTAAAGTGTTATTGCTTTATTTATTTATAGAAAATTGCCATCTCATCTCATGTACAAATATTTAATATATATCTGTCATTGATTACATGTGCATGACATTTCTTCTCTTTTCCAGCCATTTATTGGTATTAGTGTGCTTGAGGGCACTTAGACTGCAAAAGGGTTTTTTGGTTTTTTTAACCCTATATTCCTAACATGTTTGACTTATAGAATGTGCTTCCCTTCTGGACCTTCATCCTTCAGGTCACATAATGTCAACAAGCAAAAAAGAATAAACCCTGTCAAGACAAGTGAAAGCAGTGAACATGAGTTCACATTAATATCTCGCATATAACTTGGAATATGTGACCACAGCATGGCAAGCTATGGAATAATTTAGGACAGATAGCAGTTACGTTTTGCATATTGAATTACGTTTTATTTTTTGTAACTTTAACATTCAATGCAAAAATCTCAAATGATGGGTGCTTGCCTTCTGAAAAGATGGTTCACTTTTTAGGATTGTTCGGTGACAGATATTTCTTAATTTTAAAACGGAATTAAGCTATCCAAAATATTACTGGGATATTTTTGTAGTGTACACATAAGGTTTTTGTTTTCTTAAGGTCTTCTTTAAAGCTACATGGCTAACCTTGCAACAGGTGGTAATAGTCTTTTATCTCTGCTACATTATTAAATTTTACACATTCCAATAATTTTCAAAAGCTTTTACAGTTGGCTGTTTTATAGTGCAGTTTCTAGTGGATGTGTGTTTACCTGAATCTGTCACCCCTGCGTTTCCCAACAGGCAGACCGGATTAGTTTCAGAACTATTTCCTTCTTACCGAGGGATTCTGCCCACATCAGGGTTTGAGGCAGACAGGCTGCTGCAACCAGTAGGCTCAGCTGTCAGCCTCGATGGAGAAAGATAACGGAGTCTCCAGTAGCATTTACTTTCAAAGAATTGCCAGTAGGCTAAACTTAATTTTAAATACAATAATTAGTGCTATATGTGTTTATATTTTCTTTGACTGCTGTTACTGTGACAGTGTTAACTGTCTGTTGACAATGCTGGATTACATGCAGAAGAGTGGAGCGGTCTGTGCCTCTGCCTCTCAGTGCATGTAGATGTCTGCAGGAGGTAGCTGTAGAATTCTGCGTCGTTTGTGATTCTAAGCAATTAGAACATACCACAGAAAGTTACAATCAACTTTGGATATGGCAGATGCATTTTTGTGCAATAGATACACCTCTCTGTTTTGTTAGTCACTGGACCCCTTTAGACAAGCCCTTAGTCTGATTGTAAACAACCATGTTAAGTGACGCTTAAGTATTTGAACAAGCCCTGGCACAGCACCTTGCAAGTGGTAGTTAATTTGGAGAACTCCTGCATAACAGACTGAAATACCAGGTCTTCCTTCCAAAAAACATTTCATGCGTTGAGTTGGATGTTGCCCCATGTCTTTGCAGTGTCCGGGCATACCTTTGGAATGCCTGGCACAGAGCTCTGCTCCTTCCTGCTTGGAAGCCGTGGTACGTTATTGCTGCTGGATGGAGAATTGAGAGAAAGTGCAGAAGGAGTGTTAGAAGCAATCACTTATTACGGAAGGAGTCTTGCATCTGTTGGCTAGTTCATGTCTCAAACATACTGTTCACATGGAAACCTCACCTGCTAATAGCAATTTGCTTTTAGCTAGCCTTGCTCTTCTTGTTTTAAGACATTAGAAGAAGAACACTTGTCAGCCTCAAGAAAAAGATTCATGGCAAACTAGATTTCACTGACACTGCTTTTGTTAAATATACTTGGGTATTACAGAATCCTAATACTAAACAAAAATAAATTCCAAAACTGAGTGAAGTGTAAAGAACGTGACTGAACTTTCAAAATTAATGCTTGTTTTGTTTTCTATTTATAAATTAATAATCTTTTCATAGTTTATACACAAATATAAAAGATATGTATGTATGCTGTTCTCTTGTAGATCCAGTGGAGATTAAACTCCTAATGCGTCATATTTAGTCAGGGTTTTTTTTAATACAATGTGTTGTTTTGTTTTTCTTAAAATGATGTTTGTTGTAAAGCTTGTACAGGGATGGTGGTACATAATTTAATTGATTGGTATTTTTACTGCAGGATCTTATTTTTAATTTAATCTTATTTTAATAGAATTTATATGTGAGTAAGAAACAGAAATTAGAATGTAACTTAATGGCAGAAAATGGTTGTGAAGGGATAGCATTGTTTTGACAGAGATTTTTCTCGTGATACTTGCAACTAGTACTTGGTTTCTGTACTGCGTAAAGCGTGCCCGTGCTTCTGCTGAGAGAACTGCTGGGTGAGAAAGGTTTTTAATGGCATCTTGACAAATTTCCAAGTGTCATCTTTTTTCTTTCCTTCTTTTTTTTTGAATAGTCTACTCTGTTAATTTGCGTAGATACCACCTGATTTTAGTACTTACTGAATGATACAGGCCTCATTTCTGACACAGCAACCTGCTAACAGGTTGATGACTCCTGACTAGTGATGGTAGGTTATGCATCTCAGTCTTTTGTAAGGTGCTTCTGAGTCATCACTTACTTCCTAGCTTTTGGGCTTTTAAAAATCATGACTTCTTCAGAAGTATGTTGTTGTCATGGTAATGAAACTAAAATACAGAGTATTAATAGGTTACTGTAATTGTCATGGTTTTGTAGGTCTTGAGTTTGTCTTTGAATGAGTTTAATACTAGCTTCTATTGCAGCCTGTTAATCTGTCCCCATAGTTATTTCCACGCTCGCATGCACACGTAAGAGATTAAAAAAACCCAAAAGGTAAAGAATGTCTTAATTTTAAAGATAATGAATTTTTAAACATATAAAAAAATCTCAGCTTCATTAAAGCTGTAAGGAGATGAACTTTGTTTTGTGCCACTGAGTTTGTACTTCCCGTTGAACTTAATACATCAATAGTACTTGGGGTCTGGAATACATCTGCACACGTTTTCTGTTTGTTTGTTTTGTTTTCTTTTGGGGTTTTTTTTGTTCTTAGAGCAGGCTAGATGCTACCTATTTAAAGGCAGATAATTGATGCAAAAATAGGAAATATATTTATTTGGAAGTATTTCAGATAAATGCCACCAGTCTGTATGGATTTTCTTTCAGTTGAAACTACATTTTTTGCAGAAAAGTTCTCAGTAACATCAGAGAACAAAAGCGTTAGCTTATTCTGCCAGGCTAGCTAGAATGCTATGCTATTTCATATTTCTGTAGCCATAATCTCTGACTGCTTATGGTTTGTGTGAATCCATAGCAATTTTTGGATGGAAGCACATGCTGCTGTGCGGTAGATGAATGTCTGCTGTGGATTTGCTTTCACAAGTCAGTTTTGTAGATCCTTTCTTGCACAAGTTTGCATTTCTGTAAGTTTCCATTTTGCAGGTTGAAGTGTCCAAAAAAAAAAAAAGGTAAATCTTCCTGGTAGGACTAAAGAGGAATCAAATCCACTGAAATTTGATTTTAAGATATTGGCTGGTAAAGCAGCTTTTGAATGCCGTATCACAAGTACTAGGGTAACTGACATAATGTCAAATGATAGCATGACTCACTTTTTCTTTTAAATCTTTAATCTTTTTAATCTTTTTATTATTTAAAAAGATAATAAATGGCATAACTTGTATATAAAATATGAACTCAGAGTTTTGGAAGAGTGTGGTTTTGTGGCATGAAAGCAATTTGTTCAGGGTAGAAACAAGTGTTCTAGAAGGTGAATTTTGGAGATTCTCAAGCTGAGGCTCCCTTTTAACAGAACTTTTGAGAAACACAGCAAATTTAATATTGCTTTTTCTTGCGCTGTATAATTTGTTTTTATTCTTTTGTTAAAGGCAAATCCCCCTCCAGTGCTGGTGAATACAGATTCTTTGGAAACTCCAACATACGTAAGCCTACATTTGCTTTTGATTATAAATTTGGATGATGTTTTATGTATGTAGTTGTTTAGGTCTGTTGTTCCTGTCTAGTAAAGCCTATTTTTCTTCTCTGATGGTGCTTAATTTTGTCAACTGTCCTGATGGTTGTTTGCAGTTCTTAAATAGCTGTTTCATGAAATAAAATCTTGTAGATTGCAGGTGGAAGATACTGTGTGACAGTGGAAAACACAGTGGTTTGAACGCTGAACCTCTGGAACCTCAGAGAACAATTTGTTTCTTCAACTGTGCCAGCAGATGCTTTAATATTTAATGAGCCATTTCCGTTGCACTTCTCATAAAAACACTTAATGCAGTGGCTGTACTTCAGATTTTAGTGCTCTAACTGTTCATAACAATGGGTTGGTTCTGTTTGAAACATTAAGGTAGTAAGTGTAGTTATGTGGAGGCTAAAATTTGTGTTTGGCAAGTGTGTATTTTGTGATAGGAATGCCACTGGCAGCTAGAGACTTGAGGGGCTTTGGAATGTGTGGAAGTTTGGCATAGGTTTCGGGTCTTGAGTTTTCCTCCTGTACCTTCCTCCTACAGTTACTTACATCCCACTTGCTTGTTGTTCTCCTGACCAGTGTTAATGCTTGTACTAGTTGCTTTATGTTGTGTTTGTTCTAGGTATTGGTATTAGCAAGAAAAGAAAAAATCTTGTCAAAAGAATTCATAACTTAGCAACATTGCTAGAAAGGAGCGGAAAGACGGACAAAAGCATGAATTAACAGTTTAAACAGAAGAGAAAAAATTAGTACAGTGACATAATTGGCTCATAAATGAGTCCCAAGTGTAGTAATAATGCTTCTGACTAAAAGATCCCAGCAGTAGCCTGCAGCGTGTGGCCACTGTATTGATGTGACGCAGATGCAGTTTAGAAAAGCGTACTGAAGGTGAGGTGTCTTTCTGCACACGAAAACCGAACCGAGGAGAAGAGTGATCAGTAAATATGTATTGACGTTTCAGAAGGTGCCATCTGGGAGAGGCATGTGGAGGACAGTAGGTAGTAGAAGTAGGAAGAGAAAATAGCATTAACAGAACAAACTGACACTCATAATTATAAGCTATTTAAATTGTCAGTTTGCAGTGAATGTCAAACAAACCAACCCATAACTGTCTGTAATCTAACCTACTGTGTAAACATTGGAAGTTGAGCAAAGGAATATCCTGCTAGGTTCCCAAGTAGCTAAAGGAATTGTTAAATGATAAGTAATGTAAGATTGTATCTGTGAGGTCACTGCATCATGAATCTACATAACTATTAAAGCTTTTTCTATTGAAAGAAGGAAAAAAACAGAATAGAAATCTGGAAAGTCACCAAGGAACAAATGGAAAGAACACAGCTCTTCTCATCTGAATCAAAAAGCTGCTGAGGAAGTACTCCCTCTTAGAACTCAAACTGTGTTGGAAAAAAGCAGCAAGAACCATATTTTTTTATACTTTGTAAAAGCCCAAGGGAGTACAAAGAAAACTCACGGTGGTGGCATGTGAAAAGGTTAACCATACCAGAGAAAGTCACTGTAATACAGCCAAAAGGCTCTAACCCAGTTCTGCAGAATCCTAATAGATACTCACATTCAAAGACTGCTGGATTTCTGTTGTGGCATAGTTGCAGCATTTGTATGGAACTTCTTTCGTCCAGGAGAGATTCCTGCAAATGCAGCTTGACCCAGCGGATCTGAGGTCACTTCAAAACTTGAAAATAGTAGGATAGGGCTGTGATTTTTATCATTTAACGTACCCTTGCTTCCATCTCTGATAATGTTTGGTTTGTTAGATAAAATCAGTTAGAAGGCAAATTTAAAAAAATATAACGAGTTATAGAACTGAGCTAAAGAAAAAGATAAAACTTGGAGATTTCTTTTTTGCTCCTGTTTATCTAGATTATATTTTAAAATTGGATTACAGAGTTTTGTACATGGAAATAAATGAGACTACTTAAATATATTAGGATTGGTGCTTTTTTTTTGCCTAATGATACGGAATAGGGAAATGACTAATTGTCCTTGTGATTTGTTGGGGGAAGAAAAAAAGCCCCATACTGATCAGTCATCAGGACCCATTTCCCAGGTACTGCAGCACTAGATGATGACTGGTTCAGTTAGCACATGTTGTCATTCTTCTAGATAATACCTCAGGGACTAAGCTAACATTAAAACTTCTTGGTCACAGTGGCTTGTTTGGTGCTGGTGTAGAAATAGAATACAGTTTCCTGTATTCAGAAGGTCAAGAACGCTTCCCTTTTTAATGGAGAAATATTATGTGTGAAGACCACAGTGTCTTTTTCACTGAACATCTTCTAAGGACTTACCATTTTTGAGGTACTGTGCAAAGAGAAAGATAGTAATCTATTATGTCTGGAATGGATCTGGCTTCTATTGTAAGGGGAGACGTAATTAGAGATGGAGGAAAAACTGTCACGAGGGGTAAATGAGCTTGATATTAGACAGCCTGTGAAAGTCCAGCTCTTGCAGCTTTTAAATACGTTAAATGAACGTATGAGGAATGATGCAGATGTGATCTTAGTTCTGTTTGGGGTGAATTAAATTCTCATTTTTATCTCTCTGCTAGAAAATGGTACAGATTTTAAAATATTTTGTCCTGTACACATTTTTTTATGTCTTTATAAAATCTTGAATAGTATATGAGGAGTGCAGAAGACCATCAGATATAGAATATCTTAAGAATAGACAAGATGCTTTGTAAAATAATAGTATAAATGTTACTTTTATCTTGTTAAATATTTCATCCTAAAAGGCTTGAAATAGGGAATTGCCTGTAGCTGCAGGTTGTATAAGCTACTCTAGGTAACTGTGGAAGAAAGAATTTGAGTTCTGTGACTTCTTAGTAAATGAAAAAAAGTCTTAGTGTTACTTCTATATTAAATATGGTTAAGAATTTGATTTTTAATTGTTTTTGCTTAATTTAGATATTTGTTACTTTCATTATTTGATCCTGTCATAGTTCTGTAGATGGCAAAAATGTGGGTATCCTTTCTAACTTGAGGATGACGAGGCTTGCTTCTAGTATTTGGTTTTTCATCTAGCTTCATACAATATTTTTCTGAACTCTGCTTCTGGTTTTGGTCCTGCTATAATTTGTCAATCTTCAGTATATATGTAATCTGATAAATAGTAATATAAACAGTTGTTACATGTTGCTTTAGAAGGTTCTTACCTATGTCTAGTGAGAAATGGTATAAAGCATCAGTCTGATTTTTCTCTGCTCTGTGAGGAATAACAGTATGAAAATACTGCTCTGTTCTTCTCTACAATTCCTGCTCTACCCCATGACCCTATCCTTTTTTCTCGGTTTCAGCTTGCTATATGGCCTGAGAAACGCCTGAAGATCTCAAGAGCGTTTTTTTCTCTGGCAATCAGAGGCAGACAACCTCTGCCCTATGGTATCTGTGTAGAACAATCTGCTGCTTTCTGAAATCTTAGCTTTTAAACTCCTGCAAAAAGAGCATCTGATTCGTGTACGGAGCAGTGTGAAAATCACATGTCCCCTCTGAGCACAGTGGTCAGTGCGAACCAGCTGGGATTTGGTGGCAGTGAACTGCCTCAGCCAAGCAAACGGTGTTGGGTAGAGTGTAAAATGCTCTGCAAGCCTCACTTTTCTTTCTTTACAGGTCAATGGCACGGATGCAGATTATGAGTATGAAGAAATTACTCTTGAAAGGGTAACATGATAAATGTCTTTCTGTACTCTGTTTTAGATGGGATTTATGATACTTTAATATGAAAAATTAACCTCTTGATACTGCTAAATGGCAATCCAAAACAATCCTTATTGGGTTTTTATTTTATTTAGGTAGATTATATAACCTAAAGAAAAAAAATACACCCAGTTGCTGGAGCAGCAATAGACGTTTTTATTAATATCCTTGATCATTAAGAGTAAAATGGGGGAAGGCGCTCCCTGAGACATACTGCATTTAATGTTATTATCTATGCTTGTAGAGAGTAATAACACAAATTATTATTTGATTTCCTATATTGCCATGAATGATAGGCTTTTATGTATACCATGAAGTTTTATATTGAGATTCAGGCTTCCAGTTGAGATTACAAGTGGCACTTTGTCATATGCATTGCTTTGTCAGGTTTACGATGCTGTTCTCTTTCCTTCAGCTGCACTGTTAACAAAAAGAGAGAGAGAAATGGTTGTGTTTGATACCTGTGCAGTTCTGGTGGTGACTGAGAGGGTGAAGCGGTCTTGCAGTGGGTAGTAAGGGCAGGCAGCCTTTGAAGAGCAAAAGTCAGTCTGAGTCTTTGCAGCTGTGAGGGTACATTACATATGTGACACAAATTACTGGAGGCTTCTCTGGGAAAAATAATTTGTCACTAATACTTTGACGAGGAGCAAATATTTCTGTGAATAATCTCGAAGGTCTAGCTCACTAGAGAGGAAATTGTTTGTCTAGTTTATCAAGTTCACATCAATGGGAAAGCTGTGGGGTTGCAACTGTATCTCTTACAGTTACACAATGACTTATATTCTCCTTATGTCTATGAAGAGAAGTATAATTACATCTTACGTACAGTTGCATGTAGTATACTGCTTAAAGTGTTTTTTAATATATTTGTTATTAGTGAAAATTAGATTTGGTTTGATATTGAATCAAACAGATATACTAGAACATCTTTCCCCCCAAAAAAGAAATGTGTAAATTTTTTTTCCTCTCTACCTTTAGGGAAATTCAGGACTTGGCTTTAGCATTGCAGGTGGTACAGACAACCCACATATTGGGGATGATTCAAGTATTTTCATTACAAAAATTATAGCCGGGGGTGCAGCTGCACAGGATGGAAGATTACGGTACGATGACTCTGTGTTGGATTGCTAAATGTTTATTATTATATTTTCAAACAGTGGATAGAACAATTTCTGTTATTTTTAATAGTTTTATCATGCTATTTTTAAAATACTAGAAGTATTTTGTAAATAATTAAAAATGTTTGAGTGGACCTATTTTATTTTTTTTCCCAACGAATACAATCTGGAGTTAAGTGAAATTAAATGTACCTTACCTTTTCTGTTCAGTGGTATAAATTTATTATGCTATATATTCTATAGTCCTTAATTCAATATATAAAGGAAAAGCTTAGACAAGATAGGTAGCTCGTGGTTATCCATGTGCAGATTTTCTGATCTGTAAGATAGAACTTAATAACAACCGTCTTTCATACTTGGTATAATTCTGTGTCTTAATTTTTCAGAGATACTGCATATTCAGAAGCCATATTTTTTATTTAAATTAATAGAGTACTTCTTCTCCAGTATACCCCATTTTCTTATTTAGTTGTGGACTGACACTACTAATTAACTCCTAGTGAGGAAATGTTGGCATATTATTAGATGGTAGCAAGTGAGATTTGCAACTTCCTGTGAAGAGTACTGTTAGAATTAATAACAGTTGCCTTAATGAATTATTTTTCTAATGCAGAACAGTCTTTAAGTATGCTCCTGTATAACTATACGGGGAAAAAAACACATCTGCTTGTGGGACCTGCTTTTTTTCACTTGTGTTGTCAAGAACTTGCCCTGTCATTTTTGGTGCAAATGCCCGATGCGTTGTGGTTTTTGGTCCTAATAAGGTTATTTCAAGGCTTCATTTAGGTTGTTGGCCCTTGTCAGAAATACATCTGGCAGAACATGGTGACAGGTGGGTCAGGCATTGTACTTGTGTAATGAGAGCTCAGTGTTACTACAGCAACATGTTAAGTGGAATGGAAGGCCAGCACTTAAACAGCTTGTGAAAAGCAGGAATGGAGGCTGACTTGTTCATATCATGGCTTAAAACTAGTGTGTTCTCATTGTGTGCCTCCTAGCTTCTGAATTTTTTAATTCTTTCTTATAGCCCTTAACAAAAGGTAGTTTGTACGAAGCTCTGTTCAAAATATTGTTTAAATGAAATGTGTATAAGATGGTGTCCTCTTCAACTGTGAATAAAATACTCCTTTTAAATGTTTTCTAGTGATCCTTGTTTTATTTTTAAACACTAATAATTAATTTTAGAGCATTGTCTTGAATCAGTATAATTTTATGGCAAAATCTATGTATCTGAATGTGCCAACATGTATGTTATTTTATTGTAGATAAAATATTAGGCTCTTAATGTGTCCGCTCTGCTATAACACAACAGCTGAACATGAATGTTGCTGTCTCTAGGGTAAACGATTGTATTCTACGAGTAAATGAGGTGGATGTGCGCGACGTGACACATAGCAAAGCAGTTGAAGCATTGAAAGAAGCGGGATCAATTGTACGATTGTATGTCAAAAGAAGAAAACCAGTCACAGAAAAAATAGTGGAAATCAAACTTGTAAAAGGTCCTAAAGGTACGTAGGAAGTATAAAGCTTCTGTTTCACAAGTAGGATAGAGTTGACAGTAGATTTCTGCATATATTTTTTGAAATAAAACAGTACTTTGCATATGAAGTTCTAGGAAATGCAGAATAATAGAAAATAAGATAATGGCGTCTCAAATGTTTCTGAATTTTCATCCGTGTGTCTTGAAAGTGTTATTGTAGAATGCGTATTTTTCTTTCAAATTATAAAGATGTGTTTCTGATAGTATTTAGTAATTTTAAGTACTTATAAATGGGAGTAAAATATTTCATTGAATTACCTAGGAAGAGCTTTAAGAGATTAAAAAGCATTTAGAGAAAGTATTAATTTGTTTCTGTATGGGTAGTTGTTGGGCAATGGTTCTTCATATACCAGTGGCGATGCAATAGCTGTGCTGGGTGCATCTTTCACAAGGCATGAAATAAATATTTGGCTTTTGATCTTCAGAACTTCTGTAAAAGTTACGTCTTTTCCAGCACTTTCTGGAATATTACAGAATTCACTTGGAAAGCGATCCAATATTGCTTCCATCAGAGCCTAATATTTTTATACGTATGTATGTGTACATGTGCTACAGATAGCATTGTTTGTATAATACTTTGAATGTAATGAAGGTTTCTTGAGTAATGTCTTTATCCTTCATCAGGTCTTGGTTTCAGTATTGCTGGTGGTGTAGGAAATCAGCATATACCTGGAGACAACAGCATTTATGTAACCAAAATCATTGAAGGCGGGGCAGCACATAAAGATGGCAAACTTCAGATTGGAGACAAACTTTTAGCTGTAAGTAAGAGCTGTGGATTTTTTTATGGTCATTCACTTTTAGGCCCAGGAAGGGCATGACTCACCTTGTGGTTTTGCTGCCTGCTGGTGGAGTGTTGTTTCATAGAGATGGGTAAAAAAATTGATATTGCCAGGAAACCAATGATAAAAATAAAATCTGTAGTGTTCAACACAATCTCATCAGGAAATCTGAAACCTGTTCCTCAGCACTATGTTTTGTGCAAAACCTGCATTAATCGGGCTGTATATTTCTGATGCCTGCTATTTTTCTGGGATCTGAGTGATGGGAAAGTAAACCAGCATACAATGGGATTGTTTTCCTCAGCAAAAAAAACAATGGAAAGGAACTCCATGTACTGGTGGCTGGCCAGCCTGTAGTGACACTGCTGCTTATGTTGGATTTCAGTGTTTGTAATGCTTTGGAATGGCGGGGTTTTTTTTTTAAACTTAAAATACTTCGAAGTTGAATTTTCTATGCATAACGTAAAAAAAAAACTTTCAAATTTCTTAAATTCCATCCACAAATCTAGTTGTCCAGCTAGAAAAAATGAGAGCCAGGAATTTCTGAGCTGTAAGCTCAGCTCTTGTAAGGTGTAATTGCTCCACCCTCCTACCTCTACCAGACAGTACCTGCTTCTGGAAGAGCTCTGAGTACATCTGTACTCCAAGTACATGACAGCAGAATGTGTCCTCTATTGCTCTTTGAACAGTAAGAAACTAACTGAACATTTACTGCAGTTTCCCATCTGCGATAAGATTTTTTTGGGAAGTTTGTCACTTACAAATGCAGAGCTGGGAAAACTGAAGCTACTTAAAGAATCCTGGGATTATCCTTTTATCTGAAGAATCCCACTTGTTTTAAAGTATTAGGAATGAGATCTTGGTGTTACAGTGGATAGTTCTGTGAAATCGGCTCAAGACATCAGCAAATCCTCACGTGAGAATTGAGAGGAGAAAAGGGAGAGAGAATATATTGTATTTACTATGAGCTGTGCAACAAATATACTCCTTCATATACCATGCAACTTCACAAACCCAAAGATCCAGCTGCTTGATGATAATACTGTTAATATATGATGTTTTTAAGTTTTAAAATCTGCATCATAGGAAGTGTTTTGATTATAGGACGTCCCCACAATGCAAGGGCGCTGGAAAGCTTCCTTTTAATGGCAAACTGCTTTTCAGTGTTAGAATTTGCATCTGTACAAGAAAATTTCATGCTAACTTGCTTATATCATAAAATATAGGGAAGCTTTTAAGGAATCTATTTTATGATTCTATTGATTTTTTTTAGAAGTGTTGAACTTCTGCAACAGATTACTTTGTCCGGTATTACTTTATCCATTCAAAAAATGTGCCTGACAAAATTAAATAAAGTAGCTTTGGATTAATATCAGATGCTGTTTCGGGGATGCAAGGAGCATATGCACTGTGCTATTGGATGTAGTAAATATAATGTTGTAATTTATTGTAGCTGTAATAATTCTCTCCGTTCATTAAGTTAGGAAAGAAGTGAGTAAAATGTCTTCTATAGTATCTTCTGATTAGCTGAATTTCATTTAGTCAAAGCTTTAGTCACTAATGTAAAGATACGCTCCCATATTTTGCAGAATGTAACTTTCTGCCTGTGTGTTTAGGTTGTACTGCAATTACCAATGCGCTGCAAAATGACTTTTCAGGCTTCAGGAGTGGTGCGAATTTAAATCTGGTTTAAAAAAAAAAAAACCCAACAACAAATTAAGAGGCTTTTAGAAACTTTGAGGAAACTTTCAGAAAAAACAGATGGAAAGAACATGCTTAAGCAGTAGAGTTCCACACCCCCCCCCGCCATAACAGAATTGATGAGGCCCAATTGTTTTTACCTAGTATATAAAGTTAAATAATCAAACAGAGGATTTGGTCCCTCAGGTTCAGCGCAGTACAAGCCTTATTTCCAGTGTTGCCTGGAATTATCTGCAGAAGTTACTTCCTTCTTCAAAATATGGAAGAGGATTGGCAACTCAGTTTACTGAGGCTTTATATGAGATACTAATTGCTAAAGGATTTTAAAATTTTTTTTCAACGGACGTGCTAGTGTTTCACCTTAATAGCAATAGTTTAAAAAATCTGTGGCCTGTGAAGTTAAACTAGTTCTTGTTACTTGTCATGTAAATCAGTCAGTCACTTTGGGATCTTCTCCAAGAAAATGTTGTCCCATTGTAATGTCTAGAACTTAATTATGTCATGACAAGATTATGTAGAATTTATTCTTACTAGAAGAAACTTTATTCTGTTCAGTGCTTGCAGTAACACAGTGTCAGTGCTGTGATTGTGTATGCTTGTGGAATTTTGAGTGTCGTATGTGTCCTGTTAGTTTTCCAGTCACGTGTGCCTTCCTTACAATGTCACAATCAATACAGCTTATTATAATCTTTTGAGGAAAGACTTTCTTATATCTCATAGCACTACAAAGCATCTTTTATATCACTTTTATATAACCAATTATGTCTGTGCACATGAATCCTCATAAAGATTCTCAGTGCCAGAGTGTTCCAACAGCTTTCAGTGGGTCTCCTATGAAAATGTACATTTTTCTGTTTTGAGAATTTATTTTTTTATCTTTAGGTGAACAGTGTTTGCTTAGAAGAAGTTACTCATGAAGAAGCAGTGACTGCCTTAAAAAACACATCTGACTTTGTTTATCTGAAAGTTGCAAAACCCACCAGCATGTTCATGAATGACAGCTATGCCCCTCCTGACATCACAAACTGTAAGTTCAACTTATCTTTGTGATTTAATTATTTTTTCCTTTAAGGCTTGAACATACCCCATTTTTAGCATTTTAACAGTTTCAAGCTTTATAAAATTACACAGTGTGAAAATCTGATATAAGAAAGTTGATTAATCAGGAAAATTATATGCTGAACAGAATAACATCCTATAGCAGCTTGAGTACTGAAACGGCAGCAACAGTGGGGCTCATAGTGTGTTTCTGTGACTGATGTGCCCTTGTCTTAGTGACTCAGCGTTTCTGATCGCTTGCTGATGAGTGTGAGGAGAACGTGTGCCTCATTCTCCTGGTGGCCCTGAAGAGTAACAAATAATGCACTATGTAGGTGGTCAGTGTCCTGTGAACTGAGCAAAAGACAATACTGTTTCAGTAGAGGTTAGTGATGTTCTGACTTCTTAGTGTTTTCCTGGTTTTTCAGGAGCTGCACGTATTTGAATAAACTGGACTGGGAGGAGTGGGAGGTCTTGGCCTCTCATGCCTGCCTGCAAATGCATTACGAAATCCCATATCAACTTAGTTGAAATCTTACTTCAATTTTGACATAATTGTTGATAATTCAAGTCAAAAACCAGTGAATGCTGTATTGAAAATAGTTACAAGAATTTCTTGTTGACAGGAGGGTACTACTTGCAGAAGTCTTGAGGCAGACGTCCAAATCCAGAAAGTTCAGTGTTGAACTACAATGTAAAGAAAAAATTTATCTTAATGTACTGTTTCTTCAAGAGGGATACTACCATTTAGTGTTTGGAAAAAGGGGTGAGAGTGATATAACTGTATCATTCCAAGAATGAATAGGTGGACTTTTCTGGATGACCAGTTTTAGTCGTAAAATGTCGCATAAAATGGTTCTGGGGGAAGAGATATTTTAGGGGATTTTGTTTTGTTTCCTGCTGTTAGATACAAGTAATTGATATGTGGCACTGATCTGTTCAGATACTACTTCATATATTTCACCTTGAATTCAGATTTTCTGGAACAGAGGTAACCTGGGTGGTACATAGGGTTCCTGGTAGTGTTGCAGTAACGCAGTGACACTGCTGTGGATGGTGATGTGACAAAGACAGAAGTATCTTACCTGTTACTACTGTATCTAGACTCGATCATTGGGATATTTACTTTATGAATGCTTTGTGAGGGCAAAAGCAAAGCCTCAAGAAAATTGGGGGAGAGGAAGGCAAAGAAGGAGCTGCTTCCTGATTGTGTGCCTGATCCTAATAGCTCAATGATAACCTGATACTGGCAAGTTGTGCTTACTAACTCTTGCTCAGTGCCCCTGATTATTAAAAAACAACTTGGTATAAGACTTAAATGGAGAAGACCAAAGCACAATAGCAATTTAGAGGACTGGTTATCTCTTTTGGGAGGAAAACTGAACTGAAATTGTTCAGTTTGTGTGAGTGGAGGAAAGAACCTATAGCTGGATTTGACAAACTTACTTCTTTCCTAGGCAACCATAAAGGAATGGTTGGATATAAATGTAGATTCTCATTTTAAGTTTTTATGTGCTTTGGTCATTATATGATACTTTGATCTTCAAAAGACTGTCTGCAGTCTCAAGAAAGAGATATCAAACTCAGCGTGGCTGATTCTTAGTACTGTAGTTCAGTAGTTCAGTTTAAGGTAGGTGAGGTCAATCTACTGAGAGTCTTACTTGAAGCAGCAGTCATATTTCTTCTTTGGCTACAGATTGGTATTCTCCTTTGGGTGATTATTTTGCTTTTATATTCACATTATCTGTATCAATACATACTTTTAAAGGAATATTTGCTCTAGCAGTATCTAAGGGCATGCTGTTGGCCCTGTTCTCATGCAGCAAATTAATTTCTCTCAAATGGTGACTGAGCTGGAGACTCAGTTCATTGAAGTTGATTGCATTGTAACATAGAACCATAAAAGAGACAGTGACATTCTCTTCAAGAATACCTTCTTACCAAGACCCTTGGCTCTTCAGCAAAGTTCTGTCAAGTGTGACCCCACACAATGTCCATGATGATGTGCACTGCCATCTTACTTGGAGTCCTTGATTTCCCAGTATACATGACACGCTCTCACATGCATTTTTGGGAGATAGATGACCTGGTCACACATGTAGGCCCTCTTTTGTCCCATTGCTGTCCTCCCTCACAAGTTTCTCTCCATTTGGCTGCTCCTGCTGTAATTGGGACTTGAGAGAGACAGTGGCATTCTGTGCAGCCTGGTGCCCTGTCATTTGTGTGAAGTGGCACTTATGTCCACTGAGAAGTGAGAAGCCAGTCTCCTGAGCTGTCACACCCCTCAAACTCCAGCAGCTTCTTCTGGGAACCTTTCTTCTCCTGCTGAAGCATATAGAAAAAAATCACAGAAGATTTCTCAGATTCCAGGTGTTTGCCAGTCTTCTGTCCATTGGTGATCCTTGACAAGGTTTGTGGGCTAAAGTGCTGTCTGTACTTTCGAGAATATTTTCTGGGTTTCATTTCATTTAGCTGCAGTTTTAGTGCTCAGTTCTCTGTCTGAAGTTACTCTGTTTTTTTTACGCTGCTTCTGGTAGACTTTTGTCAACTGTTAACCAAAGAACATGCTTTGCAAAGTGCTGGGTCTTTTGATGAAACTTCAGTCTGTTTCTTTTCCTTACAGCAGGAAAGCTTTTCCTACCCAAGGCTTTATACTCTTGTCTCTCTTTGTTGATCAAAGTGCAGCTGGCCGTTGCTGCAGCTGACAGGAGACTCTGGATCTGCTGCCTGAATTTTGTGCACAAAATACATCCAAAGGTCTTGCCTGAGGTCTTTAATGACTTAATTCAAGGAAATCAGTTTAGCCTTTTCCTAAATCTTTCACTTACCAGAAACAACTGCACATGGCTAAGATGCTAGATGCTATTTTTCTGATACAGAACAGAACAAAAGCTTTTTCAGGACTCCCCAATATTTTCACATTTACAATGGAATTTTCAAAGGGAGATACGAATCTCCTTGAAGGCTATTGTTTCTTTATAGAGGAGTACTGTAACTTTTCAACTAGAAAGCCTCCACTTTCTGTAAGGAGCTGCTCAATTAAATAGAAATCGTACTGAGAAATGGTGGCTTCTGTACATAGTATTTTAGAAGCTGATGTTTTCAGGGCCACCATTTCAGGGTTTGTTTGTACCTTTGTTCTCAGCTTACATGAGACCTCCAAAAGTGATGCTGCATGTGGCAGAGCAGTACCTGGCTCAGGAGCCTCAGGTTAGGGGCTCTGAAGAGCTTTTCCCAGATGACAGATACTAAAGAGGCATTTTCTAGGATCGCCTGCATTGTGAGTGAGCGAGTGTCGAAACAATCTTCCTTTTTACTTACTCACCTGAAGCTATTTTGAGACATGTATTTGCAATGCTTCCTTGTGTTTCTGTCTATCAGAATCCTCTTATCCAGGTTCTCAGGAGTTCAGGCTCATCATAAAGGAGAAGCAATGCATACTATTCCTTTCACTACTGAATCTCTTAAATTCACACAGAGGCTGCCTATGGACGTGCCCATTACAAATGATGTTAAGGTAGAAACCCTGTTTACTACCAGAGTATATACGTAGACTGCTCACTGCTCAGAACTCCCCTTTGTTGTTTGTTTGTTTGTTTGTTTGTGTGTGGGGGTTTAAACACATTATCAGAAACATCTAAAAGCACAGTGCACAGTACTTACCAGCTTGGTATCTGTCCTGTCTGCAGAACATGCACTAGATTGCTTATTATGCCAGCTTTTGTGAACATGGTAGTTAATTCAAAAGTCCAGAAAACACCAAATTCAGAATTTGGTTGTCTTTAAGACTTTCTCTCTGGAATTGGTCTAGTTTAGTTATGAGTCTGCCTCACTTTCCCTGGTGGTGGGAATTTAAAATGCATAGCTAAGGATACTGAAAAACTGTTTGAGAAGCAGGTTCACAAATTTCAGTAAGTTTTCTGCAAAACTCTTTTCTTTTAGGACTCCTGTAGTAAGAGTATCAGCTACACAATAGTATGGTCTTGTCAGGTGGTTCGATCGCACGAAAGATGGGACAAAGTTAGCATCCATATAGATAATGAAATCATTTGATATTTCTTTGGGGTTACTGTCGTTGAATCAAGGGACATTTGATCAAGAGGTTTCTGAGATTCTGATTTATGGCAGTATTTACTGAGAGGAGCACAGATCCTGCCAACATGATTCCTTGTGCGCTGGGGGCTGAATGTTGACCTCCATCGTCTGATATTTATCAGAGTGAGTGAATGCCTTCCGGCTCCCTGTGGGGGAAATTAATGTTGAAAATCTTGTTAAAGAAGAGTTGGGGCTGTCTGAGACGAGAGCATTTAGCAGGGAATGAATGTGGAAAAAATAGCTCATGGTTATGTGCTGTAGCTCTAGAAACTGGTACTGCAAGTGATGAAAGCTTGACCACAGCCCTTGACTGTCTGGAATAGTTGATTGCTATGCCTGTTTCTATTGCTTCTGTGAGATTTTTCTTGAGATGTGGATTGCTAAACAGTTACTTTACAGTGATCTCCATTTTCTGACTCAAGGAGAATGCAGTTATGAAAGATTGTTCTTTCTGAGCACACTGCCATTTAAGTACTGTTCCCGTGTGTGGCATCAAATCTCTGAGACACTGAAAGATCAGAATTTCCAGTATGGGTAACATGGAAAATAAAAAAAAATAACCCCTTATGTTCATTGTGTGTAGGGGAATGACAGCACTGTATGTGGGGTGGTCGTGTGGCTGATGCCACCCAGCTGGCTGGCACCATTGGCCGCTAAACTGATTTGCGTGACTAATAATCACAGCTGTCCATCTTCTGTTGTAGGTTGTATGCCAGTAGGGCATATAAATCGCCTCAGTAATGTATATATAAATATTGGTCATTAAATGGTTCCTGGAACAAATGTCCAGTAGCTTGTTGGTATAAATGCTTTTAAAGTTACTCAGTTAAAGTATTACTAAGAAGGTCTAGAACTTGCTATTCAAAACCACCAGCATTACCTGTACAGTGCAGATTGTAGAGTATCAGAGTCGTAAAAGTGTCTACGCAGGTTTTGAGAGACAGAGGGTTTGCTTCCTATACAGGGCTCCTTTAAAGAGATTATTAATGATGCATCTTTGACTTCTAGTCAGTTTTAAAGTATTTGTCCTTTGTGTGTGGGTGCACTGCTACAGTATTTCCACCCTGCATTGAGAAATAAAATACTGCAAGGTGGGGAATAATCAGTTTCCTCGCTGGAGACATAAATGCCTTATTGTTCCTTAAATGGAATAAATACGGGAAGAGAAGAATAGGTCATAACAGTAAATTACAATAAAGTTTTAATTTTATTTCCCATTTTAGAGATTGTACTTGTGATTGGTGTCCTCAATTTGCAGATACTAAGGAAATCTGTTTTCTTTTTGTGTAGAACTGTGTTATGTCGGGGGGGTGGATTTAGAAGTGGAATTTCTACTTTAGAGTCTTCGAGTTTTCCTGTCAAAGCAGCATTTATGCTTGTAATTTTTTTTTTGTAATTATGCATGTAATTTTCTGTTCATCCAAAACACAGATCCTTTATCAGTTAATTTAATAATAATAATTACTTGGAAATAGAACTTTAGACCTGGTTTAGGATTCAGAATCTGATGGTTTGCCTTTTATTTCTCTCATGTTCCTCATGAATGTTCTTCAGGTATAATCTCCAGCTAAAACCGTTTTGGGAAAGGCGCAGGCATGTTTTTTTTTCAGGAACTCCATAGAGAGCCTTTTTATGCCCTGTAGGTTTGCTTCGCTAGCGCTGAGAATACCAGCCTTGAAAAAGTAACTGACTTTCTAAGCAAGTACTGTATGTAGCACTTTATAAATGATGTAGCCAGTGCTGATGTGGAACAGACCACAGGTCTGAAAAAGTAAACTGTTATATTGCTTGCTAGCTGAGTTTTAGTTGCATGGTGAAGGGATACAAAATTAAAAAAATAAGAATATGTGACAGTATTAGATGGTATGTATGTTCTGAACATGAAGCAGCTAAAAGCTTTAGGAACCTTAAAAACAGTCAAATGAAAAGCAGTGTAAATCAATGAACATAGAATTTATTATGAAAAATGTAATTACTTCGTGTAAAATATGCATTGTTATAGCTACCACTGGCTTGTTAAAAGCAATTGTAAATTTGTTTGATGAAACGAGAAGATTTAGTGCATGAACAGAATGTACAGAGCTGCTATACTCTGCTACAGTTGTTTAGGATTTTTTAATCAAAACCCATTTTCCGATAATTGGAAAAGAGCTCATGAAGTCTGCATTCCTTTTTTCTGTGCTTTAGCTGTAAAATTTTCTGAGGAAAACCAAAATAACTATATTTATATATAGTAGTAGTTTTTTGAAGTATCACTTGCTTTAAACAAAAAATGTGTACAGTGACAAGGAAATACACTTTTGTAATAAAATACATACAGTGTTTTCAATGGAAAAATAAATATTGCTGTATGGTTGAGTAATCATTGTGAAAATCTGTTGCCAAAACTCAGATTCTGAATTCTGCTGAAACCACTAGTGACTCCAGATTTGCAATCTCCAAGAAGTTCTGCACAGTCCCAGACTAGAGCACGCAACTCATGGCTGGTGTTTTTGGAGAACACACTTAATTACTTCATCAGATAGTGCTTTTAAACTACCTAGGCTCTTAATAGTGGATTTTAATGCTTGCTGATACACATTCTAGAAAACTGAAAGAACTCTAATATTGTGACAAAACACTAAAGAATAAGAAGCAATGTGACTAGTCAGATAAGATACCAGATGGTATGTGCCAAGCATTAGGGTACTGTAGATGGTTCCTGATGTGGCTCAGTACCTGTTTTGTTATACTGTTGCTCGGGGTAAGACAGTGTTTATGGGATACGTGCTCCACGTGTGGAATTTGCTGCACGCAGGTTTACTAGGAATCTAGAATAATATAGAATCAATCCAGCACAGATTGGGAGGTTTGAAAATTGGCTGTTCAGCAAATTTCTCATAAAAATACTCATGATGAAGTTGGTATATGATCGAAATGTTCTGCCAGAGGTTTAAAAAGAAAAACAAAAAAGAAGATGGTACAGGTCACTTCTGCAATCTGCGTCATGTCTATTCAATTAAAAAGCTTTGGGTTTAGTGTAAATCTTCAAAGGTCAGGCACCACATCGATACAGCATGCAAATAAGAGCAAAGAGAGTCTGGCAACTTTAATAATGTGGACTCTGTGAAGTGTCCCCATCCTCCATGTTTAACCCTCAAAGCTTGAAACACCAATACCAGAAAAAAGATTTTTCAGTTGTAGAAAATGCTTTGTAATAGGTGACAGTGAGTATGACTACGCCTTGTGAATGGACACTCAAAACTCTTGTACCTAACCTGGAAATATAATGCACACTTTTAGTTATTTATTGGAACAACTCCCCTGGAATTCTACAATATTTTCGATCAACTGAAATCAAGATGCTAGATTTTTCTAGTATGCGTGTTGTGGTTCAGGTAGAACATAGGCACTTCACGCACAGGATTCATGACCTGTTATGCAAAAGCTTAAACTAAATCCTTTTAATACTCATTCCTAGTTTAAATTGATGAACCCGTGAATAAGGCAACTGACCTTTGTGGTGCAGTTGAAATTTTTTGCATTAGCACGGGAGTCCTCTCAGTAAATTCATGCCTCTTACCTTGAAGAGCAGGAGGTGGAATAGTCCTACCTTCATTCCCTGATGTGTGCTGTTGGCTGAGCACCTCTAGCATCTCTACCAGCACTGGTGCTATTAAAAATGGTTTTGTTCAGTGTCTAAGAAGTGTAACATCCCTCCTTGTTCAGACCTGGTAATCAGAACGGCGTGAAGTATTCTGGAGGTGCTAGGATGCTCCACTTCAAAGCACTGAAAGAAAGAGATAGGCAGTTTGATAGTTTAGAAGAAGTGTAACATTAAAATGTTATATTTTTCACTGTTGCTCCGACATAGTGATTGTAAGAAACTGAAATTCTTAATTGACTTCAGTCAAGTTAAAGACAACTGTAAAAATCTCCAGCCTGTCCTCATGGACTTCAGCTATCCACAGTGTCTGTTTCTAAAAAATGGGGTTTTTCATGAGACAAGATCAAGCTGAAAAATTTGCGTACTGACTTAAAGTGTGAGGAAACTGGGGAATGCGTAGATGTGACACAGTATTTTGGAACTACGAAATCTATAATGTATCATTTCAAGTGTTAGATTTTGTTTTTAGAAGAGGTCACTCCTTATAATACCTTGTTTCAGTTCCTCCAGCTTTTTTCCTTATTGACTTAATGTGCGTTTCCCTCCCCCCCCCCCCCC
>Ga0065711_1030722_pt1 | contig 31628 bp, 18 predicted proteins | sample Hoacrofraction12_FD_59098 | JGI IMG/M metagenome (GOLD analysis project Ga0065711, IMG submission 59098) | Hoatzin crop microbial communities from Cojedes, Venezuela - Epithelial fraction 12 v2 (version 2) | ecosystem: Host-associated > Birds > Digestive system > Esophagus > Crop | place... | reverse complement strand
AGCAGGGTCACCTACAGCAGGCTGCACAGGACCTTGTCCAGGTGGGTCTTGAATATCTCCAGAGAAGGAGACTCCACAACCTCCCTGGGCAGCCTGTTCCAGTGCTCTGTCACCCTCAGAGTGAAAGTCCTCCAGCAATGTCCCAGCCTGGAGATGATGACACATGGAGAGCCCCGTGACCCAGGTGGGTGCTGCCGTGTCCCCCTCCCTGGTGCCATGACCTGGACGGGGAGCAGCTTGCTGCCCTCCCACCCCGCATCGCCGGGTTGAACTGCTTTGCATCTGGGCTGGGAGCCAAAGGGGGCCCTGTCCCCTGGGCTGGCAAGGGGTTGGTGAGAAGTTTTTTCTCCTCTGATAGAACTCACCTGCAAGGCGCCTTGCCTTGTAATGCGGGAAGAATTTTTTTCCTTTCTTCCAATTATGGCAAGCCCAGCCAGGACAGTCACAGGCCTAACTCTGCCTGCTCATACGACCAACTACCATCATACCAAAGCAGAGACTGATCTTTCAGACTCCTGTGCCTTTCTTTGTCAGAACTCTGCATGCAGTATTGTAGGAACCAACAAGTGAGACATGCAGATCTGCGGATTTGCTTCTGATTTTACTGTGCTCAAAATCACTAGAGCTTTAGTGACACTTCTGACCATCCAAGGAGTCGGGCCACTTGTACATATACTGCCTTTTTTTTATATTACAAGCTTTTCTACCAATTCACTTGGATTTTACCTGTGTTTTGTTCATAATGTGACTGGATTCATCATACACTTGCTTATATGAAGTACAAAGGCATTTCCTAATTTGAGTCACAGCCAAAGTTAAATGCAAGTCGAAGCTAAATGTGCATATTTGATCTTAGTTCTTCTTCTCATGACTCAGGATGTCTCACCACTGCACATTCACCTGAATTTTACACAACTGTTCTGAAAATACCAATTGATGAAACTTTAAGTATAAGTTGTTACACAGGTAGAGGTTGGTTGGTTGTTGGGGTTTTGTTTTTGATAGGAAACCACAAGGAAATGCACGATTCTACCTTGAAACACTACAGGGGAGAGACCTTTGAGCACACATCTCTATCCAATAATCTTCTTTATCAGAGGAAGTCAAGTGTTTCTGATCATTTCTGCTGATCGTGCTATTGACTCCTTTTTGAAACAGGAATTTTTTAAAATGCCTAATTCCATTTTCCTGTAAAAGCTTATCAGCTGGTCTAAATAAAGAGAACATGACAAAGTATAGGCTCATGCATTAAGCTACACAGTACAGGGCCATTTAAGTAATGATGTGTCTTTTGTGGTCACTGAGGAATGACTGCATTTCTGAGCAATTTGTTCAAACAATTAACATGAACAGAAAATGCTTATTAAGAGATGTCAAAGGGAGAATATAAAAGTCTCATATGAATGAAAAAGTTATGACATGAAGGAAACTTTAAAGGCTATTTATTTTTCCTGGGATACAAATGTTTTCTCTCTTTTCCTTGCCCATATCAACTTATTCTGTGCCATCCTTCCTAGGATGCTAAAGCTGCTGACCACATGAAAGACCTGTCTGTAGGTCCCACAGGACACAGGTCATCCTGACTCATGACACAGTTCTGTTCTGATTAACCCCTCTGTACTAATTTGTTTGGATCAATTATATTACATATCTTCTTTGTTTTTTTCACATCCAATACGAAAACAAATCTACACCAAGGTCCCTTATTTACTATGAAAATACCATAGTTTGTCACCCCCTGACTGATAATCAAAATCCAGTCAGCAAGCTACTTCCCGACTTTTTTTTTTTTTTAATTATTTGCTAAAAGCATAGTGCACATGAACCAATGATTTTGTCAAACTACAGACTGGAGGCCAGAAGTACACCAACCCTGTGTATAATCATTACAGAGTTTTCAAGTAAAACTTCGACCTGGATGCATGATGATAGTCTATAGTGTTTCTGGAAGACTCGTAGCAGTAGTCACAAAGTTTGGGAGGCACTGACAGAGCAAGCGCTGGCGATGCTGGCATAGCCACTGCTTCAGTAGGTAGCAGAGCTCTCAGCTGTAGGTCTGCCCATAAAGGAAAGGAATTGCACGTTGGTAGCTACCACTAACGCCAGCTGACATTCCTAGAACATCATGGCTTCTTACAACCTCCTACAGTCAGACGCTGATTCCCTTATTCAGATTCAGAGAATGCTACAGTCAGGTTTTCCTGTGTTTTAGTCTGATTTCCTAAGGAAAGAAGTGCTGTGCAACAGGTTGCCTGTCTGTGCATCCAGTTGCCTCCCTTGCCATTGCTTTTGAAACCTTTTGAACTGTTTCCGCTCTGCTTGATGGAGGAGTGGAAGTGTCAAAGCGAGAAAGGTCCCACAAGCCTCATGAAGACAGGCAGCCGGACTGGGAGAGGAGGCTCATGTGTCCCTACTGACAGATGGGCTTAAATGTGAGTTCTTCTTCTTAGACACCAGCAAATGTTGCTCCTGGACTTCAGCTAGAGAAGCCAGGCTTCAGCAGGCGTGCTGCTCCTCAGCCATGGGTGAGGGCATGTGTCTCTGGCCCCTAGTGCTGTCTGAAAGATGCGCACAAGGGTACTGGCTGGAGAGGGAAACAATGAAATTCGATCCACAAAATGTCCTGTCAAAAGTTAAACAGAAACATTTTTTTCCCCAATATTTTTCAGTCACAGCAATCTTCATATTGCTTGCAACAGTAGTAAGAACAACACTTTCACTTGTGGTGTCATCTAGTCAAAGTCGACAGCCCTTTAAGGCTGGAAAAATGATAATTAGAACCTTCTGCCTTCACATCAACAGGTCTAAAACTTTCAAAACTATTCAAAGTGTATTTAATACAAATTCAGTTCAGTAAGTTGAATTTTTACACACAGATTTGGTCCAGTTTTGTCTCCATTTACACCCTGTATTTTTTTTCACTTGCCACTCGTAAACAAGAGAGACAGATATTGCTGGTCAATGTCAGAAACGGATAGCTGTAGAGCACAAACAATACAGAGAATAAGGAAGACTGGGAGCTGCTATTACCATAGGAGAAGATTTTTATTGACAAAATAATTTCCTGATTTTCTGTGAGAGCATTCACCCTTCTGCTGTGTATGTTTCGACAGTGACTTATCAGTCACTCCGACAAACTTAAGGAATGATGTTTGGCGTAAACTTATTTTGCGGATGCAAATTTTCAACCTGCCTAAAAAATTTCCCTTCTTTCTTTGCAACTGGTTTTCTCTGGGAGAGGAACCAGCTCCATTTCTGCCTTGGCTGGAGCTGCCAGAATTGATTCTGTGATTCTGTGAATGCACCTGCCTGTATGACTCAGCAGGAAGCGAAGAGGTAACTCCGCTATGCACGGGGCCACCAGAGCCGCCGTGTATTTCACTGCTCAAGGAAGAGGCTGGGTGGCACCTCTGGACATCTCCCAAGGGGGTTTGGCCACCAAAATACGCTTATTGCTGGAACACCAGCACCAACGAGGTGGGGCAGCCCACGGCCTCCCACGGCTGCAAAGGCCAGAGGTAAGGAGGGGGTCTCCAGCCTGCAGCCATGTTCTTCACCCGTGTGGGTTTTGTGCCATCGATGAAGAATGTGGTCGATGTGTGTTTCTTTCCGATGCTGACCAACAATATCCGTCTCTGTCGTCTAGGAGTGGCAAGTGAAAAAAAGCGCAGAGTGTAAGTGGAGACAGGCACAAAGCTGGGACAAAGCAGCGTGCCGAAATTCAGCTTTGCGATTCATCCGCTTGGAATAGCTTTGCCAGCAGCAGCGGTAAATCCGCAGAGCTTTGCGGGCGCTGCGGCAGCCGTCGCTGTCTGAGGGAGGACGCATCCAGAGTTACGCAGTGAGAGCTACGCCCGTCACCTCCGCTGCCTTACCAGAAATTCGAATGCGTGTGAGGTGGGGCGGTTTTTCCCCCCCAGCATTCTGGTCCAGAGCCTTGGCAGGGCGGCGGGAGCGCGGTGGCCGCTGGGGGGAGATCTCAGGGCGGGCCGGGGGCGCGGACGGGTCCCCAACGCCGGGCCGGCGGCGGCCTCTGTTGCTGGGTCGGGGGTGGGGGGCAGCAGGCGCGGACTCGGGAGGAGAAGCCTCGGGGGTGTTCTGCAGCAGGAACACGCCAAAACGTGCTTTGTGCCAAAGCAGAGAGCACTGTGTGAAAGGATGGGAAATGTCCCCAGACGTCTTTTTGTAAGGAGTTGGTCATGAAAGCTCTTAACGCTTTCAGTCACGCGTGGAGATTAATGAGGCAACAACTTTGAGGGGAAGGAAAGGAGAGCTTTGAAAGATAATGGTTGAGGACATCTGTAAGTCAGAAATGGTAAGATGAATACTCGCGTTACACTGAAAAAACGAAGCGGTTGGTGAACCCTTTAAGATTGTCAGGAAAGGAAGTACTGACAACATGATAAGCAAAGGTCTCTCGTAAAGACACTTTTTTTTTTCCTCTTAATAGATTTAAATGGTGTTGGAAAGTATTCATTAAGCATGATATATTTGGACCAGTTTTCAAGGGGTTTAGAATTACCTTATGCTCCATCACTCTACAAACAGCCCCACTGAGCTGCTGATGAAGTTACTGTTAAGTGGGAGAAAACTTCTTCCTCTAGCACCCTGCTTACGAATTAAAGAACTGAAGGTATACTGAGATTTAGTCATCCAGGTGGGAAAGCAGCACCAAGCCGTCAAATACCGGAAAGAGTAGACTTGGGAAGTCAGATATAATACAAATACACAGCATTTTCATGTTCATTTCTATAACAAAAGTGTTATGGGAAACCAATTTTGCAATGTGCAGTCCACATTTGTAACATGGCAAGAGGCACTGTAAGTGTCCTGCTGAAAGGGGAAACAGCATCTATTCTCCTTTTCACCCTAAAATCAAGCAATGTACCATTCTGTGGACCCAAGCACAAACTGGCCAATTCCAGCATCCTCTGTATCACAAAAAAATAGAGCAGTGTATTTTTGAATTATAGCTGTGTCACCTCGTGGTTTTCAATAGGCAATGCTACGCTAAGACATAAGCAAACTATCCTGCTTTTACCGTTAGTGGGTCATTTAATTCTTCTTCACCTCCCATTCAGGAACCATGTGAAAGCATAGTGAAGGAGGATCTTCAGATTTCCTCAAGCTTGGGAAATTTTTAGCATACTATTGCAACATAAGTGTATTGGAGAAGGACTGTCGTGTTTTTAGCTCTGGCGAGGACAAGATTTTGTGGTTTGGATTTTGGCAACGTAGTGGCTCTATGAACTCCGCTGCTTTCCTGAAGTCCACTGCTGTCAGATATACCTTGTTAGATGGAAAATGCATTGCTAACTCTAGGAAGTTTTCCGTTTTCTTCCAGAAAGCACAGCAACAGCTTCAAAATTCATTGTCCTCAACTTCTCTGATTACAGCCCTGAGGAAACCAGACAAATGTGAAGGAGAAAAACAACCTATGTAAGATCAGACAACAATCACTGTTGTCTTCCCCTCATGCCTCAGCACAATGTAACATCTCCTGTGACATGCTAGGGACCTCTCACTAAAGAGATCTTCCACCTGTGACAAAACCAGATGGAGTTTACTAACTTCAAAAATGTTCAAAAGCAAGAGCCATTTTGTTTGTCTTCAGTTTTTCTCCGTACCCACACCAAGTGTAGTAGGTGCAGTGATCAAAAGGATCACATAGTTTATTCTGCCCCTTTTTGATGGAAATACTCATTTGCCAAAGTCAGCTGATATTAATTTTCTCCCGTGATGTACTCATGGAGTGATGAGACCAGCTCCAACCCAAGACCTCTTTCCTACACATTCACTGGATGGATCTTCAATTTTCAGTGGAAGTTTTGTGACTAAATTTTGCTAGTACAAGCAGGGAATCAGTATCAAGGGGTTTCTCTCCTGTATGGCACAAAGAACAGACTCCCTAAATTTTCTGACATGTGGAAAGCTAAAAATCACTGAAAGGTTTGTTGACCGCTTGCACCTTGCAAATTGCATTGAGCTTAAGGAGACAAGGAGCCATTTTGGAGCACTCTGGAGTAAGGTGAACTAAATTGCTCAGGAAGCCCCTTTGACCTCTTAATTGTGAAACTCAAGTGCACAACTAAGATTGCATGATTTTATTTCTCTTGGATGATAGCTCTAATTTACACAACACAGTCATGAGCAATATCAGCTAGATACTGATGTCATTCAGCACACTCAGAAGACCAGATTCTGCCCAGCTTAAATCCAGCTTTCCATGCAGAAGTCAAAGAGCGAGGAGAGTGTCTGCCTTCCAGAGCCTTTTCCTTTTCTATTTATCTTAAGTGTCTGTGGAAGAGAAGAAGAGAAAGGTCTCCTGGCATGCAGAAATGTATAAACCCTCTCTCCAACATGGTAGAACTGGATATCCATAGGAAATATAATATACCTTGCCTTTCTGTGATGAGTGATGTATGAGATTTTTGTGGTAGAGTTCAATAAATGCATATTGTTTTGGAAGGTAGAAGTGATTCTTGCAGTTTCTGTCATCATTGCTTTAAGAGTATCGATCAGAATAAAATGCTGAGCAGACTGATAAAGGACTTCTCAAGCTTTCTCACTACCTGATGCATTTTTTATAGTTTTGAGGTAAAACTATGGGTCAGCATGTGAGACATGGCCCAGGTTCAAAGAGGAGTTCCCAGATACCAGTGAATGGTATCTACTAGTCCATGAACTAGGCAGAGCTCTCATACCTGCTTTGTTCAAGTGTAGACAAGAACATCGAATCCTGTTTATTTCAGAACTGTCCTCGGCGTTTCCACAGGTTTTGCGATACTGCAGGATGGATGGAGACTCAGAACAAAAACACAAGGGCAGGTTCATCTACTTCTGAATTTAAACCTTCCTCTATGCAGAGTGTCTTGTAACATAAAGAAAACCCCTGCTGAGGCAATCTTCTACTTTTTTATTTCAGGATCACATGAACTGGCAGAGAACGTCCTAAGCTTTGTTCCTAGCTTCCAGTTCGACAAGCTGTCCAGAGTCAGAATAACCCTGGCCTCGTACTTCTTCCTAGAGTCTCCTGCTGAGTGTAAAATATGGCTGTCTTGCAGTTTGAATAAGGCTCTTAACGTGCCATGGGATGTCACGGTCCACAGCAATGGAATACAGTGTTCTGCTTGCTGTGAAACAGAAAAAAAAGCTAGCCAAACTGGTTTCTTCCTCCTGAGTACATAGTGACTCACTGGAAATTCAGTCACTGAGACTAGAAATATCAGCCTTGATCACAAGAAAAAAACAAAGACGTATTTGACAGATGGATTTAGTCTTCCCTCATCACGAACATCTATTTGCCACTAAAAGTTTGATGAGCACACAGAGGCCAGATAATGTGGTCTTGTCTCCCACTGCATCATTAACAGGCTGGGGTAAGGTGGATGTTATTTCGTTGAATTAAGGCCTCCAGGAAGGAATGGTTAGAGCTCTCACAGAAATCATGCTGTTTTAAAGGTTTTACATGGCTGTTGGGGGGGGGGATAGGGAAGTTTCTCAGAGAATATAAGGAGGAACAATTCTTAAAAGCAGGGCTTTGTTCCTCCCCACTGCTATGCCTAAAGGAGATGAAGCGCTGACCCCCTGGTCCTCACACCTACACTTGCAGGCACAGACTGCTCTGACCATGCTAGCTACTCATCTCTGTGGTGGTGCAAATGTCAGCGAATACAGGAGCACTTCAGGAGCACCAGACAAGGAGTGCAGCACCAAACATCTCCCGTGTTGCTGAGTATTCCCACAGGTTTCTTGCTGCCTTTTTCTGCTTCCTGATGCGGTGCTGTCAGTTGCAGAGCAAGGCGAGAGGTGAGACAGATCTGTTCTGTCCAGCCCTGAGGACAACTCACCTGTAGAAATGGCCACTAGCTGATCAGGAGCTTTCAGAAGCAAAATAAATCAGCATTGCTTTGGTTTGAATTTTATCCAGTGGGGAGGAAATCTGCTCAGACAGCGCATGGTGCAGGTCCTGGCTGCAAGCTTTGTGCAGAAGTGCTGGAGTGTGTGGAGGAGTTGGTGAGACAGCTTAAAGATACCTTCTGGTGCTCTCTCTTTCTCTCTGCCTCTACCAGGGAAGACCCTGACACAGCCCTGATTCTGAGGATATTACTTTTCAGCATTTTTTTTTATTTCCAAGCCAACACTGAGCGGTATTTTCTTCCAAGCTTTACAGCATGCTTTTTTACCATGTTGGACTCAACTCCATTTTGATAGATGTATTTTCCACAGGAAATTAATGTATTGTTTCCCCAAAGCTATTTTGGTCTGTAAACTTCACTGCAGTCTGCCCAGTTGCACGTTATTTCAGCCAGCCAAACGAATCTAGTGCCCCCAGCAGTCCTCTTGGTAGTTTTAGCCAAGGCAATTGAGTCGGGCTCAGATTTACTGCTTGGATACTCCAAATGATGGTCCTCTGCAAGAGATCTGGTGGCTGAATATCCCAATGGTTTTTCCTGAGGAAACCTCCTTACAGAGAGAGTACGGTGTTTGCCTAATTGTTGTATTAGTTCTCTGACTGTATGTGTATCATGGTAGCTGTAGATACCAGCACATATGGTATACATGGATTGTATGTCTATCATGATACCTACAAATACCAGGATATTTGTTATATATGGACGAAGTGTGTATCATGGTACCTATAGATACCAGTATACTCTGTCTGACTGTGGATTTTTATATTTCTAAAAGTCTTTTCAGTCAAACTATTTGGGCTTTTTTCAGTTAGCATGGGTAGTTTGAATTCTTCCTTTTCTCAGGAGGCATTAATCAAACAGCAGCGGGGGCTCAGCTTCGCTTTTAAGGTGGCAAACACTTGCAAACGACAACGATCCCTTCCCTGAGCCGTTCTCTGTCGAGATGACAAGTAGCTGGCGGCTGTCAGGTCTGTGTAGGAAATCTCCACAGCGGTGCTGAGAATGTTTATTGTAGGGAGAGAACTTTTGCCCTGTGAAGTCACCTCCTACTAGTCACCAGTAGGTTTCTGATATTCTATCACAGGAAATTCCTGGTGGACCACAAAAGCAATCCCCTGAGTCCAGCTGCTGGGTGGGGGGGGGAGAAGTGGTGCACCACACCGCCGGGCTGAGCCTCAGCCTCCAGTGTGGGGCAGAGCACCTGTGCCCTGCAAAAGGCAAACTCTGAGCTCCTCAAACAATGTTAAAATGAACTATACAGGGGGGCAAAGGTCAAGTGAACCATTATTGTGCTGCATTTTATGCAAACAAAAAAATGTATTAGAGGATGTGCTTTGTATTGTAACAAGGTACTGCAGGATTATATTTAGGCTTAATGTCTTTGAAGCCCTTGGTAACACAACTGTATAATCACAGTTCTTGATGTTAATGAGGAAGTTATATTATAAGACACTCCATCTAACTAGGAACAGTGTAGGAAGAATTAATAACCTTTAGGAGAGCATATAAAACCAGCTACCAAAACCTCGGAAGCTGGCTGCATCAGGTGAAGGTATACACATTTTTGCAAAGGAGAAAGAACAAAGATAGCAATTGACAATTACTTTTCTCACCTTAATACGAAGGCCTTGCTTGTCAGGTGCCAGTTCTTTTTCCTGCATACGTCGGAGGACACAGCCCTCGCTACAACTCCATTATTCTCTGCTCTTCTGCTAGAGTTTCAGATATTCAGTCACAGTAGCTACCTCAGTAAGTGAGCGAGACCAGATGAACCATTATCCGTGTGGGTTAGTGCACAACAGGGAAACAGCCCTGAAAGGTGAGCACCATGAACGTGGTTTGATGCTTCCGGGCTTTAACTAAAAGGCATCAAACTCTTCCTTTCTTTTAAAGATAGGGATGCTGTGGAAGGAAAATACTGACCCTTGCTACAAATGGACCACGTGCTCCTAGAGAGCTGCTGTTAGCTCCTACCCAACGGCCGATTTCATCTGCCTGCAACCTCAGGGCATGTAAGTCATGTGAAAAGGGTGCTTGTAGGGTTTTGATGCCACACTCCTTGTTTCCTGCTCCTGAAGCGCTCCTCTGTTCGTTGGCTTTTGCATCACCATGCTATCGCTGATGTGCCTTGTCAGAGCAACCTGCGCCGGTGTGTGTAGGGGTGAGCAGCAAGGAGCCAGCACTTCAGGCGTCAGCTCCTTTACCCAGCGCGGTGCAGCTGAACAGTAGCGCTCTAAGAGGTTGTCTGCTCTGGGGCTTTGGTGGTGGTGGGTTTTTTTGAGTTAATGAGTGTGGCTATCTCCTCCTTTTTTTGCAAAGAATATTTTGGGGATGGGAAAACTGGTTGTGGCTTATCATAAGCACTCTGGTAGCCTGCAGCAGCTGCACCAGGTTCTTCCAATCCCAGAGCAAGTATTCTCTCGACCTAGGAGGAAGGCATTGTAAAGACATTCACCAAAGGTACACATGTGACTTAGAAAAGGTATGCACCATTTTTTAGAAGTGACTTACTGAGAAGTGATGAGCTGGGTAGGGACTGTAGAGAAGTCAGATGGGCATTTTTGAAAACTGTACCCCTTAATTTTAAAAGAAAGGAAAACGTGAGGCAACCGCAGCTGATTCAGCATCCGGCAGTCTCAGCCAAGTCATATTTTACCTCTTCCCTTCCCTCCCCGCACAAAACTTCCAGGAAAACCTGCAAAGAAAAGGCGTATGTGGGTAGGAGGAGACCTGCTTTTAATTTCTGCACCTCCTATTCAACACAATGCCACACAATGCACAGGATGCGAATATCCCAAGGCACCTTATACAATACAAGTAACAAAAGCACACACACATGTACAAGAAAGGGGGGAGCAGCAAGCATGACAGGGTTATAAAACAAAATGCAGGTAAAGCTGTCTGTAATACGCTTCTGTAAAGGGGAATCGTGAAAAAAAATGGTCTTTCAAAAGGAGAAGGGCGGGGGGGTCTGAAGAAATATTCAGGTGGTCACGAGAGTTTGATTTCCATTTCAGAGCAGGATTTATCTGGTTTTCTCTATCGTGTTGAACATAGTGGCCAGATCTTCATTATCAACAGGGGTGGAGTCTGGCGCAATGCGCCCTCTGTGCAACATCCACTGATGCTCCTATGATCCTATCTAGCGAGCAGCCTGGAGCCAGCACTGAGTCAGATAATGGCTGTAATGATAGCAAAGCAGCAGCTGCTGTGGTAAGAAACATATCATGGCTATTCTGCGTTTCCCCTTCTTTCGGCTGCGGAGAGGAGACTGTGTGTAGGAGCTGCTCACTCCCACAGACCCACCACCTCCTCTGGTTAAAAAGAGATCCCTCGGGACAGGACCAAACCACTATTCTGCTGAAGTGGTGAAAAGCATTTGGAGAAACACCCAGCATTAAGGCTACTGTCAGCACGAAGTGAGTGCATCAGAGCCTGATCAAAGAAATCTAAGTTTTCTTCAACCCTCTTGCTGATGCATTGCTCTACATTTCCATTAGAAAGAGAGTGTTGTGGGTGAACCACCTGGAGACTTGCATGACCTGCTCCTGCTTGCAGGCTCATGCATCAGTTACTGGTAAGTGAACTCACAAAATCTACAAGAAAACCCCATGTAGCCTCGAGAGGTTTGCAGCAAGCACATATTCTGTGTTTTCAAACAGGAATAAAAGCAAAGCACTTCAAAGAAAAAGCGAGAGACCAGTTCTTCGCATACTTTCTGTTTTTTTGATGTAGAGGGCTTCACACGCGGATAGGAAATACTGGATGACTTTTAGTCACAACAATGTCAACTGGAGCATCAAAATCAAATGTGAACATACAGAGGCAGAAAGGAGAAACTGCAGGGAATTTAAATGGGATATAGCCATGAGTCGCTTCTCCCTACAGAATGGGTCACTGGAGTAACCTATTGCACATTACTCCTGTGTTTAAGAAAAAATAAAGTAGGCACCTTTTTATTACATTTGCATGTTGAAGGAAAGTTGCTATGAGTATAGTATAATTCTATTGGGAAAGTAGGATCATTTTCAACATCTTAGCTGTCTAATTATGAATCCAAAAAGGTGAGCAATACAAAATTCTCCATTAATAGGTGTTCAGTTGCCACATCAAATCCATGCTTGGTGTAATATTACTGGTAAATTCACTATGAAGGAGAAAGAAGTACAACAAAAATGCCAGATAAGTCTGTTTTCATTATACAGTGAAGCAAGGCAGAGATTTTGTACAATGGCTCTTGAAATGGTGACCAGTGGAACCAGATGGCCCAGACCCATCAGCAGTCATCGCATGGCACCTGCACCTTTGGTGGGTTGTAGAGCTGCAATTGCTGTCCTACTTACAGCTACATGAAAGTTTTCTGTAGAGGACATGTGCTTACTATATAATATTGTATATCACTACTCCTTATACTGCACTCTGGTTTTTCATTTTGTTTTTCTAGAAGAAAAAAGAAGAGGAACAAAGAAAGGCTTATCTTAGCTGTGTGTAGTGGTGTCTTTGACGGTAAGAAGATGTTTAGGGTTTTTGGAAGGTACATATAAAAAACATTTTGTACTAGGTTACTTCAATAATTAGTTTATCTTTTGTGAGTGTTTGTGCATTGTAACCAAAGTTTTGTGTTTTAATGAGAGACTGGATCAATAAATATCCCCTACTTCAGCAGGATCCAGCCCAACTCCCCAGCGAGCATGCTCCCCACCTACTGCTTGTGTCCCGTTCCCACGCAGCTAGCTCTGCAGAACCTGGCCTTGACTGGCACCTTGTAATCCTGGCCAGCTCAGGAAAAGGAGTCATTTGTTGCCTGGACACTAGAATGAACAGTAAAAGTGACCAAAAGTGAATCAGTAGGTTAGTTCCAATAAGTGATTTCAATTTTCTTGTGTTTAAGAAATTTTACTTGGCTAAATGCCAGTGATTTGCCTAGAGATGCTGAACACAAAGGATGCCTGCTCTGTGGAAGTTAGCCTATACCATGCACCTATACCCTTTTAGCATATTCTAGTATCTGTATGTGTGCACTTATAACTCTGTCTTTTTACTGTAAAATAGCTCCCAAAGCTTATGCCATGGATACTCTGCATACAGTTTTCCTGCAGAAGATAGAGTTCTGATCTGTCTGTGAAATGTGTTGATATATTTCCAATCATCCAGAATCCAAATTCCTGTGTGGACAAGTGGTTAGATGCAGAGTCAGGTTTTGGAGGGCCTTGGCTCTCGAATGGGGATTGGATAAACTGAACGAAAAATTATGTTTGCTTGCCACTAAACTTCTCTGCAGTTTAAAATAATTCCTGTTCTGCACTGATGAAACCAAGACCTTCAAGGGGGTGGGGAGTGAAGTTGCTGGCTTTTGTGTGTGTGAAACCCGAATGACTGAACCACCATGAAGTAGACATGAGACCAGGAACTTAAGGAGTATTCCAAGAGTCCGGCACGATCAACAGAGTTATGGTCGCCCTGTAGAGGAGCTGTACCTCTTACTCCTGGGCTAAAATATGAGTAAACTTATTTTCAGCAAAAATGTACTTTGTTGAGCAATTAACCCTATCATTTTCCATAGATCGACTTCTAAATGGCAAGGTAGCCTTACTCTGCACAGAGTGTAAGCTAGATTGGATCTGCTATCCTCTAGTTCCAAAATTCCTCCATCAGATTGCAGGGTAAAAAAAATAAAAGGAACAGGCTATAAAAGCTGACTGAAATTTCTAAAACCTACATAATGAAAAGCTGACACATTTCATTAATCTTGAGGGGAGAAAGGGTTTTCTGTTGGGGTGATATGCATAAAAAGGAAGAAGCTTCGTGTGAGCAAAGGTACAAAGAGAAGCTTGCTGAGATCTTTGGAGTGTCAGAAAGCATAACCCAATCCTGGGTAACTAGTTCACACCATGAAACAGGTCCGACACCCCATGTTTCTCTGGTGCATGCAGAGCTCTGATGCTGTCCCTGATTAGATACCATCTCATAACCCAGATGGACAATAATCACCAATATTGACAACCTCAGGCTGGCAGGGCGGGGGGAAATGGGTGCAAACCCCAAACCCTGATTTTGTGGTTAAGACTTCTCTTTCATTTCAGTTTGCTCCAGAAGCACAAAGGCAAACATCTCAATTTTTATGGGCTGTTAGTACACAGATCCTGAACTCAAGATCAGAGACTCCTGCCCCTTCTCTTCTTGTCTGTACTGGGTTCCACCAGAATCTCACCTAACACTGGCAACAGTGATAACAGTGATATTTGCTTTCAACTATCTGTAACAATGTCTTCAGAATAGAAATATAACTTTGGCAGCTTGTGACCCGTATTCAGTTTTGACTCATGTTTGTCTTTCCAAATGTTCCCCTCAAAATAAAACCCCGAAAAACCCAAAACCCAAACCCTTCTATTTCTACCCCACCACTGCAACACAAACACGTCAGACAAGATGACAAGTTCTTCTAAAGCTGCTGGTAAAGGATCATGCAGACTTCTGCTCAGGAATAATACACAACACAACAGAGTTTTGTGCTTGTGCTGATTGCTACTAGGAGGAATAAGCAGGTGATCAGATTACTGACTCCTGTGCCTTCCATGAGGGAAATTTATTTTAATAGCTACGCTGTGAATCTGAATCCCCCTTCTCAGTCTTGAATAATTAATCTTGGGAAGGTGGGATAAGAACACCGAAATATGCCGCTTAACTGCAGGTGGTGAGCACGGACGACTCTGTTTTTAATACAGGTTTTGGCCAGGAAGATTCATATCCAATGGACATTCTTGTATATATATATATCATTAGAAAAAACATAACGGTATCTATCTACAGGTGTTTGAACAAGACTTGTACATTATTGTTGCAGTTATAAAGTGACTCAATACAGCAGGAATGCCAGCTATGAGGAGAGGAATGCTTTGCATCTCACCCAAGGGAGCAAGAGGGAATCTCTGCCACATCCCTTCGCCGAGCCCAACGCAAGGCAGCTTCCAGCTGTTGGGCACGGCAGGACGTAAAAGTGAACTGCAAAGCTGGGGGGAGCGTGGGTGCGTGTTTGTTTTGACTGTGCAGTATTGCACAAAGGAGAGCCAGTTTTCCTCCTGATTTATTTTTTTCTTCTCTGCTTGTGTTTCTTTTATTTGTTTTTTAACATCAGGAATTTGGGGTTTGCTTGTCCCTGGAAGACTCTGTGACTAATCTGAAGTAATAATAATACCAGAGTGAAAGATGAGAAATCAAATGGAAAGAATTTAGTGGTGGACTTGGTAGTGTTAGGTTAATGGTTGGACTTGATGATCTGAGGGTCTTTTCCAACCTAAATGAACCTCCAACTTTCCAGGGTAAAAGAACTTCTTCACTCTGAGGGTGACGAAGCACTGGAACAGGTTGCCCAGGGAGGTAGTGGATTCTCCTTCTCTGGAGATATTCAAGACTCTCCTGGACAAGGTTCTGTGCAGCCTGCTGTAGGTGACCCTGCTTCGGCAGGAGGGTTGGACTAGATGACCCACAGAGGTCCCTTCCAACCCCTAACATTCTGTGATTCTGTGATTCTATGATTCTGTAAATAATTCTGTGATTTCTATAACTGGGGCAGTGCCAGCGTTCCCCAAAAGGTGCAGCACATAACCCAGCCTTCTCTGCTATCATTAGCATCGCACTGACAGCTGAATACCAAATTTCTTGGCCATATACCTGTAGACTGCTGGGGTGGCCACTTATTCATACTGATGGCCACTAAACACCCTATGCTGGATCCGTAAGGCATTTTTTATTCATGCATACTGGCACTGGACAGAAGAGACGAGCTCTTTGGGTAGCTTTATAAGGATCTACTTCCACCTTCAAAATTTTTACAGTCAGATGTACTCGATTTTTCCCTTTCTGCTGCTTGCCCTGTGCTAGGAATGTTAGATTGCATTTAGGGAAGCTGCGGAGACTGTTACATGCAGAGTAGATCTTCTGCATTGAGCCTCCCACTGCAATGCTTGACTTTTCTGTGTAGCACATCACCGCTTTGTGGGGTTAGACACCATCCCCATTTCCCTCTGTATTTATCCAGTCCCAGAAAGAGGATGGCCCCAAGCATGATGTCCAGCTGCAGATCCTCACCAGCGAAACAGAAGCATGGGGTGTTGGCATCCATAGTGCCCCTGCTAACCCCTGGTGTTCTGAGCTGCGGGAGCCGAGTCCATCACAAGGGCTACGGGGCAGTTGGCTGAAAGGGGCAGTCATGCCCACCCCACAACAGCTGCCCCCAGCCCAGATGGACTGTGTGGCTGTAGGCATCCAGACACATGCTTTTCTTGCTGTCTCTTTGTAGAGATGCCAATGAGTATGTCTGTTCCCTGGGACCCAGGCTGTCTCCATGAGAAGAAGGTATAGATTTGGGTGGTCTAGTGAGCAGCAACCGCCACCTCCAGGTTGCTGGGGGGAAGAAAGCCTGGACAGGTGACATTGGAGAGGGACCTCTTCCAGTGTTTTCATTCCTGTAGCTGTGGATTTCCGAGTGCCATCATGTGAGTGGTCATGGGCTTCTGCAGGTCAGCATGATTCTGCTGCTGGGAGAGCTTTAGAAGTTTAAGTTAGCTGGATAAAGACGTGTGTGCCGATGCAGCAGTGGTGAGTGGTCCTGTTGTGGATGCTGGACACCTTCACGCAAAGAACAAATTCCTTGAACAGACCCTGGTACAGCTGATATCGGTGCATTACAGCCTGGGGTAGGCACCGGAGTCTGTAGCACCAAGCAGGTTAGCAGAGCATCAGCGTTGAGGTAGTGCCAGTGGGGATGTCTTCTGACAGCTCGCTATTCCCCTTTTAGGGCTGTCGATACTGCTTCATCCCTTGAGTTATACACTGTGTTGAGGGCAGGGTGAAGCTCTTTGCAGTATTGCCTGACAAGATGATGGAAGATAAGAACAGCAATACACAAACATAGATTTGGAAGGGACTTCTTTGGCCTTCATTTCAGTCCCCTGATCTCCCAGGTGTTCTATTGTAAAACCTCTTTCCAGCTGAAGTTCAGTTTCTCTGGGGGAACATTTAAGCTATAACAGCTTAAATGTATATATATGTTAATAGATATATAGATATATATAACAGGCCTTGTTGCAATACGACAAGGAGTAATGGCTTTAAATTACGGGAGGGCAGATTTAGGCTAGGTACAAGGAAGAAATTTTTTACCATGAGGGTGGTGAAACATTGGAACGGGTCGCCCAGAGAGGTAGTGGAGGCCCCATCCCTGGGAACATTCAAGGCCAGGTTGGACGGGGCTTTGAGCAACCTGGTCTGGTTGAAGATGTCCCTGCTGACTGCAGGGGGGTTGGGCTAGATTACCTCTAAAGGTCCCTTCCAACCCAAAGCATTCTATGATTCTATGAAAACAGAGGCATTCTGGTGGTTCACTTTCTATTCCAAAAGAGAACAGGCAAAAAGACGATGCAAGCGCACTTTAAAGAAAAAAAATCAAAAGGACTAATCAATCTCTGTAGACTTAGAAGTGATTATTAAACAGAATCACTTAATTTCTGTTTCTGTGTCATTAATTGTAAGTCACAGCAGTACCCTTAAGGATAAATCTGGCCACAAAGCCCTGAAAAGCATTTCACAGTAGGGATGGCAGATTTAGCAATCCACGGGTGAGCAGTAGTTGAGATGGCTCAGCAATTTCATGAGCTAGGATTGATTCATACTTCTGTCTAATGCTACTTGTATGAAACAAATAGGTCTTTGCCATTTAATTTGGTGGCCATTCACTTAATGTTAGTTTAATAGCAGATTTAAGCCTTCCCACTTCACAAGTACTGCCTTTATTTTCTGTCTGTAGGCTTTGCTGTTTTGTGTACCTCCAGGCATAGTGCTTCATATCGGAACTATTTTCTTAAACTGTGCTTTGGGGAAACTTACAGATCACCCGGAGTGTGAGGCCTGTTGTAGAATCCCCAAACTTTCAAAATCTTTGAATTTAAGCACTCTTTGAGCTTTCAATGTATTGGCTGTGAGGCTGTTCAGAGTTGAAGCTGCTTGTTAGTCTCATCTACATGGAGTGAGCTGATTTGTGATATTTATTGCTCTGTACATTTTCCTTAGTCTGAATTTTCTCTTTCTAATTTAATGCGTGACTTAATATGAAGCCCTGAATACCAATGGTATCTCATTAATAGATATTTTTTTCTTTCCTGTGCCTTGATTTGAGCTTAGATCTGGTAACTGTGGGTGACTACATCTGATGAATGAATTGCCAGTCTATAGTACTGGTTGCCAGATTCAACTGACAATGTATCTGTATTTTTTTAAGATATTAATCAGCTGTATGGTCACTAATGATATTCATGACTAAAAAAGTTAGGGCTAGAGTGATGAGGTAAAGGACACACTTCCCAGTGTCATGTTGTTTTTCAGTGCTCAAACTTGTCATTAGGGATACCAAATCCATTATTTCCTCCAGGCATACAGGATTATGCAGTTGAATAATAGTATTAAGGGAATACTAATTTAATAAAAATTTTTTATTAGCAACATCCAAAAAGAAGTTATTGAATGGATGGATGTCTGCTCTGTGTGGTGGGGAAAGAATCACGTCCTGAAAAGAAAATGACCTTAATTTATTGAAATCCAAAATCTATCACTCTGCCATATCCCTTTGAATTTGATTCAGTGGTTTCTGTCTTTATTTAGCTTGCAGCCATATGACCTCATCCCAGCCTGGCAAGGTTGGGCTGACTGGGAACTCGCAGGCGCTCTGGGAAGTGTTGGTGATTCAGTGCGATCGGTGGCACGCTGCCCTCTGAGTCACTGCCGAGAAGTCCTTCACCACCGCATGGTGAACACCGGCTGCCGAAGGAGGCATCTTTCATACAAGGCATAAAACTGATCCTTGGAAACAGCAGTGTATTTTCTTACTGGAGAGAGAAAAATGCTCTGCCCAAGGAGTATTCCTCTGTTTATTTCAGCATTTCTTTTGAACTGCTGAAATATATTCCAGCACTTTGTTCAGTATCTTCCCTGTTCTAGCTTGAGTTAAAGGCATTTATGAAGGGCGAAGTGATGAGTACCACCCCTGCAGGTGCATTTGCTTGCAAAGCATTTGAGGGTTTAGCACTGTTCTGGTAAGTATTGTTTAAGTTGTGAGGACATACAGGGTAAAAACTTTGTTGTTGAACTAGGTTTAACCAATATACTCATAAAGCCCAAAGAAAATTACTCTCTTTTAATCAAGGCAATACCCAAGGGCTGCTAAACGAGCTGCTGTGAACAGATGACAGAAATAGGTGACTGTGCTCCTTTCTGTGTGTATTCAGCAGTGAGCATGTGCTGAAAGTGTGAACGTCCATGACATATCTCAAAGTCGCAGCTTACTGTCCAGTTAGCTTTTACAACAGGTATTGGGTTTGTCAGCATTTTTTGCTTGCTTTGCTCACAGAGATTTTGGTTTCTTGAAGCGCTCTGCCAAGGGGAGACGAGCCTTTCTGTCCCATCCCCAGCCCCATGGGGCTCCTGCTGCTCCATCCTCTGTCCCCCATGGGCCGGCAGGTGTCCAGCACAGTTGTGGCAGGGAAGAAGAACTGGGCAGGGGTCAGCATCAGCACAGGGGAGAGGGAGCCTCTACAGCGGTCCGAGTCCTTCCCTTCTCCGGGAAGCACTGGTGGCAGCAGCTGGAGAGACGAGAAGGGCAGGAGAGGGCAGCTGAGGGAACGGCTGAGGGAAAGTCATTTGGCCACCCTGGCTCTGCTCCCTCTCTGCTGCTGACTCTATGTATGAGCTTGGATAAGCTCCTGCGGGGCGGTGGGCACAGGAACGTGGAGGGGCCAGCTACAGGGGCAGCCTCTGTCGAAGGAAGCACTCCACATGAGTCAACAGCGAAAAGGAGGAAGGTCTTGTCACCTACGTAATGTGTGTGTTTTTCAGGAGGTTTCTGAGGTGCACACATCCAGATGTGGCATATTAGTGCTCAAAAGCTAGAATAAAAATGAAAAATTAGACAAGTGAAATAAAATCAAACAACATGTGTCAAAGGGATCTGTGGGTTTTATTTAAGTCTTTGAAGGGCCATCAGTTCTGCTGTACACATACAATGAGCCGAGAGATATAAAACACATAAAATGGCAGAATATCTGTGATCATGTATTTGAGACAGATTCTTCTCTCTTCTGTCTGAACCCTGTTTATCTCAGGCTGATGACTCCAGTGGAAACAGTCCTCTGGACATCAATCCAAAGTGAGAGAGACTTGGTCCTGATGCCTCTGTGCCGCTGACAGACATGAGCACGGCTGCTGAACGGTAATCTGGCCATCGCATTGTGGATAATACACCTTTAACCCTACCTCTGCAGAAGGGGTTTGCATTATTCATTATTACTTGTCTCTGTCCAGTTCAAGTTCACGGTGATAAATCTCGCTTATAAGGCACTTACAAAGATGGGTGTGGTGTGCTGATAGCATTCATGATTAAGTGCTTTCCTGTGTCAAATATAGCCCGTAATATACTACAAACAGGCAGTCGATTTTTATACAAACTGATCTGGCTGCTATCAGACTCTGACATTTTATACTAATACTTAAAATAAATCTAGAAACAGGAAAGAAAGTACAGAATTATTGTTTTAAGCTAACTGTGAGGGCTTATCTTCAAAGTGACAGAGTTTCTATTGTATTTAAAGAAACTGGTCAGTATACTGGCGTAAAGGTTAGAAGTACTCATGAAGCTGGAGTTAAGTTCCAGCCTCAGTTTTCACTTTTGATATAGAGCCTCTAAGATGCTTGTTGTTCTACCAAGAAGACTTAAAAATACTTTTGCTTTGTTTTATTTTTTTCCAAGCTTGCCAACTTTGCGTCAAAACCTACTATTTGAAATCACTGGGAGTTTTGCCATGCATTGCAAAAGGACTGGGATGTGGCAGCAAGTACTAAAATCTGTGTGATTTGCTGGACACCGGAGTCTACTTAGGCAAGAGCTAGCGACGGGAGAGCTAACATTAGCAGTCTTTTCTCTCCACATCTTATTGCACGTAATGTTTGCATGTATTTTTGAGTTCCCAGTTTTAAAAGCCAAGAAAATACAGAGGGTTTGATCCTCTTGAAAATGAAGAAGACAATATTTTGTCTGAAAGTGCTCGTTTTAACGTATTTCAGAGAGCGGGCACTTGACTGTAAGAAAACAGTGTAAGGACTAGTGAGGAACTGAACCCAAAATCAAGCTGAAAGCAAAACTGCCTGATTAGAAAAGATTTTAATGAAGTTCCTTTCCCTCAGTCTGGACAGTTCAAGTGTGACATTGCAGTCCCCGGAATACAGCTTGACTCTGGCGCATCGTAAGCAGAACATGGGTGCTGGGAGTTTGAGCTCCCCCCGGAACAAAAGGCGGCAGCATAGACTGAATGAGGACCAGGAGGATGGAGTTTCCCATCACGAGCCTGTTCTCAGGCCTGCTGATAATATTACGGTGTGGATGTTTTTCTTGTCTTTTTTCCGACAAGCAAAAATGACTAGCTGTGGCGTGTCAGTGTCAGGTTCTGGATACAAGGAAAAGCAAGATTTAAACACCAAATGACATTTCTATGATGGAGAGGTAAAAATGAGGAGCTTCCTCGAAATGTGAAAATCTGGGGACTTGAAACAGTGGAGTGACAGACTATGTGTGAAACACACATGATCTTGAAAAAGTCTATTGAATTTCATAGTCGTAGTCTTTTCTTGTTACTGTTGCCATAGGTTGTTCCTCTTCTCACAGGCCCCAACCCTGTGAAACGCGAGCAGGGAACAGCTTAAACCAGAGAAAAGCCACATTGCTAAAGGTACTTGCATGAACAAGGTTGCTCACTGGTTTGCGTGTCCTTTCTCACAGCAAAAAATTCCAAACTTCAATACTTTTTGCTAAGAAAGAAATGGAATATAAGCAGACAGCTGTATTAGACTGTTGGGCAGGTGTTATCAGATGAAAATGGTTTTTGTTTCCAACTAACTAGTCTGAAAATCAAACTTTTTTTTTTTTAAATCAGTGTGAAACATTTCAGTTCAGTACAGGCAAGGATGTTTGTCGGGTGAGTGGCTGACAGTGGAGTAAAACTTTTGTAAGGAATGTATCAGAACTATTTTTAAATTAGCAATTACAGTACACATTCCACCAGTTTAATTACCCAACATGAAAAAGGTTGTTACTCGAGCCTACTACTTTCTGAACTCACCAGAATAATTAAATATATAACTCTTTATTTATATGAAGTAGAGTCGTTTTCAGCTAAAAGAAAGAGAGGAGAATATTTCTAGTCCAAGTCCATGTGTTTCTTCTTCCTCACCGGTGTTCTAATTCAGGTTGGAAATAGGAATTTGTGTGCAATGGGTACAAATTACTTGTGCAACGCTTGTGTCATCAAAGGTACAAATTAATTCTCAATAAGTGGAAATTGTTTTTAAAAAAATAAAATTACTGAAAAAATCACACTCCTGTATTTGGAGTGTGGAAGTTTGGTGAGTCCTTGTAACAGGCTGGGCTTAATGCACCGTGATGGCAAGGGGTGAGGCAAAATTGAAGGAAAAAATGCCTGACTGACAGCACTCCACCCAGATAAGGCCACTGCTTAGAGAAACACGGGAATGGCTCAATGCAAGCCCTGTGCCAGGAACATACGCTCCACTGCATCCAGGAGCGATTTTCAATCATCCAGCCCTTGAGAGGTCAGCGGTAGCAACAGCCTGCAGGCTTGTTCTCTGCTCTAACACAGGAAAGACTCGTGCCACTCCTGAGTCTGATTTAGGTCCTTTTCCTTGCAACCTCTACCTTATTTATAGAATCACAGAATAATTTAGATTGGAAAGGACCCCTGGAGGTCACCTACTCCAAGCCTCCGCTTCAGGCAGGGCTAACTCAAAAGCCAGATTAGGTTGTTCATGACCTTGTCTAGTCAAGTTTTGAAAGTATCTGAGGGTGGAGATTCCCCAACCTCTCTGGCTGGGTTTAACCACTCTTACCTGAATCTTTTTTTCTTCTTATACTTGCTGAGAATTTTCCTGGGTGCAGCTTGTGGCTGTTGCCTCTTGCCCTTTGGGTGCGCACCTCTGAGAGAAGTCTGGCTTCATCTTGCCTGTAGGACCCCTTTAAGCAGTTGAAGGTCACGATCAGATCCCCCTCCACCCCCAGCCTTCCCTTCTCCAGACTGGGCAAACCCAATTTCCTCAGCCCCTCCATGAATGTCGTACCCTGTGGCCTTACAGTGGACTTGGTCTAACATGTTAGTGCCTTTTACTGGGGAAACTGAAAGCGGGCATGACAGAGTACTCCAAACGTGGCCTCATAGTGCCAGTGGGAAGAGAATATCCCCTTCCCTCAAGCTGCCGGGTGCTCTCTTGCAGAGGCAGCCTGGCATGTGCTTAGCTTGCATTGCCTCAAGGGCGCACTGCTCACTCGTGTTCAACAACTTCACCTCAGGTCCTGCTCCGCAGAGCTGCTCACTCACCAGTCGGTCTCCAGCTTGCAGTGTGGCAGGGGCTTCTTCTGTCCGTGTGAAGGATCCTGCATTTGTTCTGCTGAACTTTGTGATGTTTCTGTCAGCCAGAAAGTACAGTGTATGCAACATCAGCAAATCCATCACCCCTTCCTCCAGAGGACGGTCTTTTCTATGTGGCTGTCTTTGGGTTTTAACTTTCTAACTTTTGCCAGAAGCCCATGGGCAAGAAACTAGCCTGCATCCCATATCTTTGGTTTTCTAAAAGCTCTGCACCACAGAATTTCTGTGCTTTGTAATCAACCTGCCTCAGGCACGATTTGCCCGGTGCTTCACAGATGAGGCTGGGTCTGACTGCTTTAGAAAAGCATACTACTCTGTGTTAGGCCAAAAAGCATCAGAAAGAATTGCAAGTGGTTGTCCCACTGAGCAAAATCAAGAAAATACCAGTGAGCAGAAAGGACACAACCTGAATTAAGTTATTTTCAGGCCTCTGGAGAAAGCTTTTAATATTTAGGGAAAATTTACAGAATAAATACAAGGAAGGTCATAAAAGCAATCTGACATGAGACTTATCATACAATAAATTGTCACCATAAGGTATGAGTTAGTTCATCCTCACCTTTCTAGTATAATTCCATGGAAATGTGTCAGAAACGGGACCCTGTTTCAGCTCTTGTGATGAGATACATTGTGAGAACAGCCTTTCTCTTGTTATTGGAGAAAAAGAGAAATTTCTGGACACATGTTCATGAGAAACTAGGAAACATTCATTATCTGGAACTATTTTCTTTTCAGCACAGGTGACAGAAAAAAAACAGAGGCCTGAATTTTGTACAGAATGCCACATCTCTTGTTCTGTTGATAGTGTTCAGGAGAATGCTAATGGACTCTATTGAGCAGCAGGACTTTGAAGAAAACCAGGACGTTTACACTTCAGCTGATGGAAGTTCTTCTAGTCTTCTCCCTGGAGAACAGATACAGGCTGTGTATCAAACAGCTGAATATACAGACTGTGGTCTCTGAGAAACTTAGTTTAGGTCCTAAACTTTTAAGCAAATCTGTATAATTTGTGGAAAACTCTTAGCTTCTCACTTTGAAATGCTGAAATATCCCTTGCTGTCTGTTAACGTATGATTTCTGTATATTTGCTATGCAGAGTCTCGATAATGTGTGGAAATGTTTGAGATTTTTTAAAAGACTTTTTAGAAACCTAGATCATTAGCTGTTGTGTTAGCAAAATGTGATTCCTTAGAAAAAGACTGATAGTCATATTGAAATCTATGAGAGATCTACTTTTGAATTCAGCTGGGACAGATTCGGTGTCTAAACCATAACTAAACTTCTGCAAGGTCAAACCAGAGAGGAGAGCAGAGATGAAATTGTTCCCTTCATCACATTTATGTCAGTGACTCTGTGTTTGCCCTGCAGAACAGGAATACCTTAGAGAAGGAGATGAACGTGGGAAGTGTGCCAAACCCTGATGTCCTTTGTTCATGTCACTGTGAGGAAGAAATTAGGGAAATCCTCAGTGTCTGACTCATGGAAGACCACCAGTGGCATCCAGTTTGGAGTGAAGCGAAAAAAGTAGCTGCTGAAGGCAGTGAAGAGAGATCACGGCCAAAGGCATTGATGGGCCTGGCTTCAAGGGTCAGACTCAGAGGTGCCAGACTGATCTGATTTCCGGGATTTGACAAAAACAACACACCTGGATTAAAAAACAAAAAAAGAAATTTATGTGAGGAAAAAAAAGATAGCTCAAAGTGTCTGAAGGGCCTTTGCCAGACGTCCTCTGCAGTGCAGTTCTCACTGTTCTGGATCACTTCTTTACTGTTTATCTTGAGTAAAGCCCTTTGTAATTAAGTTAATACTGATTTAATCATGACAATCATAGCTGGTAGATATCCAAGGCAATGATAACAAAAATTAAGCAGTGTACAGATTGCATCTATGACAAGAGATTGAAGAATAAAAGAATACCGCAGTGGCGGGTCATACTGCAGTTTTCCTATTGTAACTGCTGTTAAAAACAGACCCAAACAAACCAGAAAGCTAGAGCTGTTTTTTCTGCAAGTATTTAATGGTGATTTGTGTAATAAACGTGGACTAGTTTGTTAACACAATCCCATGTAGTGGCGAGGGTTTGACAGCCACGTTATTACATTGTGACTTGGCTTAAAGGTGGTGGGAGACGCACTCATTGTGTTTTGGGTCATTTGTGTTCATTAGCAAGTGCAAAGCCGTCAAAGCCATGTTTGCCTTCTCCTGCTGAGTGAGGCTGTAGCTCTCTCACCTGGACTCAGCATCGTTCAGATATGCAGCGAGGTTGTCCCATCTGACGCCTCATCTCCTCGAGAGAATGAGTTGGGATTATGAGGCATTAGGCACAGCTCCACTATTTCTTCAGGTTTTTTAATTACCTGGCGAGCTGTCTGCCCAACAGCAGCAGTGGATTGGAGGAGTCTTGGGGGCAGGTGGTGGTGCCACTACCTGCAGAGCCAGTACAATACTTCATCAGGCTTAGGTCTCCATCCTTAGACTACAGCTTGCTTAGATAAGGTAGCCAGCTCTAGCAGAGGAAAACCCTTTAGCTTGATTCATGTGTTACCTGAAACAATGTCACAGCACCATTTCAGATTAGAAAATGTAATTACCCTGATCAGTTGTTTACAAAGAAATTGTTTGAAGCTTTCCAAAGACATTGTTTGCAGTCAGGGCAGTATCACTTCCATTGTGTGTTTTGTGTACTGGCCTGATAGATACTGATGGGAGCTCCCAGAAAATGACCCTCCCTCAGAGCATCAAAGTTTAAAAAGTGTTTGTAACCCAGCTGCAGAATATCGTGCAAGATGCAAAATGTAATAGCCTTTAAATCTGTGGCTATTGAGTTCATTATGTTTTAATTTGAAAATTGGACACTCGGCTTTTCAAGGATTTATGGCCTTATCCTGCACACACTGAAGTCAATGGGAGTTTTGTCCTTGGTTTCATTTGGAACAGGATTAAGTTCTTGTAATGTAATGTTTGATCTCCAAGCAATGAATTCAAGAAATAACTAGATCTGAGTACTTATCAAGATCACTTACTGCTAATCAGATAAAAACCCTACAATTTTGAGGGAAAGCAGGAGAGCGCCAGAAATTCAGGGCCACCGAATACCATGGGAAGACAGTGGAGAGCATTTCTGTGTTGACAGAGTTTAAATCACTGCCAGAACCATTCTAAGCTAGCCCAAGCTGGAAAAACCTTGGCTGACTTGCAGACCTGAGCAGCAATGAAGGACTGCCATGTGGTTTTAAATTGCAGTTCAAAAGTGACACCGAACTTAAATGTTACATCACCCTGGGTTCAGTTTAAAAGTCAGATCTCTCACCCTTTATAATCTGGAAGTAAAATCTGGTCAGAAACATTTGAGTACTGGGGATTGCTACATCCAAACACAGACAGATTCAGACTTATTTTCTATTTTCCCTGCTTCACGGTAATGCAAGGCTGCTGGGAGTGGAGAAAGGGGGAACTGGCAGTAGCTCTACTATGCTGATTTTCTGAAATGGGAATTTTTTCTAGAAGGGAGGAGCTTTGTAAATTAATTAGCTTAACACAGTGACAAGAGCACTAGATTACACAGGTGAAGAAAACATCCTTAACCTTAACTGTGCTTTAATAGGGCTGATTTGACAGCAGATGTGACCAAGTTCTGCACTGACTTCTAGTGCTTTACAGACTTGTCTTTTGAACTTCGTTGTGCCCATATGCAGACAGACCTTCACCCCCTTTAGTCTCTAAAGATGCTTGAAAATGGCGAGTTTAGCACAAGCAGGAATTTGTGATACTTAATTCACTAGTTTTCAGCTGTTATAGAGGGGCTCAGGAATGTGTAAAACCTACAGATTTCAGTTAAAGGAATACCTTTATTACAGAGGACATGCTGAGTGCAGTGTACGCTGCTTGGAAACCCAGCTGCGCTCAGTAAGCTCAAACTGAACTGCCAGCAAGCTGATTTGCAGTCCAGTGACAAAACCGGGTTGCAACGTTTCCTCTTCTGATGGTGCTAAGTGCATGTCCTGCATTGGTCTGATGCTGGCACTAAACTGGAGCAGAGATTCACATTTGCAAAATCTGGGATACAAACCTGAAAATAACTAGCCTGGGAGACAAACCCAGCGAAATCTTTCTGTCAGACTTGCTGTATGGCCTTTATTAACTATTCCTTTTCAGTGGCAGGCGAGGGGCCTTTACAGTAATCTTTTGCCTTTCTTTGCCAGCAAAAGGAGCAGTGGTTTTGGTTCTCTCTGAAACCCACCAGATTGCCTGTACCTGTGCAGAGGTTTAGAGAGCTGACAGAGCTATGAAATTATCCCCCTGTAATTTCTAAGCAGCGGTTTCAAAGATCTCCTCCCCATCACCCCCCCTTCACTCTGCCTTCCTCCTCCTCCTCCAACCAAGTGGACCCTTGCTGGAGGCTGTGCCAGAAGGAAAACACAAGTCCCTATTTTAGCTAACCTCAATGGCTGGGAAGGCTGTTGACACCCCACTACCACCACCTGTGTCAGAGATCTGCCCCATGAATGTATCTCATCTTGGAACTGTTGAGAATTAAACGTTTGCTGCAACTCTTTACACTGGTTTTACAAACGCAGAGCTAGGGCTCACCTTCTCCGCAGTAGAGATATGGAGATCTCTCAGCTGCCACTTCTGCACCACGATGCTGTTCTGCTGTTGATTCTGTCATCAGTCTTCCACTCATTTTTGGTAATCAGATTACAGTGTCTTCACACACTTTAGTTGTCAGCAAAGAAGAGGTGCTTGTCTCCCCGTGCCCGTGACAGCATTGCATAAAGCCACTTCCTACATACAGTATAATGAACCGGAATCTCTCCTCCTACAGAAGGCCATATCCTCCCTCCAGCTGCACGCGCAGAGCCTGAACATGTGAATGCACGTTAATCCATGGCCTTACACAGTGCTGTTTCTCCTAGTCTCCATCTGAAGTAGCAATTCAAGTGGAATCATTTGTGAAATCCAGATTTCTTTCTTCTAGTGTGCAGTAGATTTCCAGTATCCTGAAAAGGAGATTTCTCTGGAATGAGACAGAATAAAATTGTTGAAGAATTGGACCCATTGATTTGAGTCATTTCTCCCATTCACAGAACAGCGTAGACACAGCAAATAGATGCACATACAGGTACGAGGGTAGTGAGAATATCCAAGTGTTTGCAGCACTGGAAGACACTGAAAATGTGAAGGGGTCTGAAAAACTGGTATTTAATGCACTGATCTTTGGAGCCTTCACAATGAGGCATTGTTAGATATAGGATCTGCTAAACAATGAGTCCTTGATAGGACATAATACCTATTCAGAAGCTCAGCTTTGCACACTTGCTCTTAAAACATCCTTAGCTCAACTTAAATTTACCTTTGTTGCACACAATGCACATGTGACAGACGGTTGCATTCATTCATCTACTTTATTTAGATCTCTGACAGGCTTACCTACTGTCTGCTGTAAAGCTGAGATTGTTACGGGTTCTTGAATCAATGCTATTGCTAGCTAATACCTTTTCAGATTGTCACTGTCAGATGCTTCAGGTGACACTGAAATAACATTGAGACAAGGTTGAAACCTGGAGCTCTGTGAGCACAACCTGGTTTTGCCTTACGTGCATGCCTTATATGCCCTGCTTGGACAGTTTCTCTTTTTGCATAAGAAATGCAGTTTACAGCACATGCTGTACTTTGTCTACCAGTCATTAAAGATCCAAAAGTACTGTTTGTTGTTAGCGATCCGTTGAGCACCTCCTATTACCCCAGGCTGACAGCCAAGCTGGCAGGTCTGGAAAAGGTATGAGAATCCAGGACGTGGTATCCTGACTGTACGTAACGTACTCTGCCCGTCAAGGCTTTCCGCAGTGAGCGCCCGTGGTTGGCATTCCTCTAGTATGACGGCGAATGACAGCAACAAAAAATAGCATAGGTTTTCACCAGAAACATTTTGTTCCACTTTGGTTTCTTAATTTGAAACTGCCTTGTAAACAAAGTTGCTTTTATAAGCTTGCCCGCTCTTTCAAATTTTGCCAGTGCCTTCTACAAACACCTGAACAAAAGCGAGCATTTGGAAATATGTAACCTTTTGAAATCTCATACATTGAAAAATGGAAACTTCAACGCTCCAAAGCCTATAGAAATGCATTTATACACTTGTTCAGCTGGTTTTAGAACATTTGTTAACGATTTCCAAAATATGAAGAAAAATTTGAAAATAATGGTGTTTTTCATATAAAATGTGTGCTTAAATTATAAATGTTTATGGCTATTTCTGGAGACTCTCAACTGGAAAAATATTTCCTAGCTGGAGGAAGTGTTGAGATGCTGCAGTTCCAAAAAGCAAATCTGTAGCATGGCCAGACAGTGCCTTGTAGTAGGTTAGGGATTTAATTAGAGGTAAACACTACTTAGCTCATCCAATACAAATTCTTCCCAGGAGCTGAGGAGTTCATGATTCAGATTTCTGTCTGCCACAGTGAAGTGCAATGCTAAAGGGGCAAAGAGGAAAGAGAAGAAAGGAAGGAGTACTAAGGGAACATGTTCATGCTTGTCCTTTGTACAAGCCTGTTCTTGCTACCCTAAGCAGACAGTTTGCAGAGTACTTGAAGCGGGAATGCCAGGCTAATCTTTCAAGGAGGGGAATTTACACAGCAGAAGCTGGTGTGATTGGCCAAGTGACCATCAGAATGATCTACAAAGCCCTTCAGTGGGACTGTGATTTTGATCAAGCTCAAGGGTAAGGAGAAAGTAGTGCATTTGCCTGTGTGCCTCTTTTAACAGTTAACAGAACAGACAGATATCAAAAGTAGAAGCTGTTGAATCTCCTGGAAACAAATTTATTATCTTTAAGCCATAAGAAAGTGAAAATTACAATCTTTGCTCAAAATTTGAGATTTCACTCACAGCTCTTGAGAGCCTGTTCATTGCTCGTATTCACCACTAATTTAGGTGCTGTGGTCAAGAGACAAACTGGCCCAGGTTTTACAGCTATTTCTAGTCCTTTGATAACTTCCACTTATCCCTCCCCTCCTACAGTGTCTTAAAATGACATCGGATATTTACATTTTTGATAGTGAAAAATATAGGCCCGCCTTATAAATGGCCATCCCTTTCTGTTACCAGGCAGCCTGATTATCTGCAATTGAAGAGGCTGAAAGTCCTTGGCATGTAAATAAGGTGCTTGGTGAGGTGGCAGACGCAGGGGCTGTGGATTGGCATGCACAGCCACCAAGGTGGAGAGCCAGCGCCGGACACTGTGACTCATCGGCTTTGCTTGGAAGGCTGAAAGTCCCACTAAAATGGGCTTGTGTCTCTTTGGCCTCTGGCCACCTCTTTTTCAGATCTTGGAGATTATTCTTGAAAATTCGGACACCTTACTGTTAAATACTCCTGTGTCTTAAACATAATTCTTATCTATTTGTAGGAAGAATGCAATTTTATTTAGTTAAGGATGAGACTAAATGCTAATGTCTGTTTACTTTTAGCGAAGAAGCTAGCTGCAATAGAATTTGCCTTTTGATTGCCTTGTTTACACAGTGTTTTCAGGCCTGGTTCCCTAAAGGTTGAGGGAGAGACTCACCAGGCTTTAAGCACAAATCTCAGCCACCCTCTGTGCTGGGCTTTACCAGCTCTGTGGCACCTTCTAGCAGGGTTGCCTTTATTATCACCACACCCATCTTTGCCTGCCAGTCTCCTGGTGCAAACTGGAAAAGAGGGGACCAGAACTCAGTATGTCCAGGTTTTACAATGCTTTCACACTGCACTGGACATGAAAGGCAACTGGAAAAAAGTCAGTTTGAATTATTAGAGCACAAGTCCATACAAACAACAACTTATCAGATATCTGTGATGTAAAAGAATCACTTAGCAGTACTGAGGAGTATCACTGGAGACAAATATTTCATATGCTTTATCACTCATTGTTTTTCTGCTGTTGTATTTGAAATGACAACTTAAGTATTTTGATTCATTTAATCATTTCTTCACCAAAACTGCAAAAGCATTGGGGAGTTCTCTGTTTGATAACTGTGATATAAGTGTAAGTTATTTGTTAGGGCTGATTAAATAACCTTCTCATACACTGAGGTAAATAGAATTGGCTGATTCATGGCCATAGCATCCCCTACAATTCTATCCGAGCACCTCGCAGTCTTTCACATCACCTTTAGAAAATAAAGGAAGTTCTCCTGCATCATTTCACAAAGCTGCTGTGCACACGCAGCATAGGGAGGCGCACCCCCCCCCCCCC
>Ga0065711_1030721_pt1 | contig 31629 bp, 14 predicted proteins | sample Hoacrofraction12_FD_59098 | JGI IMG/M metagenome (GOLD analysis project Ga0065711, IMG submission 59098) | Hoatzin crop microbial communities from Cojedes, Venezuela - Epithelial fraction 12 v2 (version 2) | ecosystem: Host-associated > Birds > Digestive system > Esophagus > Crop | place... | reverse complement strand
CAGCTTCAATTCCAGGTGAGCCTTGGCCTTCCTCGTCGCATCCCTGCATGCTCTCACCACGTTTCTGTACTCTTCCCAAGTGGCCTGTCCCTCTTTCCACATTCCATGGGCCTTTCTCTTCTGCCTGAGCTCCGCTAGAAGCTCCTTGTTTAACCATGCAGGTCTCCTGCCTCCTTTGCTAAATTTCTTTCTCAAGGGGATGCATTGCTCCTGTGCATGGAAGAAGTGTTGTTTAAAGAGCGAACAGCACTCATGGACCCCCCTGCCTTCGAGAGCCCTGGCCCACGGGATTCCTCCCAGTAGCTCCTTGAAGAGGGCAAAAAAAAAAAGTTCCATGTGAAAGAAGCAGTCACTAACAAAGGGACACCCTGCAATTTGATCATACCTGCCAGTAAGAGTAACTGCTACTGAAATCACACTCCACAGTCCCACAGAGGCAACACACTAGCCTATAGAGTTTTTATCAATAGGTTATTAACCTGAGTGTTGCAGACATATCCAAAGATGTGTCATCAAAATTTTCCCATGCCTGTGTTGAAGGGGATAACAAAATCAATTTTCTGTAACCATGTAAAATATCTGTGTGCTGATGTTGAGAACAACTGGCTGAAATACCACTGACCTATGTATGATGAGTCAAACTGTGCTAATAGAAAATCCAAGATTCAGGGGAGGGCCACAACACACATAAAAACAGCTGAAGCAGTGATCTTCCCATACTGAATTAATGAAACTAACTTTGCTCATAGAATTCCAGCTTAACACACTCCTAGCAGAGCAGAAAAAGTAGATTTTTAAAGCAAGAAACAAGAATCCTTACCTTTCTGTTGAGTCTTCTAGCAAACCTACTAATTATTACAAGGTTTTTAATACTATGCTCTTGTGTTGTAACTGAGACCTGCAAACTCAGTCAAATAGGCCATGAGAAATCCGGGGATTATGAGTTTCTCTCTTAATTCCCACGTGGTAACAATCTGTCTAAGAAAAGTGCTTGCATGGCTCCCATTAACAGATTACATCCCCCACCTCCCAGCCTAATGAATGTAACCTCCAAATGCCCTTGTAATCCCAGGAGGAGCCTATTACTCTCATCCTGGTGTGCCTGCAGATCCAGAGGCAGCCAAGCACCTAGCTCTGAAGGGCTTGCTCATATTGCAAGGCTTCTGCTGCTTTAGCTGGCCTGGGAGACTTCCTCATGGAGAATCAGAATGGCATGGCAGGGGAAGTCTTTGATGCCTATGTGTTTCAGCTGTCTCTTTCCATAGCAGAGTTTCACTAACACAGGAATATCTGTGGAAACTCTGTGAACATTCCATATCCACACGACCGTAACTATAAGGGAGATGGTGACCCTCTCCCTTCCTCATTCTTCCTAGTCACGTCATCTAACCTCCTTTCTTCCACCTACTCTTTTTCATCTTTCTAATGTAACTGTTAAGCTCAGAAGAACCTTGATCATAGAGCTAGATGCTGTACAAAATTCTAATTATGCAAATCTTGCTCATGTTGACACTGTGTTGAATTTTTCATTGATCCATTGTTCTCCCTTTTGGAGGTCATTTATTCTGGACCAAATCAATATAGCAATGCTTTAGCTCCACTTTGAAATGTGAAAAACAAGTAAGAACTGGGCCAACTGACTTTAGCATTGTAGAGTTCTGCAACATTTAAATCCACAGGTTTATTCACATATATAGAGCTTAGTTTTTCCCTTTATTTTTGTATTCACACCTACATATGTATAGTACAGCAGATCATATGTGCGCTATAAGACTGTCTGCGCTTTTTCTGTATTTCCTTTTTACTTGTCTGAATTCTGCTGCCATCTGTTCCTACGGCTGTCAGCCTGCAGACATTCTAATTTTGTGATCACCTGTTTTCATGTAATCCTCATTTCTTTTAGCATTTCTTCTTTCTTTCTCAGAAAAATCTATATGCTTCTGACATCTGTTCCCCACCATTATCTTTTATGAACTCCTAGGCAAAAACCCATTCAGAGATGTTGTCAATGTCAACCAGCTCTGTCAAAATATTACACTTGGCATGTCTGACAGCCTGCAATGTGCTGACCTTCATTGTGTCAATGACCTTGAACAACATCTTTTTATTTCACTTTAGCTTTTCTTAAACAACAAAATCATTAATACAACCCAATAACCATTACTGAACCAACCACCCTGCACATGAGGTAGGAACTAATGCACTCCTTATTTAGTCAGTGAGAAATTCAGATGAAGCACAATAGTGCCTTAACTCATGTGAGTAATTAAACCAAAATACTCCCACCTTTTCATCTGAAAGAGACTGAAATCTCTTTTCCCAAGATCACAGCATGTGATCGTGTGGGATTGAATTCAGAAGGGACGCGTGGACTCTTCAAATCCCAATACTGTTCCCTGGACACTGGACCAATTTTTAAGAACTTAAGTCTTTTGCTCTGTTAGGATTCAAACTGTAAGTTTTCACTCCTGAAAAGAAGAAAGCTACTTCATTTACAATGAAAATAACTTGCAAGAGAAAGCATTCACAGTCTCCCAGGAATATTTTTACCTTGCACAAAATAAATACAAAGGTCCTTTAAATGTCCACAAAGCAGATAACCTCATTCACTGCAGAAAACCAAGATTTGGCAACCTATGTTATTACTGTAAGAACATTCCTAAAATACTGTTTCTCAGTCAAAGTTCCAAACATACAAAGGTACAAAGGCTTTCACATTCTCCTACATTTTCATAGCCCTTGGACTGAACAGTGCATAAACTGTAAGCAATTCATTTGCAACTGTCAGGCTAATGAACAGTGAACTGCAGAATATTTCTCTAACTGGAGGTCTAATTGATTCATTGTAGGGGATATTAAATGATCCCATGGTGCTTGAGCACTGTTGGGACATATAGATTTTAACATTAATTTTATCTGCTTTCCCTGTAGCAGCTGTCTGCATTGTTGTCATCTTATGAAGATATCTTATTTATTTTAAGAAAAAAATGTTCAGTGACTGCCAGGATAAAATAAACATCAATTCTTATAATCTCTACTATATACACAACGATTCATCATAGAATCCTTCTTTTACCTTACATTCTACAACCAAAAGTGAGTGTGCTACTGTGGGAAAACTGGCAAGTTTCCTTTTGTTATTAGAAAATCTTTTCCAGTTTTGGAGTGCACAACTAGCCGCACTGATTTTCTGAAGGCTTCTGCAAATCAAGCCTTCTCTTATGCTTTCCATGACCCTTGCTTTCAGAAATTTGAATAAAAACTTTTGTTAAAAGTATTTATTAATGTCATTTTAAAACTATGTCAATAAAGGACAAATTTTACTGTTTTATTGTTACTGTAGGTATTTTACATACATATTACTAAGATTTTTATCATTTATCATTTGAGATTGCTTTGCTGAAAATGTAGTCACATATTTAAAGAACGGTACTGAGGTTTCTTCCTCTGACACGTGGAGGCTGCCTCACAGTAGGTACCATAACTTCCTTTGTGTCTTTATCAAACCCAATTTCAGAGTTTGTGGTAGATTGCTAATAAGCAGGGAAACTAAAAGTGGGGACCCTAACTCTGTCATTCTTCTCAGTAGATGCACCAAGGCAAGGTAAACAGGTGACGTCTGCGATTGCTCAGTCTTTCTGGACCTATGTATGTATTGGTGTGTGTGCATGTGTGTGAGTAAAAGGGAAAACATTCATCAAATAAACCAGCTTTCTGCACTGGTCTTTCACTATGGTTCCAGGCTAGGCTAGAGGAACTCCTAGGAGATAGTTTAGCTTACTGTTGCTGTGTGCAGGCTCCTTTGGACTTGGAACATCACCTTCCTCCTGAATTTGCTGGCATATAACTGTACAGAGATAATGTTTTCACTGTTCCTTAAGATATTCTCCAGGGATTTGGTTTTGCTGCTTATACTGGTACGTTCCAAAAGCAGAATTTGGTAATGTCTCCTCATGGGGATATAGAAAAATCATTATGGAAAGAATATAGACCCTATACTGAAGTTAGTTCATGTTATGATAGTGATTACTTCTATTGACACTTAAAAGCAAGATATGTGTAAGTTCCACCTCCTCCAATACAGAAAGTTCAGCATAGTTTTCCCAGTTCTTTTAGCTTTCCTTTTAAGGACCTGGGGATCCCTTTCAGAAAAAAAGAATGTATAGATCTAAAGAAAAAAAAAGGGATAAAAGAAAACTATAAAAAGGGGGGAAAGGGGACAAAAGAATATTATCTTATTTTTTGAAAAAAAGCAGAACAATTATTCTCTTCCTGTAGGAAACCATTTCTCATAATGAGCTCTCAGCAGGAACCTTGTTTTATTCCTAGTTGCTGTACGGTATTGAAAAGGCCAGATTTACTACAATTGTCAATTGTTTGTTTTAACAGAGCAAAAATCCTCTCTACCTTTTAAGACGGACTTAAAATGGGGAAATAAATATCAGCTATGGTGAATCATTGACTGTGATTTATAGTTTAACCATCACATTAAATATTTTCATTAAAACTTGAAAAACAAACTGCAGTATTAGTAATGCAGTAACCATCTTCTGGCTGTCTGCTTTTTTAACTCCAGTCGTCTCCACTGAGGAGAAACGTAGTTATCCTATATCCATGATGGTTTGACTAAAATAATTTTCTGAGCCTATAAGAAAGTCTTAATTATTTAACCTTAATTTTAACTAATGCTAAAAGATAATCATTTTATCTTATATACAAAAAAGGTTAATTTAACTCACTTGATGTATCTGAATATTAATGGTGTTTTATTTACATATACTTCCTGATTAGCAGGCATATAATAAGAAAAAAAATGAAAACAGCACTTGAATGAATGGGAAGAAAAATACAAATAGAGGAAACTGAGAAACTTGAAAAGAATGACTAAGAATAGAGGTGAAGATGAAAGTGCAATATTCCCTGGGTAAAGGTGTTGAGCACAGCTGCACGCATTTGCTCTGTTTTTTCAAATAAATTTATCAAAGTACCATCCCGCAATTAAGTAAAAACATAAACTTTGCTCATCAGTCAATACCCTGGCATTCCTGTCTTAAGCTATCATTAAAAAGACATGTATGGATACCCTTTGTCTACGTGGAATATACCACAAATATAAGCAATGCATGATATCATTCTTTTCTAACCTATTCACCATCCCAAGAGCTCTAGTTTGTGCCTAAGCATATTTCATTCCTCTATGGAAACATTAATGTAGGTGTCTAATCTGATGGTTCAGACTTTCATGTTTGCTTACCCTCTGTGCAGTCCTACAGAAATCAGCATCACAGCATAGCTCTGACATTAATACAGTCACTATGTAACCCTGCTCAGAAATTGTGAAACTGTGAAATCTCACTTCAAATTTAAGGGTGGAGCAATCTTTCCCATGTCAATAGGCTGAGTATATCCCTGCTATTATACGTGTCTCATTCATACCGTTACTTAAACATAGGTTTTTCAGCTTTCCCCAAAATTACCAGTTTTGAAGCCAAACAAGTTTTGCATTATACAACACAAAAATTACAAGTTATTAATATTGGTATGTGTATTTGCATATATATTTTAATATATATGCACCCAGAAGACAAAAGCTCTGAGCTGTTCTGATAAATGAATTAAAAGCAAATACTGAGACATTCCTCTTGCTCAAAATCTTTGTTTGCATTGTATTACAAATTTGGCTCTTTAGAGCTGAGCACACTGACTGCTTTTTTATGTCTGAAAATATCCATAAAAATTAAATGCTCCATAGGCATTTTCTGGTTAACTATGTTGCTTAACAAATCAATAAATGGAGTAGGACAGCTCAACCGGGTATGACTTCAGTATTTCTCTTGGCTTTGAATTACGTTTCATGCAGACGTAATGTTTTTCCCCCTCCCTTATTGTCCTCCAGTTGTAGAACTCAATTTTCAGGTTCCACTGATTTCATCACAGAAACAATACAGCCTTGACAATAAGATTTTATTAACCTTTATTGTTCTGAAGTGTACATCTGAGATTAAATTCCATGGCATTAACTGTCAAAGGTTAAAAAAGTGATTGCTGCTTCTAATGAGTATCTGAAAGATATTCAGTTGTATTTTCCTTTAATACACTCAACATTGAAAGAAAATACAGGCTTACAATAACTGAAAGTAAAAGACTTTTAAAAACAAATTCACGATACAGTTATTTTTAAATTTTCTCAGAAACTAGACCTTAACTTAAGGGGGAAACTTTCAGTTAAATAGTTTAGCCTTGCCTTCTCTTGTCTACTCTATTTATGTAAATTTTCCTACCAGCTTACATATCTAAAACTAAATAGCAGACTTGCACTTTAGTATGGAGGAGAGGTACGACATTTCAGCAGGGGTTTCTTCCTGCGTTATCACTGAACCACACTGAACTTCCATGGAAAGCACAGCACAGTCACTTGTTTTAAAAAGCAACAGCTGAATGGGTCAGTGCCTCAGAGAGGTAATGATCTATTTCTCATGAAACAGCTTGAACTGTTTTCTACTTATTTTTCTGATAATTCTCCAGTGAACCCACTGATAAAGCCTAACCAAGGGTTGAAAAAAGGTGCTTCATTCAACGCAGAATCACTGCCTAGAATCCTCTTGTGAAAGTCAATTGCTGCCTCCATTTTTATAAAACACAGACAGAAGACAAGGTCCGGGGATGCATATTAAGGAGGCCACAAGGATTAATGAAACCAGGACAGGGGTTACGGAGCTCTTTCTAGAAGGGAAATCTTGAGTCTTAACCTCTCATTATTTCAACTAAATTGTGACTATTAAAAAAGGGGCATAATTACAGGCTGTGATGGAGCTGAAATCTACTGGTCTATGTTTTGCCACACATCATGGTAATTCACACAACAGCTCCAAAAGTTCACTGGCTTTAGGTTGAGTATGCTAATCTTCCTATCACCAACAAGATACAAGTACAACATTTGGGCATTTTAATCTGCAAATTATTGTTGCCCTGGAGCAGAATAGAGGCAATCTCCACAGTCAGAGAAAATGTGCTGCTGTCTGCACACAGGATGTGATCTGCCTGCCACACATCACAGGGTGCAAGGAGGGGAGGAGAGTCTTGTTTCCAGCCTAGCCTTTCCCCAGACTTCCCACGGATGACAGCAGTACTAATCTTCAGGTCAGCTAAGAATACGAAAAACATTCCTATCCAGTGATACAAGTAAGACTTCATAACACAAGTCCTGAAGTGCACATTGATGACACTTTGATTTCAGAAATTCATTTTTCTTCTTCACAGGCTGCCTCCTGTAACTTTTCTGCTTTGGTTCTCTTCCATTAAAAGACTCAAAAACTATACAAAAGTAAACATACATCCATGTATATGTCCTTGTACTGAGAAGCCTAAATAATAAATAAAGGTTCTTACGCTCATTAATTTTGTTTCCTTTTTAAAATATCAGCTTCTACTTCATAGGCTCAGTGATACGGTATATCAATAAGGCATGAAATGACAAATCCTTGACTTCCCAGTGGGGTAGTGGTCACGGTCACTTGCAGAGCACCAGGTTAAGATACATACTGTCAGAAACAGCCAAACAGGCTACCTAGTACTGGGGTGAACTATACAGCAGAACAAGGCTTGGAGGAGACAGCCAAGGACACTTCTGTCCCTCTTTTGTTTGTACCAGGGCCTATTACAAGAGCAGGGCCTGCAGGCAAGAAGTGCTCCTTCTAAACCTTCTGAAATTAAGAAAACAACAACATGAGGATGTTGGTCTGTAAACTCTTTGCCACAGTGGACAGATATTGTCACTCTTCTCATACGATGTTGGCATTTCATCTCTTCTGTGCTAGAAGCTCTGGGAGAAGCAGCGCTTTACCCTGCTCCTTTGGTGATAAGCACGAGGAAATAGGTATGCTTAGCACAAGAGAGAGTAAGTGTTTAGCAAAGAGACTGTACAGTACTGTGTGATTTCCTAGGGTAGGAACTGCCAGGGAATTTACAGACTGGAACATCAGAACTGTGAAGCACCAGGAAAGAAAAGGAGGAATGGTATACATTGAGCACAGAATCACAGAAGCACAGAATGGTAGGGGTTGGAAGGGACCTCTGTGGGTCATCTAGTCAAATGTAAATTCAATAGTAAGGAAATAATTCTAAAGGAGGAAACTATTTTTTAATATCCAAGGAGAAGATAACTTTTCCTCTAAAACTCCTTAAAACTTGAAAGGGGTTATATCACGCCTCCACAAACTAGCTGTGATTACAAGTAAAGCTATTCACAGAAGTCTTTCATTCTGTCTCTGTTCTTCTTCATATATCCAAACTAAATATTTTCATTGCCTAAACAAAATTACTTTAAAACACTAACACATTAAAAAAATATATCGAAAAAACCCACATTAAACAGAAAATATAAGGGTTTCTGGGAGGTGGGGAAGAGTTCCTTTGTTGTTTTGGTTTTTTTTTACCAAGCACATATTTTGAAGAACCATGAACATGAGTCCACAACAGAAAAGATAATTTCTTTCAGTTGTCAAACATCTATCTATACAATTAATCTTAGTTTTCATTTAGTTTTCTTGCAAAATCTGTGATGTTCCACACTCCTTCCTTTCCCTAGCTCAACAGCACGGTCAGTCCTTTTATTCACCAGGCATCTTTCGGAAGCTGTGAATTAGTTTTAATGGTAAAGCACTAGGATCTTCCCTAGCTCCTTTGGATTGCATACTTCAAGAATCTGAATTGCTTTACCTGTGCAAACACTCAGTATTTTTAACAAATGCATGCCAAAGTGAGGAGGAATACTAATTTAGTTTACTGCTATATACTCTTTCACAGAACTAATTGCACTACACTGCAACAACAAAATTTTAATCCTCCTAATCCATTCCCTAGACAACCCTATACATTTACATACGTTTGTGTCCACGTGTATGCATATATTTACGTGTATTTATATATCAAAGACAGCATTCTATTATAAATAAAAACTCATTCACACATATTGCTGGTATCTTTGGGAAGCTATAGCTCTTTTTAAATCAGGCAAAAGTTGTTTGGGTTAAATAACATTCACGAAACACACAACCATGAAGTCAGCTGCCCATCACACCAGGGAATGACGCCAACGTACTCGAATAGAGAGGTCCCTGTACACCCTGACATGTTTAGTGGAACTGTGAGTGAATGAGAGTGCTGTTAGTCCCAGGGAGGGACAATTTACAGTCAGTCAGGTCTCTAATGATTCCTTCTACTTACAAAGTTTCAAACTAGGAGTTATACCAGTAGTTAAACTGGGTAATTACAATGATCTCTCCAGAATTGCAAATGATAAATAGATGAATCACTCAGTATTCTGTTCAACTTGCCTGCTTTTTCTCTTAATTTCTTTTGATCTTTTTCTTTAATCTGCTATAACCAGTTATCCAAGGCTCACACATATCTGTATCTCTACACGAATGAATTTACACTTTATGCTTATCTTTCCATCCATATCAATCCGATGCTAATTTTTTCTTTAGTCTTGATTTGTCAGCTTGCGTACCTTTGTAGGTATTTTCTTGATGTAAGCACATGAACAAAGACTTCTCTCTGAATCTACCTATTGTTTAAGCCATTTAAGCCATATATAGACTATCAGCTTCCACAAAACAAAACAGAAGTTGAAGGTTAGTTACTTTGAATAAAATGCTTTGTTACTACAAGGCCTAAGTGATTGAGGTCTTTTTAAAGGTAGTGCAAAGCTGATGTTCAGTAACTTGTACCCCTGCAAGAATTATTTCATTCTTTCTGCCATTAGGGTTTAAATTCTCCCTTGCTGTTCCAATGCGTAATTAAAAGTAAAGCAATGTTTCAATCATTTCTTGTACCAGAACTGTAGTGCTTTCACAAACAAAAAAATTCCTGGAGAGGAAGTATTTTTTAAACTTCTGAACTCAACAAATATACATACTCAGGAATTACCTAGATTTAAAAAAGAAAACCAACAAAAAAGGAACCAAAAAAACCCAAAAACCCCAACACTTGTGGGAAGACTCTCTGCATATCTATATAGACTAAATGTAGAAGACGTTATGTTACCATCCAAAAAATGGTCAGAGGTGGTAAATTTCCATTAGGCAGAATTGCAGCACACTCTAGTTTTTGCTCTCTCTACTTCCAGGTAAAATAACCAGTTGCTTAGGGTAAGGCTGACAAGAGTATCTGGTATCATTGCTCCTGGAAGCCCCACATTTGCTGCCACTTCTAGCAACACTAAAGCAGGTACTAGTTACGTGAGACAGCTGCTACTACTGACATTACTGTGTGTAAAGTGTGTGTGTGTCAAGAAACAATAAAGCATTCCAATGCCTTTATGAAAATGTCAGCTTAAGTTTTTCTGAATCAAACTGTATTTAAAAAGAAGGAAATTTCTTCAGAGCCTTACACTAATGTTTTCATGATCTTCTGTTTCTCACGTATCTCCACCTGCCCCTTAAAATTAGTAATATAGTGCATACACAACCATAGGTCAGTCCGTAATTGCGTTCAAGCAGTGCAAAGTAGAAAAGCTACCCCAAAGAAGCAACAAAAAATAGCATTTCTAGAGAGAGACAAGTTGTCGGACAGTCAGCCTGATCTTGATCATAGAAGCCAGTTAAACAAGGGTGTATTGAAATGCAAATATATCAATTCTACAAGTGCTCCCATGAATACCTGTTGAAAAAATTTTCTTCAAAAGCTATTAAAGAATATGCTGGTTTTGCATCAAACCATACATAAGAACACAATGGGCTCTGTTAAATAAAGGTAAGGGAGAGGAATAACCTTGTTAAAGGCATGACTGTATGAAACAAGGTTGTGCATTTACCACTGTTTGACTGTAATTATGACTTGTAGAAGAATAACATGTTCCTTGTGAATTAATATGTTGACTGCTGAATTCTTTTATACTTAAAGCACTTCTCATTTTGGATTTAACCCTTTTGCTTTCCATTTGAATGTTTTGGAGGCTTTTATTTAATATATTGCAACATATTTTCAGCAAGCACAGGACAGCAGGAAGGAAAAAAACAGGGCCGGGTGTGAGCATTATGTGCACTCCAGCATACTCCAGTGGTAAAGTCTCACTGCGACTTCATTGTCAAAGGATGACAGTGAACAACAGAGTTTTGCTGGTACTCAGAAATACATTCAAGACATATTTGGAACTTCATTTAATTCCAGTTTGTATAATCATTTCTACAGAGACAAATTATGAAACAAGAACAACCTATCTGCACGCACTCAATGAATTCCCGCTCAGGTACAGTATCATCTTTTTATTCATGGAAATGTCGTGGAATTAACCAGAATTACAACTTGGATTAGGTCAGAACACAAACAGCTTATTACTATATAAGAGAGAACCCTGAGCAACAGAGTGACAGACTCTGCTGATAAGAACTCTGTTGAAATGGGACAGTTACTGAATTTATATACCTCTAGGTTATACAGCTCCTTCACCAACACTCAGTCAAGTAAGATAAATATGGTAAATAACAACAGTGATTGAAAACCTTCAGATGAAGAGACTCTAGACAGCACATCGTTTTACAAAGCATCCACTCCTTTTACGAATAAGCCACTCCTTTGTTAACTAAATCGTGCTAACTGGAAGACCATTAGCTGCAAACGTTTCTTAACTAGGGAGGCCTGCAAAGGCATATTCTGCTTCCACAGGAGGCTATGTCTAACATAGGGGATATGCTGTTCGGTATTTTAATTTGCTTAAATCCAGATTTTTAAACTCCCAAACTACAGCTTTGATACCACAATTATTTCTGACCCATACAGCTCTGTAATATAAAAGAAAACTCTGCATTTGCTACAGTTCTGGAGAGGAGTTGGATAAACCTGGATCCAATGCCCCTCTTGGCTTTCTGCTCAGTCTATGCCAACACTGTCTGTTAGACACTGAAGAAGGATGGCGTTGCCCAAGCCACAGAAAACTGACATATTAGAGAAACTCCAAACATTCAAGAATCATGAATCAAATCACGCTTGCCCTCCAAAGAATTGCAACTAGCATCTTGCAAATACTACGCATGGGTTCCTTTTAGTTGTGGTTTGAACTGCTGAGGAACATGTTGCCATATTCTGCTCTGCTCTTCCAATAAATGAACCTGTGCTTTTCACAGGAACCCAAGATCCCAGGAAATGAACAGCACCAGATTTTACAGGCTTGATAATATTACTGTAATGAATAATAAGCATCTTTAAATAACTACATAAACTCTATGCTAAGTTGAACTGTATGTATCATTCATTTTTTGATACAGTGACTAAATCAAAAGGAGATTGAAAAAAGGGGATACATTTAAGGGAAAACAATTGACATGACATTTGATTATGTTTTTTCCCACTAAAATGAAAACTCAGGAACAAAAATAATCTTGTGAAATGAATGAAACATATCTTATTCTATTTTAGAGTTTTAATTTTTAACTTTTGTGAAACTTCAGTTTTGAGGTGCTTCTTGAAATGTGCTACTATGTAATGTGAAAATGTTCATTTTTAAACAAAAATCAACTCTGATTTTTGTTTGCAGTATTTTTTTCTTTTCTTTTTTTTTTTTTTGTTTGATTCCAGGATATTTTTCAAATGAAACTATTAACAAATGCTGATTTCAAAACTGTGTCACCCCACTGTGAAATCTTTTTCTTTTTTTCCTAATCTAGATACTTCACTTTAAAGCTTAACTCATTCCTATGCAGAAAGTGTGGAACAGGGGTGAGTTTTGTCAGTGTAGTGAATACTAATAACCTCACAAAATGTTTTGTCTACTAGTACTTTACTCAACGATGTGCTTTATGCTTGTTTAAATAGTTTTGCAGCATAAAATTTGATATAATTTCCTATTTCACCATATTTCAGAAAAATATGCACAGCTTTACATTTTTAGAGTAGACCTGGAAAATATTCAAAGCACTTTGAAGACCATTTCCAGGGTATTGGATTATCTAAGTAAAGAATGAAGATCCAGATGAGCTTTACTAACATACACACTACAAATTTATCATCAGGGGCTCCAGTTTGGCACTGTAATCTTATCGTGTCCTTGGAGGCTTGGGGAGGGAAGGTCGATAATCAGAAAATCCAATATGTTTCTGGAAAGACTCTTCAGAGAGTTAATTTCTTGTTCTCCTCACTGCTTTTGAGTAATTTAGTGCTGGTGAAAGGTGCCAGCTGAAGAAACAGTAGGCAAGTAGGGAGCAGCGTGGGTGCAGTAAGCCTCTGACCAACTCACGTCTGCTTCTCTGCAGGCACTCCAGGACTGGAACGGGGTTCAGGAAGGAAAGGGACCTTCCAGCTTGACGGCCCTCTTAGGCTTTGTCACATGACCCTTCCCTGGGTTCACTGTATTTCTGTAGGACATGCACTTTTTGAGGGAGAGGCTCTTTCTTATTATACTTTTTTTTGAAGTACTGAGATCCTGATAGTAACTGAGGTCTACAGATACTTCTGAAAAATAATTATTGACCTGGTATAAATTCCCAATATTGTTTAGTCCCAGGAAATGAGTTTTGCACTGCATGTTTCAAGTACATACTAGCTATTTTTTACAACAAACAAACAAACAATCAAATAAATAAATAAATGTTGAGGCTGGAAAATAATCCCAGCAACAGGTTACAAAGATTTACAGTAGAAAATAAGGAGTGTGAGTCCTTGACCTCCAGTTTAGTTGCTGTATTAGTTACACTGCTAAATTCCCAATGTTTATCACTACCTGTATCAAAATGACATCACATTCCTTTTTCTGATACAAATTAAAGTCAAAGCTTTAGCTTCAAACCGTTCTGATAAGTGCAAGGTTTTATTGATTCTTATATGACAGAGCATCAGTTTTTCACCTCTTCCATACTGTTACTTAGAGAAATAACAACTAGAAGGAATTGTCTAAACGACTTTAAAATGTAGATTGCATATCAAAATAAGAGATACAAGGTACTAGACCCTTTCAATTTAGGAAGTAGACATATATCTCCTTGGTTTTTGAAATTCCTGTGTTTGAAAGACATGACAGAAACCCAGCTAACCTCTTTAAGCATTTGTTTTATACCAGTGGCTTCACAGCCACCTCTTTCTACTGTCAACAGTGCATAGGAGTTGAAATTCAGACTCCATCCTGAACTGGGAGATGACGCTTTTGAATAAATACAATCATCCAAAATATGTTCCTCATCTCCAGAGCAATAAAAGCAGGGAAGAGAAGAGTGGTGAGCTTTGCAAATGGGCCATTCCCCCATTGTGATGATTCACAGTTTTCTCTGGAATACATTGCTCTCATCTGACACTGCCTTTGGACTGACCTTGAATTTCAGTGTCTACAAAATAGAAATCACCTGTATATGTTCTATTTACAGTTTAGCAAACTGTCATGGTTATAGTAAGATCAGGAAGTACAGAAAAAATGTGGCGAATAAAATGAATGGGAGAATGTTAACACATGGTCATGGAAAAAATAATGATGTTGGTTTCTCGATAAAAGAAAGGATGGTTCGCAAACCAGAAGAAAGAAGTTGTTTCATTTCAGTAGTTATAGGGGCTGAAAGTGACACATTTACAGATCCCTATACAAATTAAGCACCATTTCAAACAGTATAATCAAGAACCACTCTGCATAATATAGCACTGGCGAGGAGCATAATTAGAAATGCACAGAGGGCAAAATGGCTGTTTCACTGAACAAGTGAGATTTGAAAATACATATTCATTCAAGCTCTAAGTGAAGACTAAAGTCTTCAGAATTCTTCAAGCAATAAAAAAAGCCTGTGTGTACACGGAATTGTTAATATCTAATAGCAAAAACAAAGAACACACAAATACACATTAAAATGTGAAAAAAAATATAGTATTTCAATGTTGTTGGAGGTTTCAGTATTCATCCTAAACAGAAGTTTAGCAAAATCAACTTTTTTTTTTTTTTAATTGGTGATGGAAAATTGCCCTGTCCAAGTTTCAGCAAACAGTTCTGCTGCAGGACTAGAAGTGATAATCTCATAAATGAAATAATTTTGTCACATGCTACTGTCTTTTAATAGTTTTCAGAAAAAGGAACACTAGTAAGTCAACTGATTACTGTATGTGTGGTCACAAAAGTAAACTGATTCTAAATAACTGAAAAAATAAACAAATACAAATGAGAAATAACAGTTTGGATCTGGCAAAATTTAGTTGATGAAGACGTAAATGAATAATAAAACTGTCCTTCACCAAATCTGAGGACATAATTTTTAGATCATCTTCTGAGCTATTTGAATAGTGCTAGAAATAATGACCCAACACCCTGCCAATCAGAAAACACCTGAAGGTCCAGTGTTCTAGCTGTCTTCCTCTTCTCTGTCAACACCCACATTTCCTACCAGTTCCTCACCACGCCCTATTGATTGCTTCCCTAAAACCAGAAAAACCCATTTGTGCATATCAGTTAACTTTCTATTCCCTTGTCACTAGCAAGCTGACGCAAAAAGATCCAAGTGAAACCACATACCTTTTCCACACTGCTCTTTAAATGTCAGCAACTATACAATCCACTTCAGCATCCCTTACTGTCCTAATAACTTCAATGTTAATAGACAAAGTCTCAAGATATTAAACACAGGAAATGCTGATTTCTTAGTGTTATCTGCTGTACACAATGCAATAGCACCATAAGCTTAACCTTCACACAGTTAATTCTTTTTATTCTTGTTATGGGCAAGGAAAGGAAGAAAGTGGAGCAGATTTCAAGTCTTGAAAACAGAAAGCATATTAACATCACAGCTTTCTGTGCTAACATGAGCCTTAACTGCATTAGAACACATTAAGAATTCATCAACAACATTGATTGCTGAAGTAAAAATAAAACTAAAAAAAACACAGATGCATGGAAAAATATAATTAAAAGTATAATAGAATAAAAGTTATCACCAAGGTTCTTCATCCTCGATACACTAATAAATGTTATTTGTTTCCTAATTAGCTATTCAAATGTCTACTGGGTCCACAAATTAAACTATGAGTTTGGGTGTCCTAAGACCATCAAATTAAAAACCATACACAAAGCAAGACAGAAAACTTTGTTTAGGTTTTTCTTCAGATAAATACAAAGATATCCTATTGAAATGAGCATTATTGTTACAAAGTAAAAGCAAAAGTTAGGGAATACCAACTTTAAGACGAGCGCAACACCAACAGGGTGTCAGAGGTGCTTTGTGATAGAGGGAGATGAAGGCACCAACGTTTATGTTCCTTAACACTTCTGTCCCTGCCCCCTCCTTTGCCGAACAACTTTAGAAGATATTTTCGTGATGCTGTTAGCTGTTCTCTCCACGATCTATCCTGTGGCGTAAATCTGCAGATGTTTTTCTAATTAATTCGTAGATCCAGCAAATACTTAGTAAGGCTTCTGATGCAAAGTGTAACCCTCTTTTTGCTGTGGAACTAGTACAATACCAAACACAGTGGGAATTCTGCCCAAGAACTTGAGACATACAAAATGCAATATTGGATTGCAGGTGCTTAAATAATGTTTCTCTGCTATCTATGTTCTGTTTGAATTATTATGTAAAGTAGTTACTCTTCTCCATAATTTGTGAAGAGACATTTTTTATTCACTTTAGATCAGTGTCTTTGATAGCTAGCTGTCATTGATCACATGATTTAAAGGAAGAAAATTTGACAAATATGTCTTTGTCAGTACGTTCCTGTGACTATGGGTAAGTTCTTCCCACATCAACAATGATTGCAGTAGAAGAGTTACAATAGTGTTTCAAGGCTATGTCTTTCTCATTACCATTTACAGATGTATTGTCTATACTGTCTTTTAATATCTACTGTAACTTGCTGCAATCGTGTACATACTGTGAGAATTTTAGTGGACTGATTTTTCAAAGATAAGCTATTTTGCATAAAGAAAGAGTTTATAATGAGCCCAGTGTTGGGCAGTGATGCATAGACACCCCTTGCACTGCATTTTCTGGAAGATCATGATGAGGGCCTTTGGTCCAGTCAGATTTGCTCTATACAACAGTCTAAAGCAAAGAATCAAGATAATTATTTTCCTCCTGGATTTTTTTGCAATTTATACTAAAATACAGATCAGATGCCAAACCTAACAGCCCTCTTGTACATGCATAGGAGTTTACAATAGAAAAGGGCAAAGGAAATACTGTAAAATGCATTTTACAGAATAAAAAGGAGGTACAGAGCTATCAGTTGCTTTACCTAAAGTCAAACAAGAAATAAATTGCAATATTAGTGACTGAAAAACATCTTGGAACCCTCCAGAAGCCAGAAAGTTATCATTCGTGCTAGAAGTTATGAATCTCCTTTGGTACCGTAACGAAGTCTCTGTCAATGATATACACACAGTTGCAAAATGCCAACCACTAAGCAAAAGGAAAAAGTACTTACCTTGTTGTAGCAAGGTTCATTATTCCCTCTTCTGACAGGACTGGAGAGAGTAGTTTTCTTTAGTCCCAAGTTACTTCAACTGCTTCTGCAACACAAATGTATTCTTCTTATTTTCTTCTTCTTTGCCTACAGAGAGAAGAAAAGATCACTGTTCTGGATTGTAAAGATCATGACTTTTGTCTTGCTCCCCACACGAATTTGGAGCCCATATCTTTGCAGGCACAATTTTTCAATCTTCAACTGAAACACTGCAAATGACTCTCATGAAGCCCATGAGAGGAGCTGTAATATTTTCTAGCTATAACCTTGTCACAGGTGTTGAATGTACTCAGCCTTGTGCTAAACATGAGAAGCTCGTTCACTCCTACAGTCTACTGACACTGCAAATAATACCTAAATTCTCCTCTAGGTAATGCACTAAAGGCCTGGAGATAAAATAAATAAAATACAGAAATGGAGTCTCTGTTCACCTTTATATATCCTATAATGTGTCCACTGCAGGTAAGCTAGGAAGAAAGCAATGCTCTCTTGAGTTCTTCTTGCTCTTTCCTATTCACCATTTAACTTTTACAAATAAATAAACTTGTAAAACACAAGAAGGTGCACAGTTAACTTGACCAAGCATTTAAATATCCTTTTATCTGCCTTTATTAAGCACAAGGTGATTTAAGAGGGATCCTACTAAGAGGTGAAACAGGATTTTGATATCACCTTAATAAGTATGTCTGAACACATAGGTAGGATTCAATTTCAAAGCTTTTACAAAATATCACTACAAAGCAGACACAGTAAAGATATAATAGAACAGACAGCAAATGTCCTTTCCAGTGGAAAATACAATGTTCATTAATTCATATAAGCCAAAGTATGCAGCATAATTCATCATATCAACAGGTTATTATGTAAACATAATGCAAGATTTGAAGTGCCCTAATGCACTGTAAAATAGAAATGAAAATAAAGACCAAATTGGGAAGTATGTTACATAATAGTAGAACAAAGAAGTATAGGAGCCATATATATGTAGCTGTTACCAAGGACACAGAAAAACACTTACATATATCCTTCATTTTTCAATATGGTTCTGTTCTATTAAGGGCAGAAAGAGGAACTGTGCCAACAGAGAGACAAGCATGGGCAAGTACAAGACAAAGCTATGACAGGGTGAAAATTTCCAAAGCATTCAACATTTGTCTTTTAAGATCTGAATCAACATTATAAACATCAAAGTTTCCATCTGCCCGCAGCTGAAAACTAACCAAAAGCTTTCAGAAGACTTAGTGTAAATATTTCTCTGCAACTGCGTAGTATGAGAGTGCTGCCATGGTCCACCTTTGACAAATGGTGTGGATAACAACACTTGAAAAGATAGGAACACAAGTGTAAACAGCATGAGTGAATCCAATTACATAAAACTATCTGGAAGGACATTGGCCCCAAACTGTTCATGGTAATACGAAAGAGAACCATTAGTGGACTAAAATGCAACCAAAAAATTACAGACTTCTGAAACAAAGAAGTCAGCCTGAAAAGAATTAAAGAAGCATGAACATTTGCATGAGAGAGGAGACCTTGAGGCTGACACAGAAGTTAGTCAAAACCTGGTTTAAGGCAGCTACAAGTTGTCCCCACAAGAAGCACATCCCCTGTCAAGGCCTGACGGAGCACCTTTGTCATCAGACACGATGAGCAGCCACACTCCAGCTAGGAGTGGGAGGTCTTGGAGTGCACCTAGTAGGGACACACGCCTGGTGTGGGTATGCATTACTCGGGGAGGGCGGGGAGGTTGGAGAGGTCTGAGCCCATCACTGGAGGTTAGGGGTATTAAAACTTTTGGGATTAGTTACACAGGGGTGTTTAGAAATTTGTGGGTGCTTGTTAACATTTTGTAAGTGTCTAGTTTTATGGCTAATCTGATACTGATCCTGAATGTATAGTTTACTGATTGTCTGTCAAATACCTGTTGTTAATTTTTCAATAAAGTGTTTTGATCCTGATTTAAACTACTTAATCTATGAAGCTTAGTTTCACATTTCTCAACATTTTCCTTTTTTTACTCCCTATAATTACAGCTGGACAAAGTTTACATACATGAACTCCTAATAGTAAAAAAAAAAAAAATTATTTAGCTGGGAAATTCTCAGCTGATGGTAGTTGCATTTTTTGTGTGTGTGATACGCACACATTACAGGAATACTATGAAACCCGAGAACCAACAATCCCTGAATTCTGCCTGTTGCAATCATACTACTAACTTTACACTTTTTACAATTCCATAAAATTTCTTTAGCTATTGCTCAAAATACTTCCAGGGAAAGTTAAACATCATTAGTAACTCTATCTGCAATGGGCACTTCAGAGAAGTTAAGTGAAGAACAGTCCAGGTTCACGCAGGTCTTAGTTCTGGAGGCAAGTTATTTAATCTTTCGGAGAAAAATCTATCCGTTTAATTTTAGGGACTTCTGTGAACTAATTTAACTTTCTTGATTTCAGTTTCCCCACCACTGACAAAGACGCAATAAGTAATACTTGATTACCTACTGCACAAAAGTCAGTACTCTTTAGTCTCCTTTTTTAATCCAAAACTGCCAATCAGTTTGCCGGTTCCCGCATTTAGGGACTGAGTTGATTAATTAGTTCACAGAAATTGCTAAAACTAGTCAAGAGAGAAGAGTAATGGGAGTAATTTGCTAAACCCTAGGTTTTGAAAATATTCAGGGCTCTGATTCATGATCAGGGATGGCTTGCACTGAGGTGGCAATCATGCAGTCCTGCTCCAGATGACTATAGAGAAAGCTCAGCTACTTGTGTGGCAGCTACTGAATAACCGCAAATTACAGCCTGATGTATTACAGAAAACCAAAGGGCAGTTTTGGTTTACCTCAATGCACTGTGCTCTGAAACTGTGATATTTCAGATTTCGCTTGTTGTTGATCTAACCAAACCAGCTCAGTGCACTCCGATCCTGGACAGAGGGTGAGCAGTGGGGTAGGAGTCGCTACATCCATCTTCTATTACGTGACTTGCTTTTGTGATAACGATTTAAATGCCTGAAAATTCCAAATATTTCTAGTGCTGATTCTTTTTAAATAGCAATATTTAAATGAAACATTACACGAGGAAAAAGTTACAATGAAAAGATGACTAAAAATACGAAATCTTAAGTCAACTATAATTTGGATTTTGCCAGTGTAAAGTGCTACCAAAACAAGATAGCTCCCTCTGCAACACAAGTTCTCCACAATATTCCATAACCTGTTATTCACGACTACAATGTACATAAGAACAAAAAAACCCCACATTTATTTCTAGCTTTCTTTGGATTATTTATTCACCACTCCTCCAAATTTGTCTTATGCAGACGTTTCTTTTTATACACTACATATCTAACATTTCCTGAGACAGATAATTATTTCAGTTGCAGTTATATACTACATTTAATAGAAGCTACTGAAACAATGTATTTTCAAAGGTGAAAATTATTTCATATGCGCCAAGTTGTCAGTTACATGTACTTCTTACACTGCATCTTTTTACACCATTCTCCTGAAATTAAAATGAGATTTACTATTAGAATTCTCCCATGCATTCAGAAGCCTACTTCAGAATACTACAATTGCAATACAAAATACCACATTTGGTTACCGAACTCTAGAAGACTGAACAGGCTTAATTATAACAGATTTGGTAAACCTCATGTATTCTTAATGAATTGTATCTCACACTGTTGAAACCTTCACACAATTGGCGGAGATGAAGGTCAAAACAGATCACATGGTTATCGTTCATGCCTACCTCCTTTAAAGTAAGCAGAGGGGGAGGCCTGGAAGCCTAAATACAGTCTATGCTAATTACTCAGTATCACAGCTATTAATAGGGTCTGGTTTATTTGGACAACATTCTAACAGAAGAGCTTTCAGAAGGCAGTGTTTCCAAAATAAGTATAATATTAATACAACAATTATTATGAAGCTTAGGTAGTTTCGAGGTACATGGCACAGATAGAAACAGTAAAATGTAAAACAGATCCACTTACTAGCATCCGCAAATCACTATCCACAAGTATATATTCTCATATCTCTGCAATGCAGTGCTTGTCGGAAGAAAACTTTGTGATTCCTTCAGTTTACAGGGTATCAACAGGCTTAAATAATATGCAATATTCATAGTCAGACTCACGCAAGTAAGTTTTGGAAACATAGGCTAAAATTTCCTTTCCTCTGCTGTAGTATAACTTAGTGTGATCTTCAACAGAACAATTTCCAGTGAAAGAGCAAGTTCTAAATTCTGTGAGTTGATACTTCTGGGTTTGACCAAGATAGCACTAGAGAGAGAGAGAAATGGTAAAAACTAAATTTTGCAGCATTCCCTGCTGGAAACGAAATGGAGAGTTCTAAATTACTGACTTTTCTTTTCTTTTTTTTTTTTTGGCAGAGGAAGTTACAGAAACTCTGTTGAGGTTTATAGCGCCAATTTGCAGATCCCATTGGTCTGATTACTTAGTATGCAGGCAGAATGTAATTTTAGATCTAAAATATCTAATACCTAAAAGCAGCCACAGTGAGTTTGAAACATCACTGGTCCTAATTCTAATCCATTCCACATACTGCATGTTATGTCATAACTTAGAAGTATCAGCTACAGGTGTTGCTTTACCATTCAAACCAACAAGTAAAATGCAGTGCATATGACGCATCTGAAAACCCAATCTTCTCCAAAATCTAGCATTTTGCAGAAGAAAATTAAGGATCAGGTGAAAAAATGTGCTATATTAAAAGAACATAAAGTAATGTAAAAATAAGCTTGAATTAAAAGAACTCTTTCATTGGACTGATGATGATTAGCTTTGCAAAGCAGAGTAAACTGTGGTGGAAAATTGGAAGGAAGAAAATTAATATCTCATCACTCTGGTTCCCAAAAGATAATATTAAAACTACTCAATAAATGCAGATTTTGAAATAGTATGTAAATAACACAGAAAGAGGCAAGTTTATTTGCAATTCAGCATCCAGCATTTTGGCAAAGTATGTTTCGGAGCAGAAACAATAGCTTCTACTCTGGCCACTCCATATTATTAACTATCGACTCATCAAGTGTCTCCACTATAAAAAGGACAATAACTGATTTAAACCTAATCTGATAAGACCTGTAATTGATTTCTCTACCGGCAACAAAAGAAAAGAAAAATGAGTAATTATGGCAATGAAAGACATTCTGATACTGAGCAGCACCCTAAACACTACGCGGATTGCCACCTAATAATAGCATCACTGTTATCATATCAAATATATTTTTAGACATATATTAACTTAGTGTCTAGTGTTCCCTTCCACAAATTCCAGTTAAATAGCATTTTTACAAGGTTACTGGAGGTAGTGGAATCTTTGTACAGACCACAATGTACAACTATAAGCATATGAGAGCTACTGCTAACCACTCAACGTGATATTCATCCCATGACATTGCACTTGGCAGATGATCTATGACCATAGGGATCCTTTGCCCCTACTTATAGCTCATTCCAACTTTTCTCCTTTCTTCCTACTCTGCAAATGAAGCACTGCGGAGTGCTGCTTCATCATCCTGACACTTTGCATCAGCTCACTGCATTGTCAGCCATAGCCACCCAAATTTGAAATATGCTTCTGCTGCCTTGGAGCTCTGTCCATACACACCAAGGTAAAAGGAAAGAGAGGAATAAGATTTTGTCACACATAGGTAATACATTTATTATTTGAAAATATATTCCATCTGTAAAAACCATGTATTGACTTTTTCACACTTATCCAAATGATTACCAAAAGGATTACTAAATGTCACAAACTTTTAAAAATCCAGTTCTCTTCCTGATCTGAAGATCATTATGGTTTATAAATAAAAACCACAGTACCCTGAGAATTTCCACTGTGCATCAGTCTCATTGCAGCTCCAAATATTCAGTCAGAAATTATTTTAATGGCTTTCCTTCTCCACATAAATATTTCCTTCTCACAAATTTGTTTCTTATATAAATTTCATCCAATTTAAGAAATGATCCAGTTTAGGCTGGGACAATAAAAAATAAACTGCTGTAATCATAGTGGTATTTTAAGAAATGTGAAGCTTTGGGGTTTTTCTACATATCATTCATAGTTAATCCAAAACAAAAGACTTTTCTTACCAACACCTTGACCACTGAAAACCATCTATCACACTATAGATGTGGGAAGCAAGACCCAAATTGATGTAAGGAAGCCACTACTTCCTTATTAGACATCACCTGAATAGGTAGCGCTAATTCCTCATCCCCTATCCAATGATGTAAGAAAATTATTAAAAGCAACGAAGATTATGAAAGGACTAGAGGATACTGGGTCTGTTCAGCCTAGTGAAAAGGAGACTGAGGAGTGACCTCATTGCTCTCTAAAACTTCCTCACAACGGGGAGTGGAGAGAGAGGTGATGATCTCTTCTCCCTGGTGTCCAGCAATAGGAACACGAGGGAATGGCTTATAGCTGCATCAGGGGAAGTTCAGATTGGATATCAGAAAAAAGTTCTTTGCTGAGATGATGGTCAAGCATTGGAACAAGCTCCTCAGGGAAGTGGGCATTGCCCCAAGCCTGTTGGTGTTCAAGCTGTGTTTGGGAAACATTCTTAAAAATGTGTGGTCTAACTTCTAGGGTACTGTGATGGACCAAAACTTGATATGAAATCCCAGTCTTGCTGAAACAAATAGCGAAAGCACCATCTCCTCTTTCCAAGAAAGTTTCACCCTCTGTCGCCAGTTACACCTGGTTGTCTTGCCTCTGCTCCTCACTCAACTCTGACACTGTCTGCTGGAGCTGCAGGCTGTCAGTTCCCTGTTATAACTCCATATTCTTACATGTAGGTCTGGAGCCTCTTCTGCCTTAAGCGGGCTTAGAATTCGTCAGGTAAGAAGCAATCTCCCATCCCTCTTCCCAGACTTCTTAAAAGAGCATTGACTCAAATATGAACAAAGAAACACTATTCATCACATATTCTAACATGTAAGCCCAGAGGAAATAGTGCATTTCAATAAGATATGAATCTGACAATTTATTTTAATATGTTCCAAAAAGAAATACTTCCACCTGCTCATAATATAACCCAAGACAGACATAACCCTTTATAAAATGGGTAGACAGAGATTTGAAGCAAAATGTACACAGAAGAAGAAAGAGCACAGATCTTTTGCTCTTCTTTCTTGCGAAGGCTATAATAGCAAGGTAAGGCGTGTTTTGTTCTAAAACCAAATGAGTCGATTATTACATTTATACATGTATATAGACACATTTGAATGTCATACTTGAGTATGTAAGTTCATGTAATGTAACCTCCTATTTGTTTAGGCATAATTATCTATAGCTATGCATTAAGAGAGTTAAAATTTAGAGTTACGTAAGAATGATGGGTAGTTAAAAACGTGTCATACAGTCATTTCAATAACTCAGTGCAAATAATGTAGTTATTTAGTACCATATTCAAATAAGTCACATATTCAGGCATGACTCAAACTGCTTCTGTTGAACATGGCCATCAACAGAAAAAAAGTGGAGAGGTTCTTGACCTCACTTAGCTTTGGATCTGAACTAAGACGACTATATTATCCCTTGTTTTGTTGTTTATTTTTATTGAAAAATGTTTCAGTTGTTTTATGAAGGACAAAAACTGTCAAGAAAACAATTATTACATTTGTGAAACATGTAATTCTCCAGCAATTAACTGCAGCAGTGTTACTGCAAATATTTTTCTTCACTGTTTTTTGGTATCTCAGATAAATGATACGTGTTAGGAAGCAACAGGAAAAAGATAGAAATGGAAATTTTGAAATGAAAAGGTGAGTATAATATTTGAAACATATTAATCACTAAAAGGGAAAATAAATATGGACAACACCTAATTAAAAGCAGTTTTGAATCAATTATCTGTTCATTTTCTCACCTATCTGTACAGCTATAGTAACACTCTTTAAAGGCTAACACATTCTGCATTCTTTGCAGCTTTGCAGAATATTCATGTAATATACCCTTGAAGTTTTCCCAAAAGATTCTTATGTGTAAGTTCAAAACCAACATTCAGAATCCTTGGAAGTGTTTGAAATTTGTCACTACCAAGCCCACTTATTCATTGTTCACATAAGCTAAATCTTATCTTCACGAAATAAAGACATTTCCACCAAGGATGGGAAAGAGTTGTTTTGTGCATGTTCTCTGTAACATAATGCAACAGCCTGTAAGCCCATGTGAATGAGGACACAACAGAGACCAAGCAGCAAACCACTCGCCTTTCCTTATTTACATTTAATGGTAGCTCTACTCTAGCACTGATGACTGAGGAAGTGGACTAGATAAAGGCTGGAAGAACAATGGTGGAACCCTAGTATCTCCTGGAAGTTTTTTGAGAGACATATGTTGTTTGTCTTTTGTCTTATGCTTCAAATCCTTCCGAGACTACAGCATTTTAGCCCACTAACCTGAGATGATGCATCAGTTTGCATCTCTTGGCCCATTCTTCTATTTACGCTGAACTTAGTGTAAATGTGGGTACCCAGTAAGGTCAGTGGTATGTTTGTGGCTCTGGAGACAGATTTTACCAGTCTGTTGTGGTTTTGTCCTGTTTAGAGTTTCTTATCTTGCTTTAGCCTTCTGGTGCTGGCATTATTTTTGAAGTTGCTAGAGTTCTTTACTGACTGGGACCCAAGTAATATGCGTTATTTCACAATTTCAAGGGATTCATTAAAAGATGTAAAGGGAGCTTCTGTTAGTGTTCATTAAGTTTCCAATATCTTGTGGGAGCAATACGTTACTTATCACTGACTGGGATCTTAACTTTCTCTGCTTGCTGTCTATGGGAGCTGAAATAACAGTGAACTGTGCTGTCTTTTCCTCTCTAATTAGATTGTAATTTACATTTTATTATTTGACTTTTTGCTGAAGTTATAAAAAGAAAAAAATCAATACTGTGGTTGTTATTATTAATCTCATAGCAATAAAGCATGCTTCCTGTTGGCTATAGAGGTATTTTTCAGTGTCATAGCAATATCCTTCACCAATCCTCAGTCTGTGGCGTTGCTTTCATGCTACTGTATACAGGTTGCACTAAAAGTGGCTTTCTCGTTTTTTAGGAGATTCTTTATGTCTCAACGCCTAAGTTGGCAATAGTCATTGTATGCATTTTATTTAGGACTTCTCTGACTTTCTGTTTGTCCAAGGCATGTACTTGTGGCTGAGAAACAAAGATCAGGTTTTAAATAATAGTTCATCACTAAAGAACTGCATTTAAGCACACAGATAAAGCATTCATATTCCCAAATCGATGAATACCATTAATAATCACCATTAATATTCTAAGAAATGTAGAGATGCCATAAGCTCTGCACTCATGTTTTAGGATCTGTTGGAAATTTTCCTTTGAGGAAGGAAAAGCAGTGTGTTGCATACTGCTTTTTGCTCTTTGAAATTGCCTCTTGCTGATGGTGCTGAATATCCCAATCATCACCAGCACCTTGAGGCCCGAGGCAGTCACCTGAAAGTGAAACAGCTACAAAGCAGAACCAATCTTCTTACGAAGCAGAACCAATCTTCTTACAAATTAACTAAATATGACATTTTGTATGTCCATTCTGCCCTTTTGTAATCTCCTTTCTGATCCCAAGTGTCGTCTTCTCATCTAGCATTGCATTTCCTCTCATAACCTGCAGCTGAGACCTTTCATTTCAGCTCTGGAGGAAGTCTGAGTAGTGTGTAATGTGACTAAATTGCACATATACACCAGGCAGGGAAAAGAACAAATGTAATTCTAGGCCAACATTTCTGGGGAGTTTCCAACCAAAGACAGCAATCATTTCTCTCATATAACTCTTCCCCAAGAGCTTACTTGAATTAATGCTCCAGTGGGTGATTTAATTCTTTTGTTACTTCCTTCTGCAAAATCCATCCTCTACTCAGCACACAGGATTACAAAAATGAAGAACATCACAGCTTGTTCTCCCAAAACTCAACATTTTCCCAAACAGAAATAGAACTGCTGCTGTGTATAGCCTTTCATTTATCTAACAGTCTCTCTCATCACAGCCCCGCGGAAGAGATTTTCAAAAGGGAGGTATAGAAGTATGAGAAAATCTATGTGTGTGTGTCATACCAGGGCTTAAAAACTCGGCAAGCTGTGGCACTGCAGCGGTATAGGACATTTGATACGTTTCTTATAGGACTTCATTCTCTTTCTTGCCTGATCTAGGATACAAGCTTTATTTTAAAGTTGGATTTCCATTGTTATTCTAATTAAGGATTGTTTGTTAATTAGCATTGAAATTAAATGGCATCTTCAAATCATGGAACAATTAAGTGGTACATTTCATGAGCACTCACAAAAAAGTTCACTTTGATGGGAAAGTCAGCAGAAAGAAAATTCTAATTTCTTTGTGTACTTTTTACTGTTTACTGATACAAGTAAAAGATGGGTTTGGCTGGGAAAATCTTAAAGAGCTGGTTTTAGTCTATATAAATGGCAAAGTTGTAAAATTTCTAAAACAAAAAAAATCACAAAACTGGTAGATTTTTATAGGCAAAAAATGCATTAGATTTGATAGTTATAAACAGCTGTGAATCTGTCATCTTAAAACATATTCATTCCTACTTTTAAAATCAGTATCTGTGTAGAAATGGATGTATTTTAGAATAGTAGAAAAATTAAACTCTTTCATTGCTTACGAGTTTAACTGATCTGATGACAGTATCAGGAAAAAAAAAAAGCTGGTATTGATATTTGCTGAATGATGGCAAAGTCCTTTCATTTATGAATTTTTCATAATGAAAAACGATGTCAACATGTTCAGCCCTTTGTCACCCTTGTGAACTCTATGTCTTTTTGACCCTGGCTAGAAAATGACTAGCAATGTGGTAAAGCCTTTGTGGCCACAAGAATACGTTTGAAATCAAACAGGTACCATGGGTTTGACTGAGATGGAGATTTGTTCATTATTTCAGGCTTGCAATGCATGAATTTACGAACAGAACTCTAGAACTTGGTCACCATCTCTTCATTATACATGTTCTTTTGGTGATTTGGCTGCTGTGTATTTCACTAATGTATTCAGTGACATAATTCATCTGCAAAAGAGATGCCCTTTTCAAATACATTTCTGCAAAAAAATGTTTTCTAGCCAACTATTTGACAGTACTTGGAGAAGAGTGGGAATGGAAAGAATAAAGTCTTGAAAAACTGAAAGATGTTTTATGGGAAGAGGTTTTGGTTTATTTTTCTTCCTGTTGGCTCATTTAATTTTGGCTTGCTCGGTTAATACTCTCCCTCCATATTATACTCCTTCAGTAACAAATATTTGAGTGTTTTTGTAATTAACTGCCACACTGCTTATAGCTTTATAGGCAAAACTAAACTGAGATTAAATCCAAATTAATTATTTCCACACAAATACTAACAGAGTGGAATTTGCTTGGGGGAAAAAAAGAATATATATATTTTGCATTCCCTCAGCTGTCTCAAATAGAAAATTCATAACCCTTCTCAGAGAAAGGGTTCTGAAAAGGCAAACTGAAATGCAAAGAATTAAACTAACAGGTTTCTTTATGGCTTAATTAGAATGTTGGATGGTACATGCCAGGTCAATTTTGGTTAATTTGGCAGCTATAGCCCATGAACTCAGAGAGGCTTCAAAGTAACTCTCTGTACCATCTCATCCGCAAATGCACAGACATCATGATGGACGTCCATGATGGACGTCAGATTGCATAGTGGTCAGATGGCAGGAAGACACAAGGGCACAGTTTCAGCCAGGGAGAAGAACTGGGGCCACCAGCTCCTTCTCTCCTGGGGCAGGGATCACACCCCTCGCTCCCAAGATGGTGCCACAATGCCCTTCTGCTTTGGTAGTGCAGTGGAGGAGTTAGAGCAGCCATGAGTTGCTTTTGCTATTGCATTTATACCCCACCTTGCACAGATTTTTCTGTCTTCTGATGAAAGAATTCATCTGGATCACTGGCTACCTCAATTTCCCAGTAGACGTTTTAACTGCCAGAAACTGCCATCAGCAGAACAAAGTCCTTTCCTGACCAGGACCAGGAAGCAGATTCTGATGTAGAGCCTGGGTTTAGGCTGAAAGACAACCACCATGGTGTAACTTAAAAGCTTTCAGAAGCAAAACCTTGTAACAGCTTGGTTCCACAAATGGACTGACTCAAAGGTATCCCCTTGTCATTTGTGCTTGGTACAAAGAAATTTTGTCACCACCTTTCCAGTGTCTGAATAGGTAAGCAGATGGGAATTAACTTGGCAACAACATTTATTACAATGCAGTCTGAGTCTGACATTCTTAAGGCAGTGTCAGAGGACTTGTAAATAGAAGTAAACCAGCTGCACTTTCTAAATAAATGAATAATGTAAAAGCAATTCTTGCTTTTGACAGATACTACACAGTATAACACAATATTTTTTTTTTGCATTTAGCTTCAACGTGGATGCCGTATGTTTACAATGGTACTTTTCTCTGAGGAAGGGACAATTACGACAACTGATCACAATATCTAGAACATGCTTGATAATTATTGTGCTACAACGATTAAAAAAAATCAGTGAAACCAATAACATCTAAACAAGAATTATAGATTAATCAATGTTATGTTATCTGCAGTTCCTCAGTCCAAACATAGCTTTCCCTGCGTATCCAAGGTTTTCTCTTAGGATCTACAGTCAAGACTCCATATTCCAGTACCCAAATAACATAAGTGACATTGGTACTGTTTATATCACCGATAGGAATAATCACATTAGCTCACAGCTGTTACCCTTAATCTGTTATTGACGCATTTTGTAAAAGAGCTTCCTTGAAATTTAATTTGTCTGATTTGAAAACAGGATTCCAAGAGGAAACATCTTCAATGGCCTGCCAGAGCAACTGGTAAAATATGAATACACATAAACTAGAGTTACAAACTTCTTTCCTTCCTCTGAAGTTTTATTAGTGTAGATGTAACTGGAAGGATATAGCAAGGTATTTCTCTGAAAGTATAAAGTAGGTCCACACTTGCCACTCATTCTTTATTTGAAGAATTATGTTGATTATTATGCAAGAAGTGTTCTTTCTACTAGCTAGGTGCACTTTTATGCTAGGTTCAAACATCACGAAGCAAAGAAAAAAAAACCAAACCAAAAAAAAAACACACCTTATGCAGATTAGGAAGCCATATTCTGGAAACAGAAAGAGTGCAGCTCAACAAAAGTCAGTCTTACAGTGCTAACAAGTCAGGTTTGTTCTACATTACATCCTTATTAAAGGATTTGATCTATGACATTTTCAGAATGACACCTGAAACAGACGTCAGGAATATAAGGCACAGGGAAGCAATGAAAAGGTTACATACTAGCTACACATACAATTTCTTACCATTTAGCAGGTTGATAAGCAGACCTTTTCTAGTCGATGTTTCAGCAACGGGCACAGTGAATAATTAGCTAAATTTTTGCCCTCTTGGGCCTTGAGTTAAAGTGCCTGACTCAGTGATGTCATCAAATAAAACAAGTTCAGCATTTTTTTTGTGCATCCAAGGGAAAGTCATTCATTTCACACAAAACTAAAGTTGTGTGGCATCTGTTCAAGTGAGAAATGGATTACAACACAGGCTAGGACAGTTAAAGTGGAAAATATGCTTGACTAGAAACAGAAGTTCAGAGTGATGCAAAAAACAGTGAAGTATGCAGTTATGCAAACACAAGGCAATATTTCTGAAGCTTGTTTCAGAGAGCATTTTGGATCCTCTAATACTTCAGATTCGCTGGTATACTGTTTCCAAAACTTCAAAACTGAGCCACGAGAATGGATAAAAAATCCTGGCACAAAAAAGAAGTGGGAGCAAAATATGGAATTAAACGTAACAACAGGGGAAAAAAAAAAAGTAAAAAAAAAAAAGCAGATTTTTATATGGATATATAAATATTTTGTTATTAGCTGTCCTTACTGCAACTGTTTTTCATACTCTGGAAACTATGAAAGAGACCTGCATGGTTGAACAAGGAGCTTCTAGCGGAGATCAGGTGGAAGAGAAAGGTCCATGGAATGTGGAAGGAGGGACAGGCCACTTGGGAAGAATACAGGAATGTGGTCAAAGCGTGCAGGGATGCGACGAGAAAGGCCAAGGCCCACCTGGAATTGAAGCTGGCAAGGGATGTCAAAAACAACAAGAAGGGCTTCTTCAACTACATCAGCAGCAAAAGGAAGGCTAGGGACAACGT
>Ga0065711_1030720_pt1 | contig 31632 bp, 22 predicted proteins | sample Hoacrofraction12_FD_59098 | JGI IMG/M metagenome (GOLD analysis project Ga0065711, IMG submission 59098) | Hoatzin crop microbial communities from Cojedes, Venezuela - Epithelial fraction 12 v2 (version 2) | ecosystem: Host-associated > Birds > Digestive system > Esophagus > Crop | place... | reverse complement strand
GCCCCGCCGCTGCGCGCTCGCTCGCTCCGAAGTCTGGTGCGGCGGGAGGCGGCGGCGGCGGTCATGGTGCGCTCGCTCAACTCCATCGTGGCTGTGTGCCAGAACATGGGCATAGGGAAGGACGGCAGCCTGCCCTGGCCGCCGCTGAGGTACCGCGCGTCTGCCGGTGGGCTTCCCCACGGGGCTGGCGGGTGCGCGGGCGGACTACAGCTCCCAGGGTGCAACGCGCGGCCCCACGCAGCCTGCGGGTGCTTTGGGGCCGCGCATTGCACGCTGGGAGTTGTAGTCGGGGGGAGGGCGGGAAAGTGCCGCCGGCGGTGGCGTTCGCGGGCCGCGGCCGGGGCCATGGCTGCCGGGCCGCGAGGGCCTCACCGGGGAGCCCCGAGGGGCTCGGGAGGTGCGTCGGCAGGCTCCCGGCCGTCGGTTGTCTCTCAGGCGAGCAGAGCCGGGGCCGAAGGTCTCGCTGCAGGCATGGCCGGGCCCGTCCAGCCGCTTTTCCTGGGCTCCAGCGGCTCTGGTGTTATGTTTGGGTTTTTTTTTTCCTAAACCACGCTGCAATGCTCTGCTTGTTTTCTTGCCAGGAACGAGTACAAGTACTTCCAGAGAATGACTAGCACGTCCCGTGTGGAAGGTAACGTTGTACTTGTCTCTGAGGTGTGCCTCAGCTTACCAAAATCAGTCTGTGTGGTATCAGCTGGGGGAAAGGCTGGTAACCCGTACATTCCCTGACTGGAAAATCCGGCCTCTGCAAACGGCGTGCCCTTCCCCGCCCTCCCCAGCCTCACAAAGTATTTTACCCCTTTGTAAATATGTTGTCCGCACAGTGCTTCAGTTAGATGGAGGAACTGGAGGTGAATCATGTATTTCAGGGCTGCAGCTGATTCATAAAGAAAAACGATTTTGAAGTCCTGTCCCCAGCAAGGTAGACTACTTCACCTACCTGTCTTTACCTACATCTCCAGCCCTGAACAAGTTAAAAACAGAAATGTTTTTATATGCTGATCAGTTAGCAGAGAGTTTTTTTCAGACTGTATTAGCTTATCTAACTTGTTTGCTGTAGCTCAGCCTTGGCCATTTGATCCACCTCCCTGACCCTTGTGACAGTAATTTTGCTTGATTTTCTGAGTGCTGAGCCATCCCAATACACCAACTGTACTGTTAGTATACGGCAACAATACTGGCGCTGTAGGCAGTATATCTGAACACAGTAGTATGCAAGCACACCGGTAATATGCAGCAATAATGTTCTGGCCCAGCGAGACCTTTGCAGCAAAGTAATATTGTAGACTCTGTTGATTTGGTGGTATAAAGCCAGTTATTGTAGGGTGAAAAAAAATGTGAACGTCAGCACAAGCAAACGGGGGCAGGAATGCAAACAATGAAAACAGCTAATTTGTTCTGACTGGGTACTTATCAGTGCCGGAAGAGACAAGTCTTGCCACATTGCCCCCATTCCTCTTTCCTACTGACTCTAGTGCTGGTTTGACATTTGCTTAAGCCATTTTATTTCTCTAACCCAGTAGATTATGTTACTGGGGGTCCGCAGGGACTGCCAGCACAAGATGCATGCTAGGAACAGGACGGAGGCATTGGGAGAGGAGAAATACAGCCTCCCCAAGTCGTGCGACTGGCTCACTGCATCTGGTGGACTCAGAGCTGTGACATACAGTGGGCTTACCCTCACATTTCTATTGCTTCCCTGTTTTCCAACATGGTCACTCTCTCCTGTGTTTTTTTTTTCATGCTCCTGTTAAAACCACTCTCTAGCAAAACTCTTGCTAAAACTTCTGGGCAGCCTAACATGTGCCCTTGTTTTGATTAAGTGACCTATTCTGTATTCTGACTTGAAGGTCTGTTTACTATTCCACAAGGAATGTCTAATCTCATTTTGCAACAGTCTTAAGTGAAGGATTTTACTTAGGTTTTAGAGACCTGATTCAGCCCATTGCAACTTTATGTACAAAAAAGACAGAACACAATTGTAAGTCTTTTTGTGTGTCTGCAGTTTGGATCTTACCGGGCACAAATAACACATAATCAAAAAAAGATGGTTCAAATACAATTAAAAAGAGAAATTTTGCTCCATCCTGCCTGCACATCTTTTGATAAGCTGTGACTTTAGATGCTCAGCAGTTAAGTCGCTTCACAGCCAGACCTCTTAATGGATTATGCTGCCATAAATCTTCACAGCAGGGATATCACCATTGGCTTGAAAAAGTCAAAGTTACTGATTTTTGAAAGTGGGAAGAATACAATGGAGAAGCATCACCTGATCTTGCCTATAGTCTGCTTGCATACCTGCACTGGCTACTGCTGTAAATTAGCTATTGGTGTAGACAAATCTTTGTTCTGACCGCATAGGCATCCCAGCATGAATCTTTAGTAAGAAAATACATACATTTTTCAGAACTTGTGCATTTCCTTCAACAGTGGTGCCAGTGGTCTGTGCTAACATATCTAAACTGACACTGCAGTGTCTCTTGGAAACTTGTTCGTGACCACTTACCTGCAGCAGAAAGGCCTTTAGACACTGCTAACAAACAACTGGAGCATCGGTTCTCAGGTGTTAACTGGTAGATCCAGCCTCTCTCAGATCAAGAAGCAAGGAGGATAGCTGTGAACAAATACTATTTTCTTTTCCCTACAATCTCTCCTGCTGTGTAACACCGTAAAAAACTTCCTGTTACCTTCTGTGAGTCTCAAACTCTGTTTATTTCTCTGACAACTCCATTTGCTTGTAAAGAGAAACTCTTCTTAGCAGGGTATATATATATATAAAAGAGATAATCAGGTTATAAATGTTTGGGTTTTGTCAGAAATCATACTTATGGATGAATTCTAGAGTATGATTGAACACCTGTTGCACAGGTGTTTGATTTGGCTGGTTCATCTCCTCAAAGTTATCCTTTTACCTGGCTTTTTTTTATTTTACTTAAATAACACTCGAAGCTGGCAATTACTCCTGCTTATATAACTGGAAGTATGGAACATGCAAACACAAAGTCAATTATTGTATGCTGCTCAGATTTGTAAAGAGAACAATGCTGATTTTTCACACTAAGAGAACTCTTTTGAGGGTGTGAATTGGTCTAACATGGAGATTAATTTGGCCCTGTAACTATAGCAGAGCCCATGTCCATGCAATACATGTAATGGGCAGTGACGTGCCTTCTTTGGTTTTCTTTCCATTATAAGTGTGTAAGTGTGCATGAGACTACTTTGGCATCAACTGCCTGCCAAGGCTTTGAGGCCACAAATGTGTTCTTCTGTGTATGTGACAAATTTCAGAATCAGGGCCTAGGCTTGAAGTTTGTTAACTGCTGAAATGGAGTTTGGAAGGGGAGGGAAAGTCCAGCAGTGTCACTAAACAGCCAAAACAAATTTGAGACAGAGCAAAAATACCTTTCAAATAAGTGTTTTATCTCTTACTCAGGTAAACAGAATGCACTGATAATGGGCAAAAAAACCTGGTTCTCCATTCCTGAGAAGAATCGTCCTTTAAAAGACAGAATTAATATAGTACTCAGCAGGGAGCTCAAGTATGTATGATGAACAGTAGGCCTGTAAAATGAATAAAAAGTATGCACCAAAAAATATGTGTAGCAATAGATCATAAAGTAATTCTAAATGTAACATTTTTTATATCTGGTTAGGAAGCATCTCTGCTATTTGTTCTGAGTGATATCACTACTTTACCTTTAATTTTTAAATTATTATTTTTATTTCTTTTTTTTAATTCATTCACAAGATAATTGTCTTCACTTCGCGTAATAAATGCTAGTCCTAGCTCAGCACACAAACCATCTAACAACTGTCATTAGTCATTCTGACTCACATATTTAACTGTATTTCTCTAGTTTCTAGTTAGACTGATGGCTCATATTCCCTTTTCTGAAGTGTATTTTTATGAGCATTTAAGAAAAAAGAAATGTCCTTTTTCAGAGCTTGCTTCTTGAATGCATCACCCACAGTCATCCAAATACTCTTTAACAAAAATATCCACTTAAAATTGTTTATTGATTTGGAGGATGTTGGTGGGTTTGGGGCTGAATATGGGGGCGGGGAGCAGCGGTAGGGGCTTTTTGACTGGTTTTATTGAACGAAATATGAATGTTCTAGAAATCAATTAGAAATATATATTTATGGATATCTAAATTTCTCAGTTATGCTTTTTTAAAAACATTATGTATAATTTCAGATCTGTAATTTATAATGCCTCCTAAGTCACAGTTATGATTAAACTGTGATTTATTAAACAATGTTGCAGTCAGATGAGAATTCTAACATAGTTTAGCAATAATGGGCATTTCAAAATAATTAAATGATGTGAAACATTGTCATTTGTGAATTCAGAACAACACAATGTATGTCTAAATTTTATTGATTATCATGATGAATGACCCTTGAATTATTTAGTAATAAAACTTGGCTTTTTCTAGGGAAACCCCAAAAGGAGCACATTATCTTTCCAAAAGTCTGGATGATGCTTTAGCTCTTTTGGATTCACCAGAGTTAAAAAGTAAAGTAGACATGGTTTGGATCGTTGGAGGCACTTCAGTTTACAAGGTACGTTTAGAATACTCCTAAATTACTCATTTTCTGCGATGGCATGAGGATGGCTCAAGTTCTTACTACTTCTGCTTTAGGAAATGCCTTTCCTTCATGGGATACGGCAGACTCCAGTGATTCCAACAGAACAAGTCTTGGAGAGTAAGATTTCAACTCATGAGTTTAAAAATATCTGTCGAAGTAACCAAATGTTGCTCTTGCCGATGGTCCAGTGTCATACAGTCATTGTGCTTTTGAGAGCTTTTCTTAAATATCTAAATTGTTAGGTTTTTACACCAAGACCCATATTGTTATGTTTATTTTACTGAGGTCGTAGACTGGCTCTGCAGAAGATGTGGGGAAAAAAGGAAAAATGATCCAACATTTTTAGCCAGAGTATGACACTTTATACAGCTATACAGGTAAGAAAAGAGGCTTTAGAGAAAGCTGGCAGGTGATGGTGTCAGCAATAAGAGGAGATAATCATACAACAGAACATAGAACTGACACTGTTTTCCCATCCAGCAACCATGCATTCCTACCGTTCCCATTCCCCATCTTTCTCTTGGTGTCTGGGATGTCTCAGTACTCAGGTGTCCATTCGTGTGCCAGAGAGGCAGTGTGTGCCACTTTCTATTCAGGACCATCTTTGCACAGACAAAGCCCTGTATAAACTGGCCTTTTTTTCCACAAATGCAATAGTCCTCCTGTCCTTAACGAAGATATTATCTGTGCAACATGAGAGTCTGCAGTAAAACCTATCTTGTTGTTTCACTGTGTTTCCTCAGCCATATTTCTCTCTTCCCCAAAACGTTTCCTCTCATTTTCCATTTATACACATGTAAGGTTTAGTCAGCTCTCCATGCCTCCACCCTCATCCCTAAAGTCGTCCTTTCAGCCCCTGAAAGGGCTGGAGCTACCTGAAAGGGTTTTGCCCTGTTAACTCTCAGTTGGTTTTGTCTTCTTTTGTTAAGTTCTCATATAATTTGCACTTATTGTCAAACAGTACCATCAACCGTGGCCATCAACCCTAGTTCTTTTCATATCAATGTGGAGAATGTGGAATAAGGACAGCAGTAAGCATTCTTTCTTCTGATAAAAAAATTGTAATTAAGAATTGTAAAGCTTTTTTTTTTTTAGATACTGTAAAGAAAGAAAAGTTCTGCTGTCCTTTAATCATTACAAGTATGCTGGGAAATATACTCCACTTCTTGTTTGCCTCTTGGACTTCAGATGTGTCATGAAAATGCCGTCATGCTCCTGGTAGTGAATTAGGGCGGGTAATATGCTTTGTATATGGAGTGAGAAAATACGTGTTCTGGTATTTCTTGCCTTTGCAGTTTATGCCTTTTGTGAACCTCTTCTCTGTGTCTTAGGGAAAGTATCTTTTGCAGCAAAAAATGCAAAATAGTTAGGTATTGCTAAGATTGTAAGAAAAATAAGATGCATATGCAAATAGCCTATAAAGCAGTGTTGTTCCTCTATCTTTCTTTTTTTCCTTTTACTTTATGTTTTATAATCAGTTTTGCATGTGGTGAAGCCCACCATATATTTGATGTCGAAATGCATTCAGTCTATAATCAAGTATTATGATATGGAAGTAACCTGTTCTTCACTCTCAGCCATTAAAATGCCTGCTTCCAGACGGTAAATACCAAGTTTCTTTCTGGAGACGGATTCCCTTCAGACTGGGCATAATGGCCCAAGATGAGCAAGAGACCGGATTTGGCTTCTGCCTGTAATTCTGCAGAATGCGTAATGTGAGCAGAAGCATTCACCCCTTCCATGCAATGGCTGCATACTCCTCTAGTGCTGCAAAGAGTGATTATTCATGCTTGTTCTTCCTGGAGTGTCTGTGTTGTGGACTTCTAATTTAACTGCTTTTCCAGTGTCTGACTGATACTTTGTAGAAAACAATGCCGTTTTTCACACTGTTACTCACCAATACTTAGATTATAAATAGGCAGTTTTGACTGAGAGTACTTTTGCAACATATTACTTGTGCTGATCAGCGTAAGGGAATATGACTTAAAATTTCAACTGTTTTCCCCCTTTCATGCATCTACTCGGGACATTTCAAAGGAATTCATAATTCGTTAGTGAGAAATCTGACACTTTTACACAGGTTCCTGCATTTAAACTAGCTTTGTGATCTTAACTAAAACTATACACCTCTACCAAAACTGCAGGGTATGTTTTTAGTGCCTGCATTAATGATGCACAAAAGATTACAGGAATGTTTCCATTATAGTATGTAGAAATATGTGGGAAGTAAAATAGCAACTGGTAATTGAAGTGGATCATTTTATTCAGTAGTTGTAGGTATTTGCTTTTAAAGCACTATTTTGTTCTTACCACTTCGTGTGGCTCAAAGATTGAGAGCTAATTGTGTTTATTAGTACAAGCCTGTGAGAGCAGTTGTAACTACTACAGCAAGTCAGTGCAACAGGAGTGGTTTGAAACAGGTAGTGCTGAGGTCATGACATTTTCTCTTTTAGTATTTTGGGGAGTTTAACCCTGAGTTCAGATCTTTCAAACCAGGTAGAGCTTTATGAGGACAGACCTTGACAAGGAGAGCAGGCCACTCTGGAAAGGACCATACTTTTCTTTTCATCTGCCTCCTGCAGATGATGGTACCAACCACCATCAACCCTTTTCTATTCCTGATCTTGTACCTGGCTCCTCCTGCTCATTTACAAATAACGCTACTGTGCCTGCTGAGTAAATCCTCTTCTGCGTGGAAGCGTAGCCACACAACAGTGCAGTAGAAAGCTGTTTTACATGAGCAGGAGCTAGTCCATTATGACCCCAGTAAGAAGAGCATCCGGACTCTGTAAAGTGTCATTTAAAATCCTACTTATTAGACCTAACACTTCAATGAAGGACAGAATAGTAAAAGTAATCCTGCATCCCTGTGGATGTTGGGAACTCCAGGTTGTGTGGCATTGAACGAAGCTCCACGCCATGTGCAACATGCTGCGCAGACCACATCCGTAGAAAGCGCTACGCCATTTTGGTCAGTGAAGCTACTAGAGGTCTTTCCTACAAGAAAACAAGTCTGTGCATCATTTCTACTCTCAAACAGAAAGGATGTTCACATGAGAACTTCTTGCTGCTCAGTTAGATAAAGGCAAGGACACGCAGGTGCTGTAGTCGTTGGTACCCAGTGGGAGCTGTCTGCAGGCTCCTCTGTTACAGTTTTCTGGCTGATCTTATCCTGTGGCCTGGGAATATGTGCAGCAACAGCACAGGCCTGGGTCTATTCAGGTTAATTGTTATGTGGATTGCTATCTCCTTAATGTACAGTGACTGTCTTTCAGTCAGGATCACTACAAAAGGGAACAGCAAGCTCACACATGTACATGTTGCACTTATTCAGGAGGGCTGCTTTGACAGCCTGTCAGAGGCTGTTGTGGATGTCTTGAAGGCTGAGTAGGAGGATATGGGATAATGGTATTCTTGGACTCTTCACTGTAGCTGCTCTGCCCTGGTTAATCTGCAGCTCTTGGCACAGGTGCAGCGCTCCGGCTGGTGGCATCCCTTTGGTATGGGGATCCTGCAGAATAAGAATTAGAAGCAGAATGTATTGAAAGTGAGGGTGCACAACTGAGGCCATCTGTCAAACGCTACTACAGCAGCTTTGCCATTGTCAGACAACACTTCCAGAGTCCATATCATTTTTCAAGGGGGTGTCTTATTGCCTAGTGGAGCCTTTTAACACCAGCTCCTAACCTTAGCAACTTCTGATCAGTTAATCAGTTTGGGATTTGAACATCCACCATGACCAGGGTTGTTGTCACTGAGCTCCCTGAAGCAATCCTCCAAGCCATATTTCTGCAGATGGTACGAGGAGAGATCATGCACGTGATCTTCCAGGCCTTCTCTCCCTTTAGTTTCCCACATCCTCTGTGGGTGCTGTGGGCAGCACCTGCACCCCAGACAGGTTCCAGACCCTGGGTCGCAAGCTAGAAGTGTTACCAAGGGTGGGCCATGAACTAGCACGTTTCAGGAGGTTTCTGAAGAACCTCAGACTGAAAAGGGATGCTGGTACCGTTTTTCTGCACAGGATCATTCAAGATGTTTGAACACCCACCTGATCTGAAATTCTGCATCCCCTCTGTGCCTCTTGCAGCCCTACCCAGATGCCATGCCAGAACACAAGCCTGGCATAACCTCATGCAGAGTGTTATGCGGAGATGGAGCATCTACCCAGCTTCCTGAGTGCAGAAGGGCACTCTTTGGGACACAGGTGTCCAGCCTATCTCTCAATCTCAAGTATGGGTAGCTGCTGTGCGCTGCCCAGCCTCTTAGGAACTGAAGCAAGCAAAGGTGCTAGAGCATGTGCTTCAGGATGGCATTTCAGGACGGGATGCTGCCCTCAGCAACAGAGGGGCAAGGGATATGGTGGAGGCAAGGGACTGCTGCTGTTTACAACCTCTTCCTCACAGGACTGCGGAGGAGAGAGGAGCAAGCGTAACAGTCACTGGACATCTGTAAGGACATAGTCCTCATGGGGGTTACGTTCATGCTGTGTTCAGGAGCATACTCTGGGAAACTGTTTCTTCCGGGCCTTGACCTCTGCAGCAGGAAAAGGCAGTGCAGCTAGACATAGCAGGCATTTTGATGGAGACAGGAAGAGCCGAGAAGAGTATTGGTATTAGGAAGTGAGAGCAGAAAAGATTGAAAACAGCTCCTGCAGTCCACTGAGAATTCAGAAACCTTGTGCAGCCTTCATCTTCTTAAATCTTTACTAGACACTGATCACCTCATCAGATTTGTAGTCTCCTAATACAGCCACAAGGTAGTACTGTTGCCTCCAGGGAAGCTTTTACACTTCACACAGGTTTACAAGCTTCGTTTCTTTGGATCAGTACTGGATCCTATGCGTTGTTCTGGATCTCCTGACTTCTAGAAGGAGTTGATGTTGCTGTTGATTGTGTGGATGAGAAAGGAGGAGGTAGCAGCCCAGCAATGGCCGGTAGGTCACAGCAATTATGAAGCCGGTATGCGTCATGAGAGGCACTCCATCATTTTGTGTGAGTACTTGATGTTTTGAGAGCCGTCTGGTGGCTCAAGAGTGCTTGTTGTGTGCTGGAAAGCTTGTGGTGGTGACTCACACATTGGTTCTCCCCCTTGAGTCGCTATTAGCTGTTGGAACTTACCAGACATGTTCCTGGAGCAGATTTTCTGGCTTGGTTTCATCCTCAAATTTAATTCATGCACACCAAGGTTGCTCGCCAGTACAACTAAAGCGTGGTGAATGAGGACAATTGGAATATTAATTTCAAAGCCATATTTCTATTCTGAGTTAAGACACTAATGTAGATGCAGTCTGTGTGAAGGTATTGTCTCTTAATTGAGAGGTTTGGGTCTTAGCTTTGACTCTGAAAAATAGCGCTACCTGGAGATCCTAAGGGAGTCTGCTGAGTATAAATTACATCAGTCTCTTTTAACTGAATTTAAACGGTGTGTTTTAAACTGATTAAATATTCATATTTTACTAGGAGTAGGAACTGTAAGTCCAGCACATCCCCAGATATTGAATAGGGACTTTAAAAAAAAATAAACAAAACCAGGTGTAGATTTACTTGTATGGGTGGTATGGTCTTGTACTGTGTTGTTTGTAGAGTGTTTAATATAAATCTCGCTTTGTAAAAATAACCAAACACAAATCCCTAACAGTGAACCTACCAGTGGAAAAGGAAAAAAAAGACTAGCAAGAGAACTTAAAAAAATAAAGAAAAATTTGTGACTCAGGTCCTCATAACCAAGGCCTATTTACTAACACCAAAACAGGCTATATGTCAAACAGGTTTTCACCTTGATAAAAAAGTTTTTCCTACAGCAGCTCGAACGTTTAAAATTGTCTCTTCTAATTTATATGTTCCTACTGAGCTTGTTGCTTTCTCAATGCCACAGAAGCAAACAATGACACTCAAGGTCACAGTGCTGAAGTACAGAATTGTACTTGTGTATTAAATTGGGAGAGCAAACTTGTAATTTCATAACAGAACAAAAAGTTCTTTTGTAAGAAGTTATGTTGTTTTTGCTGTTTAGTTAATATCTAGGCCGGCCGTAACAGAAAATAGATGCTGCTGGTAAATAGTGTTTGGGGAAATTCTTCAACAAAGAGGCTTGAGCTGGAAAATTAAGCTTCCAGTAATCTCCAAGGGAAAATTTTATCTAATATTCATGCTCAGGTGTCTTCCTATGTATTAGCATTTGACATATTGTTTTGATAATCTACCCCCTTTCATTCTTCAAAATTATTGAATTACGAAGTTGCTATTCATATTTGGTGCAGCAAGTCTTTTGCAGGTGGTTTAACTACCCTCTTAAATAGCATTTCTTGACTAAGCGTGTAAGCTTCCTGGGGTTCTGAATGCTCTGAGGGAGCTGGGAATGCCGCATTTGCTAAACTTCAAATCTTTGCTGTACCATAAGGATAACTTCTTTAAAAGAGAGAAGTATTAACAGTTTAAGTCACGAGTGTTTTTTTTCCCAAGCCTGCCAAAACTTTACTAGCTAGTAATATTACACTAAAATACACATTTTAAAGATTACATTTTAGTGTGTCTGAATTTCCTGTAAACTGTAAAAGAAATAGTAGTCATTTTTCTACCTTCCCTGCATGTAAGACAAAGCGGTTTTGAGCTGTGTACCTATTGGAATAGAGACAAACATGTATGTAACTGTGTTTTTGAAGTGTTGCATTCAGTCTGAGATGTGTCCGAAGACTGACATCCACTTACAAAGGATCTGTGCAGACAGCTCATTTTTCCGTGCTCACGTGCTCTACTCTTGCAGGTCGCAGTGCTGTTGCTCCCCTCAAACAGTGCTGTCAAAGAACTGGCTGGGAAGAGCAGTCTCCTCTGAGCTGTGTGGTGCTGTTGATGTGGAGGACGTCACACTGCAGGCCCGAAGCATTATTCTGCTCTGGGAGCAACCATTGCAGAAAGCTGAGCACCGCACTGGCTTCTGCACAAGTTCTGGTTTAGCGTGAACTAATTAGCATGGCTTAATCCTATTAATATTTTTGAAAGCGGGTGACATTGCCTTGTGTAAATTGAAGACTGATCATTGTTGTGGTTGCACTGTCCGTATTTTCTTTCTCTGTCATGCCAAGCTTATGATAATGTTACTCAATTATACATATTTATGGTCCTGAGCAGTTGTTTCTGAGGAAGGTTACTGTCTTCTTGGCGTATATGCAAATGTAACTCTCTTACTTCATTACTGTAGTGTCACAGAATCCTTCTTTATGGGAGAATTTTCCCATGTGTAGTTGTGTAGCTTTGTGTAGTTGTCTGAGCTAAAAGATGGAATGGGAAGACAATTTTCCTGTACTCCTGTAACCTTCTGAGATGGTCATAGGACCATCCAAATGACATTTTCTGAGAAAGGGTTTGAGCACTCTTAGTGCAATTCCCCAATATCTCTTTTACATAAAAGTGGCAGGGTCACAGCACTACCGCTGACAGCACTGTCCTCCCAGAGAGATTTATGTTTTGTAAAAACGTATCTGTGACTATTGTAGTCATACCTCCAGTGGCCAATACTTCTTGCCCTTACCTAGTTATAAATAAAAATGGCGGAAACCAAACTACAATATTAGCAATGGACTAGTGGGTTAACTAATAACTTTCTTTTAAAAGCTTCAGAATTTTCTGTATTTTAGCATCTTTATACTTCCGCAGACTCAAGAGAGACATATCCAGCCTATCCAGTACAGTCTTTAAACTAAAGTCTGAGGATTTTTAAACATGGAAAGAAAGATACAATATTGCTGTTACTCCTAAACAAGCTTTTTGTGTGTTTGTTCTTGTGAACAAATACATTGATTTGACATTCCTCTGGGAAAAAATAATGACTAAAAAAGGTTAATATATGAGTCAGTTGCAGACACAAATCATGCAGTTATGAAAGGTTGTTGCTTTTTAAGTTCTATTTCAAAGATGCTTGCAGAGACCATAGAGGAAAAGATTTAAAAGACCCTCCTTTAAGACTAACACAAGGAAAAGTCTAGTGACTGAAGTGTATCTGTTTTGACAAAGGCAAAATGGGCAGGCTTTTTGGTAACAGTCATAGAAGATTTCTGTTGGACTCACCTTTGTCCCTGGCAGGGAACCAGTGGTGGGAGCTACCACAGTGTCTCCTCCCTCACTAGGCTTAGCCTTTGTGGACTGGGAGCAAAGGGCTGGTTCCCTACCTCGATAAGCTGAGCCCTAGCAGTGTGGGAAGGATTTTTGAAGGTGTTGATTCTCCTGATTACCACCACAACACTCCTAATAGCCAAAGTTTAACATGAGCAAGTCCTCTTACCTAGGCAGGATCAAGAACTTTGTGAGATTTTTTTAGTGTATAAAATATGTATTTTGATATTCTTGTGGCTTCAAAATGCAGCTTTCCTGTATGATCCAATACATTTTAAGGGTTGAAAAACAATGCAAATAAACATAATGTTTATTTTGAAATTTTCTCTTTTATGCAGTTCTCATATTTTCTTTGGATTGACAGTGTTGTCTAGCAGTAGAAAGACACTTGAAAAGTAAGTGCCTCACATGGTTACTCTGGCTGTTTGACTTGCTTTATGTAATCAGTAGAAGATAAGAAAGCAGAAGCAGTGTGTGTCCTTCTAAAACCCATGAATCTTCAAGTGACTAGAAATAACTGGTCCCTTCTACAGCAGTTGGTTGCTATCCCACTAGTTTACAGTGGTTTGGTGATTAGATCTGTAAAAGATTAATTTTCTGTATAGTAATGCTGAACCTACTTGTAATGCACAGCTATTCTTTGTTGCAGAGCTTCAGGGCTATTTTAACTTGTGTTCTACAAAGAGAAACTAATTCAAGGCAGTGGTCCTGTATGTGCAGACGTTGTCTAGTCTTCTATGGCTGTCAGTCCAGTGCAGCTGGAAATTATGGGAAAGATGATCTTTAGGTCAATTCCTTTCTGCTTTATGCTTCAGAGCAGGCCTGCCAAGGATTGCTTGGAAGTGAGCAAAAAGAGGAGGGTGTGCTGAAATCTTTTCACAGGGTTATGAAGATACATGTGAGTAATGAAGGACTGCGGTTCACGTATAGAGTTGATGTACCTGGGACAAAGGGAGGGACACCCCAGCTCTCCTGTCCTCCCTCTCTTGCAGAAAGTCATCTCTGCTTGAGGAGATGTTCTGGTGTTTCTAACAGATCAACAGCCGTGGTTTTAACAGGCTGTGCTTTAACGTGAACCAAAAATCAGCATTGCTTTTCCCTATTGCATCAGGCTGTAATATGTTAAAAACTTCAGTAGCTGCTGTACAAGGAGGTGAGCCTGTGCAGAGGGCAAACAGATACGCAGCTTCTGGGGAAGACCAGTGCAGGTACAAATACAGTCCAAGGTCAACTGAGTAGATTATGAGGGAAAAAACACAGTAATTACAGTCATACCAAGAATGACTTTGAGACCAAACATGGAGTGAGGGGAACGTAATGACCATGGTGTGAGGATGCAGATTTTTCAAATTTACAGAAGCATGAGCTCAGAGACATCATCATTTTGTTTTTAAAATCTCCTCTTCTTGCCCTGGTACAATTATTTCCAACAGATCCTCTCTCACTCCGCATCTTTTCCATCACATACATTGTCCTGTCATTTACCAAATATACAAAACCAAAAAAGGCAGTACTGATCTCCTACTTATTGGAAATACTTTGTGTATTGAATGTTTTACTAACTTCCCACAGTATTGCCTGTATTTCTGATCACTAGAAATGTATTTAGTTACTGCACATTCTGTTTAAATATTCAAGATTATTTACATCTTTACGTTCATCTTATGTATATACTAAATTAAAACAAAGTCATATTCACCCTATTCTATTCATGAGAGTAAATATGCATAATGTATATTTCTTTGATTAAATCAGAATATGTCAACATACTATCAAATCAGCACTATGCATCCTCTAACTTGTCTTCTGTTCCAAAAAGAAGTGATGACACTGATAGAGTGAGCTGGACAGGGCAAGAGTGAATTGCATGTCAGTGAGGAACTACCATGATCCTCACACACGTGCCAGAGTTGTGGTAAAGCTGCTTCACCATCCTGCCAGGTCCATAGCAGTAGTTTGCAGAGGTGGTGTCACAGTCCAGTCCTCTCTGAACAGGTTCCTTTGAGACTCCACATGCGGAAGGGTTCATGTTTGATACAAAATGTGCTGATCTGAAATTTTCCAACATTTTTATTGTCAGGGAACATGGAGGACCAGCTGCTCCCAAAGGGACGGGAGCTGTGACCCATGGGCAGTAAACTGGCTGGCATAGGCCTCACCATGCAGGGCTTGTGGTGATGAGGCAGGTCCACAGGGTGGGATCTGGCCCTGTGAAGGTAACCAGAGTCAGGTGCAGCCCTGGGATGACTAGACGGGGCCATGGGGACAGGCCAACAGGTCAGGATGTCAGCCCATGGCGTGATTCAGCTATGTACTGAAGACCCAGTACAAGTGAAAATTACTCTTAGCAGAGTAGAGCAACTGAAATATAAAGTCAAATCTCTTTACAAACATGTTTCTCACTGCCCGTCGCTGTAATACGTTCACTGTCGTGATGCTAGGCATTCCCAGCTGCTGAGAAGGAACATGTGGGTTGAAACCAGCTCCAGCCTGTTGCTCTTCTCGATGTTCTTTTTGTTTGTTTTTTAGTATTTGTGGGTCATGTACACACGCAGACCCTCGGAGCCTGTCTGCCTAACTCGGGAAGCATTTGCACTTTTTTTACGAACCTGGACACAGTTACATGGCTGGTTGGTTCACCCAACTAATGCAACCATTTATCTAGAACAGAGGTCACCCTCCGGTCCCCTTTGTGCCAAGTTCAGCTTTCTTTGCAGTGTCTGTGGTCAGTCACTCCATAGGCTCTTCTCTGGCCTGTCTTGGTGGTACGGAGTTCTTGCTGGAGCTGAATTCCCATAGAGCTGGGCAGGAAGTTGGTTATTCCTCTACTACAAAATAGAAGTATCTCTGTTTACAGAAAACAATATGCTTTTATTTGTGAAGCAGATTATTCTTCTTCTGCCATTCTGCGGGCCTATGTTTCTCCTCTTACCTCCCATGCTTATTTAAAGAAAGAAAAAATGTGGTATTTATATACAAACTGGATGAGCACCAGTTCAGTGCTGTTGGATGCTGGTGTGCTGTGACTTACCCCTTCCATTTTAACCCATTCTTTAGCAATCGAGCAGCTTTTCTAGACACTAACTTTTCAGCAGACATACCAATTAATTTTACGGGATTAAATTTGCTATTACTTGGTTCCTGTGCTTGTCAAAGTAGTACCTAATAGCATGCTGCATGGTGAATCACCTTTAACAAAGAGCATTGCTCATTGCCAATTTAAGGGAAAGGGAGAAACAGCTGCAAGGTTTTCAAAAGTACATTGTAACCAGGCACCAATATAGCTTTTAATGGTTTATTTCAATGCTGAGAAACTCTGGCAGAGGTGACTTTTCAGTCTCATCTGGAGACAAAATGTCTTTTTTTAACTCCCAAGTTTGTGTGAATTTGTTAGTGAGGGACTTGCCCAACAGGTGTCTTTGTAAGTTTTTTCATCCAAGGAGCTTGGAAACTTGCTTTGTTGTTGTTATTATATAACTTTCAATGCATATTATCACTTTGCCGTAATTCAAAGATCAAACCTTGAAGTTAAACTGGTAGATAATTTGATCACTGGAATTTCAAATCAGTTCAGAATAAAAATACATTGTCAATCCTTAGCAGTGATATTGATTAAATATTGGAACAAATTACCTTGAGGTGTGGGCCTCTTCCACCACTTAAATCTTCCTGTCTTTCCAAAAGGTATGATTCAGAAACTGCTGAGACAAGGCCATAGTGCTCCTTTCTTCTCACAGGACTACTCATAGTTTTTTCTTAATTTCTGTCAGATGCCTGAAGCTCTGAGAATAGGTATTGCTGCCACTTAACAGGTGGAACTGGCACAAGATGAAATTATCCTTTTAGAAAGTGCATTTGGGCAGAGTGCAAAAGCAGAGATTTAAAGTTTGATTTTCACTTATTTGCTTAAATCCCGTGATGTATAAAATAGTAACTGAGTTTCAGTTTTAGATAACATATTTGGTGTGCAATCTACAAACAGAAAATATGCTAGGGCTCTTATCTCTTGGTTCATTTTGATTGCTGCCATGGTGATGGCTGGTGCAGGCAGAACAAGAATTTGGAGAGTTGGTAAAGCAAGCTAGTGGTCCAAATAAGAACTTAACAGTTGATATATCATCTTACAGACTTCAAATAGTGTTACGAAACAAGAATATTAAAAATGTTAATAAACCACACTACTTCATGCATGGTTGAGCTGTTTTACAGGGAACATCTCGATTTTAATCATTTCTATTGTTTTTAAAGGCAGCAATGGAGAAGCCAATTAATCATCGATTGTTTGTAACAAGAATTTTGCAGGAATTTGAAAGTGACACATTTTTTCCAGAAATCGACTACAAAGACTACAAACTTCTCACAGAGTAAGTGTCAAAATGCATACTAGTCTTGTGTTCAGATGGAGGGCTTAATAATCTAATTTGAAAGTGGAAAGGTCCTATTAAGACCCACTTAAGTTACAGGTGCTTTTCACTGTATTTTTTCCCCAGAGCCATATTTTACTTGGAACCTGGAATTGCACCACACTCAGCACAGAGAGGTGGTTGAAACTTGCTGTGTTCTGCAACCTTCCCATAATCTTTACAGTAAAGAATTGCATTTGTCGGTTTGTTTGAAAAGTAGCTTTCTTATTGTTTTTCACTTTAGAATTACTCAAATATTTACTAAGCTTAGTAACTCTTAATATGTTGTTAGTCAGTGGTATTTAGCCCCTGAATGTCTTTAATAAAATGCAAAAGACAAATTAAATGGGTTTGAGCAGGGAGGGTTGAGCCTTTATAGATTTCTAAGGTTATTCCTTTGTGTTGAGAAAATTACTTCTTCCTCACAAACTCAGGAGGAACAAGTGTTAAACTGAAAGTTTCTGCCATTCACTGTGGTTTCTTCTATGTTATACTTGTCATATTCCAGTCATAATTCTGTGTCCTCTCCAACGAGATTACATCCAACAGGCAGCAGGGAAGTGGCAAAAATTCAAATGTCTGCCTCAAGAACCAGCAAGGAAAGGACCTCTTCCTCTTCTTGCTGTTCCCATTTTGGTTCCCAGCTGGTTGCAGACCAGCAGTGGAAGACATAGAAAGTACTGCAAGTCAAGCCAAGCTGTCTGCATGGGGCACAGGAAGGGGTTAGCACTGAAGTGGGGCAGAGTAGGTAGGGACAGGAAAGAAGGACACGGGAGAGACAGACAAGGTGAGTGGGGAGGACAAGTCACCTTTTTCAGCTCTACCATGTTCTGAACTGCACTGTGCCATATCACAAGCGTGATTTAGTATCCTAATGTCTGACCCAAAGCTCCCGTCTCTCCCTCTTGGGTATTTCTCAGGCATACATTGGCTTTGGCCGGTGTACTGAAATCAGAATTTGGCCTTAAACATAGATTTATGAAATAGGAGATAATTCCCATATTCTTTCCACCTTATCAGTTGGAAACCTGATAGAGTCAGACCTAGTGAACAAAATTTAAAATTTCTTTCTCCCTTAAAGTCAATGTTATTCATACAAAAACCCTATTGTGTCACAGGGAGCTGAAGAGATTTTTGAAAGTGTCTGTTAATAAGAACTGATTTAGTAAATCTGGAATATAGAGGAACGCTTTGTATGGATGGTAGCAGTCAGCTGCTTTAAGAAGCTGTCATAGACTTTTAAGAAACCTTTACTGTAGCATTTCCTCTAAACTATCTGTCAAAAAACAAAGCAAAAAACCCAGAAGTGTTCTGCATCTCTTGTACCTTTGCAGATGTTTTAAATAATGTGTTGGAAGCTTTAACAAAAATGTTGGGGTTTTTTGACTAAGCCAAAAACGTAGAGGTTTTTTTGCATCAGGGTATGCTTTCTTGATTTAAAAAGATGGGCATACAAGTTGCTGATAGTAGTTAACATGATTCCTAAAAATAGTTTAGTATACCCGTTGTAAGAATGGAATTTTCATCTTCTTTTTCACACAACTCTCTTTTCTAATTGATTGAATAAATTACAGATGACTCGTAATGAGATTTTTATCTACTTTTTGGCTTTTGCTTTTTCTTCTCCGCTCTCTCCAGGTACCCAGGTGTCCCTGCTGATATCCAGGAAGAGAATGGCATCCAGTACAAATTTGAAGTGTATGAAAAAGCTGTCTTGGCACAATAAACAAGGCTTTCTGTACTTCTATGTAAGGGCAGCCATTTTAAATCGTGGAGTCTTACTGAGTGCAAATATATATTACATTATTGAGCGAAAATCCTGCTTGGTAGTACAATACCTCAGTAGTGAATGATTCCAAAAAACACACCCCACACTCTGAATATACACCCTGCAGTGGAAATACGAGGGTGAGCAAGAGCATGAAAGAGGTAGCTCGAAGGAATGCCACAACTAAGGTTCCATGAGACCTGGTATTGATCTTTACAATCCATGGCAGCATCCCTAGCAATTCTGTGACCAATGAAAGGCATTAGAGTGCGTCAGAACCTTTCTACCTAAACAAAGGTTTTGAGTATCTCCTAACTCAAAATGTCCAACACTGAGAAAGCAGCAAAACTCCCGAGTTTGACTGGGACAGTATATATTTTTACAGCAATCCATAAAACATACTGGTGTAGAGGGAAGGGTAATGAAGCCTGAAAACATAAGAGAAATGGGGGTCTGGAAGCCTCAGGTAGCAGTCAAGGGCTACATTGATCCTTCACGGAAGTCCTCTCTTGTCATCTTAACCGTTCTGGGAACACAGCCTACTTTAAGCCTTCTGGCTGAAAACACTGATTTACAAATTAATCTGATAAAGAAGTTTTAACGTTCCCATTAACTTCACACCTGTGTAAAGGCTTGCTGTTCTTATAAAAATTTCCTATGTCAGTGTGACTGTGGCCACTTTGCAGTGTAAGAACATAAACGTTGCTGTCTTAACAGAATCTGTGTTCTTATGTCCATTCTAAATGTTATCAATGCAGATGCAAAGTGTTAATTTGTCGGTGTGATTTTGAATATTCTATGTGGCATACAAACATGGGTTATAAGCAGATAGTGGGGTCTTGTTTCCTCTTTCATTAAATATAGCTAGTGTAATAATGTTTTACATTACCATTCCCTAAAAGTAGTGAGCAACTTACTGGTACTGTAGTAACACTGTAATACAAATGGCGTACAACGCCATGTGTTGACCAGATTTTGTTGTTGCCAGTATTATAACAACATTATCAGTAATGTTAGTCTGTTGCTATGTTCTGACTGTGGGGAGTTCGTCAGACAGCAGAGGACTCCATATATGATGTGTCACGGAGAGGAGCTAGGATGTACTGTGCCTGTCTGTGCTTCCTTGTGCTGCAGCTGCTACCCTGAGAGTGATAGCCTACAAGGAGGGAGCCCTGACTCCCTTCCATTGCACGTCAGTCTGAGACCCAAAGAGAAAAAAAAAAGTTTGAAAAAACAAATTAACCCTCAAAACTCTGCTGACTGTTTCCCCAAAGCGTTTTAAAAGCATTGTTTTATGAAGCAGTATTGTGGGAGATTGAAGTAATAATGCTTGTCCTTTAACATCGCACTGAGGCCCAGTTCGAACATCAGGGAGGGCAGCACTGGCTATCAGCAGGTTTTACACAGCTTGTAACTGTACAGAGGAGTGTGACAGCACCCGGTTTTCTAAGAAGGTAAACCTTAATTTTGCTTGCTGTTGAGAAACCAAAACCCAGCCTTTTTGATAAGAGAAAAAAACTGAGAATATCAGCTGTGAACACCTCTTGAATTTTCCATGCCAAGTTTACAAAATTTAACTAGGTAATTTTTGCAGTGTCTGTGCTGGGTTGTTGCAGTTTTCTCTGTGTTCCGTTTGCATTCTTAAACACGTAAGTACTTCTGTGATGTTCTTGCTCCATGTGTACTGACTTTACATCATTTGACAAAGATTAAAACAACAAAGTTACACGCTTGCGTAATACAGCAAAAAGTCTCTTGAGTTTTAATGTGCCACACATTGTGAAAGTGAAGGAATAACACTGTTTCCAGGGGGATGTTGTTTTTTTTTTCAAATACAAGTCACAGTGACCCTGACAAAAGAAAATAAGCTCCTAAAAGAGTTTAATATATACCAGTTGTTATCAAAAAACAGATCATTGTTGAAAGCTCTGCACAGCTAGTCTGCAAAATACTGTGTTTATGGCAACTGACATTTATTAAAAGTGGAAGCAAAGACTTCATGCAATGTTGGATTACACTGTGATACTGCTGCAAACATATGTTAGAAAATTTCTGCCTAAGCATACATTGCAGAAGATACGGTTCACTGAGGCCAGAATGTTTTGCAGAACCACTTTGGTTGCAAAGAATTTGGATGCAAACAAGCCTACTGGGAACATAAATAGTTACTCTGACTCTTTGTGGACTGACTTAGTCCTCTCCAGATTTAACTAACTGTGTTCATTTGTCAAATTCTACAACAAATTAAGTCAATTTATGGTTCATGCAAATGAGAACTTTTGAAACAACACAGCAGTTTCCCACTTACAACTTTTCAGAACTTTAATGGTGCAGTTTCCTCAATATGGGACTCTGCCAAAAAGATGTGGGTTGGTTTGTTTTGTTTTTTGTTTTGACAAAAGCACTGCATTTGGACAGTACCTTTTGCATCAGACCTTTTCAAAATGCCATACAGATTCCAGTCAATACTGAGGAAAATGCATTTGATTGCGGTGGAGTTGGGTCCAGAAGAAGTGTGTGGATCCCAATGACGGACGGACCAACCACTACAAGGTTAGGTGATTACTGTTTCAAGAAGACGGATAGGCAGAAGCATGTAAGTCTGTGTGCTCAGGAAGCACACACAAAGACCCGTGTATTATTTCCAGAGGTTACTTTGCACAGTTTTTTAAGTCTGTGCCCTTTTAAATGTACCTCAGAATGTTCATCTAAAAACTGAGACAAGAAGAACAGTTGCTGTCTTCTAAAGGCCAGAGTTATTAGCAGGAATTTGCACGGGGCCTTTTTCAAAAGTGATGCTTTGCTGCGTGGCAGGTTGATTGAAAAAGCAACAGATACAAAATAAGTGTTTGCTGTTCACCTAAATTGGGTGTTGCACCCGCTATCTCCCCATTTGTATTTCCCAAGGAAAATACAGCTATTTTACACTATGGCTTGAAGAAAAAAATCCTTTGTTCCAAATGCAGTTTTCCCACGTTTTGTTTACTCCCATACCTCACTGATGCAGGATCCTGTGAAAAGCCGTAGATTCTCATTATGTATAGTACAGGGAGAAATGTCATGTTTTTCCCCAGTTCCATGCAGCTAAGTGCAACAAATAGCATCATGAGTGACAATATAATTACCAATCACCAAGAAAAGCAATAGTACAGATATAATTTAATCCCCCTCATTCATGCTTTCCCAGGAACAGAGTGTTCTAAAAAGATTAAAAATTTAATTTTTAAGGATAATACTAGTTTTAACAAGACAGCTAAAACGAGAGGGTCTGCATAAGAAGTGAAAAAACAAACCATTAATGTTTCTGTTACTTGTCTTTTACTCATTATCTCTCTTATCTGACAGTGGGCAGCAATTTCCATTTGGCAGTAGAAAGCTGATGTTTTCAGTAGCTCACCAGTAGCATTACAGCCACAGTGTATTCAAGGACAGAATTGGGAACATTCCGACAACAAATCTGTCATGGAGAGCAATCCATGCAGAAAAAATGTACACTCTAATGCAAGTTTCCTAATTTAGCAAACAGAGTATTATTAGCATATATACAGAACACCAGGGGAAAAACAGGAAGGGGAAAATGACAGTGATTAGCTTATGCATGTTATCTAAGGAGAGCATCAGGAGCACTTGACATGAGATCTTAACTGGGACCAGACAATCATGTTGTCTTCATTGGACTACAGCTAATTTTCCAAAGGCTTAAACCTAAACCCAAACTAAATGAGTGTTTTAAAAGCTATGCTAACAGAAGGGGAAGGTATGATTCGGAGAGGGGAGAAGCTGTGGGAAGGGTTGTTTGTTAATCAGTGCAGAAAATTAGGATGAATGAGTTGACAAAGCTTGGTTAAGTATGAAACTAGGAGATACTTCCCTTGTTACTTGGTTGTGCATTAACTGTCTCTGCTTGCCAAGGAGGGCTGTAGGAATGAAGCCTGCCAAGTCAGGGGAGAATGGCCAAAAAAAATCACAAAAATCTTCTGAAGAGGGAGGCCCTGGAACAAAAGAATGGAAATGGGGAAAGAGGTGAGAAGAGGAAACTGATGTTTCCTAGAAGGATTACACGGTTTCTTGTGTTAGTTTGCCCTGTAACTATAATTACTAAGGAAACACTTTCAAGCTGCTGCGGGGTTTAGCTCTTGCAAGATTCTGTGACAAAGAATTTAATTAGTGAAGGATTTTCAGGATTTGGAAGTCTGTGCCCTTGTCAGCTACACAGAAATCCTCCACTACAATTCTCATCCTGAAGTTCCTGCACTACATCTGAAAGCAGCGGTCCCATCCTAGAGCATCCAGTACCCCAAGGGTTAGCACTGTGCTCAGACTGATGATCTCCTGCTTCCCTTGGTGGGCAGCACATGCTTCTGGGACTGTGTACGGCAAACCTGCTGGTTTTTCGTGGTCTTCTGTTACAAAGACTTGCTTTCTACTGGCTCTGAGGTGATCCTGGGTTATTCTGTCCTGTTTTCTGTCTGCAGACCATTCAGTTTCCTTTTGCATAACATCAAAGCAAAATTAGTATAAGAAGTCTTCTATTAGGTTAATTGACGTGGTTGGAAAAAGAACAGACAAGCTCTCAGGCAGAGTCTTATTCTGGTTACATTCTCAAGACTTTTCAGGTGACCTGAACAAGGGCTTGCATGCCAAAACTTGCCTGTTTATCTCCAGTTAGGTTGAGTGGCTTAATAAAGTAGATTACGTCACAATGTAAATCTTGTTTTGCTCATATCTGGTAATGGTCTTGGCTGCAGCATTGGTGTGTCATCATCTGCAGTCCTCAAGCTACAGTCTTCCCAATTCTGTCCTTTACCTCTTCAGCTGTCTTGTTGGATTGGAAATTCACAGAAATTCAGAGAATTGATGAAGAAAAGTAGATTTTTCACATAGAGTGCTCTTAAGTATGTGCTTATGTCTGGTTAAGTGGTAGTAAGTGTTTTTCCTGGAACTGGGCCATATATTTGCCTGATTAAGGAAAGCTTTAAGTGTGAAATTAAGTATTTTGCTAAACAATGTCTGCTATGAAAAAACAGACAGAAGAAAAAGTAAATACAGAACTTGAGAGGACAGGAAATGGGTGGTACACGATCACTCATGGAAGCCTAAATCAATGCCTTTTCCTTCAGCAGTTCAGTTTAATGAGCTCCTAATACCAAGCAGAATCTTTTTCAATAAACAAGCCATTATACAGAAGTCACTTTTGCTATAAATTGCGTCATTGATTTAATTGAGAAGCCCACTTGCACAAGAAGAGAGCGTTTGGTTCTTAGAAGTAATATGCTTTTAATGTCCATCCTTCCTCTGAAAGCACAGTTTTCCACACAAAATCCTGCTGGAGCACTCACTCGTTTCAGACAGCTGTACTGATTGATGAATTACCAGTGCTCTGCTGGAGATCCCTGCTTTGCCTCAGCTGGCTGGAGGGATTATGCCTCATGCACTTGCAGCAGAGCCAGATGGGTGTATTTAAATATCCAGTGAAGAGTGATTTCAGCTGGATGAAGTGCATTTGCCTGAAAGGAAAAACTCAAGTGATCCTTCCCACTGATGGAGATGTGGGGCCAGTAGCCCCTGGTGACGGACAGTGGTGAGCAAACAGGAGCAGTAATGTCATTTGCTTCAGCTCGATCTAGGTGAACAGCTTTCACACCTGGAATGCTTTGACATGAGCTGTCTGTGGACACACTCCACAGAGGCGCACACCTCGCAGGCCCCAGAACACGTGCTTGGAGGATGCCTGCTCTAAACCACGAGTAGAACATCTCAGTGGGTTACTACATCCCATTCCCATTCTTGCAGTAATTAAAAATGTAAAAGAGAAAAATATTAAATATGCTTCTCATTTAAGAGCAAATAACTTACAACAGATTGGGCCAACTCAACCACAGAATTCTGCTGAAGCTTATGCAGTTGTACTAAGGAGTGCTTTAGAAGCTTTTTAATGCTGTATCAATAGTGTTATTAAGCACTGCAAAAAAGCTCCTATGAAAGAGAGCTTCATTTTCAAAAGTGCAAAAAGGGCATTTTAATCACTATATCTCATTGGTTTAGGTTTTGTTCAGAAAGGTTAAAATTTAGATCTGTTCCCATCAAGAGTCCTAGGTGGCAAACCTCATCAATTTAATATATGTAAGTTTAGAAAGAATTAATTTTCCTAATTAATTTTAAATTAAATTTTTCTCATGTTTTTCAGTCATTAATCATATAAAAAGGCAATCTGTTCTTCTGGAATTCTTCCTTACTCAAAAAGTACTTTTGAGCATATTGCTATTTCAGTCAGTCAAAATTTATTTCTTCAGAGTATTGAGTCTCAGTGTCCTTCATGAAATGATGGTTCTCTTTCAGATGGAATCATGTAGATTCTCTTCCTTTTGTCACTCAGCAGTTACACCATTGTTTATTGCACAATTCACTATATATTTTTTTCTAGTATGTAATTCAAATTTCTTTAGAAACTACTACAGTGCACAAAGGGTACAGACAACTTTCTGCTGTAATCTAAATAATGTTGGCTTTTATTCAGTGTCCTTTTTATCCTCATATGAAGGAAATCCATATCCTTCAAGTTACGGCACAAGAATGGCTTGGCCTGCTCAAAAAATAAAAAGATCTGTCGGGGGGAAAGAAAAGCTTTGTAACAAATCTGTGAGCATCCATTTTTCTTCTCAGTGGCATGAGAGATTCATCTGGCATTGACCATCACTAGTACGTGAATTTCAAACAAGCCTGCAAGCAGAGAAAGTAGCAGTTGATGTCTGAAACTATTATGTGATTTTTCATTCTAATTAGAAAACAAGTGCTCTGGTCAGGAGTCACTACATTGACCTAAATCCTTGTTACGTGGCAGAGAGCATGCTTTGCTACTCTCTTACTTTACCAATATGCCTAACACTGTAATGTCAAATAATTCTAAAATTACTTCTTTCACAATTTATTTTCAACATTTCTGAACACATTTACGAGAAAGAATCAACTCTATGGATGTTTACATACTGCGTTAGTAATATCTGATGCACACAAGAGGAAATAAAAACACTGGCAAAAGAGAGTTATCCCATGAGCCAGCTGATTTACAATACTTAGGAAGCTAGCATTTGTGTTCTGCAGCGCAGCAAATGGTTTTGTCCATGGAACAAGACATTTTAGTGCAACCTACTCTCTAAAATTGTTTGAAGAACTCCTGTTCCCTCACCAGTCGTAATTATTCCTGAAAGCATCACAAGAGCAATTCCCACGCGCAGTCAATTTTTTAATTGAAGTAATTAGCAAAAATACACCAAACACTTTAGAGAGTATATTGTTCCATAAAGTAGACTCTGTGTCGTAACTAGATAATTAAAACATGCCTGACAGAAATCCGAAGATTTGCCTTTGTCATTACCTCACCGAAGCCAAAGGGGTAATACCAGACTGAATGTCAAACAAACTTGTCTCAGCGCTCTTACCTGATGGGATCGACCCAACAGAGTGTGTTAGCAAAGACAGTACAGTATCAGCTATACCTCAGAATCAAAATTACCTGAGTAAACAAACCAATAAAGTAATAAAATGTTACTCTAGATTTTATACCACATGCAGATTTGTGCCTTTTTGTGAGACTCTTAATGGAGTCCTAATTTCTTCTGTTCGGTTTTGCTTGTTATTTCTGAACCAAAACATAGGGCTTCCCTGTACTCTGCCTACTGCCTCTGTCTCCTCCCTTCTCTTTTAGACCTCCCTGGTGATGTCTCTGGATCACTAACATAATCTCACTTCATTGTTTTAAACAAGCACGCAGCTGCACCTGTTACATTTAATAAAAGTATTGTCAAGAAATACTGTTGTTCACAATGTGTTATTGCATCCCTCTCAGCAAACAGTTCTAGCACAGTAAACATCTGCCTCTGTACATAATGTTTTAAAATATACTTTTAAGGTACAAAATTAGTGTGTAATAATATTACTTTCAGGGTTGTTTCTTTTCAGTCTTCACAACTAAACCAAGATAATTATGCTTTTGTATTTTTCCATTTATTCATAGTTCATAAAAAGATTTCAATGCATCAATACATAGTAAAGTAATGGAATTACTAGAATGACTTATATTACATTATACCATGTTCAACAATTTACATGCTAATGTTTACTATATCTGAATAATTATATATAGTAAGCAATCATGGCTTGTTCTTCATTTGAATCAGTTTTTGCTAGTGTTGGATAAGGCTGGTCAGGACCAACCAGATATGACAATCAAAGTGTTTACCGTTTCCCGTGGAAAGCTAAATCCAAAAAAAAGTTAGGTTTCCGATCAAAAGTCCCCTGCTGTGGTTGACAGTGCTTGGAAAGCCGGGAGCACCAGGAGAGGCAGGGCTCTCAGGTGTGCCCGGGCTCCCAGCTGCAGAGCCTGGGCTTTAACTTCTCAAAACACCTTCCCAACTCAAGGCTCCCGTGCTTCAGGTCTGCAGTCCAACTCCGGGCTTACAGCATCATGGCTGTAAGAAGACCAAGTATGTTGCTTTAGTTTTACTGTCTCCCTGCCCGCATTTGGACAAAAGTTTGTCAAGAATCAGTGCAATGGCATAGGCAATTAAAATTATTATCAGTATTCTGTGACCATAGAGCTTTCCCCTGGCAGATATCCAGCTAGCCCAACTGTCAGTGAAACATAGGAGCGGGCTGGGTTGGTAGAGATCCTGAGAGGGACACCAAGAAGTATGATAAACTGTGTGCTATGTGCATGTGCAAACGTCTTCTGTATTTTAGAGTAAACTGCACTGCACTGATGTAGTCCCTGCTCTGGTTTTCCACCTTCCTTCACTGTTAACATAAAAATTAACTTCTTGATACCAACAGTTGTTTTTATATCAAATTAAAAGTAACCAAAAGGGAGGATATTGTGACATTTATAAAAAAAGCTTATTATCTTCCTATAAGTGCTTTTCTAAGAACTGGTGTCATACAACTTTTTTTTTTTAATGAAGATTTATGTTGGCTAACATAAGCACAACAGTACAATGCAGGCAAGAACAGAAGGCGGAACAAGAAAGTGCACATGAGAGCTTCAGAAACCGCAGAAGTGAAGCTGCTCCAGCAGCAGAATTGATGAACCATACACAAGTGTACACCGCCTCCGTGCCTTATATAATTCACACAGCAGCAGGTCTGAGAAGAGCAGTAACCTTCCTGGAGAGTGGGTGTTCAATATACATGCCTTTCTGAGACTCTTCGGCAGAGACTGAGTATTAACAATGTGGGTGAGGTGCAGACAGCAAAAGAAAACAAAGATAATTAGAATCACGCTGCAGGAAGAAAAAAAACTCTGCGGACATTCTCCCAGCTTAGTTTTTGAAAGACAAGGTTAAAGAGTAACTGAAGAACCTGCCCTTGGGATGTTGTTTGTCTCTGTGGCTTATTCATACCATTCATCCAGCTCTTAGTCATGCCAGTATCTAAACGATCCCGTCATGTGCTTTTAAGAAGTCGAATGGCAGAAATCTCCTTCGCATTCGTCCTGGAAACGTCTCTCTCCTGTGATGTCTAAAAAAGCCCTTCATAGCATCAAGGATGCTGGTGCCCTGTGGCTGCTACTTATTATACTGAGCATGATGGATTGTTCCGCTGTTACTTTGCCCTCACCCCAGCTATTTGTTCGCTGCATTCACCTGTTGTGTTTTATTATATGCCAAGACAACATCTTTGAGGCAGCAGCTGCCTATTTTAATCGACGAGTACAGGACCTTGCACAATAACAGCACTACAGCCCCCGCAATTAACGGTGTTTGCGAGGGAGACGAGACGGTTGCTGCAGGTCTCATCTCCATCTGTTGTATCGTCCACACATAGCCACCCCAAAAGTTAGCACGACAAAAGGCAGTCAAAACTTCTGCAAAATGTAGAACTGTTACAGCGTGCTATTGTGGGAACCAGCACTCCAAGAAAATATACTTGGAATATCAGGGATGTCAGCAGGAGCTCCTGTCATTCACAGATGTGCTCAAGGATACTCCGTAGGCATCATCAGAGGTGCCAAGCAGCCAGATGAGACTACAGCACAACAAGGTGATCGGAAGTAGCCAGCTTGGTTTCACCAAGGGGAGGTTGTGCTCGAGCAACCTGACAACCTTCTACAATGAGATGACTGGCCTGTTAGAGGAGGGGAGAGCAGTGGATGTTGTCTACTGGGACTTCAGCAGGGCCTTTGACACTGTCCCCCAGAAGATCCTCACAGAGAAGTTGTTGATGTACGGGCTTAATGATTTGGATGGGGCAGAGCATACCCTCAGGAAGTCTGCAGATGACACAAAACTGGAAGGAGTGGCTGAACACCAGCAGGTCTTGCGGCCATCCAGAGAGACTGGTACAGGCTGGAGAATCGTCTAGCAGGAACCTCAAGAGTTCAACAAGGGGAAGCGCCAAGTCCTGCATCTGAGGAGGAACAACCCCAGGCACCAAGACATGCTGGGGCCACCCAGCTGGAAAGCAGCTTTGTAGAAAAGGACCTGGGTGTCCTGGTGGACACAAAGCTGAACGTGAGCCAGCAATGTGTCCTTGCCACAAAGAAGGCTAACAATAGCCTGGGCTGCACTCGGCAAAGTATTGCCAGCAGGTCAAGGGAGGTGACCCTTCCCCTCTGCACAGCCCTGGTGAGGCCACACCTGGAGTACCGTGCCCAGCTATGGGCTCCTTGCTACTTGGGAGACATACTGGAGAGAGTCCAACAAAGGTCCATGAAGATGATGAAGGGACGGGAGCATCACTCATATGAGGGGAGGCTGAGAGAGCTGCTACTGGTTAGCCTGGAGAAGAGAAGGCTCAGGGACTGCTTACCAATGTATACAAGTATCTGAAAGAAGAGTGAAAATAAGTCAGAGCCAGGCTTTTTCTGTAGTGCTGTGACAGGACAAGAGGCAACAGGCACAGACTGAAACAAAAGATTCCCTCTGAACTTCAGGAAATGCTTTTTCCTCTGTGAAGGTGACCAAGCGCTGGCACACGTTGCCCAGACAGGTTGTGGAGTCTCCATCCTTGGAGACATTAAAAGAATGTCTGGACGTGGTCATGAGCAAGTGGGTGGCTCTAGGTGACCCTGGGTCATCAGGAGGATCAGACAAGATGACCTGCAGAGGTCACTTCTAACCTCAACTGTTCTGTGATTCGGTGGAGGTGTCCTAAACTTGCCTGAAAATCAAGAAGGTTCTTTCATCATACTTTGAAATTTCGTAGGAATTTATAGTAACCTGAAAGCCCCCAGTATGAACGGAAGTCCTATGAGACAATGGGCTTAGAAAAATGGGACCCAAGGAGCTAAGATAACCTCGGAGAAATACTACGTGGCAGCTATGAGATGAGGTTGCTTCTAGTATTTGACAGGAATTTTTTTATTTTGCAGTTTTTTTCTAATCTTACGGTCAAGAGCCTACACCATGGCTTCACTGGAATTAATTCTTCTTACTGAAGCTTGTTGGGTGCTGAGGCTCATTCCAAGCCTCTCTGGAAAATATAACACAACCTACTTCTTGGGAAACAAATCCGTATAAAGCGATGTTGTATTAGAGCAGTGTTGCAGATAAACTTTTCATGTGCCTGCCACGCAAGAAAATTGAGGAACTGAAGCTTCCATGCCGCCAGGTTCATTTGTTGGTGGGCAATGTCAAGTGTCAAGAAGGAATAAAATACCTTTCCTGGCAGGCTTTGACCTTGCATGGAGCAAACAGCAGAGACGCAATCCATGATGTCACGTAATCCCATATCGACACGAGGGCCTTCATCTCCAACAGGGTCCACGAGTACTCCTGCAGAAAAAAACCCCTCATAATAAAAAAATTAAACAGCCGGATGGATTTAGAATTGTTCAGTGACAAAGAAGCCTTGTGAGAGAACCAGGACCTCTGGGTCCTCCTGCAAGCAGGTAGGAGCCAAATCCTTTTTTTGCCTTTTGCCAGTTTTGCCATCCAGCGCAGCTGGGGATTACTGCAGAGTACAACTGGAGTACCCCTGGAGGAATCACCTCTTTGGGATCACCTTCCTCTAATTCCTGTTAATGCCGTTAAATTCATACCCCTGGGTGGCAGGAACCAGTGAGCTGGTGAAGAAGGGTGTTAGGGGGGTTGTTCCTACCATTCACTACATGTAAAGGAAATGAGTAAGTACAACCAAATGCACCTCGGTGTTGTCTTTGGTGTGAGGGGTGATGGCCACTCTTCACCAGGAGGGAAACAACTGGAGGTGCCGTGGGGCAGGGGGGTGTATAGGTGTGGGGGTATGGGGGTATGAGAGGGGAAAGGGCATGGGCGTGGGGTTGTGTGAGGCTGTAGGGATGGGGGGGATCAAGGAGGTTGGAGGTGATGGGGTGTGGGTGTGAGGATGTGCAAGGGTGTGTGGGTGTGAAGCTGTGGGAGGATGCGAGGGGTGTGAGTGGATGTGGGTGTGAGTGTGATGGGGAGGTTGGGAAAGAGTGAGGTGCTGGGTGACGCAAAGGTATGTAAGGGTATGTGGTGTGCGGGTGTGAGGAGGGGTGGGTTTGAGGGGGTGAGAGTGTGGATTTGGGGGTGTGTGAGGGGCTGAGTGGGTGTGCAGGGGGTGATAGGGAGTGTGAGGGGAGGCAGAAGGAGTGTGTGAGTGGGGTGTGTGAGGGACTGAGGGGGGTGTGAAGGAGGGTGTGAAGGACTGGGGGGGTTAAGAAGGACTAAGGGGGTTGAGGGCATGTGTGAGGGACTGAAGGGAGCGTGAGGGACTGAGCGGGGTGTCTGAGGGACTGAGGGCGGTGAGGGGGTGTGGCGGCTGG
>Ga0065711_1003342_pt1 | contig 31633 bp, 21 predicted proteins | sample Hoacrofraction12_FD_59098 | JGI IMG/M metagenome (GOLD analysis project Ga0065711, IMG submission 59098) | Hoatzin crop microbial communities from Cojedes, Venezuela - Epithelial fraction 12 v2 (version 2) | ecosystem: Host-associated > Birds > Digestive system > Esophagus > Crop | place... | reverse complement strand
CGCGGTGATGGCGGGGGGCTGGGGACTCCGCGGGGTCCGCCCGGGCCGACCCCCGCTGCCCGGCCGGCCGGGCGCCCGCCTCTGCCGGCCCTCGGTCCCGGCGCTGGGAAAGTTCTTTGTGCTCTGCCCGCGGCGGGTGGGACGGGGACGCCGCGAAGGGAGGCTCGCTGCGGGGGCAGGGGGGGAGAAACTGCTTCTCCCTCCGGTGTTCTACGGCGGGGTTCAGTGACAGGCTCTGGGGCCCTGGCAAAAGAAGTGACTGTGCGTTGGCCGTGCCTCTCCAGGCAGTGTTTAATCACTTGGTGACTGTCATCTGTTTTCTGTTTAAAAATACATATTTGAGGTTTTTTTTGGTTGCTGTTGAGTTCTTTCCAGCTCTGCAGGTATGGTTGTGATGGGTTTCCGTTGTCCCATTCACCTACACGGGAAGGGGGCTAGTACGTACCGTTAGGCACTGGAGAGCACAGATCGCTGTTGTTGCTTATTTTAACTAGTCCCTAGATCTACAGTTCCCAGTTTGCAAAGTGCTGCGTGAACAGTACAGTGTGCAGGCTGCCCAGAGGAGAAACAGCTCCAGACAGTGCAGATGAAACCTATGTCTGTTTAGTTTTGGGGATGGTAGCCTCTAGGAAAGGCTCTCAAAGATAATTTGGAGTGAAGGCCCTTTAAAGAAACTACTGAAACAGAGTAAAGTGTCTCTGAATTTTGTTTCCACTACCAAAATGATGACTTGGCATTTAAGGTTTTTCAAGGCAATGTGTGTTTTTACCCCATCCTATGTCTGCCGAAGTTCTTTTGACTTGTTTATGGTGTAGTATAAGTACTTGCCTAGTCCTTGCTCCCTGAGATGCATAGTTTAAATAAGCATATCTCGAATGCTTGTTGTGTTGACTACCCAAATGGTCTGAGTTTGCTTCGCCCTGATAGTGGACGCAGTTTTCAGAGTGTTGTTCTAGAATAAGAGGAGGGAAGAGGGCAAAGTTACACAGCATTTTACTCAGTTTTTTTTTTTCAAGGTTCCTCTCTTCCCGCTTGGCTCCTCTTTTTTTTTTTTTTTTTTCCTTTAAATAAGTGCTATATCTAGACTGAGTTCTAAAATGTTATTTTACTGCTAACAAGTTTTGGTGCTACATTGGGAGTGGATTCTTCTTACTAATGCATCTGTTGGTGACCTGACTTAGCCCATAGTCACTGAGGAGGAAAAAGTTATGTTTGTGCTAAGATGTTTGAAATAGCATCTCTACAGCTGCTGAGGATGTTTTATTGCACACATGTGACTGTTTAATTTGTCAAACTAATAAACAGCATATAGATTCATTTCCTAGTAGTTTTGTAGTAAACACAGTCTTGTAGAGTTACTTACCTGTAATTATTTGAGGGCTTTTTTTGTAGAACACAAAAATTCTGCTGTAGCATTTCTTACATCTCCCTCTTTTCTGTACTTATATCTGAAATATCGTTAAATTTAGAGTTGCAAGTTGTGTTTTAAAGGTTATTATGCTGGACATTATTTTTCATGTAGAGCAGGTATGATCTCTTGTGTAAATAAAACTCACTGTCTCCCAAGAACAACTAATAATATTGTAAGTTGAACTCCTTGTTTTTGTTTGTTTGTTGGGGGGGAGGGAAGTAGGTGAAGAACAGATTGTTTCTGTAGCTATTTGACCAGGTGCGTAAGCACTTGGGTTGACAGTTTGGTACTTTCTGAATGTCTTTGGTGTTTCATTTATTCCTGCAAATAAGAAAAACTAAACCTGTAGGTTAGGAAGGAGTTTTCTAAAGCTTGCAAGCAGTTTTTTTCTGCTCGAAAAAGAAAAACCCACCTAGCCACTGTTCACCTAACATTTATGCCCATCTTAAATATCTCAGGAATAATAATTGTTTCCATTTGAAGTACTTACAGGGCTGTTATGTTGTTTTCAGTCATGTTAAGTCAGTCATGAGCCTCTAAGAATTCAAAATATTTTCTGAGGCTTAATATAGAAAATAGACACCATTTGCATTTTTATTTCTCACATTTCATAACTAGTAGGCCTTTGTAGAAACATGAAGTATAATGTTCAATATATTCTGCCAAAAAGTTTTCCTTGCTGCCCTAAACAATTTGAAGATAGAGGGGACGGGGCATTTTGCAGGATTTGGCAAGCCTCTCAGTTCAAGTGTGGTATAGCAAATTCACAAAGTGCAATTTTTTAGGTGGTCCTAAAATGAGCTGTGGGCTTTTCATTTTTTTTTTTTTTTATGGAACACTTGAAAGCTCTGTTTTCTGTGAGTACTGTCGGCTCTCCTTCCTTCACAAGCTGTATCAAAGTCCTGTTTCTACTTTAAAGTGGAAACTAAACTATCAGAAACCTACTGTGTTGCTCATGTTCTCAGCCGTTGCTGGTAATGGGAAGAAAAGTTCTTCTTCATGGTTTTAGAAAAAACTTCTTGAACAGTCACGGGACACCTACAATTTTTTATATCATTAGCTTTGCCATGTTATATTCTTAGTGTCATGGAATTTGAAGAGGGTGCAGAAGTAAGATTTCAGCTGTGAACCGGGAGCTGGATTCACTTCTACTTCCTTTCAGTTCAGCCCTCTTGTAGAGGAATGTTGTCTGCTGGTGGAGTCTACAGAGTGGGTTTTTCTTGGTATCGTTTGATTTCCAGTAGCAGGAGGCAGAGATGCTACTAGAATTTCTGTGGGCTTTTCACTGCAGCAGTTATCTTACTGCTTATCATACTTTCTTCATTTAAACATGGACCCTGCCATTTCTTGCATGTTGTCTGCATGACTGTGAAAACGTGTTTACTATCTTTCCTTCAAGTAGTATGTAGGAGAGTTTTGTGGACCTAAAAGTAGCGGCTGTAAATGTCTCTTTCTTCCCTACCTGTCTAGGATACAGTAAAAGCCTGTTTGTCTTCACAAAGAGGATTTTTCTGTTCAAGCCAAAGAGTTTAATTATAAAACTCATTACTTGCCAATACGCGCTTCTTTTATTCTTTAGATAATTTTACTAGATCTCTGAATTTCAAATACAATTTCTTATTCTTTGTGTTATCAGCAGCATTCACAAGTGTAATATATTGAAATTCATATCAGGAGATATATATATGGTTTGGGGTTTGTTTTTTTTTTTATGTGCTTATTAATTGGTGTTTAAGTGCTTCAGACTTGCAGAAGGGAACAAACCCTATTGCCTGTATGCAAAAAGCCACAACTTTTGCTGCCCTGTCACATTAACCAAGACAACAGCCTATAAAAGTATAGTAAGTGCTTCTTCTGTGTTGGGTTTTGTAATTTTTAAAAAGTTTGACTAATATTTCCTCTAAAATGTAACAAAACAAAAAGATACATATGTATATATATTTTCTTTAGGTGTGGTTCTGCTGATTTTGATTTCATAAAGTAGAATAGAAAATACTATGTTATATGATATATAAATTGAGCTAGAAAGTGGAAAACTGGTGCACCAGTAGGCTGGCAGTGTGGGTGTGATTAGCATCAGCTGAGGAAAGTTTTGTGTTTCCAGAAAGGTAAGGTTTCTGTTCCTAGTGTGTTGAATGTATTTCTTTCCTCAGTTATATAGCATTCAAACATTGTGCACAGAAGATGTTTGCTCGTATGTTTTTTTTAAGTCATCTTTAACTGTATTGAAGGAGGTAATGTTACCACAACCTACTTTATTTAAAGACATGAATACATTTTTTAGTGTATTGTTTCAAATTTGCAGAGGTTTGTATTTGCATAATTTACATGCAGTTCAAGAGATTTGGGTCTCTGTGGATGTTGTCCTTGTTACACTAACCTCTTATTGTGAAGTATTCTCAGCACGTGTATTATTCAAGTTTCAGAGTGCTAGCAACTTGTGAAAGATATTAATGCCTTCTGATTATGGTAATATGAAACATCAAGGCAGTATTTATCATATACATTTAGAGAATTAATGGACCATTAGGACTTTACATCCCGTTTGACTCCAGCAGTCAGGTGGTCCAGGATTACACTGCTGATTTTTATGGAGAGGCAACGTGTTTCATAGCTGAAGTTTTATGATGCAACATTCTCACTCACAACTAGGTTGATGAAGACGTAGTGGTAGTGGAAAGCTGCCTAGTATCTCTTCTAGAAGTTAGTGTAATTCATCTTACCTTAATTGAATAGATTTCTAAGGAAAGGCTTTTCTTGGCTTTTTTGTCAGACAAAGAGGAATTCTTCAGATTGCTTTTCAGGGTTCTGGCATTTCCAAATTATTATTGATATTACACAGAAGAGATTGAGATTTTGTTTTTATAGTATTAACTGTATTCCTTGCTGTATCTGATTTGGTAGTAGAAATAATGTTAATAGGACTTCACTGTATTTAATTTCATGTCAATGCTACCATACAGGTGCTTGGATCAGTATGCTGTTAAGGCATGATGTTAACTAATACTATTCTACAACATACACAGTAATAAGTTAGCAGCAGTACTGGCGCTTTAAGTGGGAATTCGTACTTGTAATTATATTTTCCATCATATTTTAGTAGTATCTGCAAAGGTTAATATTTCCATTTAAAACTATTAGTGATTTACAATCTGATCTTGGTGAATGATTAACAAAAAAATGGTTAAGGTTTCCGAAAGAAGGTATGGATAAATGTTTAACTGCTAAGTTTTCAGAATAGACAGTTGAGAAGTCAGTGAGATGGGCAGTTTGTCCTGTAATGGGTCTTACAGAATTCTGCAGTTTTAAACTTCTTTGCTGAAATGCTTCGTGACAATAAAGCCTGCAAATGTTGCTTCTTTTAATGACTTCTATTAGTTCATACCTGTTTAGTAAGAAAGTAATGAGTATGTGAAAGCTTTTAATGGATGTTTCCATATTCAGGTGATGTGATGTAGAAGAAACTCACTCTGGATCTTGTGTAGCATTTAACTCCTGACTGAGAAAGCACAGAACTCTTTCATAGTTGTTGAACAACATAAACAAAAATCTGTTGGTTTCGTTGTGTGGTGCTGAGCCGAAAACAAGTGGTGTCCATTTTAATTCTGCTGAAGCTGGATGAAAGTCCTTATGTCAAACACAGAAATTGCTTTTCAGAATTTTTAAAGGGATGCCCATTAAGCAAAAGTGTGTGCTTTAATTCCTGTACTCAATTTGGCTTGTGCATAGACTTAAGAAATGCTGGTTCCCATTTATGTTCACTGAAATGTGTTAACAGCTCAGACTGACTTCAGTGTACTGTATTGTGACATTCTGTAATAGAGTAAAATTAATAAAATGTATATTGTTTCAACAGCTAAATCGCGGAAGTTCTGCTCACGTTGTTGGTCGTATTTGAATACTTTGTCGACAGGCTTACTTGTAAAGATAACAAATGTCCCTGTGCTGATGACTTCTGAGTTCTTTTGCTGTGACAAGCCTTTCTCTTAACTGATCACTTTGTTTGCAACTTGATTACAAATTAGTCACTTTTTTTTTTTTTAAGAATTCAGTTTTGCATGCGTGACTCTCTCAGCCAGCTCTGTGACCTGGTTTTACTTTTTGTGAGTGTAAAATGCAGCAGAGTGTGTAGAAGTAGTTCTAAAACTCTGCGGTTGGTTTTCTGGCTCTCTGGGTAAATCTAAGACTCTGTCTATAGGCTTCATAGGTATTTCAAAACTTGGAACTATTTTTAAGGTTTTGTAAATAAAGAAATCGGGAAGTATGGGTGATACTAAAATCACACTACCAAAATTTGGGGAAGATTTTAGAGAGGTGGTAGCTGTTGAGATAGATGTTGTGCGGAGAATCCCTGTGGCTGCAGATATTGCCTTGCGTATTGGTGAGTGGGCTGGTTTTCCACATGTTCAGAAAAAAAGAAAGATTGGGTTGATCGCTTGCAAGGCAGCACAGTAGCTACTGATAGCTACTACTGAACGGACAGGAGTTAGCTGTAGGTTCGTACTCTAACTCAGAAGTAGTTTTGATTAGGTGCTCATTGGGAAGTGAAACTTAAAACATCTTTGTCCTGTTGGTTACTTATTCTACCCAACATTCTTGAGTAGCATTCTTCCTTTTTTTGACATTTCTCTGCCAAAGAAATGACTGACACTAGATATCAGTACCCAGTATTATATCTGTATCAAGCTTCATGTTCTCAGTTGTGTGGCGAACTTTAGAATTTAGAAACTACATGAATGTTACATTAAAACTGTATAATGAGATAACTTGTAAATACTGTCTTTAAGATACCTGGGATATTTAAAGGGATGTTCTTCATAATCATTTAAGATTTTAAAATCGTATTTACATTTGAAAATATTAAAATTTCTGGTTTCAAATGTTGGTTTTTTATTTCTTTGTGTAGCTATGTAGGAAACCTCTCCAGAGATGTGACTGAAGTTCTTATACTTCAGTTATTCAGCCAGATTGGACCATGCAAAAGCTGTAAAATGATAACAGAGGTAAGGCCTTCCACATCCAGGGGGGTAGCAAATACAGTGTAACTTAGGATAAAGTTGTGCGAAATAAATGGAATTGGGGGCTTACTTTGACATTACTCGTAGTGATTTTTTTAGGTTGATTGTGTTTGGCTTTTGGGAGAACTTTTTTTGCAGAAGAGACCTGCTGTTATGTACAGTCCTGTACTTTTTGCCTGTAGTCCTGGAGTAGCTTTTACCAGCTGATGATGAGATACCACTTTGTTTAAGGGTTGTTACCCCCTTTTCAGAACCACGTTGTTCTGATGATGAGCAACCTTATTGTTTCAAGTGTTATTCATGACTATTTTGTACATTTTCACTTTATTTCAACTTGAGCCTCAGGGATTCTTTTCCCTCTCGAATAAATGCTTCTTCACTATGGGTGAAAAATAAAAAGTCCTTCAAAATAAGCTTTGCTCTTCCTGAGCCTCTTCTGTGCCAGGGCGAATAGCTCTTGTCTGCACTGGTCTGTTCTTAAGTTCATTTTTTCTTGAAACAAAGTGACAGAATTCCCATAGTGTTCCAGATAAGGTCTTTTGTACAAAGTGTTGGTGAGTATTTATACTTTATTCTCTCCGTTGTAAATACCATGATATGTTTAGGGTTGGTAGCCATTTCTGTGATCTTGCTGACACATCCTAGGCAAATTCCCTCTCCCTAATATATTTCCTTCCTTTTGCATTTGTAACTTCTAGCAGGCAGGGACTAATTGGAATTTTTCCTAGGTTTAACCTTTGATTCTTCAACTCTGGTTTTCTTTATGCTCTTCCTACTTTTTACTCCTACTTATGGTTTGTGCTAATTTGTAATTACAGATTCCTGAGTACATTTGCATTTTTTTTTTCCCCCAAGATCGTTCATGAAAGTATTAAAAGGCAAGTCTTGCAGCCAGACTTCTTTAGGAACACTAGTAGTGACTCCTCTGTGGTCATCTACCTTTCAGTGTGGCACACTGCTTTTTTGGGATTTAGCTGCTTATTATCCACCTGATACCTGTTTAATCACTCTCATCTTTGTCTTCACCAATCGTTTCCCACGTGGCACTTTGTTAAAACTTTACAATGACAGTGAGAGTTCTGCCACATTTTCTGTAAGGTTATTGGAGAAAAATAATTAAACAACACAGCACAGTGGTTAGTTTTTCTCTGAAGAAACAGTTTTGGTTGTCATATGCTCTTCAGAAATAAGGTACTGCTGCTTCAGCCTTCAGCTGATAGAGAGATGTTAGCGTCATTTTGATTCCTTGAGAACCAGAGGAGACGTTCCAACACTCATTTTACCTTGATTTAAGCTTTGTGTGTTTACGATTTTACATAACCATAGAAATAACAAGGAAGACATCTTTATGAAAGAAATAGATAAACAAAAAGTTACTTGCAGCTATATTCAGTCATTGGGAGGTGAATGCACTCGGCTGACCTTAGCACCTGTCACCAAGCAGTCAGCAAGGGCAGGTTGGATTCCAGTCTGGAACTGGCCTGCCGCTACAGTGCTTCGAACTGCCAAAGTACCTGTCCGTACTGTCCATCCTTCTGATCAGCGTGTTGTAAGCTTTTCATAAGCACTGAGTTACATTTAAGTGGTTCTTGCTCATCCGTTGTTATTACCACCATCAGTCAAGTTTGTACCTGAATGTTTTCCTTTTGTGATTTCTCCTCTGTCTTTAGCCAGTTGTGTCAACTGTTTGCTCACTCTCTTTAGTTGTAGAATACGTGACGTGAACATGTCAAGTGTTCAGAGATTTCAAGTATTTATTTTGGGGGTATATAACACTTGGAGGGATGGTGTGAGTAGCATTTACAGGCATCTTGATCTGGGCATCTGCAAAAGAAGCTCTTCTCATGTTCAGACAAGTTCTTAGTGCAAAAGAAGACCTTCCCACAATCTAAAAGTAAAATCACACTTCAGTTGAAACATAAACTGTGCTACATCTGTTAAGGCCTGAAATGGGTTTCCCAAATCTTGTTTTCATTGCAGCAGCAAAGTAGTACAGGAAGAGGATTTTGGAGCATGTGGGGTGAATGTGCTTTTAGAGCACTTCATGGCTGTTGTGACTTACAATCTTTTTTTTGTGATCTCAGGTGTATTTTCTCATGTCTTGTCTGTTTAGCGTCAGAAACACCCAGTACTGAGAGTGTTTAGGGTGAAGGAGAACTTCAGGCGATTTTATCATTTTAGGCATATAAAGGCCTTGTGATCAGTTCAGCTCTTAGATCTTAATAGCTTCCCTTGTTCATGTGTACACAGAGCTATGTTTGAAGATGTACAGTCCAGTTTTAGGATTTTTATCCATATAAGCCTGTGTGTATTTTCAGAAGTTACATAGTAAAACTAGTAAAGGCCTACTAAACTTGTGTTAAGAGCTATGCTCTGTGTGACACTGGGCGGGGTTGATGTGCAGGAATACTGATGCCAAAGCAGTTTCTTTACATGCTAGGCCTTTCCCTGTCTATACCAGAAATAATTCGTTCAGTTTGTTTAGTATGATAGTGTTTACCATCATCTGGTCTGTGTACATGTGGAGTAATTAATGTAGGTGTTTTGGTGCAGGGCACTAGTTTTTGTACTCATATCTGTTAGGCAGATAAAATCTGATGTTAAGGTTAGCATTCTAATCATCATTTCAACTTTATCAACTTTGAGAATACTACTTATGTTCTTTGCATTTAATACTCTGGTACATTTAATACTTCAGTGAGCTTCATTTGTCAGTATTTTTAAAGGTGATTCAATAGGCCATCCTACAAAAACAGGTTATACCCAAGACTTAACGGAGTACCAATCGATTAATAATCTTTTCTCTAACTATTTTGAGTTCTTTTAAACTATTTGCCAGTTACTAGGTGTAATGTTTTTCATATGATACTTAGAATATGCAACTTCCAAGTTGCTGTCTGCTGGTGATATTCAGGCAAATAAGAGAAAAGGCTTCTTCAGTAAGAGGAGAGAGAAAATTCGTGAAAATGTATCTGGGGAACATACCTTTCAAGCTTATATATATGAGGCAGAAGACTATTTTTTTTTTTCTCTTCTCCATTCTCCCCCTTCCATTCAGTCTGCAGACAGCTTTTCTGGTAGTCGAATTATTTTTAGTTTAGTAGACTTAAAAGTACTGAGCCCTCATGCAGAGTAAACTATACTTCGGAAATCACTCGACCTTTGATAAAAAGTCCATCTTAATAGTTCTTGCATTGAAGTGTAATGTCAAAGGCTATTTCATAAATCTAATGCAAATCGTTCTTAAAGTTTCTAGCTATAAGTAATATATTTTCCTGGATTTTCTTCTCAGCAACCCGATAGCAGAAGGGTCAACTCTTCTGTTGGATTTTCTGTTTTGCAGCATACAAGCAATGACCCTTATTGCTTTGTGGAATTTTATGAACACAGAGATGCAGCTGCTGCATTAGCTGCTATGAATGGGAGAAAAATTTTGGGAAAGGTAAGTTGCTTCCATTGTAATCTTAGATTTAAGGAGTACAGGTTTGTGTAAAAATATTAATAAAACTGTGGGGCATTCATTTTGTTGAAGATGTTTATCAAGGTTAATTGGTGTTAGAATAATATATTAGAAATACTGATTTTAAAGTCTTGCTTAGGAAACATATCGTTTGTGATGTTCTAATTATGACAGCGTTTTATGTTGAGTGATGGTCTGTAAGCATTGACAGTTGTTACCCACCCTTGAATGAACTTACAAAGTGTAAGAATTTTGTGAATTTATACTAAATTTTATACTTATTTTCAGGAGGTCAAAGTAAACTGGGCAACAACACCAAGTAGCCAGAAAAAAGATACATCCAGTAAGTAAAGTAATGCCACAGTATCCCTTCTACACAAATACTTCACAACGTGGTAATAGTTTGTCATAAATGCATTTGAACGTAACTTTTCTTTCCCATCTTGTGTTTAATAGAATTTGCAAACTAATTCTTCTGTTTCTGCTTTACAACTGGGGAAACTGGAGTGGACAGATTAAATTGCTGCTGCTCATCAAATGGAGTCCTGGGTGTTCCTGATTCCCAGTGCTGTGTGCAGAGCATCACTTTCTCAGGAGTTGAAATTTTAGATAGCAGTTAAATATTTGATTAGTAAATTATTTATTTTCAGATCACTTCCATGTGTTCGTTGGGGATTTAAGTCCAGAAATAACAACAGAAGACATCAAGTCAGCATTTGCTCCTTTTGGTAAAATATCGTAAGTATCATGATAAACATTTCCAATATCAGTTAGAAAATGACAGTGAAAATCTGTTTCTGAGTTGAAATGTTATTTCTTAATCTTTTTAGATATCTTTTCTGATGTTAATTTCTTTACATTGGGTGGGCAGTAAAGAGGGGTGGTGGTTTCATCTCGGTATCTATCGTGATTGCGAATGCAGTAATGTAATTGTGCTCCGGTTTTGCTGAAAGCAGTGTGCCTTTGACCTAGTTGATATGCTAATGTCCTTCAACTTTTTATTAAAATTTAATTACTGTACCTAAGTGTGACTTTTTGTTGTTCAGAATGTGTACAGAATAGTGCCTTGACAAGTGGTATATGTTGCATCCTCAGTGTATTTTGTATGCATTCATATTGTGTTTCATAGGCAGTATAGAAAATTGGGCAATTTAAAATATAATTTTATGAGGCAGCTAGTTGAGTAACTTGTGAATGTTTTGAAAAAACCTACTATGAGAATGAAATCTACTTTTTTGGATGATAGCATGGGATGAATTAAGATTATAATATTTAAATGAAAGAATGGTGGATTTATGAACTGTGCACATTTCTGCCAGTTATGAGAATGTTTCTTTAAACTTCTCATAGATAATTCAGGTGATACCAAATCACCTGATGTTTTAATTGAACGTGTTTAACATTACAAGAATCCTTGGGAGTGCTAAAGTATGTATGTCTTTAAGAGTACTGCAACAAAAAAGTCTGTTAATCTTCTATCAATTTATAGAAGTCTTTTAAAGTTGCACATGAACTTTTTTGTACTGCTTTACAGGAATATATTTCTAAGAACAAAATTCTTATTTTTCTCTAGTTCTGTATGCATATTTTTAAATGAATCATAAATCTTATTTCTTACCTCTGCTATTTTGTTTACTTTGCTTTTTGTCTCTTAATGTGGTAAGTAGTACTGTTTAAAAATTGATTTAAAGAGAATAATTCAGGTTTCTGTTTCTCAATCTATATTTATACCTGAGACCTGCAGTTTTTCTAAAGTCCAAGTCACAATTAAAAGTAATAGCATTCTGGTTATTTTGCAGAATTGCTCATAAGAATGGACAGGATCTTGAAGGCTAACTGCAAGGAACTGTGCACACTGGAACTCAGTTGTAGATTTTTTCTCATTTCTATTTATTCTTATTATACATTATTTATATATACATATTTTAGTATTTACATTTTAACATTCTATATTCAGTGCAGTTCTATATTTCCAATCATTTTAACTTACTCACTAAAATTTCTGTGTAAATTTGTTGTTTTCGTACTGGTGTGCTTAGCATTGTTGTTAGTTTTATTCTCCTTTCTTAAATTTCTGAAAATGTCAATTTTTCAAAATTTACAGCTGCCCAAACTCCAAAATGATGGTAGAGAATTGACCAAGAAAAATAAAGAAATCTGTTAACAGGCCATGTATGCCTTTTAATTCCTATTTTTTCCTCTTTTTCGATTTTTTAATATTTCATATATTTTGTATCACTAGGCAGAAGACATTTAACTATTTAGAAAATGCATGGTAAATTAGATAGAATTGTTACAGTAATTTATAGAACAGTAAACCTTAGAGGACCATAGCCAATAGAATATTAGAAAAGGAAACTTTGTTTCTCTTATACTTCAAATTTGAACATTCTAGTTTTAGCCAGTATAGGTTATGTGGATAGGTTGCATGTTTATTACATGTTATTTTTTTTGTCCTACTGCTTTTTTCTAACAGGTAAAGAAGCAATAGGGAGAGTTCAGGAATGACTGTAGTTTTAGGGCTAACTGAATTTATAAGAAAAAATTATGCTCACAATACAGTGTGTGTGGTTCCTTTTAGTTTTTATTTTGCAGGTTATTAATATTACCCTCATATAGCTGTGCTTCTTTTCACAGGGATGCACGGGTAGTTAAAGATATGGCAACTGGAAAGTCAAAAGGCTATGGTTTTGTATCTTTTTATAACAAACTGGTGAGTAATCGCAGTATAGATGTAAAATAATTGCATATTTTCCACTTTTAGTTTTGCCTCTTTGTTTATATATTCACTATCTATCAGACTTTCCCAAGGGAAATAATTTTGCCTGTGCAGGTGTCGTGGTTTAGCCCCAGACAGCAGCAAAGCGCTGTGCAGCTGCTCACTTGCTCTTCCCCCTGCAGTGGGATGGGGAAGAGAATTGGAAGAAAAAGGCAAAACTCATGGGTTGGGATAAGACAGTTCAACAGAGCAGCAAAGGAAGAGAAAAATAACAATAATACAGCTAAAAAGAATATACAAAGCAATGTGTACACAATGCAATTAGTTCACCACTCGATGCCCAGCCTGCTCCTGAGCAGTGATTCCCTGCCCAGCCAGCTCCCACAGTTCTGTACTGAGCATGACATCATACGGTATGAAAGATCTCGTCTGACTAGTTTGGGTCAGCTGTCCTGGCTCTGTCCCCTTCCAGCTTCCTGTGAAAATTATCACTATCCCAGCTGAACCCAGAACAGTTATCCACTGCTTATTCTATACCATCTGTCTGCCACATTCTATACCATACTGTCTGCCATGCCGGCCCACTCCTGAGCAGTGATTCCCCTGCCCTGCCACCTCCCGCAGTAATACAGTTGCATGGTATGGATTATCCCTTTGCCTAGTCTGGGCTGTGTCCCCTCCCAGCTTCCTGTGAAAATTAACTCACCCAAACCCCAGACAATAGGACAAATTTACTTTTATCAAAAACTTCCGTCATTTGTGGTTAAGGGTTGAAACAGTTCGGATGACAGCGACGCTATGAGAACGCTGTGGGAAAAAAAGATTCAAGAACATAGTGAAAAAAGATCCCTGAACATAGAAACCTTTTCTGGGTGTATTAGGGCAGCTTAGCTTAGTCTGTGGAACCGTCTCTGTTACGATGACTCGAGTGCCTGTCCGATCGGTCATGCGTTGGGTCTCTTGGCTGAGGCGCCGTGCCAGGTCCAGCGCAGTTGCGTATGTTAAGGTAGGAGCCCCTGCGAAATGATGTCCTGGAGCTCTCGGTCCTAAGGAGTGCAGCGCCATGCTACACAGTAGGGTTTGATATTGCCCAGGTTTAGGTTTGTGCCAAAGCTCAGATCTTCCCGGGGACCCGACACAGCCAAGTGCGCCATACACTGAAGTGTGGCCGGATTTATTTGCTTGAGCTCTGCATCTCAGTCAAGTTCTTGGTTGGTCCTTTGCTTGACTTCTTAAAATGTTTTGAATTCTACGATGGTTCTTTGTACTGAGCAATTAATTTGCAGCTAAGAGTTGATTCTGTACTTCTAAAGCATTTTGCTTGTGTACGTTGTAACACTGAAGGTTGTTCCTGGTTTTGTGTTTGGTGTTGCCTAATAGATAGTGTTACGTATGCTTAGGAAAAAAATGCTTCGACAAGTGACTAGTATCCCTTTCTGATACAGATATTAAAGACGTTATTTGTAGAATTTAATCAGTATAGTACTGATAAAAATAGTGTTATGCCCTGTTACTTATAGCAGTACAAATGACCCAACAAATCATTCTTGTTAGTTTTGAAGTTAAATGTTCGACAGCGTAAGAAATTTGTGAAAATCATGTGGAAAATCGAGCTTTGTTTTTTAGAGGTGTGTTTGGGACAACATGAGGAAACTGAGTAAACAGTTTTCCTTAAATATTTTTCATAGGAAAAACACACACGATTAAGGATTTCAGGCATATAAGCCTGTTTGTGTGGTCAGAAGTCCTACATGCCAAGACCCCCTTTGTATTCTGTAACAGCTGTCTGGAGCTGAATCTTAATCAGAAGAAAGCTGGAATTTATTTTCTTCAGATTTGCAAATGCCAGAAGATAATTACAGTTGAATACCTTGATTTAGTGTATTTTTTCTGCTTATGCTTTGTTTATTTTATGTTGCAGCTGAAATAGGCAAGAGGAATAGATGTCTTATTTGCTTGTACCCCTCTTCCCTTACCATATGGTTCTGTGACCATAAGGGAAGTGTTATAACAGTCATATGGAATGCAAGTTGCTGGATTATTTTAAGGCTGAGCCACAAAAACACTGATTAAAAATATGTATTCATTTTGCAAAATTAACGGACGAATTTTAAATGTAATGCTAAAAGGTACTTTTAAAATTTGTGTCCTGCTTGCTGTTTGTTCAAACAGCAGCTGCACCTAGAGGGTTATGGCACAGCCAGCCTAAGCTGGTAGTTTAAGTCCTGTTTTTTGGAATGCATTGTCATCCTGCTGGATTCGGGGAAGCGGGATGCGTTCCTGGAGTTCAGGTATTCCAGCCTTAGGTCTTAATGCACACCGCAGTTAGGAGAAAATGAAACTCCTGCGTTGAACTGGAACAGTTGTGGCACGGGCTCCGTTCCATTTTTGTCGTAGCTATGATCCTCAAGACGGGCAGCAAGATTCCTTAGAGCTAGTTTCCTTTCCTAGTCAGTTTGTAACTTTTTATGGTTTGGGAGTGAAGGTGCAGGAAGAAGTTTTTTGTTGCCTGGTGTTTTGCTTGTTTGTCTTCCCTCCACTCCCGCCCCCCTCATAATTTCTTTTTTGTATTTACGTATTGTCCTCAAAATGAGCACTCTGTGTAATTAGAACTTAGGGGGATCAAGGTCCTGAGTGATTGGAGTTTGAGACAACTCTGGAAGCCTTCTATTTCTTTGATATCCTAAGCTTGGTGTTCTTGGAAAAGCATTTCAAACATGTACCATTTGCTCTGCCTCTCTTCTTTCAAAGTGATTGGGGGAAAAAAATTGCATCTTGCAAGTGTTAGCAAACTTACCCCTTGCTTACTAGATGTTTCTGGTTACAATGTGAACTTAAAGATTATCTTCTAATTCATGCTCAAGAGAAGAAGTAAAGCCATGTGGGCCATGGACTCCTCTGTGTGTTCATACAATGACTTTAGAGAACTTCCGAAGCAGTCTATGCTCAGACATAAATTGGATGCCTCCAGAGGGCAGAACAGAGGATGGGACAGGGGGTGTGCAAATAATAAATAAAAGGAAACATACACGCTCAATCTGTTTGTACCTCAGCATTACAGTTTCTTAATAACTACCATTCAGCCTTCCCAGAACTTAGGATTTTTCTAACTAAACTTGGCCTGTTACGTTGAGTGCACATTGAGAGTCTGAAAAAAACACATTCAGATCTTACTGTACAATGTCTGCTGCAGACACGCACTGCATGGTGTAAACGTTACTTGGGTTACATCTGAGAAATTTTCAGTGAGGGATTTGGATGATCAAGAAGTCTTTCCTGACTTCTCGTCTGTTACTATTAAATATGCTTTTGTGTATTGTATTTTTAATACAGTCAGTTGGAAAACAAATTGGATTTTTTAAATATGTAATTACAATTATAGTTGTTTTATTTCAGTGATTGCTTCCATTGTCTGTATGTACTTTGTACTTTCTTGGGCAGCCTTCAAATATTCTAATACAGATGCTTGTTGTGTAAAGGTAGTATATGTGTGATTGTAGTTGGCTTCTAACCTGTGTGTATAAAATAGGGGTGAGAGGAAGGTTGTACCAAATTACTTGTGAGGGCCTTCTCTGTAATGGATTCGCTTCATGTTACTTCATTTTTGGCTGCTTGCTGTCACTGTTCAGAATTTCCTATACTTTTTAGTGCTGTTACTGGTTTTGTCAACAGAATTAGCTGACAACAAAGTCTTTTTAGAAGTAGACTTGTATATACTTCTTGTTTGGGTTGTTGTAATCTTTATTTTAATCTCTTTAGGATGCAGAAAATGCTATTGTACACATGGGAGGCCAGTGGTTGGGAGGCCGTCAGATCAGAACTAACTGGGCAACACGGAAACCACCAGCACCCAAAAGTACACAAGAAAGTAAGACCTTCTTGTAATACCATGTTGCGTTTGCTGTCTTGCACATCACTGTTCAATGGAGAAATAAAACCTAATGTTGCCCAATTGATGTCACTTAACCACATATCTAGCTTGACTTCCAGATCTTGAAGAATAGATTTTTTTTTTTTTGGTGTAGTATATCAACGTAGTGGTGGTACTACTGGTCTATCATAAAATGCTGGATGTGTTTGTGAAATGTGTAATTCATACTTGTGTGCATGGTAAGTATCTGGGACTCTGGTTACTCTTAGCCTACTGCTTAAATGAGCCTTCTCTCTTTGTAGATAATACAAAACAGTTGAGATTTGAAGATGTAGTAAATCAGTCAAGTCCAAAAAATTGTACTGTGTACTGTGGAGGAATTGCCTCTGGGCTAACAGGTATGATTTGCTCTATTGCTTTTTTTATTACTGAAGCTGCTTGGACACCAAGATGGTTACTAATTCAAAAACATTATGTGTTGTAGATCAACTTATGAGACAGACTTTTTCACCGTTTGGACAGATTATGGAAATAAGGGTGTTCCCAGAAAAAGGTTACTCATTTGTCAGGTATGGACAGAGAAAAAATAAAATCTGTGATATTGTTAATGTAGTAATGTTTCCTCATGTGTCTGTAATTTCACTTGGTGGAACTTCTGTTGATACATTAAAAGCTGTCGCCATATGTTCATAGAAAAATGTTGAACTTTTAAAAGTGGCCACCAATCTTTTTACTGGAGTAGATGAGTATCTGTGAAAGCAGATCTTTTTCTCTGGATTTCCTGTATGTATGGATTCAGTGGTTTTTAACAATCAGATGAACATACTATAAAGGATAACATTAGTTTGTTTTTACATTCTCTAGATTTTCAACCCATGAAAGTGCAGCACATGCTATTGTTTCAGTTAATGGAACCACAATTGAAGGACATGTTGTTAAATGTTACTGGGGTAAAGAATCCCCTGATATGACTAAAAACTTCCAACAGGTAAATGCCCTTTAACCTTTTCATTGTATCACAAAAGCAATTGTGTATATACCGTAATGCCTTCCCAGTTATAACAGCTAAATTTTGCAGCAGTGTTCTTATGAAATTCCGTGTTCTGTCTCAGTTATGTTCCAGTTGTTCATCAAATTGGGCTAGTGATTTTGGTGGAATATCTGTTACTGTCTTCGGAATATGATTCAAGATAGGGAGAAACTTGGAGGTAATACTGATTCTTGCTAGTTCACTAACTGCAGACTAGGTGACTGCCAACCAAATATTCTTTGATATTTCAAACACACAGAAATATGTTTTTCAGTACAAGGTTCTAATTAAGTTACAGTGATGTCTTCCTTATTTTTCTAATGTCATTATTGCTCGTTTTAGCCCTGTGATTGATACAGCCAAAATTTTGCCTTCAGCAGCACAAAAGGAACATCTCTGGAACATGAAGTACTGTGAATTATTCTCTCCTTAGGTGGATTACAGTCAGTGGGGGCAATGGAGCCAAGTATATGGAAATCCGCAACAGTATGGGCAATATATGGCTAATGGGTGGCAAGTACCGTCATACGGAATGTACGGCCAAGCGTGGAATCAACAGGGTTTTGGAGTAGAGTGAGTAGTTATATTAAATTCTATAGAATATTCCAAGAGTGTTGTATGTGTGTTTTGAGCTCATTTGGTTCAAGGATTGCACAAGGTTTCAAGCCTTAGGTGGACTCCTAGGTGCTTACGGCTTGTGTTTAATGGTTACCATGGACCGAAAAATGGGGTGAGTTGAGTCACTCTGACTTGTACTCGATCATGCATTTTTATGTGTATGGGTGTTCGGAGAATCAAAGCACAAAGAATTCTTCTGTGGTAGACTTTTGGATGGTGGTCTTGTCTGATATCTAAAGATTTTCTGGATTCTGACTTCAGGGGGTGAATTCTGGAGAGTCTGAGCCAGGAGCCCTGGGCCTAAAGGGCTCATAACCCTGGAGAGGAGAAACGGCATGCTGACGCTTAACTTCTGCGGTTTCAGCATTTGGGTGGGCTTTTAATACTTGGTCACTTGAAAACTGAAGTCGTCACAACAACTTTTTGTTTTAATATACATTTAGAAAACTTCTTTGTTGATGTAATTCTTCATTATCTCTTGCCAATTAAACATAGTGGGCCCTGATAAACCTATTACTGGTATTCATGCCAGTTAGGCATTGGGAATTTTTTGCATTTCTGCGTCGCTGATGTTGACTTACAGCCACCTGCCTATGTACATGCCTTTGGAGGCGGTTGTCCTATGCAACTAGTGCCTAAGGTTTGTGGGGCTTTTTTCTTCTTTGTTCTTAAAAAGCTTATGATATTTTCAAGAATCACATCTTGTAGCACTTAACCTGAATTACTCATTAAATAGAGGCAGAAATTGTTCTATTTTGGTGTGAATAGTAGCATAGGAAGTATGTTTTTATGTTCTTTGTTTTAGTCTTGTCTTGTAGATAACTTGACTACTTGCATGATTATTTTTTTTAATTTTTTTTTTATTCTCCCTTTCCTTTTTTTAACCATCCTGTTTCTTTTTAAGCCAATCTCCATCTGCTGCCTGGATGGGTGGATTTGGTGCTCAGCCTGCCCAGGGACAGGGTGCTCCTGTAATACCTAACCAAGCTGGATATGGTATGGCAAGCTACCAAACACAGTGAGCTGGGACTCTGTTTAAAAGTGTGTATTTCATGATAGGCTGCAGTTTCCAGTGACATTCTGAAGACTGGAATGTAGACAATGAAAAAAAAGAAAATATTTATTTTAAAAATGGAAATGTTTGGAACCTTTAGCACAGCTTTGCTTTGGTGAAGGACACAAATGTCTTCTAGTTCTGCCTTTTTAAGTTTTTGTTCATGATGGATATGAACATGTTTTTCTTTGTGTACAAAAATTAAAAATAAAGTCAATAAAGACAATTCTGACTACAAATTTTGATATAGTAGGAGAAATGGCTAATGAATTTGATTTTTAGGTTACCATTCCATTTTTGTGTTCTATCTTCAGTGTTTTATATCACTGTGCTTTTTAAGAGATAACGACGATGAAAAACAGCAAGTTGCTTTTAGTTGAACACACATCCTGAAACAAACTGTGGACCAATCATTACAACCTGCTAGACAGTATTGATTTTTCAAGAAACCTATGGGCATAGCTCAGAAAGTGTATGTAGGTCTTGGAATAATTTTTTTAAAAAAATATTTAATTTTTCTACATGCTTAAAGAAAACAGTCTGAAAGAAAGAGTAGTTCAGTCTACAATGAAAAACAGTACTGTCTGAGTAGTTTCACGTAACTTTTACTGTCCACATTCAGGCACACATTAAAACTTTTCAGAGCTGGTTTGCCTATTAAGACTGTAGCAATGTGCATTTAATTTTGAGAAGTAAAAACATTTTTGCAAGTATGTTGTTTGTATTCAACTCAGACAGTCATACTTGTGCTTTTACATAAAGTTTGAAGGCTACACATTGTAAATATTTCATAATTACAGTGTTTCAAAAGCATGCTCAAACATAGAAGTAGCAATGTAATTATTCAAAGTAATACTTAATATACTCTACTGCTTTAAATGCAGTAGATTGACAAGAATGTGCAAGACTGACATTTCCAAAGTTGGCTATTATGTAAAGTTACATAAAGAACTATAACAAAGAGCCTTAATTTTAATTTCATAAATCTTTAATGCATCACCTTTTTGTCATTAGAAATACGAATTTTTTGCTTTACGTTATTTGGTATGTAAATACCTTGGTTAACAACCTTGTAAACCTATTTCAAGGTTATTATAAGTTGTATAGTATCTTGAGTGTTTTGAAAAATCTCGATGTTTTTTAAGTCTAGAAATATTTTGCCCAAGAATTTTTTAACAAGATTGTTAAAAACATCTTATTTTAGAGAATATTCAATGTGCCATTTGGTAAATGGAGATGCAGTTGAAACAGTACACTGAGTTGTGACTTATTTTTAATTAAAGTTTTTTGTCTTTATGGGTGGTTTGCATGTGATGAACCTGTACAGAGGCTGGGTTGTTTGTGTACTGAGTGTGTAAATGGATAAATCACGAAGATGTTTAAATGGTATACCTGGGTTATTTCTGAATTATTTTATGGATACGTTGATATGAACTGCCTCAATAAATTCAAAGTTGAAAATGAATGTAAGTTAGAGATAAGTACTGTGTCTTGCCTGTGACAGCTAGGGGGTGCAGATGTTCCAGCTGTCTGCCGAAATACCCTGAGGCAGGCATGGTTTAAAAAAATAAAGTAGGATTTGCAGTGATAGTTCAGTGATGCAAACTTGCATTTTAAAAGAAACGGAATGTTTGAGTTCAGAGGTGATAGCTCAAAATGAGCTTCTGAGGCTGCATATTTTATCTTTTCTGTTTCTTACCATGCAGGTGTTGCAAGTTAGAATAGATTTTGAAATGGAAACTTGCAGTTGTGTTAAACCCAGCCAGGCTGTGCAAGCAACTACACTTAATGCTGTAGCAAATCACGTGAGGTTTTTTTCGTCCTCTTCTACTTGACATGCTAAATAGTACCTTGACTTTTAGATCAGGTTGAAAGTGAGATATAGTGGAAGAGCAGTTTAGTCAGTTGGCTCGGCTGTACCCAGAGGTACTTGTAACTCTGGGCATCTAATGCATGCAATAATGACTGAAGTTAGTGTGGAACCAGAAGTGCTTGTGATGACAGAATTGACCCTTTATCTCTGTTTCTCCTTTATGGTATACGTAGTGTTTTTCCGGTCGAGTTAGGAATCTTGTCTACAGGACTTCTGTTTTTCTATGAATTTTGTATATATGTGTATATCTATGCGAGAATCGGACTATACATTGCGGTTTGGAAAAAAAAAATCACAAGTGAGTCTGCAATTTTGTTACGTTTATCCAGTTTAAAAAAAATTAAATCACAAGTCAGTAGATACAGGAATTGCAAGTTACTTTAGGATTTCTTAGACATCACTTGAAATCTGGGGTTTCTACATAATTGTAGGTGTTTGACATATGACTGTGTTCTGGATGCATGCTGGTATGTAAGCAGTGTGTCCTTTAGGCGCTACTGAAGATTTAGATGATGCAAGTACATTGCCACGTAAACGCCCGTATAAATGGGTGTGAGATTAAGGCAGTGATCTTTCAGGTCTCAGTGTAGATGATCTTAAGCCTGATTATTTAATATGCCTGCTGTAGAGCTGGGCCATACCTGACCTGTATTTCAGGATGAAAGATAGGATATACTTTCTCATGTAAGTCTTCTGTCATTGATTTTTATACAGCTTTTCTTTAATGGTGGTATTTCTTCGCAGACTGCTCAAGATATAGGAGTCTCCAGTGTCCTGTAATGTTTCTATAGCACTGCGAGGAAGAGTTGTAATTTGGATTGCTTTCTACCCGGTAGCGTTCACAAATGCATCACAGACAATTTTTTGGCACCAAAGAGCCTCTTGCACCATACTGCTTTTATGAGTGACTGTTACACTGTTGTAATTTCTCTAACTACAGAAATCAACCACTACCTAACCCCTTACCACTAGGATACGGATTTCAGAAAGTATTGATTTATCATGGCTAAAGTTGATGCGTGCAACCTGAAGCAAGGTTGTAATCTGCATTTGCAGAAAATGTTCAATAAAAGTGAAACATGATAAAGGGCTTATCCTGTATTGTCATCTGTCAAAACATTGTCCCTCTGCTGTAGAGCTGACAGCAGGCATACAAGGTGGAACTTGTAAACTATGCACTTGCAATCGTGTGAAAGGTGTTTTATTTAAAATTTTTCATACGAAATCATTTTGTATTTTGCAGAGTTGCAGTAGTAGGGCTGTAAATCTAAGGTTACATGTAGCTTTTCATCAATCCTGCCTCCTTGTGTATATTTGCTAACAGTTTTCAGACGTACTCTTCCTGCAGAACCGTCTTTCTTACTAAGTAACTTTGTGAGACAGCTATTCACTGTATCAGAACCATTTTCATTTCACTTGCCAAAAGTGTCTCTCAGTGAATAAGGCTTAGTTTTGCAGAAAATTAGTGATTTGTTTTTCTTGTGCTTGTACACAAGGAAGCAGATTTGAACTGCGTGGACATGATTAGTGTCTGATAGTTCTTGATTATCTGACTGTTTTTGAACAAGGGCACAAGTCTTTATTTTAATCACGTGGAACTGTTTCCTGGTCAGCAATAAAAGATTTTGTTGCACTGTTCTTACATTGCAATATAACAGGCAATCTTTTATTCAGTATACCTAAAAAAAAAACGGGTGGGGTTTGTAAAGAACTGCCTTGTTCCAGCTTGAGTCTTTATATGAAGATAGAGTTTAGGATCTGGATTGCTACCGCAATAGCAAAAGGGAGTTATACTTTTGAAACTGAGTGAGAATTATTTGTTCTGATCATGTGGTGCCTGTTCAACATTGGTAGATTTAAGGGTTTCGCTATGTAATAATGTTTCTGTTCATAAAAAGGCAACTGCAAGGCAGTAGCTGCTGGGAGGATCTTTGTTGCATTTCATTTCAGCCAACTTTCCTGAATCCATTTGATTGTTTTTTAAAAAAATTAGAGATATTTGTGTTTTTCAGTATCACATGGATAAAATCCCTCCCACCTTTACCATCACTTCAAGTTAGAGAAAATGCTGAAAAGTTTACTGAATGTTTTACTTTAAAAAGAAACAGGACTTTATGTTGACGAGTGAACGCTGATTCTGTCATCTTTCTGGGGATGTGTGCTGATCTAGATCATGGATGTGAATGACATGCTTTGCTCACTGACATTTAGAGGGTAATGACTCAAAGTTAATTTGACATCAGTAGGGATTATTTGAATACAAGTTATTCTTGCTTAAATATGCAGCCACTTATGCTTTTATTAAAGCTGACCTGAATCTTCTGGGTTATTGAAGTATTCTTGATGTGCTGTGGGAAGAAACATTGCTTTACCTTGTATCTTGGTATTCAAGCTGTCAGTAAGACATCAGAGTTACATAGACAGTGGGTTTTTGTTTAGAAGAAAACCATTTAATGGAGTTGTGTCAGGGAATTCCGTGCAAGCTGGCTTTTCTGTAGCGATGGGTATAGCATTTGAATGTTTCCCTTGGAAAACAAGGGATCAGTCGCTGTTCTTTGCATGAACCCAGGTTCTCACTGGTCCCAGATACTTGGCAGCTGTCTGTCCCAGCCGCTTGCAGGGAAAGGAGGAGGAGGAAAGGGAAGAGCAGTGAGACTAGGTGGTGCATGTGCCAGACTAGTGTGCGTGATGCAGCAGCATCAGTGTCAGCTCATGTTGTCAGACACATTTAAAATCATGGCAGGCTTAGCCAGATACCACGGCAGTACCCAAAGGGCTGTGGCCATTCAGACACAAGTGTGCTTTATCTCCTTGCTTAAAATAATGTTGCTTTAAAATTGCGAAAATAGAAAATGCGTAACCTTTGGCCATTTTCTTTTTGGTTCCTGAGCAAGTGGATGCAAGGCAAACAGCCAAGCTAGAATACCTAAGTTGACTAAACAAATAAAGAAAACTTAAAGTAACAATTGCATTAAGCATCTGGATTTGTAGACCTTTGCTTAATTTAGACTTGTTAGCTTGGCGTTGTATTGTTTGCATGTATTGACCCTTTTGTTTGTACAATTGAGGTAGTTTGTGCTACGCACAGCTGATGGTTGAATGTCTTCCCATTCTTTAAATATAGAATTTCTGGAGCAGGGGTGGGCGGGAGTTGCACAAGAAGCACAAAGTCTACCACATGAAACACTGAATAATGCTTACGTTTCCTAGATGGAAATTGACTTACTAGTGCCAACTCCGTAGAAGTTTGAGTGTCACAGGTGATGATGAAAAGCCACCATCCTCCATCTGGGTAGTTCTTTGACCTTAATAAACAGAGAATTATTACTGGGGTGCTGTTCCATGAAAAATGGTCTTTGTGGTTTCATTGGTCGTTTCAGTGAAGCAGATCTTTTTCATGGCACAAATGGTTTGTTTCCTTGAGTGCTGGGTTATCAAGCAGAATGGGAAAGACCGACTGGTACAATTTATTGCCTAGTTCAGATCTTCTGACTCACGTCCTGACTGCGGGAAAAATAACCCTCTTAGTTATTAGAAGGACCTTTTAATTTTGCAACGTACATTTGTGGAACCATTTCTACTTGAGTTTCACCTGCACCTGGAAGCACAAGGAGGCTGCACAAATACACCTTAGACTGTGAAGATGGAATCAACCTCTTGGAGCTGCTGTTCCGTGCTACAGCTACCGTATCGGATCACTGTGGTACAGTCAATGCTGGAAAGATTTATGCCTTGCTGCTTGCTTTAAGTGCAAAGCTTGTGTTCTGTAGCGAATAAATCTGTATATTTGCAAATACTCAGAGAAGGCTGAGGTCTAACGTTAACTTTCTGAATTCTTGCTGTCTTAGCATGAACTACAGCTTCTTTAATTTACAGGTATATGCTGTGGTTTTGTAGGAGAAATTTCTGTTGTATTTGTGACTAATTATCTAAAAATATGGCTAATTTCACACAGACCTCAAGAAAAATAAAATGTTAATGTTTCTAGGGTGGTATTCATAGTGAACCTTGTCTCCTACTTGGATTTATGTGCTCCGTGGAATAAGGATATGAAAGTCCATGAAATGTGCCTCAGATAGCTTAAAAGGAACATTTTCAGAAGTGAGCGCATCACTGTAAACTTGCAGTATGCCTATAACAAGACCTTTTGTTCTAGAAGTGTAACAGCTGTCCGTATGTATTGCTGATGTATTTTGAAATGGTCAGTACCTGAGGTTAGAGGACCGACATACATTGTTGAATAGACGTTGCATTTTGAAGAAGACTTAAGGCCAGTATGCAAGGTGATGCTGTGTTCACATTGACTTCTGAGAGTGTTACTTCCAGCATCTTTTTGCTTTATGGCCTTTTAAGAAACAATATAGAACCTGTTCTCCAAGATGTATACATGGAAACTTGGCAAGGTGTGTGATACTATGCTTAAAATACATTTTACCAGGTCACAGCATCTAGCAACAAGTGTCTGACAAGCTGCATCTCGTTGAAACGCTTCTGCAGCGAAATCTTACTGGGAGGTGTTGGTGGAGTCTTCTCTGTCTGCATGGCTTTGAAGTGAAGGGAAGGCAAGAGGCAGTCTTGTTAAAAGTACCCGAGTGTGTCCAAATCTTAGTTTAGTGAGGCTGCAGAAACAGGCATTCCTTCATAACTCTTTTCATTGTAGAAAATCCATATGGATACTGAAATTGTGAGTTGTGATTCAGTTACTGTTAAGGCTATCTATCTATCTTTCATTTTTTTGTACCCTGTGTTTTGCTGTGTTTCTCACTTTCATTATGCATGTTTCTGATCAACAGAGTTGTACTTGCTTTTCACGCACAAGGACGCGGTCTTTTGCATTTGCATCTGGTTCTTAGCAGAAACACACACTGACCTCAGGTATAATTTTTCATGTTCCCCTGTATTGCAAAAATCTTTGATTTCTGTACTCTCTGCATGTTTTAATATTTACAGATGGATGTTGAAAGCATGTGTGAAGTACCTTACCCACCCCCCGCCTTCAGGTTCGTTACCAGACTGCACAAAACTCACAAAAACTGAGATCTTAACAGTTGTAATTATGTATAGTCCACAGGGGCTTAGAATTCGTTGAAGGTTTTGATGATGATGACTTCTTAATTCATTTCTAGTTGAATATATGAATATTTTTTTACCATGTCAAGTTTTTGATTGCTGTAAAGATGGTTATTGAAAACCGTATTTCTTCATCTCAAGTTCTAATTCATGGTGCTACTTTATTTTCTGAAAACTGTTTTTAAATCCTGCAGGTACTCTGGAGGGTAAAAATAAAGACATTATTTGCCCCCTTTTTTTATTTTCACAGTTTAAAGGCAATATAGAGGGAAATAAAATTCCTTCACCTTGATTCTTTGTAGAACAAAATTAAAGTTGAGAAGTAAGATTGGTAGTAAGGTTTTTATCAAACTTAAATATGTGTTTAATATTAACCTAATGAAACATTTTTATTTCTTCACTGTCAGATGCAAACAACAACATAAAACTTTGTTGTAAAAAAAAAAATTTACTCACTTAAATTGCAAGCTTTGAAATGCTTGGTCTTGTTTTTCTCTCAGTGCAGTTTATGAAGAGGTCTCGGTATAACTAGTACAAGGTAGGAGCACTACTGGAGTTGCTTAGCCTGTAATTCAGTTTCTGCATGTTTAAATGTCGCTGCTCAAGTTTTGCGGTCTGTGTTTTGGCATGCATAAAGCTGCTGGAGTTGGAGGTATTGAGGAATGTTCCACAAGATCAGGGATAAAAGTTGACCCTATGAACCTCCTTGGACTAGAAAGTATTACAAAGGAGTGAGTCAGAGCGTTCTCCGAGTTCAAACTGAGGGGTGCTGGACAAATACCCTGGTTTGTTTAGGCAAGCCTGAAATAGAATATAGTTTTCTACCAGAATTCTCTTCAAAGCTGTTATATGCTGTGTATCTTACAGGAAGGGTATGTTTGTATTTTCTGTGTATCATACTAAAAGATTAAAAACATGTTTTATTATCTGCTCTTTTACTCTAGTATTTGTGAATCTTTGGATAGTAAATGCATATAGCTAAGACTTACAAAACTTGATTTGAAACCAAAAATGGCTTGTTTGTTTAAGGTTAATGTAACTGAAAAGTGACTCTTGGCTTTGCACTGATAACAAATGCCAGATATTAACAACATCAAGTCATGTTGCTTTCCCCAAAAGGAGTAAGCTTAACCACGCTGTAGTGTATTCTAGAAGTGAGCCTGTCTCTGATTTCCTTGTGTTTAAACTGTGAAAACCTATATAGGAGCTAAAATACGTAGATTTTAAAAAAACACCAAAACTGAGTCTTTCTAGGTTCCTGTTCCTCTGTGTGCATTTCAGCATTGCCTGATTTGGAAGGAGAAACTTTAGAGTCGTGTTTGCCAACTCGTCTTGAACACCAAGATGAATGCCCTTGAAGTTTGAAACATGATCTTACGTATTGAGCCTATGATAGTCTGAACAGTCTAGGACTTTTATGCATGTATTCTCATGGATTAAAATGCTTTGTGTTTTCTGGCTAGAATACAGTTTGCAGTGTGGCATCTACTCTTATTTTCTACTGTTACCTATAATATCACATCATCTGAAGTTAGGTTTGCCCATCTGTGGAATGTAAATTAACAGATAACTTTGTTTAAATTCATGTGAGAGCATATTTGGGCAAAATACTCAACTGTTAGCTATATTCAGAAAGTCCTCTGAAAGTTATAAAATTGCAGTAACATTATAATAATGTTTGGTTTTCTTTTTGAATCTCTTCTAGAAGTGAGGATAAAGTGCTTAGTCCTTGGGTGTAAGTGAAAATGAATTTTCTTGGAAATCAATACAGTGAAAATCATGCTCTTTTGTGGTAGAGATTTTCGAGGAAACTTAAACATCTTGTCCTCTGTCTTTTCAGCTCTTAAAACCTCATTTCCAAATATGAGCCAAGATTGTTAGTAGAAAAAAAATAATTTAAAATTCTCAGAAGGTTGCTCTGGCTTGGGTAGTACAATTAGGAAACTTCCAGTAGAAATCCCAGTGCACGGGCTTTTGAATCGCACTAGTCTAGAGGAACTTCTCGTGTGAGCTCTCTTTTTTCATAGCATCTGTTCTACCACATGCCCTGGCATGTGGTGCCATAAGTCTTTTATGAAGTTGAGGGAGCCAGAGGACATTTCCAGGTGGGACAGGAATCTGCCAGGGCAGGTGGGGAACGTGCTGAAGCAGCAGCTCCTACTGCCACCGCTCTGGTAGGGGTAAGAGCTGTTCCTGGGTGACTGAAGGAGACTTGGCAGCAGAGACACAGTTTACTGGTGTGAGTGTCACCTCTAGAGCAGGTGGCTGCACTGTAGTGGAAACCGAGGTCTGTGAATCTGGCTGTTGAAGTACACGGTAACACCTATGCAGTGCCGTGTTCTTGGGGTGCTGTAGGAACACATGCAGTGTAACTGGAAAACAAACTTTGCAAGTTTAAAATTGAGTTCTGAAGGGGCTTTTGTGTAGTGGATGGAAGTTTCCTACTTTGAAGGCCTCTCCTCATTGATAACATTTGAGATTGTAAATTTGGGGCCTAGTTCTTGCGGTCGTGTGAGAAGTGCTTCTGCTGAAAGAAGTTGCGTTATGTTGGTGTAAATGAAATCGGGGCTTCAAAGCATGGATCAGGTTTCTCATAGTCTGTTGGTTACTTTTGAGTCTGTCAGCTGCAATTTGGCGTTGAAATGAGCTGCACAGTTAATGAATTTCTGTGATGTTATTCATACTGCAGTATGTTCCAAAGTAGTTTTTTGCAGTGACAGCAGCTAAGCACAAATGCTTCCATTGCTTTTCAAAGCCAGCTATTTAAATTTGAGTCCACCACTTTGCTCCTCGAGATACAAGTAAAATATTAAAATAGAATCTTTAGTATCTTTGCCTGAAATCAGATTTTTAAAGTGTGTTTCTGCCTTTTTGGGTGTCTTGCACATTCTCATTTTCTCCCCCTGCCCCTGCCTGTTCCTACCAATGTCAACAGGAAATTTGATGAACTTTATCCAAATTATTAAACCTGTCCTCGTTTAGGATAATGAGCACTCCCAGGTTTGCTGCCACACAATATGCTAACAAGTCATGTATATACAGAATAGAGCAGGAGATACAAGGCTCACGAAAGCTTTTATGTTCAGTTTTAAGTGAACTTTACTATTTGAACATTATTGAGTAGTGTTGAAAGCAGAAAGAAAAGCTGAACATAAAATAGATGGTATGATTTCACCCACTAAATGTATCTTTGAATTTCAGAACGCTTTGGTTTTAATGGTATGCAGTTCTTTGGGTGCAAGTTCAGTGACTTGGTAAGTACAGAGTGCATCTTCTGCTCTGCACTACCTGGCACAGCCTGCTCTGTGGGACCGCGGTGTGTTTGACAGCCAGACATTCTCAACCAGATTTGTGGGTGATGTTAGCTTAATATCTTTTAAGAGAAGGTTTACCCTGTGAAATCAAGGAAAAGCTGGTAAGAGTTGCAATGCAAGGTCTGAAAATTAAATGTGAGACTGTGTAGATTTGGCGTGTGGACACTGGCACAGTGTGAAACAAGTCGTAATTAAAGTTGCACATGGCTATGCACAGGTATTGCAGCTTATTCCTGGAAAAACACAACATCCTCAGCAAATGAACTGAGTATCTCCACCAAATTGACTTGGAAGGAAAACGGCCTCGTGTCTTTATGTCTAAGGAAGCACTGAGTCTTAAACATGAGAGCAGAACATCTGGAGGAGGCGTCGGAGCAGCGACCCTGACAGAGCAGGCACTGGTGTGCCCACCTCGGGGTACCATCTCTGCAGGGGTCGCCCAAACGCTGATGGTTTCAAGGAGAAGGGGTAAGAACAAGAATCTTGGAAAGAAAGTTTCGTTATCGAGGGGAGGAAAGGGCCAGGAAACATCCTGGCTTGTGCGAGTAAGTGGGTGGCAGAGCTGAGGGTCAGGTCTAGTGGTGTACGGACGGAGTGCTGATGGACGGCTGGGCTCTGCAGGGCTGCTTGGAGACACCAGCAGAGGAACACGCACCGTGGGCACAGCTTCCCACCTTCGAGCATTCTCGTGTTCCTAACACGCTCCCAGCTCCAAATCCATGAAGTTAAAGCTACTCCAATAACGTGTTGCTGGTACATTAGCTTGAAGATTATGTAGTTGTCCTAGGAGTACTGGTTCTTAACGTTTAAAGTCAGAATGTTTGGGTTTCGTGACCTGATGGTTAAAAATAAAATCTGGTGAGATCCATTCTGCTTCAGTGTAAATGTACTGCCCTGAAGTACCTGGCATTAACAGATAACTGAAGAATTCTTGGAGCACGTCTCCAAGCAGTCTTGTCTCGGAGCTGTCACCGTGTGCGTTCCTTTCACTCGTGCCTGTCCGGGTGCTGTGCCTCTCCCGGCTCTGCCGCCCGCGCGCTGCTGGTGCTTGCGCACCAATGCCGGTTGTGGTCCAAGTATCGTGCCTGTCTCGCACGTTGGCTTGGAGGTGCCCCGTGCGGCTGTTCAGCAGTTCCTCAGCAGCACAGCAAACTTCTCTTCTTTTTTTAATCCACACCGAGAGCCAAGAAATCTTCACCAGCTAACACAGCTTTTGGCCCTGGACCGAAGGCAGAAGTCCAGTGGCGTGCAGGCCAGATCGCTTCAGCTGGAAGGTATTGTGCTGCCGTTTGTTTTGGAAGCACAGACGTAATTTATTCTTGTGTTCAGCGTTCTGGTGTCACCAGTTCCCAGGAATGAGGTCTTGGCCTTGTGCACGTAAGCAGAAAATACCCATACATTTCAGCGAGGTGGGGAGCCCTTCTGTGTTCCGTGGGTCGAGGGAGCTAGTTACAAATGCATTACTGTGTGTCCAGGGTGGGACTGGGCTTGCGTGGAAATAAAACCAGTGTTGAGTTGTCTGCTAGGAGTGGTTTTGGTGACGTTTTAGGTATCGGTGCTGTTTCCCGTGGGATTTAAGCACCCCCCTTGCCTCCCACTGCTGTTGTCCTGTGCTTCCCGAGATTGTTGTCTGGCGATGGCTTACGGTTTTGTCAGAATGACCCAAATTTCTCAGACTGGCTCCATGCCGTACATTTTTCTTTTTTATTAAATATTTTGCTAAAAAGTTACTTCTGAAAGTGAAAATACCTTTGTTAAAATCCTCTTGGGAAATAATTGTTCTTCCCTGTCTTGGAAGAGCAAAGGAGTCACCCCCGCAAACCCCACTTGGCACTTCTGATGGGGCAAGAAATGGCACAGAGCCGTGGAGGTCACCGTTGCTGGGAAGCCTTTTTGTTCAGAGACTGACCAGTGCCTGGGTGCTGGGTGGGGATGGTGCCTGAGGGAGCGGGAGCCTTGACCCGGGGAAGGACGGAGAGGAGACGGGCCTGGGTGAGGGGACGCGATGGTGCTGTTCGGCAGGGCGGGAAGAAGGGGAGCCGCCGGCTGCCGCTCTCCTCAGGCGCTGCGGGAGAGCGAAGACCCCTCCATTGCCACGTCGTGCCTCACGGTAACGGGGAAATGGTGCGCCTGGAGGGGCCGGGCCCGCCGGCCGTGCGAGCCCCGGCTCCGGCCTCGGGGCGCGGACGGGGCCC
>Ga0065711_1002791_pt1 | contig 31633 bp, 15 predicted proteins | sample Hoacrofraction12_FD_59098 | JGI IMG/M metagenome (GOLD analysis project Ga0065711, IMG submission 59098) | Hoatzin crop microbial communities from Cojedes, Venezuela - Epithelial fraction 12 v2 (version 2) | ecosystem: Host-associated > Birds > Digestive system > Esophagus > Crop | place... | reverse complement strand
AGCCTGCTGTAGGTGACCCTGCTTCGGCAGGGGGGTTGGACTAGATGACCCACAGAGGTCCCTTCCAACCCCTACTATTCTGTGATTCTGTGATTCTGTGATACTCCAGTCTGTAGCACAGGGCTCTCCGGAGCTGATTTAGCTGTGTGGTGAGTGGGCGGTGGAGAAGAGGGAAGAGAAAATTTCAAGAGGAATGCAGGATAAAAATAAACTGGAGAAAGCTGAACTACTTGGGGTTAACAAAGTTAGTAAAACATGTAGATTTAGATCACTGAGTCACACTGGGAAAGCAATGGTTCCCCATAACTCAACAGCAAATTGCTCTTCACCACCATGGTTGTCCCAGCTGTGCGTTTGGTTCTTCAGATTCAAGCGACTTTCCCTCCCTTGTACCACTGTACACCCACCACATAACACTGTACACTCACCATACGCCACTGCAGTCCTTTCCTCCTCTCTCTGCGATTCCAGCTGGCCTAGAAAAAGAGAGATAAGGCCAGAGTTATCCAGCTTCATATATCAGAGTAGACGGTACATCACTCAAGCACATGATTGTGCAGTCTGAAGAAGCAAATTGGTGCGGTAGGTGGATTTATTTCCATGAGTATGCCACCTGTCTGTCCCATCAGACATGCTTCATTGGATTTAAAGTAAGTAAGGGCAAAGGTTAGATGTCAGGAGATGCTGAGAGGCTTCAGCTCAAAGGATTCAGGCTTAGGAGCTGTCAAGATTACTTTTTTGACATTTCTGAAAATGAGCTTTCCCATCCTGCTTTCTTTCTCTTAAAACACGAAACAAAAACACATTTTTCCTGTCTAAGGGAACAACATAACGTCTTATGAAACAGAAGTTCTTGTTAAGGCTCTCTACTCGGCACTGCATTGTACTGAACAGTCTGGACAGACTGGCCAGGATAATTGTCAATGCAGTAACAAGATGTGTAATAACATGTAAATACTTCTACTTATAAGAAATTATGTCATAACAATTGCCTTGGCTTTTGCACAAAGTTCTGCACCTGAGATGAATCACTTTGGTGCGTAATCTAGTAACGTTCTCTCTTTTTGCACTTGTGTTATGTAAATGCTTTTATGAGGCCCGGCTAAGCCACGAACACTGTGAGAGCTGAACGTCCACGATACCTCAGCGTGTTGTGCTCCACAGAGAGTGTGTGCAAGTAAAAACAGCACCTTGCATTTCAGTGAGGACTTATTTGTACTCAGTCAAACAATGGGATAATTAGCAAAAGTTAACATCAGCGTGTTTTTAACAATAAAGGCTGTGCAGAGCTAGGGATGGGCAGAGCCCTTTGAACAGAACCAGAAAGTATGTCTGCATTGTGCAAGGGTGTGCAAAGCAGAGATCCTGAGCTAGCACATACCCGAACTGGTCTGCCTACATGGCACAGCAGAGTGCCAGGTTACCAGCTCGTGTCTTGGAAGCAGGATAGAAGCAACAGTGTCATACCACACCCAGGTAATGAGCTTGGCATCACTGTGCTGACATGACTATCCTCCTCCAGATTCAAGGGCTCCATCAGCTCAGGCATGCATGCAACATGCTGTGTGGCACAGCAGGGACAGGCTTTGAGTTACATGGAGCTTTGGACCAAGTGCAGAAGGAAACCTTCGACAGAGTCAAGCAAAGAAACCCTCAAGTATTGGAAGAACAAGATGAAGAGGATTAGAGATGACTTTGAACAAAGAAAGCCAGTGCTAGAAAGCTAATAAAAGTCTTAGGGTGGGGAGATAAGTCAACTCTGCAACATGCCAGCGTAGAACACATGCACATAAACAGCAGCTAAATAATATCTGGCATTGTGCTGGCTCACTGCACCAAGGTGAGCTTCATCTCCAAAGAAAAATGAAGTGAAACCATCAATAATTCAGAGTATTTTAAGACATCACAGTCGAACACGAGCAGTGTGAGAAACCTGGGCTTTATTCCCTTCTCTATTGCTCATTCTGAAATAAAATATTTGCAATGCTACCTTTAAAACAAGTTTACAAAATGTCTTATGGAAGATCTAAATTTTTACACAACATTTCAGAAGTTTAGGGAACTTGGACTCCTAATTCTTTTCTGCCTAATGATGAGCATCTTGTTTTTATGAAACCTAAGATCTCTTACATAAACCTACTGTAAAATGCTGTGGCAGAAGATAATGTTGCTGGTTTGTGTGGTTTTACAAGCTGATTAAAACCATATTTAGATTATGGATCATCGTTTACGCAAATGAATGCCAATGCACCCAGTGAATGTTGGAACGCTTTGTCAAAAAGGTCCTGGTAGCCACCACTAATATGTAACCACCTCCAGCACAAAACTACAAGGAATACAAGTTGGTAGTTCCATACGAAAGAAGAAGCAAAAATCGCCTCACCAGTGGGGCTGGAAATCAAACAGCAATTTGCTGTTAACATCATTAGTTAAGGCAGAAATCTTATGACTAATTAGCTAGAGGCTTTGGTGTATTTATCCTATTTTAAAATCAGCTGCTTCTATAGCATCACAAACAGCGTGAATACACCTCCAAAGCCCAATTTTTGTCCTTATTTGTATAGGAATAAACATCCCTATGGATTTTACCATCGCTGAAGATTAAAGAAGATACAGGATCCTACCCTCAATTCTCTTCTTTGCCAGCCACTTAGAGGAATCAGGAGCATGCAGGATGTTAGCCCATTTCACATTCCCTGTCTCCAGCCCAGGAAATGCAATGCCAGCACAGAACTAATGCACCTACGTGCCGAAGGTTGCATTTTTACTGAGTGGGGAAAGGCTGATCTCATGCAACTCCCTGAACCACTATTCCTACCAACCAGTTGGAATTTCCATGTCCCTGATAAGCTTCATGTAGCTGAACTGAATCTGCTAGAAACAGAGCTATGAACATCACAAGGTTACTGCATTTTCCCCATTAATGGAATTAAAGTCTGAGATTTAGAAGTCTTTTGCTACAAAATGTTAAAAAATAAGGGGAAGAACAGAATCAAAAGGTCACCTTTCTGCATTGCCATCTATTTGCCACTTCTTATGTTACTTCCTCCCGCCATCTATTTATAACTTCCTCGTATGAGCTGTCATACCACAAACTCATATGACCCAGTTAACATGTACACAATTGCTTCAAAGATTGCATTATTAACCATCTTGGTTTTCTAGGTCGTAAATTCAGATACTATTTTTACATTTGCCTTTGTCCTAGTTAGGAAAATGACCAGCCCACTTGAAGCAGCATGCGTAAAACACACAGATAGCTGTAATCTGACTTCTGCATAGCCTGATGTGTTCAAAGGGGGTTTCTGAGCTCTGTGTTGCTTCCCCTAACACAGCTTCTCTGCCTCCTCACTTGAAAAGCATAGCCTAAGGAACACGTGGAGGGGAAGACAGAAGTGACCAAAGGTAGCTGTAACAAAAGCAGAGGCTGGTAGTCTTGTCATGTGCTCAAGCCAGCGTAAACGCCTGACAGATCTGGCAATTCCACACCTCCACAGTCAGAGGGAAGTTTTAGCAGGGCAAATTCTTCTGTTGACTGGTGCTAGAGGTTCCTACAAGCTTTCCATCATCAGTCTCCGTGCCATCTTCTGAAGTTTCCCTTCAGAAGCCCTGTAGAAATCCTGCCTTGATGTGCATGCATATTGTTGAAATGCACTTTGAAGGCTCTGCTCAAAATGGTATGTCATAGTGCTGAACCTCGCAAAGCAAAAGGAGTTGCCATGTCCAGGCTACCCCTAGGATACAGAAAGGATAAAGGGCACTTGTGTTAAGGCAACAGGACATATGTCCTAACGTCATTATATGCACCACTAGATTAAAGGTCACCTTACTGCATCTTGTATAGTGCAACAGGACCTCCAGGCAGTTGAGATGGCTTTTACAGAACTCGTAACACTGTTTCCATCATGAACTTCCAACACACCTTTCCATTGCAGCAAGAGATTTTAGACTTTAGAAACCATCCCTTTTCTATAGAGTCATCTCTCCTTGAACATGGCAGGATTCAGTACAGTTCAAAATAGTTCTTGGTCAGCAATGCTTAGGTGAGTTACCCCAAGATAAACAGAAACCAAGCACAGCTCATTGCAAACACTCCAGGAAACAGCGTGTGAGCAGTGTCTGCTTTCTATTTTTTGGTGGTTCTCTCTGTGTCACAAGTTGACACATGGTGCTATGATTCAGTTTGTGCAGCAGCCCCTGTGCGTCCCTGGCAGAACAGGTAACTTAGAAGGCAAACTGGACCATGTTAACAACACTGTAACTTAGATAATTGTGGAACATCCTATACTATACCGAGCTGTACTGGACACGTTGTGCTGCACAGATGCATTGTCCTTCATCGAGAAACACATTCTCTCTGTCACTGGTGGAGATTCTGAGCTAACTCTGTTTGCACTGATGAGACTTGCTGTATTACCAGGTGGCATTTATTAGTCTCATTGGAAGTTGCTGTCATTGCTCCTACTGACTGATCTCTTGTCACATTGGAATTGAATATAGGGAAAACGGAAAGAGCTTTAAAATCACCATTTTATGGGAAAGTACTTCAAAAACAAGCAATTTCACAGCTTTGTGAAATAGGAGAATGAAATTTTACGTATGTTAATACAATCAAAACAGCATTCATTATTTGACAGTCTGGAGACTGACCTGCTTCTACGTGCGTACAAAGGACTCTCTTATCTGAGGAAGCGAATACCAGCATTTCACTTGAAGCACTCTGGAGTCTGATTTTTAAAGTTTTTTCCCACATGAATAGATGTCACAAACTCATTGCAGTTGTGTTATACTACAGAGACAGACACAAACATACCCACACTCTCACCCAAGCACACAGAGAGCTATGACATCGCCTCAAGGTTGTCCCACGCTTTCAAGCTCTGTTCTCAGAGCATGTATCAGCCTCTCCCCCAAAGTAAGGTACAGACTAAGAGAAACTCCCAGAACAGTGATCATGCCGTTGTTTTTCTTCACCAAGGAAAGCCATGTTCAACCAGATTTTCCTTGTAAAAAGTCCACATGGTCCTGGTCACCGTCAGCAGAGTGGCTTAAAAATCACAGGTATTTCCAACCTCTGAAAATACAATATTCTTATTTTATTCTATACCCAAACATTTATCCAGGTATTTCATGACCCTAAGCAGAACAATACTTGAGTTTTTGGTGGGCACACCATCACATTTCCCGATCTTTTAAAACATTTGTGTTTCTGTTTGAGACATCAAATGAACTTGAGTTCTACCACTGTGTACACAATATGCAGGGACTATGATTCTTTCCAAGCAAGTTTCCCAGAGAATTTTTTTTTTTAAATCCAAGAAGTGTCAGGCTGTAGTTCCATCTATCTGCAGATAATGCAACTATACAAAAGCATTTGCAAGGTTATTAATTTCTTAGAAGGAAAAAGTCTTTTAGAATTAGCAAGAAGGAACATATCTTTCCTTCACTACAACCTTTTCCTGTTGTCCAAATTGCTTATTTTGCAGGTTTCAGTCTTGTTCTTATCTCTTCTAGCATTCAAAAAAATGTCTTACCTGTCTCTGTTATTCATTTTATCTATTATGATCTGCCTTGCTTGTGCCTCCCACAAACAAAACCACTTTCAGGAAAAAATGATGACGTGGTTCTTGTTCTGAATATTCTTTCATAAGTGACATTACCGTGTGCTATTTGAAAGCCTAAATATGTTGCGACAGTGTATTTTTTTTTAATGTTCACAGTAAATTTGAACTTAGATACTAATTTTCTTTTCTGATCACTCTGGTCCAGTCTTAGTCCTACTTTCACAGTTTCAGTCTTCGCAAAGTCACAATGTAGCAGCAGCAGAACTGCATAAAACTTTGAAATTAAAATATCTTGAGGCAGGTATTATTCCAATTTAAGTTAAAACATATGCTTTCAAACTTCCCAGAAATGGAACATTGTCTAAAAGGGTTTATTCTTCTAAAATAATCCAATAATTTTTGGATAACATTTTCCATAATCAAATGCCCCAGGCTACTTTTGCCTCCCATCTAGCCCTAATACAATATAGAGTGCAAAATCATGCAGACTTTGGTCATGCAGAATCAGGGTACTGGAAACAAATACAGGTCAGGAAGGACTGACTCATAACTGATGGCTAAAGCACAACACCTCTTAATATAAATACATAATATCAACACAAAAACATATATTAAGACACAATCCTCAGAGTGTTTATAGTCAAAGCAGACAGGAGTCCCTTCAGGCACCAACCTCATACTTGAGAACCCTCTTTTTCATATGGTATTGTGTTTGGGAAAGTGGTAAAGTGAATGTCTTGAGATCAAATAACTCTCTCTGGTGAATCAAAACAAAAAGCTGGGACAGCATGACCCTTAATTTAATCAAGGAACTTTACAATATTATAAATGCACTCACAAGTCCCGATTCCACTTTCAGGTACATTAACTTTGAAACTACATATTGTAAATTCAGGACTAATGGAATGGCAACAGCTATGGTCAGGCTTGTTCTACTTAAGTAATATGCATTGACATGTGATTTAAAAGTCTTGCACCATGTACATATATTTGATAACAATAAAATTCCAAGCATAAGGACAGCATAGGGCAAGATTTTAATGCTAAATCTGTACCTTATGGGCTATGTAGCAGTTTCCTTATACAAATTACTTCTCTAATTTACCTATCCATTGCATAAGCACTGCTCCACATCTACTAGCTTTTGGTATATCCTTATCAATATGAGCATCTTTTTGACCATACATTGCTTTGATCAGTCTGCCAAATCAAATTGATTATAAAGCACTGTTGCATAATGATTGAATATACTTCATAGATTTTTTGAACAGTGTAAAGATATCCTGATTTGAGAAAGACAGAATCTAGTATTTTTCAAAGAATTCACTATATGTGAGATGACCTACATGACAGAGTTCAGATATTTATGGAAAAGATATTTGGAAATTATCCTAGATGATATGTTAATTACCCACAAGAGATGAATGTTTGTGTGTGTGGAAGAATTACCCACATTTATTTGGAGTGTTCAAATATAACATTTCTCTTAGCTATGCTTAAGTGCTTGTAATAAATAGTTTCTCCATTTTTTAATTTAAATCCTTCTTAAATTAGTAGAAAAAGCTTTTTTACCCACTTTTTATCAATCCATTTCTCTGCTTAGTAACACTCACTGAATTTAATAGTGGCAAAAATTGGAGAACACCTACCTCATTTCATACAGACCAGAGTAGACATCTGATACAGGTGATTTTCAGTCATGCTAAGCTACTAATATACCCATATAGTCTATATAACCCTCTACTGAGTTCTTGAACTACATAATTCTTTACAGTATGTAGTTTTTAAAAAAATAAGCACTTCCATTAGACTGTTCAATAGTCACTTTAAGTTATCTTTGGAAATACGAATATCTCAGTTAAAGCACAGATGGTTGATGCAAAGCTTAACAGTATCCCTTTCATGTCAGTGCTGCAAATACAACAAAGTCCCTTCTGACACGAGTAATTTTTTCCAACATCCACATGACTGAAACATATCCTTCAATGGAACAGCAAGAAAATATGATTCACACTGAGATAAATCTGATGGAGCTGCCTTAGTATAAAAACAACCTCCTTGGAGCACTAGAAGTATCATTTACATGGGTGCAAGCTAAATTCATGTAAATGTTTCAAAAAAAGAAAGGTGCATCAATCTGCTTAAACCATGTTTTACACTGACTTACTTAAACATCTTTTGAGAAGTGTGTTGATTTATTCAAATATCTTTTAAAAAGCATATCATAGCCCCAGTGTCTTACAGTGTTAGAATGACATACAATGCATTTTCAGACATCTTTAAACTAACGTGTAGCAGAATGAATTGTCAGTCATATAACTCAAATTTAAGTTTGCTTCTTTCAAAAAAACAAACAAGCAAAAAAAACCACAACAAAGCACACTGAGCAGACCACAAGCAGCAGGAGCCTGAAATATGTTTCAGTGCAATTGATGTCAACCACCAGTTTGATAGGCCCCACTTACTGGTACAGCTGCAGTAATGATCCAGGTGCATATAAAATAATTTCACTGATTTGGGATGTTTTTGTTGTATGAAATGTTTGACTGTTACCCCTTTCTGAAACAATAACATGTACCTTCAGTTTTAAAACTAGTCATTCTGGTTAATTCTCAGAAATCCCTATCTAGAAAAAGGTAGAATTCAATGAAAACCATCGTGAAATGTCACTTTTTCCACGTCATTCCTTCAGAACTGAAAACCATATGGGCAGTTCATAAACGGTTAAGATCTGTTTTAATATTCACCAATAAAAGTTAGAAAATATTTGAAAGACAAAGAAGCAATTGAGATCACCTATCCCCAGATTGAAATAAAATTCAAAGTCAAGTCGAGAATCCGACTCTTGATGCTTGTTAGTTCCTGATAAACATGCAAGTGTGTTTCCAAAACCTGGGACTGATGCAGTTTGATGAAATGTTCAAAAGGAAAAATCATTTAATCAACATCTTTTAATTTTTCTTTTCTTATGAAAAAAATGGCATTTTTTCTAACAATAATTAAGTAAGCAATTATTTTCAAACTTTCAACCTCCAACCATTATTTAACAAATTATTTCCAGTATTATTAGGACAGGGCACTACCCTTCAAGCCCCAAAAAAGAGCTTTATAACAAAATTTCAATCAGATTTAAACAAATCTCAAATATCAAAGCAAGACCATTCACATTTGCAGCAGCCCTATAATATTGCAACTTTTCATCTACTTGTTTACTTGTCTGTGCAGAATGGACATTATCACTTCAGAATAGAGATTATGGATATATTTCAGCCCAGAAGAGACACCTTGGGACTGATTTGAAATGGTTTCCCAGTTTGACAGCAACACATTAATAAATACCGTCAAAAGGAGTATCACTTGAGCACACGCATATGTTGATTTCATCCAGATTGTATTACCCATTTGCTTAAGGGAAAATAAATATGGATAATGTCAAAATCAGACTACATAGCATGTGCTGTTTAGCTTTTGTCCATTAGACCAGTTAAACACGGAAAAGAGAGACTTCGAACCCGATTTCTGCTTCACAGTACGGATAGGTTGCTTCCTGTTGCCTGCTTTGGGGGATATAGTCTTGGTATCTATCGCAGGGGTACAGTGAGGTTCTTCTCCCAGACTTGAATTCCAAACTTAACTAATAGAAAAAACAGTTTCTGTACTTGGGCATGTAGGGTATGAATTCATGCATGCAAAACAAGGTCACATTCCCTTTGAGGAGATAGAGAAATAGCTGAACAGCCTTTGCACAGACGCTTGTAGTTAGATCACCTGCCCAAAGCAACCCACTGTTGTGTTATCCTTGCGAGTCGAGCAGACTCTTAAAAACACTTAAGCTTGGACTTTAATGAATTTTCGTTTTTCTGTGGGGTTGGGTTTTTTCCTCGTTATCATTGCAGAAAGTGATTCTACCTCCAACTAAAGGTGCAGGCTTTGTTTGGCTACTTCTAAACAATGGCAATTTCTCCTGGACCCTGGGAGATTCACTTTTAAACCAAAATAGTTAACTAAAATAACATACATACTTCAAAAGAACACTTCTTTTTGCCATGATGAAACACAGTAGGCCATATTGTGAAGCTGTGCAAGAAATACAGAACGTTTTCTTCCGTTTGTAGGTGACATTATCTATGTAGACATACACCACAGCAAATCTAGACATATCCTACAGCACACACAGTCAACAGCAGCTGAGCAGACAGGCATTGGTTCTTATTCCTGCTTCATATTTTTTAGATTAGGCAAGGCCCCAAGCTTTCTTCGATCAGTATGCTGTGGTTTGGGTCCTACCCCAGATGACTCACATCTTGGTGGAACTATTTTCAGTCAAGGGATTATTTGTATACCCCCTTCTGAATACTGATCCTACCACATCCACTTTGTGTCACAGCCCCAAACAAAAGGAGGGTAACTGCTGCCAGCTTTTCTCCTGTGATCTTTGCGTGAGCACCCCTGTCCAAATTGCTGCCCACTCACTCTTCCTGGCACTGAAAGGCTGCTGTGGGAACTGTACAGCCGTTGAAATGGCACCTTCACACACAAACCGAACACGGCTTCTGTTTCCTCATGCCTGATTTCCAACATCATCCCACTTGCTTGTTATTTTTCTGGGAAGAACCCCCTTGGTTTTCTCCTGCCACTGAAGTACTTAAGCAGTATTTGAGAATTACAGCCTCTGCTAATCAGGCAGCAACTCATTCAACCAGCAGCCTCACTAGTGCCATGGATATGCAGACTGACTCAGGGAAAATAGGAAGAGCACTCCAGCTCCTTCCATTTCAGAAACAAAATTAATCCTTCACTGGACTCTGAACTATTAGGATACATATTGTTTGTTTTTTAATATTCAACAGCAAATGACTGCAGCCACACTGCAGCGGTCCTCAGACATTCCCACTTGTGATGTACATGGCTCCCTGATTAATGTGCTGCTGTGTTATGAATCTGACTTTGAGGAACCTGTTTCTCCTTTTGAATTGCAGAGGGAAGCAAGGGCCCCTTTCAGTTTTGGACTCCACTGAAGAGATTATGCACCTAAGCACCTAGCACTGCAAGCCTTGGCATTGCAACACTTAAATTCCCATTTGGACTTAGCTCTAATTTGCTGTACAACTCCTCAAGCCTAGAGTAGTATGTTGGTAATGCATTCAGAAACACTGACCAAATTGCTATGTCTGACAAATACATAAAAAACTTCTCCCTGGGAAAACAGTCCGAACTTGCACATATAGCAGAAGCCCTGGCATATTTTCACTGTTTGGCATTCAGAGTCATACACAGACTTTTCTTCTGGAGTTGAAGAAAATAAGGGAACCTAAAGAAGTTGTCTGTCCTCCTATTAGTAGTAGGAAACAGTATGCAACGGCCATGTTTATAGGGACAAGGCACAGGCAAAGCAACCTGCCTAGATTTGGAGCTACAGGTGTTGTGCTGTGTAAGGTATTAACAGCAGTGTGACCTTGATCCACACTGCTCTTCTTGGCTGAGGCAAATCTCTGCAGAGAGCACTGGCTGCTACAGATTTCATCTTTATGTATCTTCTCTCCATTCAATATATGCAAAGCCTCAGAGCCTAACTGAGGGTTAGAATACAACCAGGCAGCAGAAAATGGTGGCCTAAATTCCCCCATTTAGCTGCAGACACCTACCCAAGGCACTTAAACTGGCACACCAGTCACTCTCCACCCTCTGCACAGCCAAGGGAGTCAGCTAAGGGCACCTGCAGGGGATCAGCCAGATCCCAAGTGGGCTGAAATACCTTCCAGAGGTGCTTGCTTCTCTCCAATTAGACATGAAGGCAACATTAAGTAAGCTTCTAGTTTAGATGCCTCAGATAAGTGCCTCAGCTTAGCAGGGATGAATCCGGGCCTATGTGCTATATCAGGAGAAGCTGACGACACACCCAGCTCTGAGGTGGAAATGCAGAACGTTATGCACCGTTTGTAAACCGGCACCGCAATGCCACCTTCCCCGATGCAGTTCTGCACTCAGGAACCTGACTGTGTTTTACGCCACTGAAACAGCTGCCAAGTCCACATCCAAATTGCCTTAATTAAAAGCAATTTTGTTAGATAAGGACAGGTAAAGACATATCAGATAAAAGAAATCAGACAGCTGGAATAATCCTAAATATGCCTCGGGTTAAAATTATCCTGAAGATTGCTAAGTAGGCTAAATGTTGTGGATTTCATTTTTATTGTGCCTGTAATATGACGACAAAGTTTTAGTTTGTAGTTTGTCTGAGAAAAGTCACCTTCTTCCTTTCATCTGTCTGGTACCCGAAGCGCCTGGAGACATTTGACTTTGGGAAGCTCTTTCTTTGCTAGCTACTTGAAATTGCATTTAGCTTAACATTACTTCTGTTTTACCCTGGCCAGCTTTCAAAAGCAATTGTAAGGGTTTAGGAACATTTCCCCTAACCAAGCCAACGCTGTTGCATGAATAACTGATTGTTCTCTCTTTCCTCCCCTGAAAGTTGTTTGCTCAATATAAACAACTTTTTCTGAGTGACTTCCATGAAGAAAGTTAATTTGGCAAGGCTTCTTAGTGACTCTGCTGGAGAAAGATACCCTGACCTCCCTTGTGCAAGCTATGCGAACTAAATCTCGTAGGATAAATTAGTTCTATCTACACAAAGAAAGGGAATTCAGGCATCACATGCACAGTGCATTTCTCACATGGAGGATCAGGACAAAGGCAGCTCTCTGCAGGGGGTGGCAAGGCAGCCACTCTTACAGTGCACTGGAAAGGCAAGGTTACTGGTCCTGCTGCCACCTCCAACTCAGAGCAGAGATTTGATGAGAAACACAGAGACCTTTGCCGAACACAAGGTCTCCTTTCTCTCTTGTCTGCACCTGCAGTAGCAGGAGTGGCAAAAGCTGATTTCACTCACTCCCTGTCTTGGCTTTATTCCCTCCCTGATAAGAGGGGGAGACGCCTGGCTACAGCTTGCCATCCTTTGTGTGGTAAAGTTCAGTCGTGCCCACATGGCTGAGATGTCGCAAGGCAACTCTGCCTAGAAGTCCATTTGTGTAAACGTGCAGGGAGAAATGAAGTTTTAAGATTAAAATCAGAGTCCAGAGCTAGATACAACAAACAAAAGGGAAAAGTCCCTATGGCAAAAGATGACCGAGAGGCAGAAGAAGTCTTGGCGAGGGAGAGGACTGCCTACCCAGAAGGAACTTGGCAAAAGTGGTGTTTCAGGGGCATGACGAAGGAAAAGCCTGATTTCAGAAACTCCTAGGCTAAGGCAGAAGTAGGGACTACCAGATGTGCAAGTTCAATGTCCTAATCCAGGAGCTGGAGACAAAAATACATGGAAGTCCTTTGGGAAGGTGTTCAGTGATCTTCTACTTCTATGGACTTGTCTTTCTCCGAAACATTTGGAGAGTTCATCTTCCTCCCTAGTTCAATTGCATAGCATTAGTCTAAATGCCATTATCATCTACATTCATGCAGACGCACTCGCTTTAGAACTCTGGTAGGCTGCCTGACTAAGTACAATTATGATACAGCTCCTGAATTTCAAAAATAATACAAAGATCTGTACTCAGCAGACAATTAAAATTTGAATATATGCAGAAGCAAGCTGTTCCCAGACCTGCAATTAAATAGCTAACTGGTTTAGAAGACTCCATTTCTGCGAACAAGTTCTTCTGCTGAATCACATTGGCTTTCATCAGCATGTCATAACATACAGAGTTTTGGAAAACAGTGTTGCCTGGGAAAATCTAGCCAAAGCTTATGGGCTTTCATACACAAAAAGGGTCAGCCTTTCTAGAAAAACTTTGCATGCAGAGGTAACTATTTTTGTACCAAAATGTTTTACAATTATGGAATAAAACATACACATAGACATTACATAGGCAAATACATCTTAATTTTAATGACCAAACTTGAAGATTTACTTGCATATGAACTGAATAAACATAATTTTATTACAGTTAACCACAGTTATCCTTCATCTCTTCTTTGTTTGCTTACAATAACTTAGGTCCTAAGTAGCATGTCAAAAGGGCTGTCTTCCCATCTGTGGGTCAGACTCATCTGACCAACTATTAGCACTACAAAAGCTACACATCCAGGATAAACTACTATCTTAGTTAACAGGGGAGACACTTCCCAAGAACAACACATGTTATCTACCCTAGATACCTATCTTACAAAGATATGAATTACCCCTTTCTACCACAGACTATGGACACAAGCTAAACAACCAATTTTGGACCAGATGACTAACTTGCTGGTGACCAAGATGAATCCCAGTCTATGTATGCAACTGGTAGAACAAGAGGCCATAGTTTTGATGTGATCATTAGAAAACAAAAAAATTGTTATTTTGGAATCTAAAAGAGTAAAAGAAATATCTGATTTATGAGATACTAATTTTAAAAAGACTTTCATGGTTTAGAAACCATCTCTAGTCTTTCTCTAGAATCCATCAAGGAACTCTCTTATGTTACTCCTTTTCAAGCACTCTGCATTATCTTCATGTGTGTTTCTTCATAATCTCTCCATATTTAGAACAAAACTCTGCTTCTCTGTAGCTGATATTAACTTGAGAAACACTCTTCTCTACATTTTTATTGCTTTTCTGACCAATTTGAAATCTCAGGATATTTTACCTTCTCTTTTTTCCTTCTTGTCTGACAAGAAGTCTTAATTCTCCTCTGGATCCAATACTTATAAGACAATTTCCAGAAAAGTCCTTACTCTTGTGAGTAATCCATACCCAGACAAATATTTCCATGCATTTTAGTGAAACTAGGGATGTAAAATCGACTGTTTTGAAAATGTGCTTTTACAGTTGTATTTTGTTACAGTTCGTTTCTCTTCATCTGACTCAAAGGTAATTCAAATGCTCTTGGAAGAATCTGGTCACTCCAGCTTTGTAAGATACTGTTTTGACAGCAGAACAAGTTAATTTTTTAATCATATTATGGTGACTAATCTGTTGTTTCTTAATTTAATGCAGTGGATGTTGATCTTGCTGTCAATATTTAAAGTTGTAATGAAACAACTTCCACTATAACCTCTGGTTTGTATTTTAAAACTTTGAACTTTGGGCTGAAAAGTAAAGGCTGATGCTGGAAACCTGAACTTCTGCAAGATCTGAAGATACCACAACCATCACTTTGCACCTTGGTGACAAAGATTCCAGGAAGAAGAAAGGGAAGCTGAGTTGCAGATGCCATGATACCCTGATGTCCAATATAAAATGTGTTTGCATAATGATACAGAATTTACCAAAAGAGCCACAATATACCCCAGTGAATAATAGTGTTTATCCCTTTACAGTCAGATTCTTTTAAAGGAAGGTGACTGGAATTTCTCTAGGATTTTCTCTTTCTTTTAAAATTTCTCCAAATGACCGTTAATGGCAAGGCTTATGCAGTAATAGCCAGCGTTTTTAGCCAAGGTTTTTGAAGGGCTTTTGCACTTTTGGATACTTGACTTACAGTCTGTCGATCTCTCCTTTTAGGCTGCTGCTCTTTCTTATAAAATCCGATCTTTGGACATAGTCTTCCTCTTCTAGTAAGCACCTGTGACAAGATGTTTAGCGTACAGAAATAGTGTCTTCTTCAAATAATTGTTAGCCTTCATAGGCTACAGTCCTACTTCAAGCCGGAGTTCCAGAGACATATTTGTGATTAAGGCCATCCATAGCCTTTTACTGTATGTATTATACAGCAAAAGTAATTTAACATCTGCAATTTTCTTGAATGATGAAATAAAGTTAGCTCCTCAATGGCCTTAAATTTGGCCATGGCCAAGGTATTTTTTGCAATAAATCTAGATACTTATCTATGTCATAGCCATCTTACAGAAAATTGCCATGTTTCTCAACATGATCACTGCATAGGAACTACAAATTAGTGTATCAATTTATAAGAAAGATGAAAGATTTCTTGATCCTTTTAACTTATTGAATTTAACGTGTGTGGTTTTAAAATCTTATATGAACAATTTTATTGCAATTTTATTTAAATAAGTACTTCTGATGTAGTGATTAGTATTCATCTGGTAGTTTAATGCAATAAACTAGCTTGTAATAGTTTACAAATATGTTTGCTTTTAGACTAAATTCTTAAGGAGCATATTTGCCAGAGAATTGTATTGTGATTTATGGTCCTTGGTGTGTGCAAAATACATGAGGAAAAGAGAAATATTCTTTTTCAATGAGAGTGCTGACAACTCTGTTTCTTAGCATCATGGTAACTTTAAACAGTGAAGTATTGATCTTTACTGTTTATCTATTACTCCTAGGCAGGAATCCAAATATGTAATTGCCTGCAAGATGAAAGGTGCGGCAAAACAATTTGAACAAACACAGTAGAACTTCAGGCCTTTTTTTGAAACAGATAGATATTCTGAGCCCAGAAAATGTGTGGGTCTCGGCTTTTTCCTTCATGTAAAGATATCAAACACTTGTTTCTTAAAAAAATACCGTAATCACCAGTTAGATTAGACACCTCACATCAACCATGCAGTGTCCTTATATTCATCCAAAAGGTTTCACAGGATGCTAAAATATTTGAGTGGGGGAAAAAAACACCATTCAGCAAAGATGACTATCACAGCTGGGAGAATGTGGTTTCAGAGAGGGACTTTCCAATCTTACTGTAGACCACCTCATCTTCTTTAATGTGGAGAGGGTTTTTTTTTATTTTACTGCGTTTTGGCCTTATGAAAACATTTCAATTATGGAACTATTTCCTTAGTTTATTAGCCCTCTGACACTCCTTATCAATAGGAGAAGTCAACACATTAATGGAAAATAAATTACAAATCAAGAGAGTAATACTAAAAGAAAAGCACAGCAAATCTAATTAAAAGCTCATTTGTACCCCAGTTTCTCATGATACAGAATATAGGCTGAGAATTTGGGGAGGGGGGTGTTGTTTTGTTCTTCATTTTTAATGAAAATTCCTTTGGAGACTGTGTGTCAGCAGATCAAATTAGTCAAAATTCACCAGCCTCATCAGGTATTGCTACAAAGAACAAAAATTCCTTTATTCTTCTTGGTGTTGACCAAGATCAAAAACAAGAGAGTGGAATATAGTCTCAGTTTTTATTTGATGGTTAGTTCTAGAACATGTTTGAAAAGACATAGACTTTCATTAGTAAAATTATAATTTTATAGGCAAAAAAATTATAGGTTTATGCAAATAAGCATTCATCTCTTGCAGATCATTCACACAGCCATGATTAAAAGTATAAAAACAACGTGTAAAAACTACTGATATTAAAAAAACAATAAATCAAACCACATAACCTTATTTTAGATGTACAAATACAAGAACAAATGACTGCTAGGTTATCAACATAATGTTACTTTCTGAGAAGCTTATTAATAACTTCAGTAGTCTCGAGGTCTCTAGTTCCATTTAGATCTCTTCTGTGGAAACACACATTTTCCACATACTAACATACTGCTTTTAGATATTTTTCTGGTTTTCCTGGTTTTCTTGTACGAGGATATCTTACTAACTGAAGATGCTGCTATTCAAGCTGTACATTCTATACAATTCCAGTTCACCTGTGTGAGTTGCACAGGACAAATCAATTTTGTACACTTTTCCTCACTGTTCAGGAAGGACAGATGTATAATTCAGTGGAAGCAGTTTTCCTCTGACTTTTCAGTTGACCCTGCTGAGATTAAGTTACTCATTTAAACTTGCCTAAATGACTACAGTTTTTAGGAAATGTCTAATTTGCCATCTCAATAAATAATAAGAGAAGTCATCGGTTCTCTGAGTTCTAAGTGCAAGCTTTGTATCACTATTTAAACCTAGGACAACTTTCAGTCTCAGCAACTAACAAAACCATGCAAACCTGAAGACAGCGTGATATGCACGCAAAAGTGTGAAACTGTAAGGAAATACTCTGTATCTTTAAATATTAAGCATCTTTGCGATCCTGCTCTCAGAGTAAATTCAACCCTCCAAGCAACACCATCTGGCAATTAAGTTATGTTGACAAGTTTTGCTCATAAAGACCGAGCTCAGTTCCCCACTTCCGTGTTTCTCAGGCTCTGACTTACCATTTTTCCCTACAGCTGCAATATATCAAACGGCTGAAATTCTGGGCCAGATCCTGAATTCTACTGAGATTTCTTAAGTAGCTGCTTGGAAAATGTAATGGAAGAGGAAAAAGAGGTGATGGTGGAGGCATGGCTTAGGGGAAAGGGCGTAGAGCAAGGGGCAGCAGCAGTACCAGACAGTGGAGTCTGCAAGAGCCAGCTGAAGTCCTGCAGCCCTCCACCTGTGGTGAAAGAAAGTTGCCATATCTCTTTTCATCAAGGTCTGATGTGCTAAGTGCTCATGGTCCTTTTTATAATGTTTAATTTTGCATACTAAAAAAATCAACAAATTTATTTTTCAGATTGAGAATCAGGACCTACAGCAGTTGACAGGAAGATGACAAGGTTCTTTCAAATGGGATCATTTTCTGGCACTAAAGCTACAAATCCACCTCCCCTCCCCCCCATAAAAAAACTTCTGAACCTGCATGAGAGCAAATTTAAAAGACTTTTGACAATTCTAGGAAAATATAACTGCCTGTTATCTTCCCACCATTCAGTACCTCACTGCAAGCGCTCCAGTGATCATGAATCTAACAATATACAGAGAAATAGAAATGTGCAATTACTAAAAACCAAGGCGAGACAAATAACACACTTCACAATCTAGCCAACCAGAATACTCTGAGAAAAGCCAAGATGTTGCCATAAGCACAAATCACACAGTTGCCAAAATTATTACACTGCCACTCTGCAAAAGGCTTAGTCTATTGCACTTCAGCTGTGCGTAATCAGCCTGAAACCTTTGTCACCCCTTATTCACACTAACACTGAGACCAGAGGAGGATCTCGTGACACCTGACAAAACATCATGCTTCCCTGTCCTTGTCTGGTGACAAGTTACTTTCAGTAAGTATTGCCAAAAGCTGATAATTCAAAGATCATCCTGATCATCACCAGTAATGAGATATTAACCATCTTTCCTCCTTTCTTTCTGCTTTCACAATCTTGAGAGCTAAAGATGTTCTGTTACGAAATGAGAGCTGAAACTGTACAATCGCATTATTCAGAACCATGATCCTCTGAAAAATACATGAATCTTGATATCATAAGACAATCGATGCAAACCACACAAAACACAAGATTTTATTAGGATTATTATCCTGATTCCTCTGTTTCAGTTGAAAAGGCAGTGTAAGGCTTTGCAGTGAACACACAACTGGTGTATAAGAAATTCAAAATATATAACACATTTATGAGTACTGAATAATGGGACTGGTAATGCAACTGTATAGATTGGCTTACATGCTTGTATGTGTACTGACTCAGCTTAACAGAGGTACTGGAAAAACCATCGGGAAATCAGCACAAGACTTTTAGATAACCAGCCTCTTAGAGAACACTGGAAAGCAACTTTCAGACACCAGCTCTCTTCCAAACTCCAGCTCAACATCTGATCAGATTTGGAAACCTGAAGATGTACGTTGTTGAGAACTAAATTTACTTTAGAACTTATTATTAGTGTGTTTGATTTTCAGATACCTGACTCTTAACCTTTCCTATGTACATGCCGACTCAGAAAGATAACTACCTCAGGCTGCCTGAACAGCCAGCAGCGAGCCGAACACACCTCTCCTGCTTGAACATGGCTAAATGGATTCAGACTACCAAGCCAATGGAGCAGAAAGCCACCCATTCAGCAAACTGTGAGGGAATCCACCTACGCATAGGAAGGCACTGTGGAGAGAGAGGAGAGTCGGACCTGAAGGATAGTCCTCTACTCACACGCTGTCCTGTCTTACGAAGACGTGAATATGGAGGGTTCTGCTGGTTTGGGCTGGGGTAGAGTTAGTTTTATTCATAGCTGCTAGTAGGGGGCCATGGTTTGGATTTGTGCAGGAAACACATAACACCGAGGTGTTTTGGTCACTGCTGGGCAGTGCTTACACAAAGCCCAGGCCCATCCTGCCCCTCCCACCGCCCCACCGGTGAGTGGGCTGGGGGTGCCCGATGGGCTGGGAGGGGGCACAGCCGGGACAGCCAACCCTCACCGACCAAAGGGGTGTCCCACACCATGCAAAGTCACACCTAACAGCAAATCTGGGTTGGGGAGGTTGGGAGGAGGGTGACTGCTTGGGGACTGGCCGGGCATCGGTCAGTTGGTGATGAGCAATTGTTTTCATTTACATCACTTGTCTTTCTTGGATTTTATTTCTATCTCTTTGTTATTTTTCTTTTCCTTAGAAGGTTTTATTTTTAATTATTAAACTGTTTTTTATCTCAACACAGTGAGTTTTCTCACTTTTACCCTTCTGATTCTCTCCCCCATCCCACCAGGGGTGGGGGGGAACTTGTGGATGAGCAGCTATGTGGTGCTTAGTTGCCGGCTGGGGTTAAACCATGACAAGAGTCACTTTTCCTGTCTATTTGCATGGGTCTGGGTTCAGATTTTCTGCATGAAGCCCAGGTTCCAAGGGAAAAGTGTTGAGTGTCCTCTTCCTTTTGACAACAGTTAGAGCATTTTCCTGGAAGACGGAATCATGTCAACATGAAGAAGGTGTAGAATTTTTTCTTAGCCCATTCTGAAACTTCCCCAGCTGTGCTTCCATTCCCTGTGAATCACCTAGATGCTTCTCCATAGACATGCCACTAGGTTCTAATTAAGGAGCTGAGCACCGTGAAGTCGGGTGTTACAGAACACCACAGGCCTGTATTTAGATTTGCTTTTTTAATACTAGTAAACTACACCACCAGTAGTGAATGCAAGAATTATCCAAGCATTTTTCTGCTACTACTTAATGCTTTCTGGCTCAGAGTACACAAGAAAAACAGATATCTGTGCATAACCTGAAGGAAAGGAGACACTTCAATACACTGTGCTGAGATTCTTTCTCAGTATCTGTTAAGACTTTGGAGCAAGGTCATTTTTACCCAGGGATTATTCCAAGGAATAATTACTTATTCCCATTACCCAGGATTATTACCCATTATTCCAACAGCTCATAGCTATCATGTTCAGAGCAGCTGTTCCTGGAATGGACTTTATTGCACAAATGTCAAGGTGCTTCAAAGATTCTTTCTGCCTCCAGACGATTTGAATCATCAGTAACGTTTTCATCCTCTAGCCTTACTCCAAAACTTACAGTGTGCATACTGCATCTTCTGAAACAAACTTCTCTAGTGAGTCCTCTTAATGACACCTTCCTTAGCAGGACATGGCGCCCCCTCTTCGTCTCTCTTCTTTTGCATCTAAACTGAATGCACTCTCCAGGCCCCCACCTCCTTTTGCACAAATACATGCTTTTTTCATATCATACACTACTTGTTAAAGGAATTTTCCAGGAAGAGAAAAAAGAAGGCTGGTAGCAAACTGTTATTCAAATAATGGCATAACATCTGTGAAACAAATCTTTAACTGGAAAGGAAAAGTATATATTGTTTTAAATTCAAGACCTCACGTTGTGCCTCCTGTTCCATTAAGTCACTCTGTTTACAGGATATCAGCTCCCACAGCAGGGCTGCAAGATTAAGCTGGCACTGTAAACTATCATGACAAATAAAACGAAGTCTGAGAGCGAAGTGCCCCAAGATCCCGAACAATGTAACAATTTCTTCCCACCTTCTACAATATAGCACATTTTTAATTGGTAGTTTTGTCTTTCCGATCTGAATCGTCAATGATGTCTTTTATTTGTCAAATGGCATCATTTGTACTAAGAGATAGCCTGAAAATGGAAAAGGGAAATAGTCACACATGTCCCAGAGGTCCTTATTATTTGACATTCTTCGGATAGGCAGAGTAAGCTGCTGCTAGCTTAATGTCCCTGAAATCCTGCTGTGAGGAGGTGGCATCTCCATGGAATTAAGCCAGTGCAGCAGAATCCCAGCTAGTGTAAACTCCATGCACTCTCTGCCCAAATTCTTGGCCAAGAGTGACTGGCAATCTGTCTGTCCAGTAGTCTGCAGCAACACAAGTTTGCCCCTCCTTCTCATGCAGCGAAGGATACACAAGCTCTTTTCCTCTTTCATGGGGACTAAATAACCACTTCCTTCCTGAAAACATTTAATATAGTGTGAGACTAAGCAGCAAGCTTTGATGTCAACTGGAAAACTCTGTAGATCAGCTGTAAAATCTTCAGTGCTCACATTAGTGCTTTTCCATGTGCTCTGCCACATATGTACCTGTTATAAACACTGCCACAGGAACTAGGTACATTTGCTCCCAGCTATGCTTAGTATGAGCCGATCCTAATTTCATGGCTCCCTGAGGGTGAGAAACAGGAAGATCTGAAGCTCTCTTTAAGCAGATGGTTAAATAATTCTGCCAGAACCCATTTGGGATGCTAGAATAAAAGTATATCAATAGTGTTCTATTTATTTTTAAATTAAATTTCATTCTTTAATTAATTAAGAAATTAACACCATATTTATTTTTCTGTCTAGAACCTGGACACATGCTTTTGAGAGCAGATGAAGTGATTGCTGACAGGGATGAAGTACAGCCACCCCTCATGTGTGTTAAAACTGCATCCAAAAGCACCAATGAGATTGAAGTATTTTTGTTTGTACATATGCTCTCGAGACTGTGTCGAAAGATAAGGCAAAGAAGAGATGGGAAGGCATGAAAAGACTTGTCCAAACTTTTACAAGTTACTGGAAGAGCTCGAAGTAGGGCCACATCTCCAGAATACCAGCTTGGTGTGTTAACTAGGAAAGAATACTGCTTCCCATTTAACACCTACTCTTCGTAAATGCTGTATTTAATTTCTCTGTCTTTCTGACAACAAATAGTAAATTACATATTGCTCATCAGAAATTATAAATTACATTTGTATATTGTGTGTACATAAAGTACACAAAGTACATTAGACAGTTTAGTGTTTGCCATTTAGTTCAGTACTTCCAAGAAACAGAGAAAGTGGTTTACAGCAAAGCCAGCTGAGCAGGAACTCTGTAGCAGGGAAACTGCTCTCTAAACAGGGAAGTATCTCTGCCTGCCTTCCTGAAGACACTTCTCTCACTATTACATTTCCTTCAACTTTGCTTTCAAGTTTATTGGTTACCTGCTTTAGAAGGTTTGAACTAAGCTTTGAACAGACAGTTAGATTCAGAGTTACAAAGCAATGTCATACCAGCTTCATGTAAACTGTACTCCATTTTCTGGATTCTTAAATTTTTACATTTTTCATGGCATTTTCAGTGCTTTCAAAATGATATCAACAATAGAAAAATAAAATCAGATTTTTTTTTCTTGCTTTTTTATTTTTTAGATTTTTGTCAACATGAAAAAATACCACACTGTGGTTCCACCTAAATCCTTTCCTGGTAAGGACTGGTCACGCCTGATGTTTCTGATTAACAACATTCTTTCCTTTAGAAAATTTTACTTTTTTTTTTCAGTGAAAATTCATGAAAGTCTTAAATCAACAGATACAACATGGATTTGATTTTGTTCTGTCATGCTACAAAGACTGGCAAGCAACTCTAAGAGTCAAAGGCTCTAGTGATGAAAGTTTTCTTTCAACTACCAGCACTGCAAGGTTACCTACATGTGAGATGTTTTCTTTGTCAGAGTTACAGACTTCTTAACATGAAAGTCATTAGCTCTATTTGTAAAATACTTTCAAACTGTATTTCAAAGCTATAATTTAAGTGACTGTAGTTCCAAACAAAAAGGTAAATATGGGAGTTGAAGATGAAAACAAAGACAGACAGGCTAACTGACTAACTTCCAGAACGAGGCAGTATCACATAACTTTCTGGAAAAGATCTACAATAATGAGAGCTGCATTATAAAAGATTCAAAAGACATAGAGAAGCGGTCATACACTTTGATGAGAACAAGACAAACTGGCATTAACCACGAACAACGTGGATAAATAGCACCTCTCCACCATGCAAACTCAAAATAGAAAAGTTTTGTAAGAACTTTACTTACCAGAAACTGATTTCCACAGCACCTTTAAATTAATATTATTTCAAAATATAGAATCACTTCATACCAGTCCTCCCTCTGTTTTAAATTCTGTTCTTATGATTCAAGGTTTTTATTTTCTATTTAACACCAATTTTAAGATTCAACAGTAATTCCAAAATACACATTTTATTCAAAACTGTATTGTGTCATAATGTAAAAGAGTTCTTTCCATTTTCATCTACAAAAAAAACTTACAAAAGCTTTTATAAAATACTTTCAAAGACAATTTTTTACCTTTTTTTTTTTAAGTTTAAGAATTCTCAATTAGAATAAGGATGAGAAGTTTTACTGGACAAAAATCAGTAATTTCTGTAAACATTGATCATTTTTATAAAATAAGTAATTAATCAAAAATCAGTCTTCCTTCAGAAGCAATCCACTGTGATAAGTGCTCAACCCATCTCAAAGTTAATTAGTAAATACTTATTAGAGCTGGGTAGCTTAGCACCTTGAGGAATCTGAGCACATTGTGAGATTATAAACTGCAACAGCACTTCAGAAACTCCAGATCTTGCAGGAAGTGTTCAGCTCCCAGATAAACAGTATTTTTAGATCATTAAACTTCGTGGTTTAGTTTTGGATTTTCTTGGGTTTGTGTTTGTTAAGGGAGGATACTCGGGAGCAAGTTACTGATGGCTTAAAGTGTAATACTCTTTTCTGTGCTTCTCTAAAGCAGAGGACACTCCTTCAGAGGTTTAGGTCAATGCGTGTTCCTGTGATTTAATTATATATGATATAATTAAAAGAAATAAAAGGGTTAATGATTCTAAACGCACGTCTTCATTTTATGAGAAGTAGAAAATCAATAGGAAAATCAGATTTTTTAAATAAGTAACACTAGAAGTTGCTTGAAAACTCTGTAGAGCTGTAGATTCTGTAATATTCAGCTTAGAGCCATTCAGAAATTATCTGCAAACTTTTGTGATTATGAGCAACCCTTACTCACTTTGGTAAAGCCACTGATGTCAGTAGCCCTAAGGACATGTATAAGGATTTACAGTATCAGGGTCCAACATTACAACTGGTTATCCTCTCTATAACCCCAAACAAAAAATAAATATTGTTGTGTTACATTTAGTATAGCCCAAATGAAATACTGTATTTTGGTTTTTTTTTTTTTTGTCTGATTTCAGTGGGAACAAACTCAAGCCTTAAAAGCTAAACCAAAAAGATTAAAGAAATTGCATTAAAGAAAGCTGGAGTAAACACAGAGAAGTTTTCATACAGTTACGAATTTCCAAATAACAGAAAGGCACTCAGATCTCTTGAAAAAATATCCAGAATGTCTCTTTTTAGAATATCAGTAACTCCTATCCCAGAAATTTCAAAGGTTACAGATTTCAGTTCATGTGGTCTTTTGTGCACACAACATTATATTTCCCACAGACACAGCTGCTTATGGACCTACTTTCCATCAGGAGCTTCACTTAGGGAGGACCACTACTGTCTGTGAGTTCTTGCTGTCCTGAAAAGCGAAATACTTCAATGTTTGCAATTAGTATGTCAATTAGGAGCAACAGCTGCACCATTTGCAATGCTCAAATTAAGTGCCAATTAGTCTTTATCAGTATCTTCAAACGAGTTTAACTACATCGTTTGCCAGATAATTGGGGGAAGTTATGACAGATAATTAAGGGAAGTCACAGAGAAATCGTCTCTGTGAAACAGAGAAGTAAATGAAAAGAGGAAATGAGCAGAGTACCTTCTTTCTGTTATCTTTACGTGGAGTACCTGAATGAGATACTCTTACTCGAAGTCATATGAACACTTTTTAAATTAACGGGTAATTTTGAAGCTATCAAGATTCATACTGAATCTAAAACCTTCACTGCTCTCTGCAGTTTTATTTTTAACTTTAATTTAAAGTTTATTACTTCAAAGTTTCTAATTTAGTTTAGATAATCCCCAGGCTTTGGGATTTTCAGCTGGCACAAAAATCCAACCCGGACTCAGTTGCCATTCTTCAGTCTTACAGTTATCTGTGGGTGTCCTGGGCAACAGGATGCAAACACCTATCATGAGGAAAATCCTGAGATCAGTTGCTCAATATGATCCATCGCTCCCAAATAATTCCAAAGAATTCCCAAGCACAGATCAGGAGTTAGTAGTGGCCATTCCCAAGAGGCATGTTGCATGTGGGCAACGTGTTTTGAAAAAGTTTAACGCCACTAGCACAGGGTCTGTATGTTGGCTGATCCCTAACGCTAGAAACAAATCAAGGGAATGTTTAATTAGTGACAACAGGTGTAACCTCTGCTTGTTACTTCAGACTAGCTTTGAATCTCATCTTTTTCTGGCCAATATGTAAGTGATTTTAACTGAATGCTAGGAGAAGTGATATTTTGGCAACATGAAGGCAGAGTTTATACACCTGTAAAGATACCATGGTTTAGCTGATAATGAAACAAACATCCAGTGAAACACCATTGAGAACAACAGAGAAAAATGAAGAACAAATTTGGTCCAGTAAATTACTCTTTTAGATTTTTGTGTGATCTTATTCCTTCATATATAAAATCCCCAAAACATATCTCTGAAGAAACACTACTAAGAAACAAAGTGGATTAGACTTTTCACTGGATCCCTTTATTCTCCCTCTGACAAGGACATTGAGACTTAAAATCATTATAAATCATATTACTGGGATAAAGTACTGAAAAAGGGCTCTAGTATAAGCAAAAACGTTGTCTTATCTGTGGCATTGGGCATATTCCTGCTCTCACCATAATCTTGCTTTTCAATGAAAGCACATTTGAACCTTTCTGCCATAAACACTTTAAAGGGTACAGCGTCCAGCCAGTTCACAAACAGGGGGAAAGACTAGAACTAGGAGATACAACATTCGTTACTTTCCTACTTCTTTACCTGAGAAAAGAATTTTCCAATTCTTGACTCGCTTAACCTCAAATTTAAATACATTCAAAACACTTATACTGTTCCTGGAGTGGGTAAAACCCAGTGCCTGGATGTTAATAGGGAGTGTCTCAGAGGACTCCTTAAATTGCAATAAATTGCAGTGAAAAAAAAAAAAAAAAAGAAAAAACTTTAAAGTGCTTGCTAAATGTATCACATTTTTATCACCATTAATTACTTTTATTCAAAATCCTACTGTTTCTCCCAGACACACCTTGAACATTAGTGAGCTGCTGCACCAGAAACCAAAATAAGTCGGAAGCTCAATGACCCCAACTATCACATTTCAGCCTTTTGAAAGCTTTGCCCAGGCAGCCTACAGAGTACAAGACACAGCTGACTGCCTTCAGCTCTTGAGAGGCACAAGCTCCTGTTATTGCTTTATTGTTTTTACTGAAAAATGTTATCAGGTGGAAAAAAACAGTAGCGGTGGCACAAAATCATGTCAGCTGGTAACTTCAAGTCTGCATATCACAAACAAGCTTTTAATTGCTGCAACGCTGCCTTAATACACTTTTCTTGAGAATTTTATTATGAGGATACAGGAAAAAGCCCCATTGCCCCTGTCCAAGAGTTCCAAGCAACTCAGTATAGCAAAAGGTCATGCATAAATTACAATCACTCATATGTAAATGTTAATACTGTATTAATTATCGCAGAAAACTAACGAAGTAGTGGAAGAATGTTTTTATGGTTTTTCTAAACAGTACTTCTGTACATGTTGATTTCTAACCTGCATACACAACACACTCATTGTTACAGACAATATACAATATTATTAGCACTCTGCTACCTACCACTCTCTGCTACTCATCAGAATCACACTGAAATTGAAGAATGCAGCTATTGAAAACCCTGGGAAAAGTTAGGTGGGCTTCATAAAAGCACGAACTCACATCATCATCCTCCATACTTTGCAATACGGGAGACCTAGTGGAAAAGCTGTAAGATGTATAAAATCTTTTACACTGTAGGTTCAACCTAGTATACTTTATTAAAAAAAATTTTTATATGACTGTTCCTATGTAGCTATACAATGGAGAGCTGAACACTTCTATTAATTGCTGGAGCATTTATATGTTTTAAAAATTTTACCAAAATACTTCCATTAAAATATGTCTTGGAATGTTTGTGATCAAGCTGTTTGCATGCTGTCATGGGTATCTTGTGATGTCTGCACAGATATCTCAAGACATTTTCCAAGATTAACAAGACAGAAAAACAATTAGCATCCAAAGTCATAGTCACTTTTGGAAAGTCTCTAAATATACAAAGAAATATTTGTCCATAAGGTACATGAAACAATAAAGGCTGAAGGATTTAAGCAGAGGTTAAGTTCAACCTACTCTGCATTCTAGCCTTTAATCAACTTTCTGCCCATGAAAGAACCTCTCATCCAACCTTCTGGCAACTTCACTTCTTTAATCATCTGTACCTTAAAACCAAAGTGCATCCCTGGCCCACTTTTACCTTTGTGCTTACAGATGCACCCAGAGAGCTCCAGCAGGCCAGTGAGACAAGACTTCTCCTGGCAGAAGCCACACTGCACCTTTACCAACAGGGCATGTTCATTCCTGCACACACTGATCATATTCTTCATCCTGGACTTCAGCAGTTGATCAGGTATGGAAATCAGACTCACTAATCTGTAATGGGTAAGCCTGCTCTAGTGCTGCATCTGTTTGTGATGGCCTTGGCCAGCTACAATTCTGCTGTCTCACATCAGAGTTCCTTCAGTGCTGTCAGGAGAATGACATCTGGACCTGACACCCAGTTTACCTACTTTGTCTAATAATACGTTTACACTGACCTCAAATTTACCTAGCTCCTCCGACCTACCTGCTACAACACATGTGCTGCTTGCAGGAATCTTCCCAGATACTGCCTAGCAATGAAGTCTGCATGCTAGAAAAATATCTAATAAAAATATTGTCATGATGGCTGGCAATTTTCCTGTGATTTACCAATGATTTCCGCTTTTGCACATTCAATTAAAATCTTCATCTGGGCACAAAAATCTATTGCCTCTATAAAGAGAGAAGCACTCTGGTGAATGTATTAAAGTTAGTCAGTGTTCACACGATAATAATTAAACGCAGAATTTATTCCTGCACACCATTTTAATATAAGCATTACATACAACTAGAGATATGTCTACACCAGGAAGAAAATATAAGGCACATTTTTAATGAGTAAGAAGAAAGTCTGCAAGACTAATAGAGAGACAAACATTAATTTTGCGTCTCCTACCAAAAACATAATTAGAATACATACCTAACAGTACAACTCGTCACGCAATAACCTCCTACTCCCCACTATTGCTTGCTGGATTCTTTCTTTATATTTGAATTGCCAAATAGTATATTGTTTCCTAGTTGTGGTTTGCCAGGAAAATAAGCGTAAGAAGAAGAAACAGACTAAACAGCTTAGATGATGGGGTGATCTGAAAAGATGTACTTTTGTCTACCAGGAATTTTTGTCAGATTTACCAAGCTATGACTTTTTTTCCAGGATTTTCAATTTAAACCAGAAAAAAAAACCTTTCTGAATTAAAGATTCATTTGAAGGATTCGGTATGTTCTTTCTGCAGAGTTCATTTTGATTACGTATTTGCCAAACAAGAGTTTGACTAGAGAAACTTCCTCTCCTAAGTCATGAGAAAACTACAATCTCTTGGGGCGAATATAATCGTGCATAAATTCTCTACGCATCATAAGTTACTTTGGAAACCTACTTTCCTCATTTGAGATACAAAGTTGTAATTTTATTCTAATTAAAAATTGCTCTTACTATTACTTTGATAATAGCATTATCAGTCTCAGATTATCTCAGGTCATTCACTATTTTCCAGACATCCCTCTAAGTTTATATAAATACAAATAATTGATACAGTACTGAAAGCTTACGTCAACTTCGAGTCAGGAAAGCTTGGAAAAGTTAGCCAAACAAAATCCATTTTGCTAGCTTAAATAATCATAAGTCACTGCTTCTGTACTGTCTACATTCTGGTATTTCTGTACTTTCTATATATGTTCAAGAAGAAATTCTGGACTCTTTTCCAGGCTTTTTTATCAAAATTTTATATCTATAAAGCCTAAACTTCAGCACACTAACTGCTCAGATCTACTGCACTGTTTTAGACGGTTAAGTAAATCATTACGACCTGTGAACCTACCTGTTGATTCTTGAAAAAAGCAGGATGTTAGTATCAAGAATTAAAGAATTTATTTTTAGTAGGCAATTATCAGTCTGAACTGACGTTAAATTAGCTGGCGAGGTGAACTTAATAAAGCAAAACTAATAATACATAGAGGCTTCAAACATCTCAGAAGAATGCCCCCAGTGTTAGGCTGTTATTCTAGATTGAGGTCGCGTATCAGAAAACTATGTCTGCGTGATAAGTTGAGTATGTACTTGTTTTACAATGCCATGAGTATCTGGTAACTTATGATCAAGTAAACACACAAAAAGGATCTTCCTGTTAATAGTCCCGGCACTGTCCCCAACCACCCTATCTATATGAACTGAAGATAACAGCACCTGGAGATCATAAAATAAAACACATCGTTGTTTTTTCCCGTATTTGCTAACATTCAATGTAGACTGAGCATGAATCCGGAAAAATGTGTAGAAGAAGTATTTTAAAACTCCCTCAGGTCACTTCATTCTGGAGAGATGGAAAAGGGAAATCTAAATTCTGAGACACTTCATAGAACTTGAGAACTGAAGCACATGGGCGCCGTGAGACCAGAGCTCTGCTAACAAACTTCATACGATCCATACATCTCCGAATACTCAACAGACTCTGGAGATTAAAGTTGTAAATACCTAGATTTTTTAAGCTTCAAATGTAATGCTCTAATGAGATTTAGCATGATCTCTAAGAAAGGCAGAAAGAAAAGAGATAAAGAAGCAGCTGAGTGCCTTTTAACTGCCCCAATTGCCTTCAGTATTCTACACGAGGAATCAGGCAGTTTGAACACATTTTCAGAGGTCATCGATAATGTTTCCAAATACTCAGATCTTCTACACAAGTCTAGGTTCTCTGATGAAAAACATGGAAAAAATATAAAATTAAAAAGGGCATGTTTCCAGAACTTGCTCATCTTTGTCCAGTTTATGCTGCTAAATCGTACAATGTTCTCAGAATCATTCATGATGACTTCTCACCGAACAATAGCTGTTAATTTACTGGTGAACCCTTGACAATACGTACTGCATGCCAGGTACTGTTAGAAACCTGTTACATTTGCTATATATTTACCTTTACGCATTTACTAGATGATACAGGCTTCCCCAACTTGTTGACATACGAAAGAAACAAACCCAATTTAAACTACCTAGGATGAAATTATGCAAGTGTCTCCATGAGTAATGCAAATAGCAAACCTGCAAATTGCCCTGTTAATTTCAAAACATTTATCTGAGGGACAAGGTCTAGATACACAGAAGGATTTAGCCAGCTAAACCATCTGATTGTCACAAGAACTTCTTAAGTCCTGAACTGAGAATTTTTGAACTCTTAACTCCAATCCTGTGTCCTTTACCAGAACAGTCCCATAGGTGACTGCTGTTGCACATGCATGGACCTGCCTAAGTTCAGACTAATATTAGTGTAAAATGAAACCACAATCAAAATAAAAAAAGCCTAGGATTCATCAGAAAACAAGTGACTGAACCATGGAATTGCTTCCCAACGGAAGTTTAGTGTTTAGGATGCTGAAAGTTTAAATGGATTTAAAAGTCACCAGGCAGGTTTATAGAAATCTAATGAAGGTTACTACACAGAAATACACGTCGATCATGAAGTCCCTGAGGTAAAAACATTTGGTGGATTACAGAATGGGAAGAAATAGTATCAAATCTACCCACCTCATTCTCATACTTTTCTGTCCTAGACTAAACTGGTGGCCACTACTGGGACACAGTATGCACTACGTGAGTAGGTACCTCCTTCACAACTGAAATTTGCCTGTCTTGCTTCTGAGAAACATTTCACAGAATCACAGAATCACAGAATGGTAGGGGTTGGAAGGGACCTCTGGGGGTCATCTAGTCCAACCCTCCTGCTGAAGCAGGGTCACCTACAGCAGGCTGCACAGGACCTTGTCCAGGTGGGTCTTGAATATCTCCAGAGAAGGAGACTCCACCACCTCCCTG
>Ga0065711_1030719_pt1 | contig 31634 bp, 14 predicted proteins | sample Hoacrofraction12_FD_59098 | JGI IMG/M metagenome (GOLD analysis project Ga0065711, IMG submission 59098) | Hoatzin crop microbial communities from Cojedes, Venezuela - Epithelial fraction 12 v2 (version 2) | ecosystem: Host-associated > Birds > Digestive system > Esophagus > Crop | place... | reverse complement strand
TGAAGAGGGCAAAGTCAGCCCTCCTGAGGTCCAGGGTTTTGATCCTGCTTATCGCCCTGCTTCCTCCACGCAGGATCCTGAACTTGACCATTTCATGGTCACTGCAGCCGAGTCTACCTCCAACCATCACATCCTCCACCAGTCCCTCCTTGTTTGTTAACACAAGGTCCAGCAGCGCGCCTTTCCTTGTTGGTTCCTCCACCACTTGCATCAGAAAGTTATCACCACTGGCCAAGGCCGAGCCCTTCAGCAAGGGTGGTAAAGCCTCTGTGATAACATATTTAAGAAGGGGGGGAGAAAAATCCCAGTACAATTGCAGCCCAAGAGAGCAGCGAGAATACGTGAGAGAAACCACTCTGCAGACACCAAGGTCAGTGAAGAAGGAGGAGGAGGAGGTGCTCCAGGTGTGGGAGCAGAAATTCCCCTGCAGACTGTTGTGAAGACCACGGTGAGGCAGGCTGTCCCCGTGCAGCCATGGAGGTCCATGATGGAGCAGATATCCACCTGCAGACTATGGACGAGCCCACGCAAGAGCAGATGAACGCCCAAAGGAGGCTATGACCTCACAGAGCACAAGCTGGAGCAGGCTCCTGGCAAGGCTTGTAGACCTGTGGAGAGGGGACCCCACACTGGAGTAGGTTTCCTGTCAGGACCTGTGACCCTTGTGACCACATGGGTGATCCATGCTCTCCCTGTGGGAAAGGATCACACTGAAGCAGTTTATGAAGAATGGCAGCCCATGGGAACGACTCACATGGGAGACTCTCTCCCATGGGAGGGACATCACCCTGGAGCAGGGGAAGAGAGTGAGGAGTCCTCCCCTTTGAGGAAGACGGAGTAGCAGAGACAGCGTGTGATGAACTGACCATAGCCCCCATTTCCTGTCCCCCTGTGCTGCTCGGGGGGGAGGAGGTAGAGAAAAATCAGGAGTAAAATCGAGCCTAAGAAGAAGAGAGATGTAGGGGAAAGGCATTTTAAGATTTAAGGTTTTATTTCTCAGTGTCCTACTCTGATTTTATTGGTAATAAATTAAACTAATTTCCTCAAGTTGAATCAGTTTTGCCTGTGATGGTAATTGGTGCGTGACCTCTCCCTGTCCTTATTTTGACTCAGGAACCTTTTGTTATATTTTCTACCCCATGTCCAACTGAGAAGGGGGAGTGATAGAGCAGCTTTTGTGGACACCTGGTATCCAGCCAGGGTTAACTCACTGTCATGGGTGACTCACACCTCATAATCACTCCACATTTTTAACCCAATGTAAACTAAGAAGTCACAGCTGTGCATAGTCACTATATTAGGGCTGATAAAGTTATAATTCTTGCTACAGATCAACACCAAATTTTTTTTACATAAATAAAACTTCATAGCAAAGGCAGAAAGAAAGATAGTGCTTGCTATGTTAGAGTTTCTCAGTGTGTTTGCTGCAGACTTTCCTGGAGGCATGATGTCATTAATAGAAAAGATTTCATATAATTACCAGCTCTGAGCCTAGTGAAGCAGAAAAGTGAACATTCCTTGTTCCACTGTGCTCAAAATGATTGTTCCAAGAATGGGGGACAGTTCCAAAATATCTCTACATCATAGTTTTCTTAGTATGGTGCAAAGGAAAAAAATGTGAAAATAAACTTACCTTTTCCCATGTTACCAAAAAAAAAAAAAAATTACTTGTGGTGGGGCAAATGAAAAGACAAGGGACATATTTAAGACAGTAACTTAAATTCTGACGTAATACTTCTATAATTGCTCTGCAATGACCATGAGTAAAGATTTAAAAACAGAAACATAGGAAAGAAAATATTTATTTCTAAAAGTTACTTTTTCTCCACATCACATATAGCTGTCATTACACTAAAGAAATCAATGAGTTAATAAAGACTCTTCCATTTAACCTTTTCATCACTGGCTCTCTGAGCACTTCAGAAAACCAAGCTGACTCTCCAACCTTCCACCTTTGGGTTTGATGCTGACACACATTAGCAACAGGGCCACATTACAGTGATAGGTTATCTCCTCACCAGTGGCTGTATGTGATAGAAACTACGTTTGTTTAGTGAAGTACTTATGGTGAAACAGTAATTTCAATAGGGGATTTCCATACAAGTAGGAAAATTGCAAATAATAGGAACTAGTTGCATTGTCATCAGTAGTGTATGTTATCCAACCATACAGCAGTCGCAAGCTAGAGGAGCCCAGTTGCTAGACTACAACAATAATGTACAACAAAACTATGACAAGCACTGGCAGTTGTCTGGATATTTCTTCCTCTGGGGCTCTGCCAGCCATGTTGGGAAGGAAATCTACATACAGTGGTTAACATTAGGACTACACTGTGGCTGTTCTGCACCTTGTTCAAGTATCTGAATTTGAAGAAAATTTAAAAACTAACAGATGTGACTGAAATGCCCACTCCTGCCTTGATTTTCATCTAATCAGAATCTTAATTTTAGAAGACTGGGTTATGTTTGTTATCAGTTTAAGAAAAATGCTGTCTTCATGTGTGGAAAACTATATTTACAGTGTAGATGAGCGCTATCACTAGAGCAAGCATTATCTTCATTATAATTACATCAGTAATCAACCTTCAAGAAATAAAAGAAACCTGCAGCTGTAGGGTAGAGAATTCAAGAGAAGGCAATGGTGGGTGAGCACCTGCTGCAGCTGAAGCTCTCATTCTTCACTCTGATATTAAGTAGATCAGAACCGTGAATACTTACTACATCAAATAAACCTAATCCTGAAACACAGTCATTTATACTTGTTTCAACGCATGGCAATGAAAGAAATAGTGTTATCATGGAATAGACCATTAAAATGAATGAAGATCAAAACACTACAGGAGCACAGTGAGGTGTACAAGCGGATGCATACGATTTTCTTTCCAGTGTTAACTATAACAAGCAACTCAACTTTAGACGCACAGCATTTATTACACAAAAAAAAGATAAAAATCTTTAACTGTGACCTGTTCGCATGGAGTCTGAGAAGTGTAGCCTTGGTTAATACGAGTATCTTCTACTCAGAAGTCCTCTTACAGAAATCAGCTTAATAAAGAGAGAGGTGTTACAAATCCTTGGGAAGATTATGAGCACTCACACTGCATCAGTGAGTCTACATTTGACAGTGCAAAACAGCAAGGGAGAGGCCATCACCACCTCACCCTTTATGTCCAAGTACAACTCACAGGAGTAACAGCTCGTCTGGTCAGACATTCATCAGAATTGCATGATAATGGAATTACCATAGCTCAATATTTTAGTTGATCTTTTCCCCCGTCTGTACCTATTTCTCTCCAGAAATAAATGATATTCCATTTAGTGTTTTCTTTACCAAATAATTTTTGTTTCCTTTTTAAATTTCCCACAATATTCAACCAATTATCTTTTTATCATTTCTAGGTGCATTTAGCCTGTATTTATCCAAGTAGGGAAGATTTTCAAAAAATATTTCAAACAAAGGTATTTTGCCTTGGTGTTTCTCTCTTGTGTTTTTTTCCATAACTTACAGGTGTTATAAATAAAGCAAGGAGATGAAATATAGAGAACATCTTTGGCAGATGATCATGAAGAAAAAATGGCTGATTCTGAAATCTAAATTACTAGAAACAATTCATTAATGACTGTCCAACACCAAGATCACAGTCACGGCTCCTGGAGCACAGGTACAGGAGCACAATCACACAAACTATAAAATCTATGTAAGTTTGATTTTCAGAATAACAAAACAGAACGCCTACAACTCCTTATGAATTTTAATTGCTGCTTGTATCCTATAGGCAGTCTTTTCAAAACTTATAAAGACTCCAGCTGAGATAAGGTTAAATTCAAATTCTGTCCTCATATTACTCTTTTTTATTCACAGAGATCTTACTGATATAAGCAGGAGCGGCATTTGTGCATGTGTATCAATGACTGTGTGGATTAGTATGAATGAACAAAATTTTCTTATTGCAGGATTTCACTATATTTCTCCCTCAGGATTTTTCAGTAGTCTCTACAGAAGTTAAGGGAACTTTGACCTCTGTAGTCATTATGGCTAATAAGAAAACTGTAGAGAGGTTCATTGGTTCACATCTCAGAGGGGCACAATCACAGTTCTCATGCTGCTGCTGCAGTGTATTTCTATGGGAATGTTTTTAGAAGTGCTACCAGCAGAACTTTATAATCGTTCTGAACTGACATGTTCACTAAAGCTACAGAAAGCTTGATCTTTAATCAAGAAGAAGGAGCATCACAAAACATCATTTTATTGTAGAGATAATATGCAATTCACAGTTATTTGATGATTACAAAATTTGTTTTCCACTGAGTTGTCTCCTGTTGTTATATTTTCTATTTTTAGTTACTGATGTATTACTACTATATTTACAAAGCAAGAAAATGAGGTACACTTATCAAAATTTTGAATTTAAAGGATCATTAAAAATAAGTCTGTCTACGGAGGGGAATTTTTAAAGTATTCCCTTTTAGTCCTCTTATCAGACTACTTACAGATATCTGTTTCCTTTTCTACATTGATCATCTAATCTGGTGGGTTTAGCCATCCCTTAATTTATGACAAAGACATCTGCCAGGCCCTGTCCTCATTTTATGTTCATTCTCGGCTATCATTCATGTATCTAGCACTCAGAAGTTTCCGATTTCTTTTGTAAATGGGTTCATTTTTATTTATGGCACATATCTTACTTCTCGATACAAGAGAAAAACCTGGCTGACAGGTAGGGCAAGGGGCAGTTCATCACAAGAGTCTGAAATCAGCTTAGTCTCTTTCTCAATTATTGTTCTCCATGTCTTTTCTGTGACTGACCTTAGAGTAGTTCTGATCTTGTGTTTTCACACTCACTGATGACTACATGCATGTATGCCTAGCATAGAAACAGCCACGGACAAAAGCGAGAAGTGTTGATAAATAAGGGACTTTATTTTAATTAGCTATATAATTGTTCTTTCCACTTTAATTTATAATAGGGTTGGTTTTATGATTTTTCAGTTGCTGGAGAAAATAATACAGGGTTTACTTCCTTTATGAATTAAAGAAATCACATACATTGAAAAGGTGAATTCACTTTTAAAGATATTTATTCATGTCTATATATGGCTTAAGTCACTCAACTGGTCAAAATATATTTTGATTTTCAACTCTTTTTTTTATAGAAGATCAGTGCACTTCTCTGAAAGAGTTATTTTTTCCAGACATACCAAAGACACAAGCACCCAACAGCGCAGCTATCAGTCACATGAAGTTCTGCCTGTTTAGTGTTCCAGCAAGAGTTGAACTGTTTCCATACCGCCCGTGAGAAGAATCTGAGAAAAGTTTTCTGCATATATCCAATAAACTGTGGTCAGTTCAATATTTAAAATACATGATTATATGAGAAAAATCTATTATTGAAATAGTTTTAGTGTTATTGTCCTTTCCTTGGATTTTATTCATCATTACATGAAAAGATTACCTGACGTGCATGGGCCCTGAGCTTGTGCATGGGGAGCAGCAGCAGAAGACTGCTCCACCGAGGAGAGCAGCGAGTCAGCAGCTGCAAAGACAGTGCAGGACTGGCAGGACACCATCCCACCCAGTCCAACAAGGAAAGCACAGCAGGACCAGTGGTGGTGATCACGATCAGATGCAGAGCAAGGATAGCCAGATGAGTTCATAGAAATTAATCATCCCTGAGGTCAAGCCAGAAAGTCAAGCCCAAAAGGTAAGGTTAGGATCAGCCAAATACAAGGTGAGGCATAGTATAACCTGATTCAAGCTCCAGTCCTTCACCTTGGACCTTTCCTGGACTTTGCTGCAGATCCATTGTGCCTGGCCTGCCTAGCTTATTCCCCAGCTCCTGGCTCACGTTCCTCTCTGCAAAGCGGCCCATACTTGCTGCTGCCTGAGAGTGACTTCATTTCAGAAAATATTTCCTTCTGGTTTTGTGCTACTGTTCCAAGGACTCAACATCCAAAAAAGAGATTAGGTACTAGGACACTCAGCCTGGGAGCAAAAAGAAGTTAGGTTTTTCTCCTTACAAATGTGGCCTCACACTGGGTCATAGTCAGTCTTGCAGAAGTTCTCTCCATCTGTTTCCTGCCTAATGCATCTTTAATTGCCTTTCTGTGAATGACTGAATGTTTAATTCAATTTTAGTATAGACATTTTACCCACGACTGCTGAAAGCTGAATACAGAAATAGTCCTTCTAACAGGAACTGCAACTTATGAATCCTGCTTTCTGTCTCTTGAGTCCTCAAGGTGAATGTTTAACCTCAAGGTAACCCCATGGTAGGAACATTTTGTGGGCTGCTGGATGGTACAAGTTTGAATTTCCTCAGGAAGTAAAGGGAATTAAAACCATATAAATCAATTCCTGAGTGAATGCTCTAGACTAGGCTATTACGTGAAATGGAGTTGCTATCACCATTTCTGGAGACGTTTTAAAAGAATGTTCTGTCCACAATTGCACTTTGGGAAAAGGCTAATTCTGCCCTGTACTTTAAGAGAGTTTTAAGAGTGTCTATGAAGCAGAGATCCTGAGGTTTTTGGTAGAGTTAAACCAAGTTTTCGTTGTTAGATGTACAGGCATAACCATTACTTCTTGATACAGTGTGTCTTGGAGAAGTGTAAAACAGAGCAAAGGATTTTTAGAAATGAGGAAAAAGTAAACAAAGATCTGATCTTGGTTCCTTTTTGAATTTTTCCTCAGGCTTGCTGATGATTCGTGTGACTGATGTTGCTTTTCTTTCCCCTGCTCCATGCCACTGCTGAGAAAAGGAAGGATATTATGTGTAATAACCAGGGTCTGGTCTATGCAGTATTTCCTATCTTAAACAGTTAATAACAGATATTATCCAGTCCAATGTGTTTCTCATGACACATGAGAAGAGCTACTGCATTTGGATGTCATGGGCAGGAAAGAAGCTTTAAAGTGCTTAATCCAATACTACTCTGAATGTTATAAGCTCTTAGATGTAATAGGGATTTTCTTCAAAACTAGTACTCTTAACACATCTATTTTTTCAACTTTTACTCTATATCCAGTAGTTTTGTTTTGAAGGATTGTCTTGAAGGAGATAAGAAAAATTTGACCAGTTGATGGTCTATGCATTGGTCTTTGGGCAACATAACAAATAAAAGAGAAAATACTCAACTTTCAGGCAGTTTCATATATTTTCCATCTTGCCTCCTGCTCTCAGACGGTATTATCAGGTTGGAATGCAGAATATAGCTTTATTGCCATCCATATTAGCCCTTAGGGTGATGATGAATCATAGCTTCCACAACCTTTATCAGTTAAGACCCTTAAGGATATAATATAGTTTCTAATTTTGAATTAGTTATTCTGATTACTACATGTTTTTTAATGAAGATGTGTTCATTAAATTAAATTGCATTTTAAGTACATAGAGAAAAAAATTTTCAGAGTCCTTATTCTAGTTTTTAAAAGCACTGAAAGACATAAACAAACAAGCTGGTGTCACTTGTCTCCTGCTATATTTTGGTGTATGAATTTCATTTGCGCTTTCCCCACTTTGGCTATTACACCAATTTATTGGTCTCATTTCAGTTTTATTTCTTCCATCTGCACTTAAAGAAAGTTTTTCTATTCAGTACTTTCAATTATTGATATATTCGTTCTCTTTCCCAGCAATACTTCATTTTAAAAGGATAATATAGTGCAATTCTCCTCTTAATATTCTGTAGAAAATAAACCTGTACAATAAATAAAACCATAATATATGTATAGGTAAACTTAGGTTATTGAAAAATTCACTTTATTAGATTTTAGAAATACTTGCAATTATATTTCTAGATATGATGCTAAGAATAATATCTCAGGTTGCATTTGTTACTAATGAAACGTTCATTTTCATTAACTTGTACATAATCTTTTGTTCAATGACAGATATTGAAAGTGTTGAAGAGAAGAATTAGACTTTACTTTGCAAAACCAGATGCAGTTGAATAAACTGGACTTTTTTTCCACAGTCTAGAAATCCATCTTGATTCAGCATTCTGTATTTTGTTTGATATTATATAAAATCTGAAAGACATGGCTGTTATTAAATTGTTGTAAATCATAAAGTATATGTGAGGAATCTTTAATGACAATGAACGGATGAAGAAAACCTATGTATCATACTAAGGCAATTACTTGGAGTTGATTGAGCAGAAATATTTCCTTCTACTGTTAAAAGATGTGGATATACAGTATAGAAAGTTACAAAAAGAGGTTTACATATCAGTTCGGATACTGAAGTGACAAAAGCTAACAAAGAAGCATCTTTAATACTTCTCCTCCTTAAAGCAAAAACACTTGAAAGTTTTACCTCTTTAATATCTTTATTTAAAAGTAAGAAAAATACGTGACTGGAAAATATTTTACTTCTCATGTCATGATTCCATTTAACAAGTTAGACCTCTGTTTACTCCTGAAGAGATTAAGTTTCTTTTTGTTGATAGTATGCAACGATCTCACATGTAAATCCAATCTTACATATGAATTTTTACCTAAATGAAGAAGGACATGTTCTACATACAGAAATGGAAATGATTCAGTTGAAAAAAATAAATATATATTAAAAAATTTAGAATACTCTGTATGCACTGAGAAATGTCTATACTTTAAGAGAAGGCTGAGATTAAAAGTCAAAAGTTAAGAAAAGTAAAATCTGCATTTATGTGTGATGCATACAGACTACAATCAAGTGAACACTTTTCTTCTTTTTACTAAAGAGATTGATCTCACTTGGTCACTGTTTATCATGCTTCTTCATTCTTTACTGATTCTCAGAACTTCTTTCTTTGCCTACACTGTTACTACAACTTCTGTCTGAAAATGAATTGGGTAAAATATTGCAATATTATGCACATGCTCCACCTATTTAAGAATATCTTGTTTAAATGATCTATGGCTGCATTAGTGCTTTTAGCTTTATGCTTAAACTGCAGTTTAGGCAAGTACAGCATAAATTAGACCTGCTGCCAGACAAGTTTTTCCTAGACATTTCTACCAATATCATCTCATTTTTGTTGGCAGAAATGTTTGTGCAGCGATGATGTGAATTTTGTTAGCGAAACAATCCTGGTAAAATCAAATAATTTGTTCTGAAGTCCACAGTTGGTTTAAAGTGTGCATTTCCCAGAATATCTACTGTGTGATTCTGTAGATCCTTGCTTAGGCAGAAGAATGGACAAACATAGGCAGCCAATCAGTGGCAGAAAGGAGGTCTGACACATTTCTTTAAAACAGCATCAGGTTATGCTGATTTAAATTGATTTTAAAAGTAGCAATTTAGACTGACTTTTTTCAGGATGTCTGAACCAACCTAATAGCTGACTTCTGACAGAAGGGATGGTTCCTCCTCCTTTCTTTCCTGAGTTCTACTGCTTGGCTGATCTGTTGGTGAGCTTTGCAGGTCACTAGACCAGCAAAAAACTTTTTTGGAGGAGTCAGATTATTTTTGTGCCCACTTAGTTCATGACCTCACTGAGCATATAAGCACAGTCCATGCAGTGCAAAGAAAATGGCGGGGCTGTGCAGATGGGGGCATGGGCTTCCCGAGCCTCTTCTAGCAGCCTGTGTATTTGCATAAGTGCAGCTTTCTCAGGAAACCTCACTGTTACTGCTGTGCTGCTGGTTAACATCCACAACCATTCTTCACAACCCAGCCTTCAGAGAGTTTTTCGGAGTCATTACTTTTCAAACAAAGCATGCTTGTCCCAGAAGATGTCCTAATCGTTCCTTATGGGACAGCAATATAGCAACAGCACAAGCCAGAACAGGGGACTCTGAAATGTTAAAAATATATGTGTAGATACGATGTTGTTCAACTCAACAAAGACATCTTCATTTAAGGAAAACAAAACTGTATCATTTTCCTGCTTTGAGTTTACTGAGCTGAACACTATGTGTCAGTGGCACCTGCCTTCGCAATGATTTACCTCCCTCTGTAATTTTATGAGTAATGTTTTCTCTGGCGCTATCAGTTGTCTGAGAAAAATTAACATTAGTGTAGACCTAAGGACTGATACTTGAGTGATAACAGTAGAAACATAAGTGAACATTTCGCATCCAAAAGGAAGCTTCGAGTACAGCTTACTGGGCAACTTCCAACAGAAGAGTCTTCCAAGGGAACCTGTGAAATGTTTCCCCGCCAAAAAACACCCTTGTTTTAAAACTGGTCTACCGAAATCTTCCTGGTGTTTTAGCAGTTTACTGATCTGTCCAGGTCTTCAGCTCAGAGGTATGAAGCCTAAATAACCAATCTAAGTACGGGTAATCCATAGCTTTCGCATTCAGAAGATCTTTGGAGGTGGCACTTCATCATAAAACATTTAAAACTACTAAAATCAATCATGAGAAAGACTTTCTCTTCTCTTCTAAACTTCAATTTTGAGATTTCACAGTTGACTACTTAATATTTGCCATGTCTGCTTCAATCAGAACAGAAAATATGACAATACTACTATACTATTCAGAGCAATTTTTTTTCCCTTGTCAGGAAAATACTTGCAGCTACCAGTGTTACCATTAATTTCTCATACTGCACTTTTTTTTTTCATAAAACGCAGTTTATAAATACCCTTCTTGACTACAACTGAAAATTACTGTTGAACAGTTCTTTCTACAGTGTAAGTCTCCCTCACTTTGTGATTAGATAGTTGTTTTTCACATTGAAGAACATTTATGCTCAAATGCATAGAAGCTTCACTGGGGAAAGGTTATTTGCACACGAGTAGAAAATATCAGACATCTCTGTATTTTATCTATGACAGAATCAGTCTACCTGCTTGTGTCATGCTAAGATGACACAAATAGTATTTATTATACCTTCTGAATCGGAGGAAACACCATCTGCATTGTTAGACATGGCTTTCTATGAAAGAAAATGCAGTGAATAATTTGTGGAGATTTTATTCTTCATGAGTCAGATAAATAAGGAATGCTGTGTTTTCTTCTCATAATTTATAACATGAAGAAAAATCCCAAACTGTTGAAAAAAGACACTTATGTTTTTAAATGTACTACTTCAGCAATTTCAAGGGCGTATGTGTGAATAAATGCAATAATCTAAGTTCACAGATTTTACTGTGGCATAATAACACTGACATTGAATGAATTTCATAGAGAGAGACAAGGGAAATAAATTGCTGAAAATGCAATTAGAAACGTGACAGTGTTTAGAATAAGAAGCTAAGAAATCCAGTGTGATGGTGAACATAGTGATCTTGTTTGTGACACCTTTTAACTTCATAATAGATTATAGCACACTTGCAATTATGCATTATTTATGAGATTCATTTCTTTTTCTAAGATCAAGTGCCTTTGACTTGTCATGCAACAAACTACATCACGTCCATGCACAGTGGATGTAGAGCTTCTATCGCACAATAGACATGGGTCCTTAATGCACATTTTATTGATTTGATACTAAAAGAGAATTAGTCAATTTAAAGACAATTTGTCAACTCTTCACTTTTCAATTTAAATCTTCCCTTATTGGCACAAATATCAATTCAGTATAAGATCTAACTTAAGACGTTATTTTTTAATTGTATTTCTCAAGTCATGATCTTCCACTTTTCTTTCTTCACTTACTAAAAATGACAAGTATAACTTGTCTGCAGAAAAAATGAAATCTTTTGTTGAATTTGGTATTGACCAATTATCACTACAGACAGGAAGATTTCAAAACTTGTTTCCATTAAAATATTGCTTTTGTTTCAAAAGCTCTGTAAATTATACACTTCTCAATTTATAAATATACAAAAGTGTGTGTGTTTTTGTGTGTGTTTCAGCTGGGAGGATGCATAAGGAAAGGAAAAAAAAGCTATTCTGAACAGACAGTAGCTCTCTGAGGTGCAGAAATACCTGTTGATTGCTTTAATGAATAACATTTTATGGGATGTGCCAAGAAAAAGACCATCAATTTAGAACGGTAGTTTAACTGAGAAAAACAATGAAGTAGATTGAGGGAAGTGTGTTTCTACATTAAATGGACTATTCAGAGTAAGGCTACTGAAAATATTCTTGACAAAATTTATTTTTCTCAGATATTTTTGGTGAAATTTATTCATTTCCTTCAAGTTTTCATTAGGATGTTCTTTTTGGTACATATCTTTGAACAGCAATAAGAAGCGTAGAAGTTCCTACAGAACAGCACCCTGGAATTTCATTTTTTCATTCCAGTGAAGAACTGAATAAATGTTACAATCTCAAAATCTGCTATAGTGTCATACCTGTACCGTTTTAATTTTTAAATATTACCCCTGAACATTTTTAAATAGTAGATGTAACTATGAAATTGAACATCATCATGGACAGGATTATAAAAGAGCTGTTCAGAGCAGTTACAGAAGGAGGGATACTAGCCTCCATTCACAGTCTTTATAACCAACCCTTGTACTTAAAAATGAGAGAAGAGATGTTCCAGCAGGCCTCGGAAGTGAAGAATTCCAGGACACAGTGGCAACAGTGGACTGAAGAAGTGAGTGAACTCGGTTCAGGTTGAAGGATGACCTATGCCCATAGATAAGCCCACAGCACAAACTAGGACTGATTTTATCACAGTTTCTGGTTCTATATAAAGACTCTTTACTGAGAAAAAGCAGGCTGAGATTTAGCCATATGAATCAGAAATGTTTTTGTCCGAGCACCCCAAACACACCGTATTTAAACACAGGGTTACAAAAGTCAAGCTAGTATGTGTCAATATTTTTCAGTGCTGTGAATGGCAGAAGAAATTATTTGCAGTAGCTTTGGAATTGAATAAATAATTACAAGGACTTTGGGATCTAGTAATTTGAAGCAATGAAAGGCAAACCAGAAGTTTTAGTGTATATCACAAGAGCAGTTTAATACAACTTCTTATAGTTAGAAAAACCTTCCACTCTGGGGCCCTGCAGGGAAGATGAATTGCAACAATGACAATAAATGCTGAGAAATATTTTTGACTGTCTGTCGTTCTGGCCAGACGTGGGCAAGACAAGAGTCTTTCATGATCTGTAAATACAGACTTGTGAGAGAATCAAGTAGTATCGCACATAGGTAATGTTCCTTAAGTAGTGTGCAAAGTGGTCTTACACATAATGAGTAGGGTTGTTTCAGTAAATACTTAGCAACATAAATAAATGTTTTAATCTCCCTTTGCTAACACAGATAAGATTTAATGAGAAATAATAATAACACAGTGAAATATATAAACATATACAGAATGGAATGTGTCTTCCAATGCTTGCCTTGAAAAAGCTCCCACCGAAGGGAGCTTGTTGTAAAAATACTGATTGAGCAATAACTCTTGAGGTTGACTCCAATATCCAATATTTATTTGAATAAGGCTGAAGTGCATAGAAGACAACTACTGAAAGAGAGAACGGTATAGATTGTCGTTTTTTATAGGCCCCTGGTGAGAATTTTTCAACCCATGGGTAGTGACTTTAGACTACATCTACAGTTTTTATGTGTTATGCTCTTTTAAAACATATTTCAGTTCACATTTTATAGGTATTGGTATATTACTATACAATGTCACATGGTTTTGTCAGCTGTTCACATGGATTTCTCATTAAAATTGTGCAATCATTTCAGTTAAATAGACGTGAAAAATGTATTCACTTCTGTTCTGCTCCTTAATTTTAACATTTGGTTAACTCAGTTAGTAAATTCACCTCTCCTAGTGACTTCGGGAAACTTGAGAGTGTTTGTATTTACACTTGCTGTTCTGTTATCCTTTCCACATTGTTTCTCTGTGTTTGTTTCCAATGCTGTGAGCTTAACAGGCTGCAAAGCTGCAAACTGACATGTCCCAAGAGCCAAGTGGGAACTCTGTTCAAATTTGTCCATATCAAAGTCTTTAAGTGGAAAGCAGATTGATATACATGCAGTTTTCTATTTTAGACTACACTCCAGTGACAGTTTTGTTTGTGACTGGCTTGCACTAAGTATTACAAAGATGTAAAATGTATTGATTAAATAATCTAACAACAAATTCAAAATAAATTTCATACATGAGGATGAAGAAGTACCTCCTTGGGTGTCTTTGTTTATAGTGTTACCCATCATGGCTTTTTGAAAATTACTCTCTCTGATTGACATTTCAGTATGAAAATTCTCCAAAACTGACTATTTATAGTGACTAAAAATAATAACAGTTTTGCTGCAAGTTTGTGTGACTAAGCAAAAACATTTCTTGCAAAAACTGAATTTACAGTAACAACACAGGAAATTGTTACTAGATTGAGACAAATTCTTTAACTACATTGAACTTGCTTATGAAATGTATTTCATGGCTGCAGTCAAGCTATACAATAAATAACAAGTATATGTAGCAAATAGGTCAAATTCCATGAGCTAATCTCAGAACCTTACTGATAGTTATGGGCTTTTTCCTTGATTCCACAGAGAGGTTAGTTTCTTTTGGGTACAGTTTGAGATTCCTAAAGGCTCCTCTGACTACTGATAACTGAGTATTTGATGTTACAACTGTTTGGGTTTTTTTTCCTTGAATTGTAAGAGGATTTATAACAAGGTAATAAATGACCATGTGTGACGTTTAGAAATGCATATTGAACAATCGGTGACTGGAAGCAAGATTATACAGAAGATGACTAATATATCTTAACTGTATTGTAATAACCAAAACACAATAAAAATGCTCCCTTCCCTGCTGATTTTTTTCCTGTCATCTGGTGAAAAGCTGAGCAGTGCAGCAACATATAGCTCTCCCTTCTGACCTTGTTTCGCAGTAAGAACCATTCAACTAGGTTGATAATGATAGCATAGGTACAGGAGAGGAAAATACAGAAAATTTATAAAGCATAGGTAGCAAATGTCAAACTGACAAGACTTTTGTGTATCACAAAACCCACAGAGGAAAAATGTCTTGTCTTACTAAATCTGCCTCTTTCACTGCAGCATATATCTTTAAAGATCATTGACTGCTGCTGCATACTGGACTAGCAAAGGAACTCGACTGTAACTGTACCATGTAACAGAAATTGCTCATTGCAAATGAAAATGACTTCCAGTCAGAAAGAGTGATAGGTGTTCTATCAAACAGTCTAATAAAATCTATTACTTTCCTTCACCAGCCAAGGTTTCCTGGGAACTATCTTCACAGAAGGCAAGCACAGTCCTGTTTCTCATACTCAGCTAAGAAATCAATTATAGCTACTCATTATGCAAAATATGTTGCATTTTAAGATGCCCTGTCATAAACAAGGAAGTAATATTATTTGATTTACAAAAATAAAATGCAAGAGAAAGTGCAGTTGAAGTAACAGTATGGTACCCTATTCTATAAAGGTCATATAATGCAATTTGACCCTGGTGAGTCCTATTCTACCAACTTAATTTCAGATTTTCAGAATTCAAAGTTATGCAAGTAACTATATGGAACAGATACAGCATTTCCTGTTGTGGATTTTTGTTGGAAAACTAACTTTACAATAGGTATTCCCCACGTTCATATAAAGGACATCTCTGTGTTCAGGGAAATATTTTGTTACATTATTTCATCACTAGTGTTCTTGATCTGATTGTTTTCCAGATGTGATCAGGACATATACTTCATGGAAACCAGCTCAACAATAGTATAAACAATGTCTGCAAATCACAAAGAATATTTATTTTGCAATCCAAGACCCACAAAACAGTGACATGTACTCAAATATACAATCCTCCTGGAAACCCTTCATTCATATTGAAGGGAAAAATACCAAAGAGAACAATTTCAGCAATTTCAGTTTGTCTGGATGTGTTTTCTAAATAGAAATTAAATATATATGTACATTTTCCCATAAAAGAGTGGTTCCTAGTTCTGAATATTCTGTACTTATTTATATGTGTGAAAATTGGTATAAATTATAGGTACTTTATCTACCTTCAGCATGATGTTATTTTTTTTTAATCAAAATATGCATCTGATAAAAAAGGAGAGAGAAAAACCTATAGCAATCATATCAGAGAGGAAATAGAAACTCATGTTCTTGGGGCATCAATTTATGAGGAGGGATATAGGAAGTATTGGAAATACTTGAGAGTATTTTGTTGGTAGCTGAATAGATGACATGGCTTAAAACACTCTCCATGTTTTATGCAGGAATGCAGCCAAACAATGTATTCATTTACTCTTCCCAAAGAAGCACAGTAGCTACTGGATGATGTTTTCCATCAGAAGTTGGAGAAATGGAGAGGAATGCCTAAAATGAGACCTTAAGTAAAGGTACACAGACCTGGTCTTAAACATTGTGAGTCCTCTTTGTGGTGGGGTTCATTCTTTTGCTTTTACTGTAAACCCGCTTTGCACTTAACATTACAGCTTCCAGAATCAATCTTCTGTTTAGAAAGCACAATAGGAAATCCTCAAACAGTTTTGCCTCTCTTCCTGTCTGTCATCACATGGTTTCTGTTCAAATTCCCTCTCCAAAAGAATCTTCACTGTTGGCTGACTGTGGCAATAAGTAGTCTCAAAAAATAACCATTATTTAAGCAAAACCTCTAGATTTAACAGGAGATATAGAAAATTCTTACAACTTGCAAACTACAAAAACTGGACAAAATCAGAATTTCATTTCCAGGTCCACAAATATTTGATTTTAGGACCATCCAAATATGTACTTTAGGACCAAATAAATGCTTAAAAAATTCATGGAGAAGTAGCTTTGTAGAAAATGTGGATAATTTTTTTTTGTGCAAAGGTAAAACAAAGTGAATTTCAATGCTACTACCATAAGAGAATAGGGGCATAGCTATGAAAACATACAGACTTCTCCAATTAAAAAAAATGTTGACATATACCAGTACTTTCATCTTAATATTTTTTTAAAGAAAAAAAAGGTCTGTTTTAGAAAAATGAGACGGTCTATCATTTTCAGAAGAAATTATTTCCATACTTGGACTTTCATGATGCAGCTTGCCAAAACATCAAGGAGGTTTCCATAGCTCTCTTTCAAAATTAAATTTTCATTAAAAATATACCTATTCTCAATAAATTTTTAATACTATCTCAAAAATAATTATGCTTAGTTAGCAAGACCCACAATTTGAGGTAATATTCTGCAAATTGTTTTTACATTATCAGTCAAATACTTTTAACAACTCTCTTTCCTGACTACTCACTAGCAGAAGTGAATAACTCAGGTGATACATACTTCTGCTTTTAAGAAAAGACTGCCTTTGAAGCCTTACCTTGTAAAATGCTCAGTTACTACCAGTTGATACAATGAGATTTCCTCTAGTCATAACCTCCTTTTCTGAAGCAGGATAAAGGTCTCAACCTGCTACGTAGTCCAATTATCTGGAAAGTTATTGTGTGCCTTTCACTCCTAATGATTTCATTAAAAATAGGAAAGAACTTAGGAGGCAGATTTACAATGGCTGTAGTCAAGTACAGATATTTTGCTAGATACCCTTTATGGTCATTGGAAGCATTGTGGGGTTTGTGGTTTTTTGAGAGGAAGAATGATTCTGGGAAACCTTACTTTAGGTGCTCCAAGAAGAACCTCATTTTTCTCTGTGTGGACCACAGAAGAGCCTAAGGTCTTTAGCATTTGTATTCTGAAAGTGCTGGAGAAATAGTGTCTATCATTTCACGTGACCAAATCTGACACTAATTTTCTTCACGTTTGTTTATTCAGTTCGATGCAAAAAGGAAAAAAGTGTGTAAGCATGTTTTTGATTTAACAAAGTTCTTAAACACCTGCACATCTTCACTCTGACTTAAGCAGAAAAAGATGAATTTAGGTTACAGTCTAGTTTACTGAACTGCAATCTCTTTGAAGTGTAATATGTACAAATACATACCAGCATATTCTTGGTCCATGCACTATCAAAAGACCTGGAAACTAGATTAGATGTAAGGAAAGGAATGAAGTACTAGAGACGTCCGCTGAAGCTTGTATTCAAATTAGATTTAAAAGCAACATGGTTCAAGATAAAAAACATAATTTCTCTTCAGTTCTGAATTTTCATATCTGCTCTCCCCGTCAAACCCAAGCAGCTCAAGCACAGGGTTCAGTTTGAAGAGGAACACCCCCCACACCCAGATTCTTACATTTAGAGGTAGTTTCACTAACCTTTATAACCTTTCCTGAGTTCAGAGACAAAGTGGACTAGATTTGAGTCTTCATCTTCAGTTCAGAGATCCTTATTAGAGGAAATATGATAATTAGAAGATGAAGGGAAAAATTCACATGGATGTTAGCAGGAGCAACACCATTGACTTTGATGGATCCAAACTTAGTTATGCCAGACACATATTTAACTCAAGAGTCTAACAGAAACAGTAAAATGTATTATTAAAAATAAAAAGCTTAATGTCCTGGTGTTATCATTTAGTTATAACTAAGGAATGGAGTTTAGAACTTTTCTACTGTGTCGCATGTTTAACAGCTAGTTTGTAGCTGACTGTCTCATTTTAAAACCTTCGTGGTCCTTTATTCGTTGGAAAGTTTGGAAAAGAATGCTAAGGTCGTGAAGTCCAATCATCAACCCAACACCATCGTGCCTACTAAACCAACTGGGCAAACAGGTTGAGAGAAGATCTGAAACACACACTGAAGATAACCCTATTATCATGATTACGATATTTTTACATTTGCAGATCCCCATTAGGAAAAAAATACTTTGAAATGCACAGTTCATTTGCCATTACTGCACTTACTCTATCACTGTGTACAAGTTCATGTTATTTACGTATTCTTACATCCATTTACTTATCTTAAAAAATGTTTGGATTTTTTCAGATTAACAGTAACTCTAGCTTCCCCATAGTTTCAATAATAGATTGAGCATAATTACAAGGTCCTTATTACCTGAAATTGCTGTATGCATGTATGTATGTACCTAATACAGGCACAGCTTTTTTTTAACACTGACTTGAAGGCATACCACAGTTGGCAAGGTGGGGGTGTTATGTAATTATTAAACAATAACCCATAACAGATCTTTTACTCCTCAAATACTAAGTAACTTTAATGATATTTAAATAGCTTATATGGCTAATTTCATCTCATTCTGAAGAAGGCCAGCGAATTTTAAATCCTAGGGCTAGCAGGACAGTGTTGCCTCTGAAATTTATTACCACCAGAAAATTTTCAAATGGGGAAAACATGGTTAAATTCCAGAAAATCTTTTTCAGAAATTGATTGGGTCACCACTGGGAAAATATGTGGCATAGAAAACTCCTGCTGAACTGGTTCAATTCTGACACAGATCTCAGCAAATCTGTTTTTTAATTATCATAAGCTAATAATCATATTTATTATTAGATTATTAGTGAATTAATTTAAGATTAAGAGACTGTATATTCAGGGAGGTAAGACTGCAGACTTCCTAGAGCAGGGTGGTTGCTGCTCTGACACTGACAGAGACAAGAGATTGCCCTGTTGGGAGGCAGCAGAGAAAAAAATGTACAACGAAAACGTGCATGTCAGCATCCCACATTTAGTTCTGGAACATGTCACAAACTAAAACAGGGCATGTGCTGTCCTTCACATTTAAAACATAGCAGGCTTGTTTAACCTTCAGCACAATGATCTGGACCAATAGAATGTTAATACCACTGCCCTGACGTTGACTCAGTTGCTCACCTGCATCTACATAACTGCTGGCTTGTTTCCTTCGATGACTTCTGCCAAAAAGCATTCTTGAGACAATGCCCAGGCTGCAGACAAGAATATCAGGTACCTTTAATCATTCCCAGTGCAAAATATGAACAAATATTGATCACTTTTGGTCCCTCCATTCTACAAGTCCTGGAATGAAAACAGCACATAGAAAATAATAAATATATACTACAGTTCCAGGAGCACTGTATGTAGCCCAGAAGGCCAAAGCAGTCTGGACCCAGTCTGTCTCTTGGCCCCAGGAGCCACTGATTGTTCCTGTTTTATTTAGTAGGGTATAAAGCAGTGAAGATAATCAGTTGCCCAGTGCTTATTCTCACTGCCTAGCACTCCTTTATTCACCAGTAATGATATAGCCAAGGTGTCTACACACAAACTACACACTAGGAGCAGTTACTTCATAAGTCTTTACAGTTCTCTTACTCTCCAAACCAGGAAAGCCTCATATTCATTTTCTGATAGTGAAGTAAGAGTGTTATGAACTAAGCAGATATACATGGATTAATGCAGTGATTTATGAAGTGGTCATATGGTACAGTTTATCCCTGTCTACACTGACTAGGGATGTTACTAATACATATTCTTTCTCACATCTCCTTTTTATCTAACAGTTATCCTTTTCAGTACAATCTATATTGAAGCCATATCCCTTGTCAGTATTATATTACTGAATTTTTTTATACCATGCAAGGCAAAGGATCCAGCAAAAACTTCAATCTGCCGGGCATTAGAAGAGGACAGATCAAGGAACAGAACTGCCATTTGCTAATGAAGAGAGTTTCAAGACAAACTCCAGTTTTCCTCTATTGTTTTTGTTTGTTTGTTTTCTTCCCACCTGTTATACAGTCTGAGTCTGTTATTCCAGGAGTTACTGAAGCACAGGATAAGCAGATACATGATGTGTTGTCCTTCACTGTCTCAAGTGATACTCTGACAGCTTTGTTTTTCCTGTTGCAGTTGAAAATAGAGTTTAAGATTTAGTAGAGTGACAACGGCTCCTTGCTATTAAGAGAATATTTCAAATGTCTCATTTTTAAACTTTCAAATACTTCCTATTATAACATTACTGCAGAGACAAGCTAGAGCTTCTTTAACCAACAGATGGTGTATGAAATACCCTTTTTTAGTGCAGCATTCTATGATAGTGAATTTAGCCTGGGGGTGACCAGAGAGACAATGTTTAGCTGCTCATTCCGATTGCTTTTTGAGATTATGAATTTGATTAACTCCTCAAAATGCATTCTTTTAAAGGATTAAAGAGTAGAAAAAGACATATCAATTCAATTCAGAAAATAGAAAGTCAGTTCTAAATAGTATTATCTCTGCTGCAGAAGCTCCTTTTTTCCAGTGAGAGCTTGAGCGGTAGTAAGGCAAGTTTGGATGATGCTTGTAAGCAGCAGAAACTCCCAGGAAGGCGAGAAAAAATATAAAGAATACTGAATATTGACTGTGGCTTAATTTAGCTTTTTTTTCAGAGAATAGGATCTATACTGGATAGAACAATTGTTTATTCTTCTGTGAACACTACAACTATATTTTCCTGCACTGTGTAGGGTACCTAGAAGTTACAGATGGAGTATGACTGCTGTCAACCTTACAGATTTGAAACATGACTGCAGAATCTATCTTAAAATTGATTTTTCTGTAGATGGATCATAGGTAAGTGCAACTACAGATTACAGGTAAATGTTTCAGATACGGACGCGCCTGCTTGGTGTGTGACAATAGGTGAATTTTCAAAGCAGAGTGACTCCCATTAGATACCATCATGGATATTGTTCATGGAGACCTGGCTTCTGCTTTTTTACAGTAATATTTGTATGAATTTAGAAAGTCTATAAAAGACTTATCTATCCTTCTCTGTCTTAGAATTTCTAAAATAAAGATATTCTTTACTCACTTTGTTTCAAAGGAGTGTTCTTCACCGATTCCTTCATTCACAAATACTTTTAAAATATTTTATATTTAAGAAATTAAAATAAACCTAAAAAGCGAAGAATAAAACAGGAACATTTATAAATCTATATCTGCATAAATGCATCGGTATGTGTGTGTCTGTGTGTGTGGTCCCAGGAACTTATTCTAGAGTATCTTGGGGAAGAATCAACTTGGAAAGTTGGGCTATAGAAAACTTCAAGCAATAAAATATGAAGTATAGTGATCTCTAGCAGCAGAAATAAAGAAGAGACAGAAAACAACCCATAAAATACAACCTGATACAGTGAAACTTAGCAGACACCTTTTATCCTCTTTTTCATACCATTGGGCTTGCTGGAAAACTTTTTTTCTGAAATGTTTTTCCCTTTATTTGTGGAAAACATCATGTTCCACAGAGCATGTACAAATTATATTCCCTTAAAAACAAAATTTCATATATGGTTGAAAAGTTTGAAGAGACTATTTCAACTCTCTCTTTAAATTACTATTTTATAAAATACTTCTACTAGTGACTAAACTATATGAATAAAAAACAGTTTTAGTAATGAAGTTTATGTTGTTGCACCTTTTGATCTAAACACCTAAGTCACCACAGCAAGATTTTTTTTTCTTTTTTTCACATTTTCAAATCAATATTCCAGGTTTGCCAATTCAACACAACTTTTATGTTTAAATAGACCTGAACCAAACCTGAATAAATTTGTGTTTCAGTCTCTCTATAATTTCTTAGCTTCTTCTTTTTGTGTAAAACCCAGACAAAAATAAACACAAAAACAATGCTACCCATAGTTTCAAAATATCACTACTTTTCTTACAGCCTCCACAGTACCTACTTTTGTGCTCTGGCTCTGTGGAAGACAGTTAGTGAGCGGGGTAAGTTAGTACCACCTGAATTCTCTATCAGGAGAGACAGTTGCTTTCTTCCAGCATCAGGGGAATGTTGATGCTCATCAGATCCCCCTGTGCACACACTGCAAGTGTAGCACATTTGGTACTCACTGTGCTCACTCACACACTGATGAACCAGAAGCAAGCCCAGAAAGGAATCAGTTGGGGGATGGATAAACAATAAACTCAGAATACCTCCACTAATTCTATTGGCCCACCAAAGAAGATTTTGTAGACACAGTGATTTATTTCCTGTCCTTTAAGGTAATTTCTGTGTTTCTTCAAAGAAAGCTGTTTAAGCTTTCATGAGTTCAGCATGTCATGCTACTTATACCTGTTCCAGGATCTGAGATCTTCCACAGGGGCACAAGTCTACCCCAAAGCTCTTACTTCTCCATGCTGCTTCCAGCAAACAAATGTTCCTATACAGTAGCTAAAGAAAATTTTTCATTCATTTTGTTTTTTCCACTCTGCTCTCTGTAGGAATTAGGCTATCTAGTTAAGACACATGTATAAAGTAGGCTCCTTTATGTGAAGATTCTTGCAAATGTTTTTCTATTCCCCTAGAAAATGCCATCCAGCTTGTATTTATACAAGATAATAATCAGAATTCTGCTTCCACCTTTAGTGTGATGGCATAATAGGAAGACAGCAAACTACTGTCAGGAGTGGAATATGCAAATCCTCACATGTTCATCACCCCATTTTTCTCAGCCCTCTTATCTGGGAGAGCAGTGACAAAGAACAAAAGAATACATATGCAAGGGTGTGAAAAAGATTGCACTAAAGGAATTATATACTTGTTCATGTATTATTCAATTAGACTTACTTTGAGCCTCACAGAAAGTAAGGCAGACTTAAAGTGGTTAGGTCTTAGTTGGGGGAAAAAAAAATCCAGAACATTAAGAGTTAATATTAAAAAAAGTTCTCGTATTTCAGGACATTAGAGCTAGAGCTTTCCTTCAAGGAAGCAGATCATCCCAGGCTTGCACACAACGATGGTTCTTGTACTTTTGTTAAAAGCATCTGATCTTGGTCAAAACTGGACACAAGACTCAGGGTTTAATTAGGAACAGCAACCATATTATTCCTATTCGTAATATTAACCTATCATTTAGAAAAAGGAATCTACAACATGAAAAAGAAAAATTCCAAATATTCCAAGAGTTTTAGTTTGGACTGGTAAGGATGTTCTACAATTTATTACACAGTTTTCTTAACTTAGAATCATACTAATATTCAGAGAAGGATAGTAAATTATATAACATTTAGAGCCAAGTCATTCTAAGCTTCCTCTTGTGACTGGTTGTGATGGGGGTGAATGAGAGCTATACTGCATAAACTTTCTTAATTGCCTCAGGATCCTTCAAAATGGAGTTGCAAAATTGGCATTATCTTCCTAACTACCCATTACCTGAGCACAATTGCTTTGGAACAGATTGCAGTGCTGCTGGCGAGGAGGTTTGCTACATATGCTTACAGGATAAGCGAGCAAGAAATTAAATTCCTCGGAACTGTCCACTATGCTCCAAATATCTGTTATTGATGGATGACAAGGAATAAACTCAGACTGCTTTTCAGCATGCAGATCCAAGGCGCATAACAATGTCCATGTAGAAAGCAGTGGTGAGCAGCCGAGGCTGAGCTGAGCAAAGATAGATTCTAAACAGAGCTCATCAGACACTGAAGCAGGCATCAGACTTCCTCTTTCCCTTCATTACCTTTTATTCTATAATAAAGCAGATGAAGAGAGTGTTACATGTTTAGTTACGTTTAATACATTGTACCTCATACCTCATTATTTTGTACATATAAGAGTTCGTTTTTCTTTAAGCCGATGCAGCATTTGTACTCTTTTCTGCACATTTTTTGCTCCTAATTTTATGCAAAGCCCTGACTTACACTTTTAAGGACTGTTGCAAATGAAATATGTCTGTGTTGGACGCACGCCAGACAGCAGTTTTCTCATCCTTTTATTCCAGACAGCAGTTTTCTTATGCTTTTAAAAAGTAAAGAAAAAGAAAAGCAAAGAGATCTCCCCTGATGAGCAATCAGCTTTAATTAGACCTTTCCATAATGGAAAATGATGTCTGTGTTTTGAGTTGCTTTCCAGCTCTCAGTTTCCTTACTTGTTGCTGGTGGATTTTTTTTCAGTCCGTAACTCCACATTAGCAACATGATGTAAATGAAGATAATGATAATCTTCAAATTAACATTAAAGTTGAGAAAAATTAAATGTGAAATTAGAAACTGGAGCTAACAGATGTGAGCACATTAGAAAAAAATACCTATAGTAAATTTAAAAACAAGCAAAGTCTTGCAGTAAATATCACAGACTTAGGTAACCAAAGCCACTTCTCAGACACCATATAATATTCCACTTTTCTGGGAGTTTTATAGCTAATTTCTTTTAGGTACACATAGTAGGCCAGTAATTTAATCAGTTACTCAGCAGTGTTACTACAAAAAAGAAGGAAGCTAAACAGAGGTGTGCTGATCGAAATGGATTTGATCCCTCCATTTTTATTACTTTCCCGTTTGTGTTGTTAGAAATTGTTTGCAAAATACAATTGGCATTTGATTTATCCAGCTAGCTTGACTCTGTGATGCTGATTTCTCTACCACTGCTTTATAAACTGCAGCCTAGAACAGAAAGACACAGGTGGCCCTGAACAGAATCATTTTCTTCATCTGCAAAGAAGCTTCACACGTGTATTCTTCTCCAAAATAAATCTTCGCTCTGTGCGTGCTGTATAGCAGGACTGAAAGCCAGCTCATTCTTATGGAGTGAAAATGTATAAGGAAAATTATAGAGAAAAAAATCTGCAGACAATCAACAACTTTTGCATAGCAAACACAATATCTTAAACTATTTTATTGTTTATGTCAGAGGCATCAGTGATGATTTGAAAACTGTGTAACTAAGTAAACATTTGAGATTCTTGTACTAACAGTAATAAGGCATTTGTCTGAAATGCCAAATTTGACAAGATACCAAATATGTTCAAGTAGATCACTGTACTGTAGACTAAAATGTGTTTGATTTGGTTTTCCTCTTATGTGTATAGTATATTTTTTTATAATGTGACATCTAAAGAAAAATCAGTGTAGATCTTCCTTATTCTAGGTTAAGGAATGGGAAAGTGGTGATAGCAACTGATTTCAAGGACCACGGAAGTCTTTGCTTATTACAAAGAAAATTATGTCTTAAAAGTCAAGAAGTGTTGAGACAGGGTGAGAATTCCTGAAGTTCACTTGAGTTAGACAGCAGCAGGCATTTACAAATATTACTGGAGATTTTTCGGTTAAAGGTATATAGAAACAGAACCAAGGAGGAAGAAACCTGTTGCTATGAGGAAAAAATAAGATTAAGGATAGTCTTAGCAGTGCCTTAATCAAATTCTTCATGTCAGAATTATGCACTCCGACACAAAAGCAAGACTGACAACAGCAAGAAGAATATAAATATTGAAATAATCACAACTAAGAGAAAAGTATGACCCCCTAAGGACTGAGGAGGCCAGATGATGTTTATGTTAGAGTTCTAAAACAAGATGCTTGAAATTGTGGATCTGATAATGAGTATTTTTAATAATACTTTTTGGAAAAGGAGAGTGCAATCAGACTGAAGAATAGCAAAGTAATGTCCACATATAAGAAGAGGATTCATGAAGTATCAATTATTCCTGTATATCAGTAATGAAGGAATCTCTGTAATTGTCCTTAAAGCAAAATGGCATGCCATATAGTACAATACCAGCTTAGTAAATATAGACTGTGCAAAACTATCCAAATAATAGCGCTTTGTTTCACTGACAGTTTTCTAAACAGAAGACATTCACAAATCTCATCTCTGTGAACTCCAGTCAAGCGTTCGTTATAGCAATGAAAAAAATGTATACATTAAGTTGGAGAAGATGGAGTTAGGTGAAACTACTAGGCCATATAAAGCAGAATTTGGCAATAGAGAGCTCTAAAAATTGAGGCATTAGCATGTAGGAATGTTGTTCTATTCTCTTTTAGTGGATGTCCTGAAGACTGGACTTGGAATCTTGGTATCTTCGTCAAGATTTTGTTCAGCATCTTTATCCAAAATATTAGCATATTAATGAAATTTAGTAGCATGAAGCTATGAAACATTCAAAGGAAAGATGGCTCTGAATATTACATGGAAAGAGGTGAATATTTAGGGTTGGACTTTGTGCAATAAATATGACATGAAATTCAGTTTTGCAAAGTGCAAGTTCATACTTTTGGGAACCAAACCCAAAATATTTCTCTACAAACTGGGCCTGATCACTTCGGCATGGAGAGTCACCTTGCTAGGCAACAGTCAACTGTGAGTGGCAATTTGTTTATAACTCTAAAAAAGGCAAGCAACGTACCAAAAGAAGCTTCTCCTCCAGAGACAGAAAAGTATTAGTGTATGTGGAAGAGCTTAGACCTCATGCGAAACTAGTTGTTTGATATCAGTTATGTATGTTCAGGAAAGATTAAATGAAAGCCGAAGAGATACAAACAGGCATGGTTAAGATGACTGGGGGGTATGGAAATGTTTTAAGATGAAACTTAATAGTTTTACGTGAGGTACATCATGTTTACTGTAGCAGTAACATCATGTTACTGTCCTTTGAGGAGGCCTGGGGTACTTAATAATTCGCTCAAAATCAACTTTGTGAAAGATTTCAGTTCTGACAAGTTGAAAAGTGAAAAAAAAATCTCGAAAACAAATTTTCTCATGTTCCATTATAGGAAAAATTTGAAATATTGTGGAGTTGACAGTACATTTTTCTGATAAAAAGTAGATTTATATAATACATTCAAAGTAGAACTCCTCTGAAACATGATAATAACTTAATGAATATCTTGGCTTTATGCTTACCTGGGCATAGCAAAGATAAGCCTATTAACTTATGCACAGGGTTGTCTTGGGTTTTGTACAGCATATAAACTATTAATTATTAGTCCTACAAGCACTTAATAAACAAATACACATCTTAAGAGCATTAAAGCACAAAAATATTCTGCAAGAACAAACCACAGGCAAGATTTGTGCTAATTATGAATTGCCCTGTATGAACTACACTTGTGCAGTGTGATGCACCAGTAACAGATTAAGTTAGTGCGCCAGATATAAGAGTTTCTGTTATTGACAGAATTAAGAAAAAAGAAAAAAGAAATCCAATGGGTTAAATGAGAACCCTAAAGAGACACTCAAAAGCCAGATACACATTTTCCTACCTGAGACTGCCACAGAACGCTCCGTCCAGTAACTCAGGACCTAGTGCAACATAGGACAGAAAAATAACATCCATATACACCGTTTCCCAGCTCTGTGCTCCCTACTGATGTAGGATATGTTAAACTGAAATTTCTCCACTGAAAGACTTTTAAAATAGTTTTATGATCTTCTGGCTAGTTGCCCCTGAGTGAGAAAGATGTTTTGTATACTAATCTAGTTATAAACGTCGACATACTAGTCTAGTTATAAACATCGACGTTATAAGCATTTACATACACAGAGTTCCACAAGCGTGCAAACAGCCTCCTCTATCCTGGTTTTTTTTTGTGCTATGTAGCTGAAGCAAATAGGCATAATGCTGCTGTTTCAGAAAGGCACAGGTGTAGGGGCTGTTGCTCCCAGTGGCAGGAGATATAGCTGCCTCTGTCACTTTCATTCCCCTGCCATCAGCAAAGCTTGTAAATCTGGCTCTCCAGGGTTTTCCCTGTAATTCTTTTCCATCCCTCATTCTACCGCTTCCCTTTTCCTTCCATTCCTCGGCTGGAAGTGCTCAGATCAAGTCTTTATTCTTTGGAAAGCAAAATTCAATTTTTCTTATATTGCTGAGGATCTTAGAGATAAGCAAGCATAAAACAGGAACAATTTGATCCTAGAGAAATACTGATGTTAAGTGCTGAAATGCAGGTAGTATAGATTGGAAACCCAGTTTCTGTAGTGCAACTCTGACAAAAAAACAAGTCAAGCCTCAGTTCTTCACTAACTTCCCATGCATTGATATCATGTACTGTTCTGCGTCTTTCAATTGATCTACAGAAGTCCTATCTTTTGTGGATTTTCTGTTGATTACCATTTGTTTATAATAGGGAAGATATTGTCTGACCTCTGATGTTAAAGGGTTATTCAGTTTTAGCCCCATCTCACATCCAGATGTAGCACCTTTTGTTATTAAATTCACTGACGTGGATTTAACACTTAAAAGCAATTTTATGGACTGTCTACATAATTATCTGCCCGTTTCAAGTGTTGTTTATATTGTGTTTAAAAATGTATATTAAGTAAACACTTAAGAACAAAATTAGCTTACAGTTATGAGACATTTTGCTCTGCACTACTAAAAAGCAGTTCAGCTTCAAAAAGATGAACAAGTTTCTTTTTAAAGGCAGCACTTAGTGAATAATAAGGTTCACTACATAGGTAATTTTGTGTGGAGAGAAATTACAATCTGATATCACTGTACACTACCTCTGTTATTTTCTATTGTGCTGTTTATTCTAGGTCTCTTGTTATTTCACATTTTGCCCACACCTGGTTGAACTATACTAAAAAATGAATAAGGACTTCTCTTTTTCAGACACACATTCAGCATTCATACTGTAGTTACTAGGATTTCATTACACTATCAGGAGAAGTGATAACTAAATTAATACAAACAAAGATCTCTTCATTATCAGTGCTTTTTTGTTCTGTGCTATTATTTCTTCCTTTTTGCTGCATATCTGGAATATTTGCATTACAATAGTTGAAAGTGTCTTCGGTTGTGCAGCTCTAAACTATGAGCTGAGTTGTACCAATGGCAATCCTCTCCGGTTGAAAGTACTTTTTTGTATTCATATTCATGGTTCTGTAATGTGCTGTGATCAAGCAAGGAAAAAAGATAGGTATGGAAATGCCGTCTTTTGTTGTCCCCCTCCCTCCCATTTGGGGAATGTCTAAAAGCCCATGTTCCAAAATATCAGCTGAAACGAGAGAGTCAGTAGACTGAATACTTACAGCTCTGGGTATTACGAATATGGCTGAGAGAAGAGATGCATAGTAAATCTTTCTCCTGGTAGCAAATTATTGAAATGCCACATGATGAAGCAGGCAAGATAAACCTGTTGCTGCATACAATAAAGCTCCATCTGCCAACACTGACAGCATTTGTTATCTGTACCTTTTCCTCGCACAAGGGTTTCCCAGCAGCTTTGATAACGATTTTATTATCCTGGTCTAAATACATTTTTCATAAGCAGGTATTAATAACTGTATTTTTAACAAGGAAAACATGAGTTTCACAGCCATTTTGCATAAAGTTAGTAAGCATATTTACATACATGTGTCTCAGGGGATCTGTATGTCAGACCGCATTTACAGAGGCGGCAGATATGCTTAGTCCTTGTTCTAAATGGGGGACTTTCACTGAAAAGATCTGTCATTTTTCTTTGCAAGTATGCAAACTGCAGTATATTTTATACAAGTTCAAATAATCAGAATGGTCACTATCTTTACACAACTATGTATGAATGCTGAAACCAGCGCAAATGCATTTTGCTGCCTTATTAATTACTGCTGAGAGTAATCTGTCAGGTCCAGACAAGTTCCAATCACCTCTAAGGATGGAGATTCCACGGCATCTTTGGGCGAGCTGTTCTGATATTTAACCACCTTTATAGTCTGGCTTCATCTTCTTTATATCCCTTGGTCAGACAAACCAGCTCTCCCAGCCTCCTCTCACAAGTCCTGTGGTCCAGCCCCCTAACAATGTTGGCAGGCCTCCTCTGGAATCTTTCTTGTGCTGGGATTGCCCAGACTGGGCACAACACCCAAGGTGAGGTCTTACAGGTGCCACATAGGGGTGAAAGATCTCTCTTCTAGACCTGCTGTCTCCATCCTTATTAACGCAGCTCAGGATGCAAGACTTGCAAGATTGCAAGCCTTTCCATTTGTTTTTTTGTTGAACTCCTTGAGGTTTATGTCACTCTACTTCTTCAGCCTGTGCTGCTCACTCTGAGTAGCAGCCCTGTCCTCCAGCAAGCTGACGGCTTGCCCTGCCCTCTAATTTGGTACCCTCTGAAAAATTGCTGAGAATGCTCATCATCCCATCACCTATGTCTTCAACTGTATTTGTCTCAGTACTGATCCCTGAGGGGATGTTGCTATCTGCTGGCTGCTGGTTGGACTTTGTACCAGTGATAACAACAGTGATCAAGCACAGCAGTCAAGCCAGTTTTCCAAATGACTTTTATTGTCCACTTACCCAGCCATTGTCTCACTAATTTGAGGATAAGGAGACTGAACACTGCTAAAGCCAAGGTATGCAACATCACTGCTTTTCCCTTGTCCACAGAGCCAGTCACCCTTTCGATGAGTCGGACTTGATTTGCCCTCAGTAAACCAGTGTTGGCTGTTCCATATCACCTTCTTGTACCTCAAGTGTGTAGAAAAGCTTGTAAGAGAATTTGTAATCATCCCAGAGACTGAGGTTAGGCTGACTGAAGTTGCCTGTATTCCACTTTGTTTAATATATTTAATAAAGTTGATATCCACATCTTTATATGATTATATTTCACTTTTGAGAAGTATTAAAATTAACAAGTTCTCATCTGCAATTTTTGTGATAAAAATATGTTCTATAAAACAGAGAAGTTAGCCATAATGAAAAAGTTACTTCAGTCTCTCAAAGACTTTCCCTCAGGTACTGTCTACATCTGTCTACACTTTAATAGTCTTGTTTGCTCTAAGTAAAGCCCTTCAAGAGGTTGAATTATAGCCTAAAATCTAAATTCAGCTAGATAAATACCTGTATCAAAATAGCAGTGAACAGATTCACTTCAAATATGCATGTGTTTTTCCAAAAAGGACATTGTGTTACCAAAGTAAGATGGTGTTTACTCAGTCTTGAACACAGTGGATGCCTTAATCAGACGTGAGAGCACCAGAGAAACTTGTCTGACATACTACAGGACAAGCAGCTGTCTCCTAAAATACAAGTTTAACTTTCTATTGTTGTAAAAGAAGTTCTTCGTCTAATGTGACTTTAAAGCACCCCAGTCATTTGCTTTCTAGTGATGCCATGAAAAGCCGGAATTGAAGACTCAATAGTCGGCAGACTATTAAGCAGGTATTCTTTATTGCGGCGCCGGGCACATGGGGGATCTCTCCTCCAAACGTGTGCACCGAAGAGACACAGTTAC
>Ga0065711_1030718_pt1 | contig 31634 bp, 23 predicted proteins | sample Hoacrofraction12_FD_59098 | JGI IMG/M metagenome (GOLD analysis project Ga0065711, IMG submission 59098) | Hoatzin crop microbial communities from Cojedes, Venezuela - Epithelial fraction 12 v2 (version 2) | ecosystem: Host-associated > Birds > Digestive system > Esophagus > Crop | place... | reverse complement strand
TGTTCTACGAACATGATGTTAACTTTCTCTAGCCGACTCTTGACGAATGACACGATCTTGTTCAGTATACAGGGTCCAAAAATTAGTGTCATTACGATCATCGCGATCGGCCCTATCAAGGTGGATATCAAATACTTCAGTCCATCACCTCAAGAGGTATTTAAGTATCTCATTTTGTATTACGGTATTGATTTCTTTAGAAGCCTACCAAGTGATACCTTTTGCTGCTGTTTTCCAACTATTTAAGATCCTAAAGGACCTAACAGAAATTACAAGTTGCAAGGTAACTTTATTTTTTTATTTAAAACAATAGGGTTTTTCCTTCCTGCTTCTAAAACATTCAGCTCACCGTACAGTACCCACAGTGGGGCATCTTAGTGGAGAATAGCATGGAAAGCAAATGCATGTCAGAAGGGTATTTTGATTAAATCTGAAGTTTGTAAGACCACGGTTCGTGCAGTCTGTCAGCATCTAGTCTGACAACGCTCATGCACAATACTCAGGTGTGTACCTCACCCATCCCCACTCCCACAGCTAACCAACCTGTCAGCAAAAGCTGTCTGGCATGAGAGTGGAAATAAGAAGGCAGCTGGGCTTGTTTATTTTTTTTTCCTTTTTTCTTTTCTTTTTTCTCAGTTGAGACAGGGGTATAATTATCCTGACGTGCATTGCTGGAATTCATCGTGGGGTTTTGTTCTCCCTGAGCATACAGCATTGCTGAGGGAACCTAAGCAGAACTGGGCTTCAAATTCCTCATAAACCCAGGCTGAGACAGGGGGACATGGAGTAGAAGAACACATGCAAATAAATCTCTGGAGGCACCAAAGCATCCTGCTTCAAAACTATCAGAGTGCAATTGGCTGAAAGAAATTCAGCTAGGCAAAATGAATTGCTTTAAACAGTCCAAGCTGTTTTTTCTGGCATGGACTTGCACAGAAAATCTCAGTGTGTTTGTCTGATGCATGATGAGAGGAAATATTGAAATGCTGAAGTCTTTAGTGAGGTGTAACGACCATCCCCTGGGTACCTGCAGTAGTGACAGAGATTTTAGGACAGTAGAGAAAGTGGCAGAGCTGGGAAAAATGTAAATCGCTGCTTTACAAAGAACAAAAAAGGGCAGGAGGGCACTTGTGAAATCATAATGCGTAGCCTGTGCAATCAGTCTTTGCATAGAACATGTTTTAATAAGAATAGATCTTTAACCAAAACTGTCTTTACAATCAACATGAGAATTTTCATTTCACTTCTTCCCATGCCCTACTTTGAGTAAGCATAAGTAAGTGCATACTAACTAGAGCCAGGAATACCATGTTTCCACCCTGTAGTTTGAGCTAACAACCTCATATATAACTGAGGATAGGGGAAAGTTGTTTCTACAAACAAACCTGCAAGGCTGCTCCACCCCTAGACTGGCTGGGGACATTCCATGTGCCTTGCTACTGGTGCATCACACCGAGCTGGAGCATGGGCAGGTGCAGGCACTGCTCGTGGGGTCTGCGGACCTTTCCCATTGCTATTGGAAAAGCTGAGGAACAGGAACACCAGCAGCTTGAGCTCCCCTCTCAAGCCATTTTTGTCTAGCATGTCTCCATTAATTTCAGGGGCTGTGCTTCTGATTTGTACCCCTGTGAGCAAAGAGGCAATCCCTGGGCTAGTCGCTGTGAAGAGAAGTGTGTTTCTGTCATACACTAAGTCCTTGAAATACTGCAAATGAGGAGTTTCCTTACAAGAAAACCTGCTCAGAATCAGTTTGCCTGAAAGTAGATGGTTCGTCCTTCTGAAAAGACTGCTTAAAAATGAACTTGTGGCACTTCAGGCAGCTTTCCGCAGTACACAGCTTTGTATGTCTGATGGATCGCTTCAGCACACACTTTTAAATGTTAATGGACAAGCAACATGAATAGAAATGCTTCAAACTCTGCAATTCCTAACTCACATCCATTTCCCCAAAGTCAGCCCCCTTGACAGCTGCCTCATCTGGCAACGAAACAGATATAAATACAGACACAGTTGAGTTTGGGGTATCTTTGTTAATATTTATATAGCCTGCCACCGGGTGTTTCAGCAGCACAGCTGTTTCCAGCTGATAACTCTCTGCCTCCAATCACAATTGTACAGTTTTATTTCATGGGGAATATGTATAATCATAAACATGATGTGACTCTCCTGCCTGGTTTATTAGTCTGTGTATCTCCAAGGACCATTTTGACATTCCAGACACACTCTGTGTTCAAGAAATTCTTCAGGGACTACTGGATTTCAGAACTCTCCTATAATATTTTATAATAAAATTGCCAGTACCTTATTACTGGGATGCAGCAGTTGTAATGCCCAACCATGAGACAGTGGTAAGTAAATGACAGTCTCTAAGTGTACACGGGCATGCAAATAGACAGGTAAATGAATGACAGATAGATACATACTTACATACTCATACAGACATATATGCAAAAGGCATTTCAAGAAAGTATAATTTATAAGTGACCAGAAGCATCTAGCAGCAAAGAAACTTAGAAAAGAGATTTATTTTTCTTCCCCTCTCCCTCGCAGGAGTCAAGATGTGTTGAACAACCATTCACCACCAGTGAAATAATAGAGGTTGAGTCCTCCTCTTGTCATGGCATTTGCAGGAGTCAGGGAAAGCACCATGGCTGTGAAAAAGCAAGATGAAAATCTGGTCTCAGATGTCAATCTATCTTCTTCAGAAGTTTCCATCCTCTGTTGTCAGCCAGGTAGTTTTACCCGCCATGTCCACCGCAGATGAGATGGCATGAAGAGACTCTGCTTGAACGCTTCTGGAAGGCAAACATAAGCAAACCTGATTTCACACTACAAGGCTGGTCCACATTACACTATGACAAACCCTTACTCCTGCGCATAGTCCCACCAATTCCACTTTGGATGCCAAATGACTTGTTATAGGAACAAAATTTTCCTGAAATGGCCCCAGAATCTTTCTGTCTTCTTCCTGTTTCTGAAAAGGAGGGCAACTGGCCATCTGTGAAGCCAGCTGAAACGCTGCTTTGATGTGGAGCTCAGCTGAAGACGTACCCTAATGACAATTCATTTATGCAGCAAAAGACAGTGAGCCTGGTGTGTTACTTACACATATTGTCTTCTCAGGCACTTGACATTTCATCTTTTTCACACAATAAATCTTCATCTTCTGAGTCGAACTGGGGATTTTCTTCTAAACAGCAGAACTGACAATGATACTTTTCAACACAAATGGGTTATAAAACTGTCAGTCCCAGATCTGTTCCCCAATCTCTAGCCCTGTCAACAGTGTTTGGCATGGAAATCTCAGCCTGCAAACCAGTCCAATACTGAGCAGGTTTTTGCAAGTCTGCAAAGGGAAAGGGAAGGAGGGAGAAGAGAGTGAACCTCTGTGTGGCTCCAGTCCCAATCCACTTGTTCTCTTAGCCACTTGCTACTCCTGAGAACACCACCGCTTCACTCTGGCCAAACTTGAGGCATGGACCAGTGTAATCAGAGCTTGAAATTATTCATTACCTTCCATGACATAAACCACATTTTTGTGTGCCTTGGAGGGCTGCGTGTTGGATGAATACTGGTATATCACTAATCATCACCAGATAGGCTTTGACTTCATAACAAATCACCACCCTGCCCAACAGGCAATGGGTTTTCACTGTCAAGGCAACTGTACTACTGTTGTATTTTCTTTTAATTGCAGATGAAGCAAGGAAACCTGCTAGAGAAAAGCATCCCTGTAACTCACCCACAGCCAACCAACCCTTGTGCTGTAGTCAAACCACAGCTACCAACAACTTATGGAACTCAATCCACACTTCCATAAGTCAATTACATAACTCAAAACATTAAGGGGAAGGTGGTGGGGTGGAAAAGGGAAGTGAAGATGTAAAGTCAACCCATCATCTGTAGCCATATGTAAACTCTTCCCAGTACAAATCAGTAAATGGGTTTGCACAGCAGATAGAACTGCAGTATAAATACATCTGCTCAGTGAATATAATCCATAAAAGACTTCAAAACAAAGCAGGAGACAATATTCAAGCTGTTGCATTTAAAAATCATTATTCAATGAACTAAAATCCAATCACTCCATTTTTCCACTGAAGTAAAAATCCCACTGATTTCCCAAGGAGTACAAGCCAGAAGCACACAGTAATATATAAAGGCCCAGAAATTTTCTTGCTATAGGGGATTTGACAAGCATCAAATGCTTAAAAAGAAGATTCAGAAATTGTTACACAGGGCCAGGATGGGTGATTTGCTGCGTAAAAGTTTCTTCTTAGTTACAAGACATTAGATATTAATTTAAAACCTCAACAGACCTCATTGTCTTGTCATAAGCATCCATGTCCAAACTCCCTTTTTACCAGAACTGACCTCTGAATTTTTCTGATTTCTAGACTTAGGAGCATTCAGTGGTACTGAGTCCACAGTCAGGACATGATACTGCACAAAGTATTTATTTTTTGTGTGTGAAGTTAAAATCTGGCAGATTAAAAATTTAATGCCTTCCCTTTTCTGTGTTATGAGAAAGAGAGAATGGTGGCTCTTCTCTCTTCTGAACATCCTTCTCCAAAGAGCTGGTCTTATTATAGCCTTTTACCATTTTCCTCTTTATTCATCTCCTTCTAGCATAAACTATCTCAACATCTTCAGGCTCCAATCAGAAAGAAATTTTTCCAAGTCCCCAGACATTCTTGTCACTTTCTCCTCAATCACTTCTAATCCATACAATGTAGTCACTCTTGTCCCAGAGATGCAACCAGACCTCAAGAAAAAAGAAAAAATGTTAATAGAACTTGTGAATCACTATTCTACTCTAACTACTGCCCAGGCTTGCTTGCATCTCCTCCAGTAAATTTATTTGTATTCCTTAGAAAATTTCAGTTGTTGTCTTTGTCAGCGTAAGATTTTCCACTGCAATGAACAGCAGGAATGTAGAGCTCCATTATTTCTTACTGTTAAATATGGGCATCTGATCCCATGGAAAGAGTTCTATTCATCTTTTTACATCAATACCACTGCAAAATTGTTTAATGCTGATCTTTTTCTTGGGAAAAAAAAATTGAGGCTTTCATTTCAATTATTCATATGGGGTTAAAAATATGCCAGAGTGTAAAAACTAATTGTCCTTCTTAACAGGTCGTTTAGTAGGTGGTGTCCCGCTGGCAAAAAACATGCACATTACATATCCATGTGAGAAGAGTGTCTCTTATACCCTCACTTTCTTCACTGAATGAAGCTCACGCTCTGAGCTTCTTCCCCCTGCAGACTGCCTGATACCCTTTCTCCTGAGCCCAAAATGCATCATCAAAAGGCACAGCATCTCCAGACAGAAAAAAAAAAAAGAAAAATTGATTCACTCCTGCTGTGTAACAGTTTTAAAGCCCCTCCATACAATTGTAGCCCTACTGGCTGGAGGGGATCTCTGGAGTCTCTAGCCCGATCTCCTGGTTCAACAGGGACTGTCACCACCACTAGACCAGGTCAAAAGTGGCTTTGATCACCCACTTCTTAACAATCTCCATGGATGCAGACTTCACAGCTTCTCTGGGTAACCCAATACTATGCTGCAATACCGTCCTGGAGAAGAAAGCCCTCCTGAAGCCCAGCCCAAGTTGCAATGTGCGGTGCTTGCCCCCTGTTATCTTCTCTGCCAGGGTTGCATCTTCTGGAAGACCCTTAGAAAACACCTTTAAATCACCAACCGACTTTTCAGATGCAATTGCCCTCCCACATGCTCCCCAATTCCTTTCCTTGCATCAACTTCCGGGGCTGCATCAGGTAGCTACCAGCAAAACAGGGAGGTACCGATGTCTTGGGTCACTGTAGAAGTACCATTTTCATGCCAGGCTCCCAAGGGGATATTCAGACAGCTCTTGCAAGCTGATAAATGAGTGATCATCTCTCAACTAGAGCTCACATTAAACCAGCAACAGGCTGGCGAGTTACAGCTGCTGCCTTGATAACCTCAGACTTTGCTGTGGCCATCAGCAATGAGAGAAGTTGAGCTCTTCATTGCAGTGTCTCCAAATGTTACATCACAGTAATTTCCAATACCATTTCTTTCTCCATCAACAAACAGCATAACAGTTTCTAAGCTAAAAGATTCAGAGCAGCTACAAAAATAAAATACTGACAAGTAAAAACACTAAAATAGATGTACAACCACATAGAGGGATTTTTCCCATGAAAACTGAAGCAGAAAAATAAATCTGGAAAAGAGTTTGGAAGAAAACTCATGTGATTCTTTTTTTTCTTCTCCCCCCACCCCTTCCCCCCTTTTTCTGATGACAATAAATTTTCCACAGGATTCAACCATGTGAAAAGTCCCTAGGCAAGCTCCTCAAATAGACTAGTCCCTGAAGCCTTAGAAATAAGAAAAGGAAAAAAAAAGAAGGGGAGAAAAGAGCTAGAAAACAAGAACCCTTAAAACTCCATGGCTAGCCATTATCAGGTTTTACTTAGCAGCCAAATCAGCTCCTAAAAGAAAAAAACCACCTTTCATTCCTGGAGCCTAGAAGGAACAGTGTTCATACATCTCTTGCTCCCTGTAGTTAGATTAGCATGACAGATCTGTCTGTTTTGCCAGCCCTCTTTCATGGCAGATGCATAAATTACTAATTTCTGCTCTGCTCTTTGTTGTTTTCTGATTGTGCCTCTCCTAAACCCACACCTTTTAATAACCTCCATCTTTCTAAAGGGAACAAAACCACCATTTCATGTGTTTGGCTATGTAAAATGTGTCTAGTCCAACAAGATGTGTAACTGTGCTGTGCCAGTGACCTCCAAAGCCACCAATGACCACCGAAACATGCCAGCTGCCATCCATGGATTAGTGAGACCACTCATCTTCCAGGCACTGATGCTGTTTTGAGAGTTTCAGCAATGCTACGGAGCCTTACATAGGGACCACTGTTTCCCTTACTTACTGACAGTCATGGTATATTGTTCTTCTATTAACATGACGTAACATCCAATTTAAATGTCTCAGATGCCATGGATTTCAATACTTTCCTTACAGGTCCATTCCTTCACTATAATGACATCCACTTTCTTTTTTTCATCCTATTGCTGCTACTTACATCCCTGTATGCAATATGGAAAGCATGGAAGATGACTTCAATCTCCATTATAGCAGCGGCTGAAGGAAAAGCAGAGCCAGCCAACATCAGCATGTAGTTGGCAGACTTAACCTATTCTTGATGTCAGTTAGGTTTACCTCATCAGCAAAATAACACTCCACTTAAGGAAAGATTGCTGTCCTCTTCTTTACTTAATCTCTGTTTTATCACTTTAGCATGAAAGTCAACTGCAGAAGCAAGCATTTAAATACTGTATTAAAGAAAATGCCTTCAACTTTCACTGCCACTCCTAGCCACCAAAGAAAAGAAAAATACCTGCTTCTGGTTTCATGTATATTTTCCATCTGTGTGACTCCATTGCAGCATTGTTTACAATTCAACTTAGAAGTGAAGAATTACACCCAGAAGCATGAGAGAGATACTAGAAAAAGCTCAAAGGTTTGGAAGGACAATATTTCTAATTGAAGAACTGATTGTCACAGTCCACCTATTTTTAAAGCAGAACTAAAGAGCAGATGAAAAATCCCAAGCTCACTCAGATAGATGAGGTTTTCAGTGCAGTGATTCCACCACCTTCACCTCAGGCATTTTTAGTCCATGGTCTGATAGTCCTCACACTGATGTCTCCTGTAGCATTTTAGCTTCTGTAAAACAGAATTGTTGCTGGTCATTAATCATAAGGATAGGAATTCATTAACATTTCTAACACATTTTGTACAGAAACAGAATATGAAAACAAATTTCACTGTCAGTTAGAATTTTAAGTTCAGAGTCAGTGAAACTGCTGTCATCTGTTTCAGCTTCAGCCCAAGCAGGAGTAGAAACTCATCCAAATAATGTGCCAAGTATTATTATCACAGTTCAATGATACCATTTCACTCCACTTCAAACCTCCAACTTCAATCTGATTAATTCAGACTGGCACAAAACAAAAGAATGGGACAACTGCAGAGGTGGTGTCACAAGACAAAACCCATGATCCTCAACACTTGTTATTTTAGTATCCATTTCTTTGGAACACATTTTTGTCATTTGTTATTATTGTTACTCATCAATGGGCCTTTGTTCACAAAAGTGGCTGATAACCACACTGATATACACAATTGAATGAAAGAATTCATTAATTCATATGTCCGTCATTTACTGTATGCTATCATTGATTTGTTATCATTATTCTGTTGTTTGAAGCAGGAATCAGTGCCCCGTGACCCAGGATCTATCTGTACAGGGAAGATGGATAGATCTATGTACATCAGCTTGGAAACAATTATCTAAATATCGTCAAATAAACAATTTTATGTTGGAATTATTATTTAAATGAGCTCTGTTTTCTTAGGCACTACAAAAGCATGTAACTGTCTTCTTCCTAAGCTATATTACTCAAGTCGAGGAAGGTCTATTTATTGACTTACCTTTTATTTCTTAAGTGTGCCAGAAGACAGCAACTGTAAATCAATGTGAGAGAGTTGGAACGGGTTGCCCAGAGAGGTAGTGGAGGTCCCGTCCCTGGAAACATTCAAGACCAGGTTGGACAGGGCTCTGAGCAACCTGATCTGGTTAGTGGTGTCCCTGCTCGCTGCAGGGGGGTTGGACTAGATGACCTCTAGGGGTCCCTTCTGACCCAAAACTTTCTATGATTCTATGATTCTGAATGAGTTAAGTTGAATTAGTTCAGCTTGTACATCTAGGAGACCTTAGAGCTTTGCCTTACAAGGTGTTACACCAGCCAGTTCTTTAGCAGGGTAAAATTAACTGCAGACTCAATTAAGATACCCATGTTCTCCATTTATTTGCAAGAAAAGTTAAGAAAGTTCCAAGGAGTGAGTTTTCTGTCTCTCTGGATGCATCTTACCATAGAATCACAGAACAGTCCAAGTTTGAAGACACCTAAAAAGATTATCTAACCCAGCCTTTTGTGGGAAAGGAAGCCTCGAGGAGATTATCTGACACCCTGTTCAACTGCATCTTGAAAACTTCCAGTGATGGGGTGCCCTCCATTTGACCCTCTCTAGAGATGACCATCTCCTGTTTAGAAATAACCTCAATTTTATGTACAGCCTACAGTCAGAAGATTCAATGAGAAAGACCTGTAGTCTCTCTGGCCAGAAAGATGTTGCCTTTCTTCAGGATCATGAAGCCAGAGAACTCTTTCAGAGGAGGTTTTTTTCTGTGAAAAGCCCAGAAAAAGAAGGCTCAAAGCATCTGGGGTTAGAGCATTCCAAAGGGAACTGAGAGATGCACATTGAGCCAGTGCTGGAAAGATGTATTTTGAACCCCTACCCCAGGTGAGTACCCAGCTGTCTCTCAGTTTGGTGGTTTTTTTTTCTGTTTTGTTTTCTCTGTTTGTTGGAGCTGTTCAACTCTGAATAAATGAAACAATGTGTTGGGTTATAGGCATAAATTTACATGCCTAGTCATGGGATTTAATTTCTTTTTTGCAGAGCAGATCGTCTCTGCCAGAGGACAAAGAGAGAAACCCACTTTGAATAAGCAACAGTTCAGCCATTAGAGCATTCACCAGGGATGTGGGAATGCATTCAAATGCTCCTTGCAAATGACGAAAAGAAGGGACTAGGACCTGGTCACTCATAGTCATGTCTAAGCATTGGGATCTTCCAGGGGCAGACACACAGTCTCACATTTGTGGTTTAAACGTGCTTTGACTATAGGTAGAGAGTTGCACCTTATCTGTGAAAGAGTGAGGAAAACTGACACCAAGAGTCTTGTTTAAGAGTGACTGCTGTTTCCCCTGGAGTTAACGTGTAATAGAAACCAGGGTGTTTACAGGATTAAGGAGCATCCCATTGATGTTTTAAAGGATTCCTGTGGTTCAGCATGGGTAAATTCGGATGCCTGAAAATGCAGAAAGGTACCATACAGGATGAGAACTTTCTAGTGCATTTAAAGAAAGACAATGCACAAGCTGAACCAGGGAGGGGAAAGGAGCAGGGGCTGAGCTCCATCTCAGGATATGGTAGGAAGCCTCCTGCCTTCTGCATGGACCCAGCAGAGCTCTCGAGAGGCAGCATGCAGCCAGCTAGCCACTATTACTGAGACAGGACTCGCATCTGATCATCAGAGAATATTCCCCCCGCCAAGCTGGGACCAGTTTGAGTAGAAGTTCATTGGGATCAGCTTCACTCACTGCCCTCTCCCACTGACATGTGAGCTCCAGGCCACTTGGCAGGGCTTGGGGGATGAGGCTGAGCCTGTGCACAAGTGCTTGCAGAAACCTGCTGCAGACCATGGGAAACCATGACCTAGTGATCCTCAGCTCCATGAACTCAACCACACACACTGAACCTTTTCAGCAAATATTTCCAAAAACTCTTGCACAGGCGGAAACAGGATCAGCTCTGAGCTGTTCACTAACCGAAAGAAGAGATGCATTCATCTGCAAATTTCATTAGAAAGGATAAATCTATCAACTGATACTTCAAGTTGCCTCTTTTCTCAGTGACTTAAAATCACATGGCGAGATTCCCAGCAGAGATACAGATGCCTCCGGCAGTTTTAGGGCAACTACTGCCATTGTTGAAAGTCACTGGAATTCACAAAGCTGCCATTTAACCCCAGGTCCTTAACGGTCTAACTTGTCTAAAGGTTTGCTTCCTAGGCATGTCCAAGAGCCTCAGCTTTCACAACACTCAATTATTTACACCTGTCTCCATTAAGCTTAGAGCAGTTTCACAAAAGCGGTCTTTCCATGCCCTTAGGGCCTGTGGCTTTACTCTCAGAGCTACAGAAAACACAGTGGTCACCTCACTCCACTGAGATGTGTCCTAAGCCAGGGTGAGGACCACCTTTTCCACTGCCTGGGAAAGAGACCTACTTCTTGGGGTGGGGGCTAACTGCTGCCCTACTGCCACAGTGACGAGATCGTGGGCAGCCTTATGCTGAAAATGGCCTCCTGAATCCCATCCAGAACTACTCTCTGAGATAATGAGGTCTAGAAAGGGATTTTTTATATCCAATTCCTTCTTTATAATGTGCTCAAGCTGATCTCTCACTACCCCTGCTCCTTGCTAGCTCTTTCGAGCATGACCATGCCATTAATCTCACGCCCTGAATAAACACCTACAGGTTATTTGGAGGTTTTCCCAGTCTCATATAGAAAGTCCTTTCCATCCAAGGAGATATGGTTGTTTATTGACCAGTAGGTTTGCTGGAGAATTTGAAAATTCTTGCAACATACTCAATTAACTTTGAAACAGTCATGTTACATTTTTGTAACAATGACAGACTACTTCCTGAGCAAAACAATGAGATGTCAGCATATTCACAATATTTCAACATTATGTGCTAATCCATTCGTACCCAGAATGTTGTTTCTAGAAAAAAATAGCAGGCCAGCGTAATGCAAAGGGTAGTTTGATTTATTTTTCTTTCTATTTTTCCTCTTTTCTCCTTCTTCCCCCCGATTTTTTTTTGTTAAAAATATTCCAGGGCACACCCTGTGTCAGTCTTGATAATTTAGAAATAAGACCAATTTGCTTCTCAAGATGGGAGGTCAGAATAAACAAAGAGAATATCCATGGTTCAGAAAAAAGGCAGGAGGAGAGCAGCTTCAGCAGAGCTACACATGTGAGCCTTGTTCAGCTTATCGTTTTTCACTGTATACCAGATTGTTATTACCTTCCATTTATTCCTCTAGAGCTGAAGTCCAGGAGAGTGATTTATTTCCCCTGAAGTTTATCTTCATGACATGCCCCAGCGTGGGTGGTCCCTTTCATGGGGTGCAGTCCTTCAGGAACAGGCTGCTCCAGTGTGGGTCCCCACGGAGTCACAAGCCCTGCCAGTATGCCTGCTCTGGCATGGGCTTCTCTCTCCATGGGTCTGCAGGTCGTGGCAGGAGCCTGCTCCAGCACAGGCTTCCCATGGGGTCACAGATTCCTTCAGGCATCCATCTGCTCTGGCATGGGGTCCCTTCCACGGGCTACAGGTGGAGATCTGCTCCACCGTGGACCTCCATGGGCTGCAGGGGGACAATCTGCCTCACCATGGTCTTCATCACGAGCTGCAAGGGAAGACTCTCTCCTCCAGTGTCTTGAGCACCTTGTCCCCCTCCTTCTTCATTGACCTTCATTGACCTTGGTGTCTGCAGAGTTGTTTCTCTCACATCATCTCACTCCTCTCTCTCAACTGCCATCTCCCTGCAGGTTTTTTCTTCCCCTTCTTAAATATGTTATCACAGAGGCGCTACCACCATCGCTGATTGGCTTGGCCTTGGATAGCGGTGAGTCCATCTTAGAGCCAGCTGGCTTTATCAGACAGGAGGAAGCTTCCAGCAGCTTCTCACAGAAGACAACCCTATAGACCCCTGCTACCAAAACCTTGCCACGCAAACCCATAGCATCTGGATCATGTAGGCTGTGACTTTGCTTCACTTTTGTTTTTATTACCACAGCCAAAAACTGTCTTCATCTGCTCAATACCTTAACTTTCACAGAACAAACCCAGTTAACCCACCCACTATAAAAACGTACCCATGAGCTAGCAAGAATTATCTATGGGGAGTCTCTTTTGAAGAGCTCCATTCTGGAAAACCTTTGAAGAGAGTCTTCAAAGAGAGCATCTTTGGGAGAAGATACTGGTGAAAGGAAGGAAGAAGGCTCAGCTGCAATAATAGGAGTTCGAGAATTCCTCCAAAAGTTATTACTGATCATTGCTTCCAGGAAAATCCCCTCTGGATAAATTCAGCTTTCTGGAAAAGTGTTTAAACTTAGCACATCCATTTTACTAGCACTTTGCTTTCCAGCATAGATAAAAGGTAATGACTGACATGAACCGTGTGAAATCTTTTCACTTATCCACACCTCTGGAAAATATTCTGGGCTCTACTTCCTTCCTGACTTTGGTGAGGACCACATTTTCACCCTGACTTAATCTTTCCCATGTGTTCAAAAAGCTGAAGGTCTCTTTTTATCTGGAGAGTAATCTAGTGTGCACATGCCCTGAAGATGTAAAGTCATTTTGTGTCCAAGGAGGATCTACCGGAATTTAGGAGCAACTCTTGGCACACATTGTCAGCTGATGATTATACATCTGCCTTTATTTTTTCCTGACAAAACACCACAGAAATCACCTGTGTTATCTGAGTGCCAGTGCGCCAGCCCTTGCACACGTGGAGCATCTCGGACCCTCTTCTCACAGCTGTGGCCTCAGGCCGACTCAAGCAGCCAAAAAGCAGGAGCAGGTCGTGGCAGCCCAAAACTCGTGAGACAAGATCATTCAGGCAGAGATGATGCTGGTGGTCAGATAATGGCTTGGAAGAGAGCTGTCTCTGCTAGTCCAGTGGAAGCCTTGGTGCAAGATACTCATAGAAAGCATGAAATTAAGCTCCACTTGGCATAAGAGGCCTTTGGGGAATGAAACAGCGTAGCCTGGACTGAAGGGCTTGCTTGGCATGACCCCAAGCCATCACAGGTAGCCTCTGTACTAGCCCCATGAAGGGGACGTTACTGGAGCTGTGGTTGTCTGTTTGCCCACAGACGTGAGAAAGCAGGGCAGCAGATGTACACACAAGCAAGGTTAACTGAGCTTCCCACACCGCACTGCCTTCCCTCCCCTGCCCTCCCCAGGCACCCACAGTTCTTGAGAAAGCAGCCCTCAGCCTCGGTGGAAATGATGCCGGTGACAAACGAGATCCTGGGACAGGAAATGTAAGGGCAAAGCATGTGCCTCTGCAAGCTCCTTTGAACTGTGAAGATATTTAGTTGCAGTTCAGGCACCATTTCGCTAGCATCTGTGATTTTGTCTTTGTTTGCTTTTCCTTACTGAGCATCCCCCTTGTAGTTTAACTATCTGTTTCTGAGAGATACGCAATCAGAGAAAATACAAGCACCCCTAAAAAATAGTGAAGATCTGTATCTTTTTAGACTGGGGTCAATATTCTCGCAATCCCTCTCTTTCTTTGCTCACTGAAATGCAGGAAAAAGAAAGGCAAAGAAGCAACTGCCTCCCACATGTAAGGGTACGGTAAATCTATCGCAACAAAGGGCCAAGGTCACCACTTTCAAGAAGAATTTTGTTGTCTTTCGCATGCAAGCCGAGGTTCTTCATCTCTGCAGTGATGACAAAACCTGCCCTGAGGCTGCAGGAACGCTGCGGTGCTCACTGGGGAACACAAGGTTCTGAAACGGTCAGGCTTTATCCTAATTTAGAGGATAGAAAATTCAAGAAAAAGCCTTTGTGGCACAGGAATCAACTAGTTCTCTTTGTTTCTGTTTTCCCCAGATTCCCTATGCAGAGCTAGATATGTGGGGCAGGCTGCTGAACGTTTCGGGCTGCAGCCATTTTAGAGCCCTCCATTTCTGACAAACTCCTTTAAAGAAAACAGCAAACACCACAGTGTGAGGGAAGATTGGCACCATTCAGTGTTGCTCCGTCCACTAGTCCAAGAGCTTCCCAAAAATCTGAATTCAATTTCCAGGATGGTGAATGGTTGCTCGCCTGGTGACAATGTACCAGCAGCTTCATAAGCTTTTTATTTTCTGTTGAGAAACCAATTGCCTTGGATTTTGGATGAGAATTAAAACAACCCAGCTCCCTCTCACTGTTTGTTCATTGTTCGTAAGCTGTTCTACATTTGCCCTGTTCAGCGAGCTATTGTTCCATAGGGGCACTGCAAACCTCTGCGAGCACAAACTCAAACCACATTGTAAATAGCACATGGCTTTGTTTAATCCAGAGCAAACCCCTCGGCTTCAGCTGGAGAGGCAGTCGCAGCAAAGTGACCTGCCTAGTTTATCACCGCCATTCGATATTGCCTGCTGTATTCTGGTGCCAGCCCATTGTTTGCCGTATTTATATTTAATTTTTGAAAATACAGCAACATAAAATGCTTCACCACACTGACTTGTCACGGTTACAGCAATGCTTTAAGGGTTTCCATCCGCTGGTTAAAACAGCATTGTCCTATTAAGCTCCGCTAGCAAATGCTCCCCTCACGACAGCCTTTAAATGCAGGCTGCTGATGCCCTCTGCTGCTGCACTGCTGTCGGTTTGAGGGCTTCTTGAGGGCGAGATTAAGCTACTAGGTATCGTTTTCTCTCCTAATAAACACGTGTGTCTTGTCAACAAGCTATTGCAAATACTTTCCAACTCAGCGATCCATCATCAGGCAACAGAACAAACTGTTCATCACAGTGCTCTCCCATCCAGTTTAAATTGTAAGTTTTCTTTTTTTCTTTTTTTTTAAAGATAACGTGCTGTGCCAATATTCCAGCAATTCATACAGTATCATGGAAAAGGAGAGGAGGGCATTACAATAAAAATACCAGCCATCATATCCTTTAATTCCGCTAGAGTTTACAGAAACCAGTCTGGCTGGTCATGCTGCCCTGAAGAATAACTGTTGTATGTTTGAATAAGGGCATTATTTGAAAGTTTGCTGTGATAGCTGGGTATATCATGACAATTCTCACTGGTGCTGTGCAGCGCATTGTTAGCACCTACCCCTGCACTGGGAAGGAGCAGCCACCGCCCACGTGCATGTATATGGAATGGGCACGTATATGTAATGGGCACATACATGCACAGCACACAGCACAGGGATCCCTGCATGCACACAGGGAAGCTAAATCTGGTATTGTGGGGAGCAGCAGAGAGCCAGGTCATTGGTCTGATGGTGGGAAGGAAACCACAGCAGCCAGTGGTCCCTCACTCAGAGTCATCTTGTCTGATCCCCAAAGAAGGACAACAATGGGGGAAAGAGTTAAAACAAATATTTTTTTTTCTTCTCTGTGTTATCCACAGAGAAGAACAAGCAAACCTTGCCAGAGCGGAACAAGAAGTTAGCATCTCTCTGCGGCAATGGGGGGAAGTCAGCTCTGTGGCATGATCTTGCAGCATTGTCACCCATTTCAACTTGAGCAGTTAGCCAAAATTTGGGGACAGACATATTGTTTCTATTAGGAGAAGCAATTGATGAAGAAATCAGATATTTCTCTGATGCACTCCTATTTTTCTGCAGAGAATTTACAAAGCCCTGTTTCCCTTCCCCCATTGTGTTCGACCAGCAGGAGACAAGAGTTTTCCATTCAAAACTCCAAAAAGCTTTCCAGCTAGGACTCTTCCTGAAGACTTTTTCTTACCCATTTTCCTATGGATGCATTGCACATGTGGCTTTGGCTGTCTGTGGCCTTTCTCACTGGCTTTTCCACCCACATATCTGCATTGCTCTGAGTGCTTCTTGCTGGGCACTGAGGATGTCCTTGTTGCTCCCCCAGCAGCTGTCCATTCCCAGCAGCTCAGCACAGCCCTTTTATCTGGCGTTGCGCCCCTCAAAATGTGCCAGCAGAGCTGCTCACTTCACCCTTCCTCACTTCATGCCGACAATGTTGGTTCAACCACTTTAAAAAATATGTCTTTGCTACCTACTTGTTTTCAACTGGACTAAGTTAAGCAGCAGAAACACAAGCAGTTTGGCCATCAGATCTTCAGGGTTAACACCAGCAGTCAGTGATGAGGAGCCAGGGTTGGCGGAGATGGTGCCCACATGCACTGGCAGGGCTGAATCGAGGTGAGGATGACTGTGCACAGCCTTCTCCAGCCCTCTGCCATGCATTCGCAGTTTAGTGGGATGATGTCAAGGCCTATGGCTCTGTGTTTTGCCCTCAGTGCAGGCAGGCTGGCTGCAGAGTGCAGGCTGCTAACCAGCCCCACTCTTGGCTTCCATTTCTCAGATGTGGCAGCGTCCTTGTTTCGATCAGCTGCGATGGGTTCACTTAAGGGTTTTTTTCTCTCTCCCCTAAACAAAGGATGGCTCTCCACCTCTTCGGTGTGAGATCTCACTGCAGTCCTAGCACTACGTTTTAGTAGCACTTCAAACATGACGCCTGTAGAAGCAATTTCTGTCAGTGCTCGGTCTCTGAAATACAGATTTCCTCTTGTTAGCAGATACTAAATTAAAAGGTGATAACCTGGTGGAGAAAGAAACCTAGAGAGATGATTCCTCCCTCCAGGCATGAAGAAATCTTCCCCCACAGAAGAAAACAAGATCTTAAAACAAAGCAGAATAAATAAACCTTCCCTCACTTCTGCGCAGTACACACAGCTGTAAATTCAATGCTTTCTGGAGAAGGTCATGGAGTCCATCTGCTAATGGGTTTCCTGCCTGAGGGTATTTACAGGGAGAGTACGTTTGATGGACAAGGGCCATCACGGGTGAAAACAATTTGACAGCACAGAAGATGAAAGCGGAGAGTGACCAGAGCAGCTCAGAGCAACATCCTTTGAGGACGTGTCATGGTAACAGTTCGGACACCGCACACGTCTGGCAAATACGTTTGAACAAAGAAAGATGCTTGAAGAAATGCAGCTGACGAGGGCTGACACGAGAACTGCACGATGCAGCTCTGAGCAGAAAAGAGGGGAGGGAGGGAAAGAGGGAGGAGCGGGCACACATGGTGCCTGGCTAGCGTAGTAAGGAAGCCTGCAGTTAAGGAGATATGATTTTCAGGCAAATGAACAGCAGATTTATAAGGAAACTTGCAAATTCTTTTAAGGTTACGGAAAGCAATAAAGAATGGATCAAACCTGTTCCTTTTATCCCTTTTTGATTGCTCATATCAGAATGTGGATGTATTAAGAGCTGGTGAAAGGGGCCATATGGAAAACATACACCAGGGGTTTTTTTCATCCTTCAGAGCATAGGAATTACATGCTCTGACAGTCACACACTGTCTCTTAAACTTCACATCATCCACCTATTCATCTGACCATCACTTGAAATTGATTCGATCATCCTCTCTTACTCTGTGTCGCTGCACTCCCTCTCCTGTCTGTGTCATGAGCAGCTCTGCCAGCAGGACTACAAATTGCAGTAAGCATTGGGACTCCACCTGTAAATGACAAATCCTAACTGTTCACTAATCCTGTTTGATTAACTTAGAGGCAATGGTTTCTTTTAAGCAGAGGTTTTGAAATCTAGATAGTGAAGCCTGCTTTCTCAGCTATACCAGCATGCACTGTCCTTAGCCACGCATCCATATAAAGCACATACAGTGATGAATACAGGAGTTGCTCTCCTGCAGAGTGGAGGACTTCTCCAGTATAATTCTGCAGTGATTTTTAAAGCCCATGAAGCCAACAGCCCAGCTGCTGCTGCCAGGTGTGAAGCTTGCATGCTGGAGTCCATGCTTTGATGCAGCCCAAAGTTCTAGCTGGATGAACAAGCTTGTTGCTTCGCTCCTCGTGGCTCCAGCACAGTGGGAAGCAGTGAAAACAATATCATCCAAGGAGATCTCACTGTCGCTCTCCACTTGGCAAATGCTTTCAGACTGTTTCTTTCACTGTTTGCAAAACGGTTGGGTTTTTTTTTTTTGCTTGCAATAAACTCACACAGCTGGCAACTTATTTGCCTTTCTCATGTTTCCCCCCACAGTACAAGCATTGTTTTGTCCTTCCTTGCAGGCCACTCTGCTTCTCACTAGTCTGTGTTTGTCTCTCATTTTATACATGGCAACTAAGCTCCATTACTATCACGCTTTCAATTTTCATCATTGCCTCTCTTCTGCTTTGCTACCACAGAAGAAGCCATTAGCACAGTGTGGTATATCTTCTTCACCAGCCCCATAGCACATGCGTTTTAGACACATCACCTCACAGTCTTGAATAACAAGGATGATCAGATGCCTGAATGAAGGTACTTAAATTTCTTTGGGAATGTGGGCTCTAGATGAGGGCGCAGGTTCCCTTCCCACAGAAACGAAGGCAGGGAGGGGAGGCACCCGCATCGCGCGTGGCGCAGGAGCACAGCCAGGAGGGTGGCTCAGCCATGGGAGCGTGCAATCTCCCTTCAGTCTTGCAGTTTAGAAAGAGGTGTTGCATTTTCCGCTGTGCAAAATGAAAGCTCGCAAAACTCTGAGATGTGCTGAGAGAACAAGTGACAATTTGGCATGCCGAAACCATGGCTGTGGAGAAAAAGTAACGGAGATGACCCAAGTGAAAGTGCAAAGTGCCCAACAGAAGATTTATAAAAGTGTTGAGAAAGTCGGTTTCCTCTGTTCCTTTACATGCCACCCTGAAACTGGAGTAACCAACAGCTGCTTTCCGCGTGCTAGGTACAGCCATGATCCTGATGCACTATGTGACTGGCAGGATATCTCCTTCCCCATGTTCATGGAGCTGTTTTGCAGATTAAGGCTGACAGGCATTTCAGTCAAGCACCCTCTTCTCATCACTGAGAATAACTCTGAAGAATGAGGCTTCAAGCAGGTGTTGACACTTGCTCTGTCATACAAGTTTCTCAGGTTAAACAATATTGATGGAAATTCTTTTGAGTGTTTTCCATTAGCATGAGACACTATTCAGCAATGCTATCATTTTTCATATGTAAGAGCTAAAAGCTTGTGTGCAATTTATCAATACTACACATATATGTATATGCTTAAAAAAAACAGGCAAGAAATGTTCATTTCTATCATGTTAGAAGCAGTTGGTTAGGACAGCACCTTTCATTTCACTCTGAGATTGTGATCTTCAAAATGACCCTTGGAAAACAGGCACCGAAGATACTTTTTAAAGGTATTTGGACACTGGAAATACTGGGATGCTAAAGCTCATTAATTTTGAAAGGGTACATTATGTCTTAAAGGTTGTCTATGGAATGAGGGTGTCTTCTGTGGTATTCTTTGTTCATTTCTTAATACTTCATGATCTGACATGCAAACAGACAAGCAAGTCAAAGATTGCTGTCAGGAAAAAGCCTTAGGAAGCCGGGATTGTTATCTGCCCATCTCCTCGCCTAGGCACTGCTGGCTGCCTATCCCAGCCAGTTCAGTCACCCTGTCAGAGGTCATAGCTTAGTGTTTGGAGGGCGGACATCAAACTTAGCCTCATATATTGGGACACGTGAATATGTCCCTTTGCCTGCGTTTGTACCCCTTTTGGAGGGAACAGTCACAGCAAGCAGCTGGCTGCAGTCTCCCGTCAGCTGAACTTGAGCCATTCTAACCCCAGACACAAATTAGACTCTGCCTCCTGAGAAAAAAGCTGTCCCAAAGTGCAGTGGCTCTGCAGACATTTTCCATGCAGAATCTCATTTGGATAACAAACAATTATATTGTCATCTTAGATTTCTTTCCTATCTTTTCTTCTTTCCAACTGCTGCCATGCTTCCTTGATTAGATCTATGAAATTTGCTGATGTTTTTGAGACGTGGAAAAAGCTGGGTAATGAATTAAGTAAGAAAAGACTTGTCGAATGGCTGTTCTGTCTGGGCTTTGTTTTATTTTGTTTTTTCTTTGTAACTATATACCTCAACTTTCATCTGGCTGTAGGGGAATGACCCCCTGGGAGTGCTGTAGCCCTAGTTCTGTGGGATATCAGCTCCTGAGTAGGTGTAGCAAGGACTCACAACCCACAAATCCAAAGGGGTACAATGAACTTCGGTTTAAGTCTCTTTATAATCAGTATCTAAAGGACAGGATAACCCTATTCATGGACTTCTAAATTAAGTCCAAGAAGAAATAATCCAGTCCTCCAGAACAACCTGGGATGGGAACCCACCAAAAACTCGGGCTCCAGCCAGTGCTGGATGAATCTCAGCTTAGGTACCTAAGCTCTTCGGTAGACCTGTATCTCAGGGCTAACCACAAATATATTTTTGGGGGAATGGGGAAGAGGAGGTGGTTGTAACACAGTCATAAACAGGCCTTCAGTGTGCTAGCCATGGCCAAGGGTGGGTGCGGGCACCACGGGCAGTCAGCATTCACCCAAAGTAGCGCTGGGTTCAAGAGGTCGTAGAGAAATGCTTTGTATGGCAAGTGTTAGGTGGCTGTACTTATTTCTGTTTGAAGGCAGGCACTTAATGACTAAAGAAACAGCTACATTTACCGTGTTCCACATGTTCCCCCTGTACAGCTTGGTCCTTGAAAGCGTTTACAGTTTGAAATCTAAAAATAGAGTTTCACATCAATGATTCCTTTGTAACTTGTGAAATTAATAACTGCAAGTTAATAAACGCTAACTCAATTCTCCCTTGAATGAAAAGGTCAGGTCTGGTTTTAATCATTAGTTCAGTCTAGACCAAGAATATTGTCTAATTGCAACCCAGATGTAGACAGGGCTGGGGTTGCAGTCAGAGGGGAGTGCAGGTGAACTTGGAATTACATTTTCCACATCTCTTCATCCCTCCAGTTTTTAAGCAGTCTGAGGTGGAAGTTTCATCCTAAAACTATAAATTCTTGAGCCATCCTATGCCAAAATTAAGCTTTCTGATAACGATTTTTTCATTTACCCTTACAACCAGAGAGGGATGACACAAGTGTGTTACCTACATTTGCAATGTATTTGACTGTGATCCAATGACCTACACTTGTTTGCTCTGAATTTCACACCAAACACTCAAAGTGATATTTAAGAATGTCAGAATTACTCAGAATGGAGAGAAGGCTGATATTAACCCAAAGGGTCTACATAATCAATTTACAACAATTATTTGCCTTCATGGTGTGTAAGCCCCAGTCCAATACAACACTTACAGCACACACCTACCCTTAACTTCAGTAGGGTTTAATTATCTGCAAATTTAAATGCAAAAATTATTGCCTTTTTTTTTTCCCCACATCACTTGTACTTTATCTAATTCACAGTGAAAGAAGAGACAGTCTGCACCTGCCCACCAGGTTCTGGATTAGGCCCTTTCACAAACAATAAATAATTTGCGCACCTTTTTTTCATCGAAGCCAAACATTCAGATTAGAAGTCTGTAATTACATATGCTAAAAAGTGTGTGCATTTACTGTCATTATGGAAAAGTTAAGGAGACTGTTAGTTGCCTTATGCCTTTTTTTGAAAAGTAAATGTCTCCTTTTCCACCAGTCATCAGACATTCCTAATCAAAAAATCAAACACTGAGCTTTAAACTGAGAGCTGGTATTAAACTGAAAGCATGACTTAGAAGAACTCTGAAGAGATAATGCATACTTCTTGACCTCGTTCACTTGTCAGACCTGTCCCTCATGAAAAGTGGTTTGCATAAAGAGAGTCAGCAGGCTTTGCCTAGAATCTTTTTTTTTTTCTTTTTTAATAAATATGGTCCAGACTTCTTACTTTGAGAAAAATACTAATTTTAATAAAATGAACTGCTATTTCAAAGTTATGTAATGGCTATTAGAAAATCACAAGTATACAAAAATGTAAGTAAAATTAACATTGCGTATCATCCTGGTATGTGGCTAACGACACTGCACATGGTCAGCAGTGTAATTCCAATTTCCAAGGCTCTAAAAGCAGTAAATTGTATACCTTCATTCAAAGATTTCAGCCTCTTAAATCCAGAAACATTCACCACTAGGAAGGTACTGAGTTGTTATAACTCCCATGAATGTACTTTATATGAAAATACTCAACAGGAGGGCAATATATGTATTTAAGTCTCCACAGGTCTTAAGTGTAATTGCAACAGTTGGATATAACAGTGAAATGGGTGTTCTTAGCAGACACTCTTTTGGATTCTCCTTTAGACTGCCTGAAAAGAAAAAATGCATATAGAGTATTTCAGTGAATTGTTGGACAGATGTTGCATTCAGACCAGCATTTGTTAAATCCAGTCATATTAAAGACTTGATTTATCACTATCCAGTCTGTTGTGCAGAGCAAGTCACATGTTTGTTATATTGCAGATACAAACAGAATATGACAAAAAAAAAAAAAAAGTCCAAACAAAATTCTGCATCTTGACATTTCCAATTGTCCAGTTTCATGAAAAGCCCCAAATCAAATCTGAATGGCTTGGTCATCTTTTGGGTTGTTTTTTTTTTAGCAGCTGTCATCCCAGACAAAGCCTTAAATACAGACATCTTCTCTTTTTGCCATGACAAAACCTGCCCAGTGCCAGGACCCAAACGATCCACAATCACCCAGCAGTTTTCCAGTGCTGCCTCATAGCTCACAAATGACTCGGCCTTTTTCAAAAAAAAATTGTGCATACAGCACTGAGCCGATCCACATATTTCAATTTTCATTAGGCAATCATTTCATTTTCAGAGAAATCTATTTTTTTGCTTGCTCAAAAATACCATAATAACTTTCTTCTTCCCTACCAGAACTTACAGTAAAACCAATGCTTGTGTCTACATGGTAGCATTGGCACCTGGGGTTGAGAAATATTTATTTGTTATTATCAACACAGTGCTAGCATTAGAAAAAAATGGTGAATCTGCCCAGAGTTTTTCCCTTATCAGTTGCACAAATAATACAAACAAAAACAAAGAAAGCAGCTAAAATATTCAGGGTATCCAGGACTAAACTGAAAAAGCTTATACTGAGTTTACTTGTTGAACTCTGCATATTTCTGCCAAATACTTTCCTAACATAGAGCCCTCAGGTTTTGAAATTGGTGGTGCAATTAACTGGTGAAATGGTGCAACCAGCTTTTGAAATTGGTGGTGCAATTGGTGGTGATCTAGAAGTACTGTAAGCTCTGACGTTGAGTTTGTATGAAATTACCTCAATCACTTCAAAATATCTGACTTTGGGCAAGTAAAGATGTTACCACTGAGAACATTAGGACTTCAGTTTATATCCTCTGTTCTTCAATGTGATGTGATGTGCATCCATGTCCACTCTTTACGCTGTGAAATAATCTCTTACACGGTGAAATAATCTCTTTTTTTTCAATTGCAAGGTGGATAATTAAAATAGATGGTGTTTAAGCTCAGTCACCAGGGGCAACTCCACAGGAGTAAGACCACTAAAGTCTTTCTGAAGTCAGTGGGTGTCATCTGGTTAACAGACCCAATGATTATTTGGAAATTCACTTTGTGGCTTTTAATAACTATTTTTTGATGGCTAACACAGTGAGTTTGCTGTTTTCTAAGCCATCAGAACAAAGAAGCAATAGGAACACAATCCCCAGGATTATGGGTGAGATTGGACACAGAGCAGCCCCGGCTCATTGCCACTTGGATGCTGTCACTAGCATTCAAGCACACCTACACACTAGCCTGAATGGAAGGGAGATGCAGCAAGCTGCAGAAGACTCAGCCCCTCCAACGAAGTACTTTGCTGAGGGCCTCAACCGAAGAAATTCGTTGGCCTGATGAAGATACGCCTAAGTCAGCTGGCCCCCATCTGTCTTGCTAAAAGCCTGCAAGCAGACCAGTCCCAGCTGGCATGGTTGAAGGTAGGTCTCCACATAGTAGCACAGTGCCATGCAGAGATCCCCTGCTAGTGCTGAGCCACCCAACCTAGTACTTAACAGCTCAGAGCAAAGAGGCACATTAGTACCCAGGCTTTCCACAGCGTTTTGCTTTCCACTACACCATGTGCACTGCAGGGACATCCTTAGACTGCTAACCTCCTGACTTTGCTCACCTTGTGATATCAACCGCAGGGCAAATAGTTAGATGGTTGAGCTTTAACCAGTAGCCTGTGGATGGAAAAATGGAGTTGCATAAGCAGAAATCTGGTGCAAACCATGAAGTCCTTTCATATTGTGAGGTATTACTGGGAGGTTGCAGAATTTTCACTTCCTATGACCATACTGCATCACGAATTTTTGATGACCAAAACTATGACTAAAGAAAAGGAAGGGAAAAGCATGTCCTACAACAATGCAGTGACGGTTTTTATTTAGTCGAGTTTCAGTTAGAATGAGTGAAACAAGAAACCATGTTTTGAAAATGTCTAAGTAAAGACATGTACTGCAGTATGAAATTTGGTATTACGAACATAGAACATAGTTCTGACTGACCACATCGATTCTCTCACAATGCTGCAAATATAATCACAGTATCAGAGTTCATTGATGTCTGCCCCACAGATTACGAAGTGAATAAATGCAGAAGCAATCTCTTCTGCTGTGGAACCTCCCTTCACGTTCAGCAAAGGACCTTTACCTGTATTAAAATTAAATTATATCCTCATGTTTATTCACTTACAGGGTGGGACTTTCTAAACCACTCAGCAGTGACCTGATCTTGCTGCCTTTGAAATCTATAGGCACTTCAGCACAGACATCAGTGTGGGACAGCTCAAACAGCTACAAGACCTTCTGAAAACCCCTTTCATATTGTACTTCATGATGAAGGCATGATTTTCTCTTTCACTATAGAAAGGAAAATTTAAGCTTTGTATTTTGTTCATTAAGGGCAAAAAGGAATGAGGAAAAATAACCCTTCTAAAGAAAAATAAGATTAGAGTAACAGTCTTTCCAGTTTTAACGTGAATCCCTCTTGGTTTTCAGGTTTCAGCACAAACCATGCACCATTCAAATGTGGTCATCTCCACCCTCACTGCCTCATCCTTATTTGCCTCCTCCTGCCTTTGCCAGTGTGCTGTGCTTTCTCATCTGCCTTGTACTCTGAGGTAAAATCGTTTCATCAGGGGCTGCATCTAGTTAATCCTTAAACTCACCACATAAAATTCTGCCCTTTTACCCACTCATTTTCTTCTCTTTTTTGGTTTCTATACTTAAGTGCAGTTGCTTCTTACTGCCAAACCTAACACTGCTCTGCTTTAATCAATACTGGCATGATCCCATCATTGTGACTTCAAATTATTGCTGACACCTTTCAATTCCTTATTAACCTTTGCTTCCCCTTTATTTCTTTTTGAAGGGGTGATTCAAGCAGATCTAAACTCTTTGCTTGCAAGGCTAGGGAGCTCCGTACCGAATTTTCCCTGTTCACTCTCTCCACCTTATCAGACCATTACCTGTGAATGCCTTACTGCTCCCAGTGCTTGAAACTGCAAACCCTTCCCAAACACCTGGTTTTGTCAGAAGTATAGTCACAGCCAGTCCCAGGGTTGTGAAAAAATCCCCTACCTCCCATAGTACCTGTACTACACCTCAGATAATTATTTGAGCAACCTCATCTGTATCCACTGCCCTCTACAGCTGTCAGCTCTTCATGTGGTCTGCTTATCCTGGACAGATACAAGTATTCCTCCTCTAGCACGGCACTTTCAGCTCATAGGTCTCTTTACTGCTTAATCGTCCCGGATGCTACCAGTTAGGCTGATCGCATGGTTCCCACCACACTCCTGCCATCAGAAACCAGCAGAGGCAAAAGTCCACATACATAACGTGCTACATTTAGGAGAGACCAAATAGGTCCATCCTAGAATACCAGAAGAATTGCCACATAAAATTGCACCTTCCACACCAAGGAATTTAATAAAACTGTAAAATCTGAGTGATGATGCCTGGCTGGAACAAAGAAAACATAGGATCAGAGTCATTCGCTCAGGTGTGTATGTTGCATTGATTAGAACATCAGACCCACTTTGTCATCAAAGTCCTGTGAAAAGGCAAATGCAGTCCTCTGGCACATCGGACGAGGTATCCAGGAGACAGCTAAGCCATTAATGCTATTTTATTAAACAGGAATGAAACCTCATCTGGAACAAGCCCATACAGCTGAGCCATCTGTGTTCAGAAACAAGCTGAAGCTGGAGAAGATACAGGGCTGGATTGCTGCAACGATCAGGGGAAGAGGCAGGCGCCTTTACAGAGGATATGTGCAAGGCTTGCTTAGCATATGAAAGTCAGCATCTAGAGGGAGTGTGATTGATGTCTAAAAATACACCAGTGGGTAAACCTCAGGGAGGAAGAATGGCTACCAGCTAAATGACTGTACTGGCACAGTAACAAAAGTGTGTAAGCCATCTACAAATAGCATTGGACTTCAAATCTGATGGCTTCTACACATCAGAGCAGCAAGATTCCCTCCAACAGAGGCCACAAAGGGCAGAAATTTGGAAGTTTTAAATTGCCATGTGCCAAAGGAATCACAACGGTTATATGGCAGATTCTATGGCATTATATGATAATGGTCTGAGTTTGACAAGGTAGTCCCTCATATCCTGTATCTTTTTTACCTTACAGTTGACTCCCATTGACCGTGTTGCATAGTTTTGCTGTATTTCATTTATTCAGGTATCTCTCAGCTAAAGTCCTGACATTTTTGCCTGCCAGTCAATTTAGGACAACACTTTATCATAGTTGTCGAAGTTCCTGCAGTATCAGCCATCAGCTTTAGGCCCCAAAACTGTGAAGGCTGACAAACAAATTCTGCTAGGGAAAAGTGCATGAGACAGGATTCTTCTCACCAAAGTAAACAAATTTTAAATTACCTTTCAGTACCAGAGTGTTATTTTGACACAAATTTTAAATGTTCCAGTACAAAAAAAATCTTAATTATTTCTTCAGGCTTTTTTTAAATTAGATTGGACCTCAACTCTTTGTTAAATTAATCATACATTCACAAAATACTTAGGTCAGAAGGAAATTTTAATTTTCAAATATTTATACAAAATAATTGTCAGTCCAATAATGTAACTGGGGTAATAATACGCTTTTACAAGACATTTCACTTGATTCTACACAAGACTCTAATAAAAAAAAACCCACTAGAATTAAAATAACCCACACATGTCACACATTAAATAGCAGATTTCTAAGAGCAATCATAAACAGACAACAAAAACAAGTAGATACGTTTTTACTGCAATTACAGAAATTAGTTATTGACCCTATACTGTATAATATGTTGTGAACGATCCAGGGAAAACACAGAAAATTATTATTATTGAAGTTGACAGGTGACGGCAAGGTTGGGAGAATAGTAAGCAATTAAGAGAGAATGGGACACTGAGTGAGAACAACCTGGTTTGGCCTTGGCGTATACCAAATATACATGTGTTAGTCTAAGGAGACAGATATAAAACCGTATGCATAAGATAAATAATCTGCAGTATTCACTCAGGACATAGTATTTCTCTCATGGGAAGCAATGATGTTAAAGGATTCAAGGATGGATAATCTCTGCATCATGATTTGCTAACGTTAAACATAAGCAGAGCACTGCTGGGAATTTTGGGTGTATACATAGAATCATAGTTTGGAAAAGACCTCTAAGATCATCAGGTCCAACCATCTGCCCAGCACCACCATGCCTACGAAACCATGTCCTGAAGTGCCACATCTACAAGTTTTTTTAACACCTCTAGGGATAGGGACTGAACCACTTCCCTGGGCAGCCTGTTCCAATGTCTGACCACTCTTTCAGTAAAGAATAGGGAATGTTGAATAGGAATAGGGATGCTAAACTTTCCTGAGTTTAGTGCTGGGGAAACCGCTACAACAATATTGTGTCTGCTTCTAGTATCAACACATAAATAAGGGTACTCATAGTGTAGAGAAGACTACTGTCTTCTCATAAGTGCCAAGAGCCTTAGTGCTGACTGAAGAATAGGAAAATGATCATTAAGGAAGAGAGAAAGGCTTGGGATGATTCATCTCTTTAGCCTACTCATCTCCATGAGGAACAGATATTTACCACAGTGTTTTTCAGCTGAATAAACATAGCTGCAACAAGCAATGAGGAGCTGAAAGCGGAAGCAAAACCATAACACATTTTCCTTCACGGGTGATATGCAAATCAATTAATTGAGGCTATTGATAAAGACTTGCTCTATTTCAGGTCAGAGTTAACGGCGGGAAGTCCTAGCAATCATGTCAAAATCCCATGAGCTGATCCCAATGGCCTTGCATTGCACTCAATACACCAGAGACACAAAAGATGAAGGGAAGATCAGGGCATACTGTTCTCTGTATTTTCCTGTCCCTTTCAAAACTTCTTTATCACGAGTCCTGCTGAGACTCAGTTGCACATTGCTAGAGCAACCTTCTGGGTTTGGAAACCACCCTACAATGCTCCTGCCCTGTCCCTGGAGGCCACCATGAACTCCATAGAGCAGGAGGTCAGCTCATCTCTTAGCCTTCACAAGATCAGCCCTCTTATCTTGGGATATGTTCACAGACTTCACAGGGAGCTTCAGATCTTCTTGACAGTAAGCCAGTGCATGATGGCACCTTCTTCGCCTCCTCACAGAAAGATCTGATGTCTGCTGTCCCCCAGCTTTGCACTGCCACTGGTCAGCTACCAATCTGATACTTCTACTGTAAAACAGAATATATTAGACCTAAGGAGATTAGCTTGTCATAGTGATATTTTAAAAGATACTTACTTTTGAGCGTTGTGTAGTCTACTCAGCCTGCACACTGTCCTGACTTTCCAGCTCACTTGAGGTTTTCCTTGATGTGGCAAAAATGCTGTTTCTTCCCTCACTCTCTGGCACATTTCCTAAATATAGCCTTGTTTAAGAACAGGGTTGCTGGTTACTATCCCCTCCTATCCAGGTGGTGCATATCAGCACCACCACCTCAGGCCCACATTTCACTGCTGGAGGGTCTCCACTCTCCCAGGTATTTGGATGGCAAGGAGCCAAACCTTCTTCCCTAGGCAGCCACGCTGACCCCCATCTCAGCAGCCCCTGAGATCTTCTTATGTCCTGGCATGGGCAAAGGAGACACTATAGAGTTATAACAATTTTGTGATCTTATACCAAGCTAGCAGTCTGTTTCTGAAGGCATTTTTCCATATTTGCATATTTCCAGAGTTGACCATAACGTATAAAATATTTTCATGAGAGTCCTTGAAAAACTTTGATTTTTAGCTATGGTAAGGAATTCATAGAAGTAAACTTTGTTTCATGAGTTTCTTATTTGCCCTTCTCCAAACGCAGCAGACAATGTTGTCTATAGACTACTCCCTTGTTGCATCCCCATCCTTTGTCTTCCCTTACCTAAGCGTCCCTCTCTTGATCACCCCTTTTTCCACAGTACCCCCAGGCATACAGCAGTAATCTCTGTGCAGAGGTGCTGTCTCTGAAAGACTAGTCTTTCGCATCAGAAAACCTAAATGATTTTTCCCCACCAATTACACCTTTTTGTAGACCAGAATGTACAAGGTAATATTGTTTCCTTCTTTACACTAACAGCTCCTTCTACCCTTCAAGGTATCTACAATGAAGACGAAGCCTCAGATGACTAACCAGCTCCCTGTGGATCGCCCATAGATGATCCAAAGCCCAACACTAAAGAACTGGTCATACTGACTACTGACCTGACTTTTCAGCATGGTCCCTGTGAAAAACCTGTATTCTGCAAAAGAAGCCTGTTTCAAAAAGGAGAAAGTAATGTGAATATCCTAGGAGGGGGTCCTACTGCTTTTTTGCAGAAACATGGGGGTATAAGACGGGAATGACAGTCCTGGTTCTTGTATTAAGCACATCACATGCCCTGCCAGCACTCTAGTAATAACAGCATTTGCGAAAGTGGGAGCAAAGGACAATCCTACAGCCATAGTGGTTTAATCATGCAACAGCTGGAACATATTTTAAACAAGCTCCTTAGTTTACTGAAGTCGCATGTCCTACAGTTTCTAACTAAAAATCCACTGAATCCAGGTTCTACACATTCTTGCAGCAAAGCTTGATCAGACTGCATTGCGTGGGATACAAGGGAAGTCCTATCATGCAGGAAAGAACATCTGCTTCCCATCTATCTATTGCGCCTCTCATTATTTGTAACAGATAAATGCCTTTTGTACGCAGTCTTGGTAAAAAAAACAAACAGTAATGTGCATTATTTGAGTATTTGTAGTTCTAAGATGACCTAATTGTGCAGCTGTTGGGATTTTTCTCTAACTGAAGAACATTCAGCTTCTTGCACCTTGGAAGTGGTTTTAAAGAAAAGGCTATGCCACACTTCTGTTTGACCTGGTCAGAAGCTGTCTCAAAGGGCAAAGTTCTACATGAACCTAGCTGGCCATTATGCTCCCATGGGAAAAACATAAAAGCCACTGCAGCTTGTGGCATGGGTGAAGTTAAATTAACCGGAGATAGCCTTGAGCACAGGGCTTGAACCGACATCACTACCTCTGCAATGAGTTTATTCACCTCCCCTCTGTCACATTTAAACAAAGGCTCCACAGCCCCTGTAAATTATTATTTAAATCAGATTTATTTACATCAAGTTTAAGTTAGCTAGATATAAATTCAAATAACTGAAAATTAAATGTGTTCTTGAAGCAAAACGGTTTTCATTCAGAGGACTGTACAAATGTAGTTACTCTGGTTTTACCAAGCCCATGCAAACAAGTGCATACTGGAGACCTAATATTGGTTAGTTCAGATTCAGGAAAAGTACATGGAGTAACCAGAAAATCTGCTAGGTCAGTTTTCTGATCTCTGAGTTTACCCTGAGATCAGCAAGCACCAAAGCAAACTGAAACTATTCTAGGATTAAAGGAGGAGTCAGAGGTGATACAAGGCACCAGACTGCCTCTTTCTAGGAGCAGTGAGCTATTAATTAGCCACACCTTTGGAAACTGCCCATTGATGTGCAACCGAGAGGGATGCAGAAAGAGAAGTAATAGCAAATAAAGCTGTTCACAGAATCACAGAATCACAGAATAGTAGGGGCTGGAAGCGACCTCTGTGGGTCATCTAGTCCAACCCCCCTGCCGAAGCAGGGTCACCTACAGCAGGCTGCACAGGACCGCGTCCACGTGGGTCTTGAATATCTCCAGAGAAGGAGACTCTACAACCTGCCTGGGCAGCCTGTGCCAGTGCTCCATCACCCTCAGAGGGAAGAAGTTCTTCCTCATGTTCAGACGGAACTTCCTCTGCTTCAGTTTGTGCCCATTGCCCCTTGTCCTGTCGCTGGGCACCACTGAAAACAGTCTGGCCCCATCC